>Ga0126384_10001390_pt1 | contig 14305 bp, 12 predicted proteins | sample PanSoiMetPlot_36_FD_92543 | JGI IMG/M metagenome (GOLD analysis project Ga0126384, IMG submission 92543) | Tropical forest soil microbial communities from Panama - MetaG Plot_36 | ecosystem: Environmental > Terrestrial > Soil > Tropical forest > Bulk soil | place: Panama | collected 2016-02-17 | reverse complement strand
ATCCAATTGCTGATTCTGCTTTTTTGCTTAGTCGTAAGAGATTTGAAAAATTCGCTTAGTTGCTCGCCATTCGAATTTCGAGAGGTACTTGCGGCCATACTAGATCGCCGCTCCATGTACTCAATTTTCATCACGGATGAAAGTTTCGACGTTTCCAAGATTTTGAAATGGGACCGACGAGCCGCACGGTTGTTATTCCCACAAAGCAAAATGTACAGTCTTCGAGGTGCCCCCCATTCTTATTGCAACTTCATCCCGCTTCGAGCAAACCCTAGTTTTCCACAGGAGTACTACGAAAGATGTTTCCAGTTAGATAAAATTTATATAAACTACTTGACTGCGAGGTATATTCACGCGTATAGAAACTTGCACCAGGTTCTTGGAGGTTGCTTATGTCCCGGCACTGCACGTTCCTGGTATTGGTGTGCTCGTTTAGCCTGCTCTCAATTCCGATTACGGCTCAGCAACCTGCGCCACCTTCGAGTTCCGCAGTCACACTTCTCCGACAATCTTTAGCTGCGCAAGTCGGAATCAGCGTGGTAAGCGATGTTACCCTCACTGGAAGCGCACGCCGCATTGCGGGCTCCGACGACGAATCTGGCACCGCCACGCTTAGAGCGCTCTCTTCGGGCGCTGCTCGGCTCGATCTTTCACTTCTCTCCGGTACTCGCAGTGAATTTCGATCGCCTTTGTCGGAATTTCCCACTGGCGGCTGGTCCGGTCCTGATGGTGTCGTCCACGCAATTCCATATCACAATCTAATCGGCGATTGGGGCTGGTTTCCTGTCTTTACTCTTGCGAACGCATCAACCGTTCAAAGCTCCGTTTTAACGCTGGTTGGAACAGAAACACGAAATGGTCAATCTGTCATACACGTCACTGAGTTTCAGCAATTCCCGAACCTAACGCCTGACAATGCCGCTCTAATGCAGCATCTCAGTCAAATTGATATTTTCCTGGATTCTGCCACGCTTCTTCCATCCGTAGTTTCCTACAACGCTCATGCCGATCGAAACGTGCTCCGCGACATTCCTGTCGAAATTCATTTTTCTGATTATCGCACTGTGAACGGCGCACAAATTCCTTTCCACATCCAAAAATTCCAGAACAACTCGCTCCTTCTTGATCTTCAGTTCCAATCGGCCACATTAAACACGGGCCTCACCGCCGCTCAGGTCGGAGGTGCCCAGTGAAAACCGCAAATTGCGCCAATGTTGTCATCCCGAACCCGCGTCCCTTGCGGGTGACGGATATGCTTTTTCTTTTCATCAGCCTGTTCTCACTCTCAGGCGCGGCCTTCGCTCAGGGCCCAGCCACCGGCACCCCGCCTTTTGGTTCCGTATCTGGCGGCCTGGACGTTGTGAACAATTCCAACCTCAACGTCCATCTCTCGATCCCAGTTCTCCATCGGCCAGGCCGCGGCACCAGATTTACCTACGACCTGAGCTACGACAGCTCAATTTGGTCGCGCGTCTACATCGGAGGCACCAGCAGTTGGGTTCCAAACCCCAACTTTGGCTGGGACCTTTCTACGCAGGCCTTTTCGGGCTACGCAGGCTATTCCGTTAACACCGGCACCTGCTACAGCGATACTGGCAGACCTGAAAACTACACCTTCTATTCGGATTTTTATTATGTCGATGCTTTTGGAATAAATCATCCGTTCCTTGCACTGTCGATCCTGGCCAGCATCGATAGCTTCGGATGCAGCGGCTTAGACACACAAGGGACCGACATTGCCCGCGATGGCTCAGGGTTAAGCATTTCCTCTGCTTGGCACGGATCAACAACCGTCACCACATCAACTGGCCGCGTGATTAGTCCTCCCGTTAACGTGACAACGGGCGCGGGTAGTTTCACCGACCGCAACGGCAACATAATCAGCACAGACGGCAGCGGCCACTTTTACGACACCCTCAGCGGTACCACTCCGGTTTTGACTCAAGCTGGCTCGGGCACTCCTGCCAGTCCTTACACCTTCACATACACGGCGCCGTCCGGCGCAAACGCATCTTACACGATGAAATATGCTACTTATTCCATTCAATCGAATTTTGGCTGTAGTGGAATCGGTGAGTATGGTACCAATGGAACAATCACCGCTAATTTAGTCAGCGAAATCGATCTGCCCGATTGGAACGCATCAACCAATCCAAACTCAAAGTATACATTTACCTACGAAGCTACCCCGGGACACTCTGGGTTCGTTACTGGTCGCGTCGCTTCCATTTCACTGCCCACGGGAGGCTCCATTACTTACACCTACACGGGCGGAAGCAATGGAATCACCTGCGCAGACGGCAGCACGGCGGGCTTAACTCGCGCAGTTTATAACGGAACCAACACAAACGCGTGGACTTACTCCCGGACAGCGGGGTCTGGCGCGGCCTATACCACAAAAATTAACGACCCCGAGCGCGACACTCTCGCTCCAAATGGCAACGATACGGTTATTCAATTCCAGGGACCGTTCGAAACGCAAAGGCAGATATACCAAGGGACGTCCACCTCTGGAACGCTGCTTAAGACCATTACTATCTGTTATAACGGGAATACCACGAATTGTTCATCAACAGCAGTAAATCTGCCTATCACGCAGCGTAACATCACGAACATTTTGCCAGGCACGAACAATCTTCAATCTTTGAATGTCTACAAATACAGCCCAACAGGTTCTCTCACCGAGCAGGACGATTACGACTACGGTTCCGGTGCACCAGGCTCTCTGCTGAAAAAAACTGCCATTACTTACGCTTCTCTCGGTGCCATCACTAGTTCGCGCCAAACAATCACGGTTACAAATAGTGTGGGCACAACTATTTCGAAAATCAATTACAACTATGACGAAACCGCCATTACCGCAACATCGGGAACTCCGCAACACACTAGCGTTTCCGGCTCGCGCGGAAATCTCACCAGCATCAATTACTACACATCGGCTACCATCTATCTGACAAGAAGCCTGACATACTTCGATACAGGCGCGATAAGAACGACAACCGATGTAAACGGTGCACAAACGACATTCAACTACGCAAATGCGACCTCAACGTGCGGAAACACCTTCGCCACTAGTGCTTCACAACCTCTCAGTCTTTCGAAGTCGATGACGTGGAATTGCACCGGCGCAGCCCAGCTAACGGTTGTAGACGAAAACAGCCAAACTACGACGACGACCTACAACGACCCCTATTTCTGGCGGCCTGCCTCGGTAACGGACCCCTCCAGCGCTGTAGCCAACATGACGTACACAGGTCAAACGCAAGCCGAATCTTCCATCAGTTTTAATAGCTTGAGCTCTAACTCGGATGTGCTCTTTACGCTCGACGGACTTGGCCGCAACCATGTGTCCCAAATCAGAAAATCTCCAGGTGGAAGCAATTTCGACTCCACGGAGACCGATTACGATGCTCTCGGTCGTCCATCCCGTGTCACGCTCCCCTACGTCGGAATCGCGGGAGCAACAAGTTCCACGGCCCCAGCGCAAACGTTCACGTATGACGCACTCAGTCGGACTCTCAGCATCTCCGATAGTTCTGGCGGCTCGCGAACATATTCTTACTCCCAAAACGACACTTACATAACGCGCGGTCCAGCGCCAACCGGAGAAAACGCCAAGCGTCGTCAGGAGGAATTTAATGCGCTCGGACGTCTCGTCTCGGTTTGCGAAATTACGGCGGGCACGACAAGCGCTCCTGCCGGGACGTGTGCCCAAAATTCTTCGCAAACCGGCTACTGGACAAAATATTCCTATGATGCACTCGGAAGATTGACTGGCGTGACGCAAAACGCCCAATCCTCCAACCCGCAAACGAGAACCTATGCGTACGATTTACTCGGCCGGCTAACCTCGGAAACAAATCCGGAAAACGGAACGACCACTTACGTCTACGATACGGACGCCACTTGCGGCACTTCGAACGGCGATCTCGTGAGGAAAAGCGATGCTGTTGGCAACCTCACCTGCACCGCTTATGACTCGCTGCATCGGGCTACGGCAATTACTTATCCGTCTGGAACTTATGCCTCAGTTACCCCCGCAAAGCATTTCGTTTATGACTCTGCAACTGTAAACGGTGTCGTGGTGGCGAATGTGAAGGGCCGTCTTGCCGAAGCCTTTACGTGCACCGGCACCTGCACGTCGAAAATCACGGATGAAGGCTTTAGCTATACGGTTCGCGGCGAAACTTCGGACGTTTACATGTCCACGCCTCATTCCAACGGCTACTATCACGTCTCCGCCCAATACTGGGCGAACGGGGCGCTCAAGCAGATTGCTTCCCTTGCGGGCCTGCCGACGATGACTTTCACGCCCGATAGCGAGGGGCGGCTTTATCAGGTGTCTGCCTCATCGGGCCAAAACCCAGTCACGAATACCGTCTTTAATTCAGCCAGCTTGGTCACGTCCGTAACTTACGGTTCGGGTGACAGCGACTCGTTTACCTATGATGCCAACACGAATCGGCTCACACAGTATCAATTCACCGTGAACAGTCAATCACTCACGGGTGTCCTCACATGGAACTCCAATCACACGCTCGCCTCCCAGAACATCACTGATCCCTTCGACAGCGCTGACCAACAAAATTGTAGCTACGCGCACGACGATTTGACCCGCCTCGCGAGCGTCAATTGCGGCGCTGTCTGGTCCCAGACGTTTTCCTATGACGCATTTGGAAATTTGTCGAAATCGGGAACTCAGAGTTTCCAGCCGACCTACAAAGACACCAGCGGTAACACCACGAATCGCTACGTCAGTATTCCTGGCACGACTGTCTCTTACGACGCGAATGGAAACGTCCTCAGCGATGGCTCGCACACCTACAGTATGGACTCGGCGGGCCGGCCGGTTTCTGTCGATTCCGTAAATCTTACCTATGATGCCCTCGGACGAATGGTGGAGCAGAATCGTTCCGGAAGCTACACGCAAATCGTTTACGGTCCAAAGAGCCTGAAACTTGCCTTGATGAATGGCCAGAATCTTCAGAAAGGTCTTGTACCTCTGCCTGGCGGTGGACTGGCCGTTTACAACTCCAGCGGCCTGTTGTACTACGGCCATTCTGATCATTTGGGCAGCACAAAACTTGGTTCGACCCCTTCGCGAACAATTTACTTCGATTTGGCTTATGCACCCTTTGGCGAAGTCTACGCCACGTCCGGTACGACTGACCCAGCATTCACCGGGCAGCGTCAGGACACAGTCTCGGGCGTCTTTGACTTCCCGGATCGTGAATACAGTACGCAGGGTCGCTGGCCCCATCCCGACCCTTCTGGATTAGCTTCTGTTCAGCTCTCCGATCCGCAAACTCTGAATCGCTACGCCTACGTCCGCAACGGTCCGCTTGCCCTTGTCGATCCCAACGGCCTTGAGATTGGTTGTGAGGAAGACGGCATCTGTCTCGCTGTCGAAGAGACGGGCGGCGGTGGTGGCGGTAGCGTCTCAGTGGATCCAACATTGGGCGGCGCCCCGCAAAACGCTGGTACCGACATACCTGCGAATACGCCCATCAACCAGCTGCCCACAGGAGTTGAACTCATCCAACCAGATGGCACTTCTACCACGATCCAAGACGCCAGCCTATACACCGTAACTGTCAACGCCTCGATATCACAAGATGGACCACCAGCTATAGAAACAGAAAGCGCCGACCTCGGGAACCTAGTCATTAATCCTCCTACCCAACTTGCTCTCGATTGCGGTAGCTGCATTTTGAGCCAAATGCAGAATAGTACCGACGCGATGTCAACGCTTGGCGGCGCTAGCACAGTAGTGAATGGATTGGGATATGTAGGAGTTGCGGGTGCGGGAGGTGTGGGCACTGTAGTTGCTGCCCCAGTTGTGGTTTCTTTTGTGGCTGCCAACGGTCTTAAAATCGTTGCAATAACAACAGCTAGCGCGATATTGAGTGAGTATTTCAGTTCCGCTTTCGAAAATGAAACAGTTGGCACAATTGGCCCTCCCATAGATCCACATGATCCGAGTAAGGAACCTCGTGAACCAGACGAAAGAGAGGAATCGGCTCCCGTCGGGGGACCGCCAACGCCTCCATGAGTTATTCTGTGGGCGATGCCATTCGCTAAAACGGGAGCGATTCGCGTAATGCAGCAAAGAATACACCGATGCGATGAGCGAGCCTGGAATCACGCCCAGAAGTGCAAGAGACCAGCTTACTTACGGATCTGCTGGTAATACTTAAAAAACTACGATTGTATATGGCAAATTGTTTACCATAAGAAGCGACGTGCTAAACCTTCTCATAATGACGATGCTCGATTTTTGGCAAGCATCTGTAGTTGCGCCAATTCCTTCACAGACTACAAATTGGACTCTGTGCCGCGGCGAGGAGCCGAATAAAGTCATCATCGGATGTTCGGCGCTTCTTCGATCTGGACGAGTTGCAAGCGACGAAGAGGTTAAAGCGAGATACGCGAGAGCCGTTGCATATTTTCGCAAGAAAGACTACGAGCATGCCATTCTAGATTTTGACCGCGTGCTGAATCTGAATCCGACCTACGTCGATGCTCTTTCCGGAAGGGCTCTGGCATTCGCAAATAAAGGCGATAACGATCACGCACTGCGGGACTACAATGATGCGCTAAAATTGAATCCCAACCTCGCAAATGCATTCTGCGGTCGGGGCTTTGCCTACGCACACAAAGGAGATTACGATCGCGCAATGGGAGATTACGACCAAGCACTGCGTATGGAACCACATCTACCAATTGCTCACTATTATCGAGGTTTGGTTTACGAGAGAAAGAACCAATTCGATCAAGCCATTCGTGAATACAGCCAAGCTATCCAGTTTAACGGGCAGTTTACTGAGGCATTCTACCACCGCGGTGTCACTTACGAGCGAAAGGGAGACAGCGACCACGCTATCCAAGACTATGCTGAAGTTCTACGCATAAATCCTAGTTATACCGAAGCATACTACGACCGCGGTGTTGCGTACGCAAACAAGGGCGATTTGGTTCAGGCTGTACAGAATTACAACAAATTCATTGCAGTCAATCCGACCCATGTAAATGTCTATATTGAACGTGGTTTGGTTTACTCCCGGCAACAAAACTACGACCTTGCAATTCAAGACTTTGATCGCGCAGTGCATCTAGACTCGTCGTCCTATTACGCTTTCTACAATAGAGGCTGGGCATACTTGTTTATAGGAGATTTTGACCACGCAATTTCTGACATAAACAAGTCTCTTTTGCTGAAGCCTAATGATGCCGATGCTTTTGTTAATCGAGGATGGGCCTACGCCGAGAAGGGGGACTATGAACAGGCGATCAAGGATTACACTGAGGCTATTCGTATCAATCCTGTTCAAGCCGACGCTTTTCAGCGCCGTTGTCTCGCCTACGCGCATGAGAGGAATTTCTCCGGCGCCATAAACGATTACTTTCGTTTCTTGTGGCTGCGATCCCGTAAGCAGATGGTTGTCGGGGCAATCTGCATTCTGTGCATTGTAGCTGGTTTCGCCTATGTGATCCGACGTTGGATAGCGCATTCAAAAAAGCAGGCAGACTTGGCGCGGATCTTCTAGCTGAATCATTGCAAATCATGTGAACCGAATGCATTGTCAATGCAGTAGAATCTGACTCTAAGGAACACTAAGAAATTATGTCGACTCAGAGAAAATTGAGCCCCATTCCGCATCCTACTGAAGAGTATGAAACCAGTGTAGTCAGCCACATCGAAAAAATTGAAGGCGAAGTCGCCCTCGACAGTTATGTCAAAGCCCAGACCTCTGCGCCTGAAGTAGTAAGGCGAATCCAAGAATTGGAAAACTGTTTGTGGCGATTAGCTAACGCAACCTTCGCATCTGTCGATGTCGACAAGTTCCCCGAATTGAGAATTGCTGCCGAAGAGGCGCAGCTCGCGCTCAATAATCGGCTCGTAATCGATGATTCTAAGCATAGGTTTCGAAGTCAACTGGGAAGATCGAAGGATTAGATTCTAAGGCAGCCTGCGTTCAGAATCTCGCAACTCATTAACTTGCAACTTCCGTAAAAGCGTGATAAACACCGGGGCCATCCAGGCGGCCCCACGTATATCCAACGTCATCCTAGGTAATCTGCTATGAACAATTCTTCGCAGTTAGCATCGAGTGCGCGACACCACGGCATCAGCGATTTTCTAATCGAAGGAATCTACGGCTTTATCCTAGTCATTACGATAGCGGGTTGGACGATTATCGGGTTCTTTGTGTGGGTTCCATTGCTAATTCGAACCACGGCACTCTTCGCTGCAACAGTTCTTTATGTAACCCTGTTCCGGGATCCGGATCGCATGGTCAAAACGGAGCAAGCCCTCCGCAATGCCGTGCGGTTCTACTTGCATGGCTTTGAACATTTCATCAGATTCTATAGGCTGCGTCATGCAGCCGAGCCTCCAGTTGGCCCCTTGTCCGATTTGAAATGGAAAGAACTCATGGTCGAATGTATTTGGGTGATTGGCATGTGGGCTGTCATCTATTTTAGTGTTCATTCTGTTTTTCCTCACCACTAGACTCTAAGTTTTCTTTTCGAAGGGATCGCGATTAGTAGCATTTCAGGCAGGATTAATCGGGGCCAGGGCATTGTTCGCTGCAACATGCACGGGCGCGGATCCGTGCCACGCTTGCAAGAACTGTAAATATTGCAAACATTGCGCAAAGCTCGGCGGAAAATGCGGAGTTTGTAAGTAACCTTCGTTGGCGAGGGTGTCTCTGTCCGTGATCGTCGGCGGAGCCGTCTACGCCTACAACCGTGAGCGATTGGCGGACACCGATCTGAATCCAGTGTTCCAGGAGATCAATCGGAACTACTTCGACGGCGCACTGTCAGGTGCTCGGGTTGAATGGGGCCATCTGGACCAAGAATACGGAGAAACCCGCCGATTTGATGACGGAAAGATTCTAATTTTAGTAGATCACAACGAGAACACTTCGCTCAACGATATCCGGCGGACATTGCAACATGAAAGCTGTCATGTCTTTGTCGGCTCCAGAGAACAGGAAGAACACGGGCCGATGTTTCAGGCTTGCATGAAGCGATATAAACCCTCGTTGTAGCGAATCGAAAGAATGCGCTATATTGCAGCAACTACAAATGAAACTTATCTTTTTGAAAATTGCAGCGATTTCTGCAGGGGTTGTGTTTGCACTCGCCGCAATCCTTGCTGGAATTTATTGGTATACGACTCGCCCCATTCCAGAAAGACCCTGGGATGAATCCGTATTCATAGCAGATGGACCGCCGAACTTTTATGAGGATGACGACAGTTATATCAGCTTGTCATACAGATTGAGGAATCAAACCGCCAAAGATTTTGATGAAGACTCGAACTACCGCCATAAGCTTGTGGTTGTTCGACCAGACAAGTCCCTCACAAACCCCATTCCAAATGGGACGGTGTTGGTTGCAACTCCCGTTTTTATCCCTGCCCATCAATCGGGAACATTCAAGATAAAAATCCGCGCCTCGTTTGAGAGAAAGGCTGGAGTCACAGACGAAGTATTTCAACAGCAACTAAGGAAATACCTTGTGTCAATAATGCACGGCGGAGAATACTTTGCTCTGTTTGATGAAGCTAGGCACTGTCGAATAAATTTGCCAGCAGTCAGAGAAAACTGAATTCTGCCCAGGGCTGTTCAACAAAGGATCGGTTTACCGTTGTATTGTCAGTTTGATATATTCTCTGCCCAAATGCAGGATTACGCCGTTCTCATTGTTTGTCTGGTTGTTGCCGCCATCGTTGGCTTCCTCGTCTTGAGCTATTTTGTGAGCAACAACAAAATCCGTGGTCCTTTGAAAATGCCTGCGACCGTATTTGTCACGGCGGTATCTGTTCTTTTCTTTCTTGGTATCGCTGGCGTGATTCTTGTTGTCCTCCGTCGCGCTGCGAAAGCTGCGTGAACACGTCTTAGCCACTGGGGTCGATTCTGCGGAGACCTTCGTCGAGGCGACTGCTCCAACAACTACCTTCCAGCAGCAAGCCATATGGTGGCTTGGGGAGCTTCGCAACGGGCGAATCGTAAGCAGAAAACGAAGGACAAAACTCAAACCAGCAACGCTGGTCAATTACGAAAGTGCTGTCAGGTATCTCACTCAAATTCTCGGGAATGTGCCTTTATCAGATATACGGAACGAGAAGGCCAAGCTGCTCGAAGAACCGGGGATTGTCTGACAAGACCATCGTCACGTACTTCCAAGTGGTCAAGTCAGTGCTGGCCTCATCCGTTTCCAGAGAGGGTGAAGAACTCTATCCGCGCAAATGGAACTTTCAATTCATAGGGCTTCCAATTGTTGATGAAAAGAAGCAAGTCAGGCCGACATTAGCCGCTACGGAAGTAGAAATGATTCTTATGCGTTCGAAAGGGCGCTATAAGGTCCTTCTTGCACTATTGGCGGGGACTGGTCTGCGGATCGGCGAAGCACTCGCTTTGACGGTGAACGATTTCACAGATGACTTCACAACAATCAAGGTCAGCCAAAGCATCTATGGTCGAACAATTCAAACACCAAAAACGCCGAACGCCATATGCGAAATCGACATACCGAGCTCACTCGCAGCATTGATTCGCACCTATGTTGACGAACGGAGATCTGGCTACTTGTTCGAGTCCCGAGCAGGAAGGCCTTTAATTCAACGGAATGTTTTGCGTGATGCTCTTGGAAAAGTTCGTCGTGATTTGAATTTGGACCAACACGGAAAAGGCTTCCATGCGTTCCGTCGTTTCCGCACGACACATCTTCGCAAGAACCGCGTGCCTTGGGACTTGGAAAAGTTCTGGCTCGGTCATGCGAACCGAGATGTCACTGACAAATATTCTGAGCGATTGAAAGATGATGTTGAGTGGCGCAAATCTGTCGCTGAACAGACTGGTCTAGGTTTCGATTTTGGGCTACTTGGGCTACTTGGGCTACCAAATCCACAGGAGAAGCAAAACGAAAAAGCAGCCTAACTTGTTGAGGGATTGAGAATTAGAGTGGCGCGCCCTGAGAGATTCGAACTCCCGACCTTCTGGTTCGTAGCCAGACGCTCTATCCAGCTGAGCTAAGGGCGCTCCGAGACAAATAGTTTAGCACAACAGTATTGAAACAATGCCGGCCACACGGGATCGGGGGAATTCCTTGCGGCTCAAGGCTTTCCCCGAATCTTTTTTCGGGGGTTTGCCTGAGAGATACGCAGTCCGTTTACGAAGCAGAATTAAAGCGGCGACACGATGTCGCTAAACTTGGCCAGCACGGCAGATTTCGTGGTGCGCGCCTCTTTCCCGGCGCTTGGCCAGATTGGAACGTCCCTTTGATCGGCACGGTGACCCCTAGCCGAAGACTCACGTCGCGCGTTGACGCGACAGGCGAGGTTTGGGTTTACTGGCAATGCGGCCTGCGAACAGACGTATCTCGCGTCCGAAACGTAAGCACGGGCGGATTGTTTTTGGAATTTGAAAGGCCGCTTGCGAAAGGGCTGGCGGCTAATCTCCACTTTCTTGTCTCGGAAGGCCCCATTCGGGCCAGCGCCGAAGTTCGCTACACCGTGCCCGGGGAGGGCCTAGGCTTGAAATTCACCGCGATCGAAAAGGAATGCGGTCCACAGCTGGCAGAGTTATTAAGACGTTTGCGGGGAATCAAACGCTTGTAGGGCTGTAAAACTAACCATGCGAAAAATCTTTGTTGTGGGCCTCGATTCCTCGCCACAACAGCAGGCTCAGGACCAAAATCGTGCAAACTTCAAAACCCGCAAGCGCTCTTTGATAGCCAAAATGTTGATAGAGGGCGTACTGAATCGAATTGGTGGGCGATGCGATCAGAATTCCCAGCTGATAAGCGAGCCCAGGCATCAATCCGCGGGCGGCGGCGGCGGATAGCTCATTCAAATGCACGGGAATTACTCCCCAAGCGCCTTGCACTCCCGCTTGCATCAAGAACGCACCAGCAATTAGAAGCGGCAAAGTTCCACCGAACGCCCACAGCGGAATTACGAGGAGCGCCAGCAACAATGCTGCAAGCATTCCCTTCCTTCGTCCAGCGGCCTGGGAGAGTTGGCCAAAGATCACGGCTCCAACAACAGCGCCAATATTCGAAATGATGACGATATTCGCGCGGAGGCTGTCCGTAACCTTGTGTACTTCCTTCAAAAAGTCAGGATACAAATCCTGCGTGCCGTGCGAAAGGAACATCATGAAGGTCATCAAAACGACAAGATAGGCAAATCGCTTCCACTCGCGCGCTACGGTGCGCAAAACATCTCCCGTAGTCATCGCGCGGTTCTCTTTCCATGCCTGCGATTCCGGAACTTTCGTTCGAATATAAAGCGCAAGCAAAGCCGGCAGAGCTCCGACCCAAAACACATACCGCCAGCCCCAAATCGGCAGTATCGTTTTTGCCGCGAGCGCTGCGAGCAGATTGCCGATCGGATAGCCGCTCTGCAGCAAACCACTCAAAATGCCGCGCAAACGCTTTGGAGCAGCTTCCATTGCCAACGACGCACCGACGCCCCATTCGCCGCCCATCCCGATTCCGAACAAGGCGCGCAGGATCAAGAAAGTTGTGTAGTTCGGCGCGAATCCACAGAGCAGCTCAATCGCTGAAAAATAGATCACATTGGCCATCAACGGAATGCGCCGGCCATAACGATCGGCCAGCAAGCCAAAAAGCAGAGCGCCGACTGGCCGCATGGCCAGCGTCGCGGTCGTGGTTAGTACAATTTCCTTTTTTGAAACACCGAACTGGTGCGCGAGCGTGTCGAAGAGAAACGTCACCACGAAAAAATCAAACGCGTCCAGCGTCCAGCCAAGGAATCCTGCAAGTACCGCATGGTAGCTGACAGGCCCTGTTGTTTTTGTCGAGGGAAAATTGGCCATGAGAAGTGACGAGGATTATGCCACGTTCCTGGCCAGGCAAGTTCTGTCGAAAAAAAGCCCGGGCCGCTCGGGGTAAGCGGCCCGGGTGGGGGTACAACTGAGGGGGGCTAAGGGAAACTCGTTTTTCAGTTCACCGTCTGCGTCGTCAGCTGGCAGATCATCCGTAGCTCATCGATCGTGAAGAAATACTCCTCGTGCATTCCTACAAATTCCTTGTGTCCAAAACCCGTCTCTCGCGAAATCCGGCAGAGATCCTTCTCCGTCATCCCGAGCAGCATCGCTGCCCTGCTCTGGTTCACGTATTTTGGTTCCGCGGTATCCATCCCGAAATTCCTCACGCGGGAGTCAATGCCATCGCGTCTTCTTCCACCGCCAAAATCATCGTTTTATAAATATCGACGTCCCAGCCATCCCCGATTCGCATCCGCAGCGTATCGCCGCTGTCTTTCATCAAGCGCCCACGCAGGGGAACCTTAATCTCACCAAGAGCCACTTGCAGTACAACGGCGTGGCCAATCCAAGGTTGGTATGCGCTGTCCATTTGCTCTCCCTCAAGAGATTGAACCGCCGACAGGGAGAGGATCGCGTGTGGGGGAGAAATTACACAATGGTACATCGAGGGTATGGGACTAGGAAAAAGGTACTGTTTCGCCTTTGGGCATGCTTTTTGAGGACGTTTCTAAGCCAGTACTTCTGTACTTCTATTTAGGGACGCACTGCCCATTGGCCGGTACGGGGCGCTCCTTCATCCTTACGCTGTGACGCAGAACGTCCCAATGCGCAGAGAGGGCTCCTCGCGTTCCACGGAGCACAGGCCTGGCATTGGACTCGCCCTCGGCGGTGGATTTGCCCGCGGTTTCGCTCATCTTGGTGTGCTGCAAGTTCTCGAGCAAAACCACATTCCCGTATCTCACATTGCCGGGACCAGCGTGGGCAGCATTCTTGGCGCAGCCTATGCGAGCGGGGCGCCACTCGCAAAAATTCTTGCCACTAGCCGAACATTGAAATTCCGTGACATCGCCCGCTGGCGCGTTTCCCGCCTAGGACTTGCCAGCAATCACCGGCTTTCAGACCTGATGGACCGAGTCTTCGAGGCACACAAATTCGAAGACTTGAGCATCCCGATGGCGGTAGTCGCTACGGACCTCGCCACTTTCGACCCGGTTATATTCACCCAAGGTCCCCTTGTCGACGCCATTCGCGCGAGCTGCGCGTTTCCCGGCCTTTTCGAACCTGTGGAGATTGGCACGCGTTGCCTGGCAGACGGTGGCCTGGTTGCGCAAGTGCCCACAGTTGCAGCCCGTCAGCTTGGAGCCACACGCGTGCTTGCTGTCTCCGTGGGCATTCAGGATGGCCGTCGCGGCGCACCCAAAAACATCTTTCAAGTTGTGGCGCGTTCTGTGGCCGCGGCGCAAAAGCATCAGCTGGAATCCTGGGAACGCCACGCCGATCTT
>Ga0126384_10001389_pt1 | contig 14311 bp, 15 predicted proteins | sample PanSoiMetPlot_36_FD_92543 | JGI IMG/M metagenome (GOLD analysis project Ga0126384, IMG submission 92543) | Tropical forest soil microbial communities from Panama - MetaG Plot_36 | ecosystem: Environmental > Terrestrial > Soil > Tropical forest > Bulk soil | place: Panama | collected 2016-02-17 | reverse complement strand
CGAGAACGTCATCACCACCGCGATGATCGGCGTGAGCAGCGGATAGGTGATGTGGCGGAAGCGCTGCCATGGCGTCGCGCCGTCGATGGTGGCGGCCTCGTACAGCGACGGCGACACGGTCTGCAGGCCGGCGAGCAGCGTGATCGCGACGAACGGCACGCCGCGCCAGACGTTCGCGCCGATCACCGACCACCGCGCGTTCCAGACGTCGCCGAGAAAATCGATATTGTTGGTGATCAGATGCATTTTCCGCAGCGACCACGAGATGATCGAGAATTGCGGATCGAACAGCCACCAGAACGCGATGGCCGAAAGCACCGTCGGGACGATGAAGGGAATGAGCACGACCGCGCGGATGATCGCCTTGAACGGCAGCCGCTCATTGAGCAGCAGCGCGAGATAAAGTCCGAGCGCAAATTTAACGGTGCTGGCGACCGTCGTATAGAGCAGGGTGTTGAAGACGGTCAGCCAGAACGTCGAGTCGTCCGAAAGGAATTCGTAGTTCTCAAGGCCGACGAAGACGCCGTCACGACCGAGGCGCGCGTCCGTGAACGAGAGCCAGACGCCAAGGCCGAGCGGATAGGCGAGAAACAGGATCAGGAATGCCGCCGCCGGCAGCATGAACCAGAAGCCGAGCCAGTTGTGGTCGGCCTTGAGGCGGTCCCACGCGGTGGCGGACTGAGGTTGCTGCGTCTGGATGGCGATGGTGGCCATGTGGTTCACCCTCGTGCCCGACGCGGCGCAGCGCGTCAGCGATGCGCCGCAGATCCGGGGCCTAGCTCCGTCGCGATCCGGGTCTGCAGCGCACACTTCGCGCTTCGCGCTACGTGCTGCGCTGCGCCCGGGATGCACATTCTACCGATAGATCCGCTTCAATTGCCGCTCGGCGATCGCGATCGCGCCTTTGACATCCTCGCGGCCCGTGCAGTAGTTCGCGAACATGTCGAGCACGACGAAATCGGCGATCGCGGTCGCCGCCTTCTCGCCGACCGACCCGAGACCGCCAGCGGTGAGCGAGCGCTTGGCCGCCTCGCGGAACGGCAACCGCTTGGGGTCCTCCGTCCACATCGGATTCTTGTCGTAGGCGTTGAGGCAGTGCGTGAGATAGCCCTGTGCGGCATTGATCCACGGGATGAAGTTGTCCGACTCCTGCATGAACGCCATCAGCGCCTTACAGGCCTGCGGATACTTCGTGTAGGTCATCGCCAGCATCGGATACATCAAGTGCAGCTCGGTCGGCTTGCCGACCGGGCCCACCGGCCAGAACGCGTGGTCCATGTCCTTGGCGATGTCGTTCTTGGTCGGATCCTTCTGCGCCGCGACGTAGATCGAGATGCCGTTGTCGGTCCAGTTGATCTCGCCGGCGAGGAACGCCTTGTTGTTGGAGGCGTCGTTCCACGCCGCGGTGCCGGGGATCATCTCGGCATAGAGCGCCTTGGCGTATTCGAGCGACTTCGCGGTCTCCGGAGAGTTGATGATCACCTTGTCGTCCTTGTCGACGGTGTTGCCGCCGTGCGCCCACAGGCACCAGTGCACCCAGCCATTGCCGTCACCGGAGGCGTGACCGAGCGCGAAGCCGCCCGGCGTGTTGTTCTTCTTCATCGCCTTGGCGTATTCGAGGAAGGCGTCGGTCTTGTCGGGGAATTGGGAGAAGCCGGCCTTCTTCGAGGCTTCGAGGCGATAATTGATCATGTTCCCGCCGTACACGATCGGGATGCAGATCCACTTGTTGCCGCTGCGCCCGTAGGTGACCGCGGTCGGTACCCAGCCGCCGTACTTGTTGCCGAGGTAGTCCGCGACGTCGCTCACGTCGACGCACTTCTGCGGGAAGAGATGCGGCAGTGAATAGAGGCCCCAAAACAGATCCGGGCCGGCGCCGGTGTTGGCGGCGACCGAGGCCTTGGGCTGCACGTCCTCGTAGGACTCGCGCGAAATATCGACCTTGACGCCGGTCGCCTGGGTGAAGGCGTCGATCAGCTTGACGAAGGCGTCGTCTTCCGACTGCACGAAATACTTCCAGCGCAGCATCGACAGCTTGGCGTCCTTCTCGGGCTTCCACGGCGCGGCCTGCGCCCAGGCCTTGGCCCAGTCGAGCAGCGCCGGGCCTGTGATCGCGCCGCCTGCCGCGAGCGCGGTGCCGCCCTTCACCAGGGTGCGGCGGGTAAAGTGGGTCATGGTCGCTTCCTCCGTTGGATGGTGATTCTGTGCGCCGGGAACACGAAGCGTGCGCAGGGTCGTCATGCGTCCAACCTCGTGCCGCTCTCCGCATCGAACAGATGCATGAGCCGGGGATCGGGCCTGAGCCGGATCTTGTCGCCCGGCTTGAACTGATGCCGCTCGCGAAACACCGCGATCACCTCCTCGCCGCCGAGCCGGGCGACGACCTGGGTTTCCGCGCCGGTCGGCTCGACCACCTGGACCTCGGCCTCGACGCTGTCCTGGATGCTGCTTTGGGTGCCGCCTTCCGCGATGGCGAAATGCTCGGGCCGGATGCCGCAGACCACCGCGCGGCCGGCCCACGCGGCCGGCGCGCTGACCGGCAGACGCAGGCCGCCCGGCCCTTCGAACTGCGCCGCGCTGTTGGCGCGCACGGTGCCGCGCAGGAAGTTCATCGCCGGGGAGCCGATGAAGCCGGCGACGAACAGATTGACCGGCTTGTCGTAGAGATCGAGCGGTGCGCCGACCTGCTCGACCAGGCCGTCATGCATCACCACGATCTTGTCCGCCATGGTCATGGCCTCGATCTGGTCGTGCGTCACGTAGACCGTGGTGGTCTTGAGCCGCTGGTGCAGTTCCTTGATCTCGGTGCGCATCTGCACGCGCAGCTTGGCGTCGAGGTTCGACAGCGGCTCGTCGAACAGAAAGACCTGCGGGTCGCGCACGATGGCGCGGCCCATGGCGACGCGCTGGCGCTGGCCGCCCGAGAGCTGGCGCGGAAAGCGCGCGAGCAGCGGCGTGAGCCCGAGGATCTCAGCCGCCCGCTTCACCCGCTCATCGATCTCGGCCTTCGGCGCCCCGCGCAGCCGCATCGAGAAGCTCATGTTGTCCGCGACCGTCATGTGCGGATAGAGCGCGTAGTTCTGAAACACCATGGCGACGTCGCGCTCCTTCGGCGGCACGTTGTTGACCACGCGCTCGCCGATGCGGATCTCGCCCGCGGTGATGTTCTCGAGCCCGGCGATCATGCGCAAAAGCGTCGACTTGCCGCAGCCCGAGGGGCCGACCAGCACGACGAATTCGCCATCGTCGATCGCGATGTCGACCCCATGGATGACCTGCGCGGCCCCGAAGGCCTTGCGGACGTCGCGGATCGCGACTGACGCCATGAACGCTCCTTGGCACGCTCCCAGACGGTATTCTCGCGGGCGTCATGAGCCCAGTTTGGCACTCCCGCTTTTCGCCCGGACGGGCATCGGGAGCCGCGATATTCTCCATATCCAGAGCGGGAGAGCGAGTCTTCTGAAATTTACCGCCGCGGGGAGAACGCCATGAAATACTGGTTTACGTCGCTCTACTTGGCCATTGCCATATTGTCGCCGGCACTTGCCCAGGACCAATCGACCGCCCAATCGACCGCCCCGCCTGCCATCCCCCGGTTCCAGGTCGACCCGACCTGGCCCAAGCCGCTGCCCAACAACTGGATCCTCGGGCAGGTGTCGGGCATCGCGGTCGACCGCTTCGACCGCATCTGGCTGGTGCACCGCCCCTCGACGCTCAACGAGCGCGAGCTCGCCGCCGCGCAGAACCCGCCGGCGGCCAAATGCTGTTTCGCGGCGCCGCCCGTGCTGGCGTTCGACCAGTCCGGCAACCTGATCAAGAGCTGGGGCGGACCTGGCCAAGGGGCCTACGACTGGCCGCAGAGCGAGCACGGCATCTATATCGACGGCAATGATTTCGTCTGGCTCGCCGGCAACGGCAAGCAGGACGGGCAGCTCCTCAAGTTCACGATGGACGGCAAGCTCGCGCTGCAGATCGGCCATCCGGGGCCGATCCGCGGCAGCAACGACACCACCGCGCTCGGCTCGCCGGCGGACGTCGCGGTCGATGTCGCGGCGAAGGAGGTGTATGCGGCCGATGGCTATACCAATCGCCGCGTGGTCGTGTTCGATTCCGAGACCGGCGCCTACAAGCGACACTGGGGCGCCTATGGCAACAAGCCGAGCGACGACAAAACGCCGCCCTACGATCCCGCCAAGCCGCCATCGCAGCAGTTCGGCAACCCGGTGCACTGCATCCGCATCGCGCAGGACGGCCTCGTGCACGTGTGCGACCGCACCAACGATCGGGTGCAGATCTTCCGCAAGGATGGCACGTTCGTCGCCGAGCACATTTACGAGAAGGCGACGCGCGGCACCGGCTCGGTCTACGACCTCGTGTTCTCGCCCGACAAGGCGCAGCGTTTCATCTACATGATCGACGGCATGAACGGCGAGATCCGCGTTCTGTCGCACGCGACCTACGAGGTGCTGGCGCGCTTCGGCCGGCCCGGCCGGCAGGTGGGCGAATTCACGGCGCTCCACAACATCGCGGTCGATCACCAGGGCAACATCTTCACGGCCGAGGTGAACACCGGCCAGCGCGTGCAGAAATTCCGTCGGATCGACCAGCAAGATTAAAGATTTAAGGCCGATTTCGTCCTCCGATCGACGGACGCGCGGACGGCCTTTTCCGTGCTTGATGATGCCGCTCGGCCGACCCCGAATCGGAGCGCGCCGGTCGCGCCGGCGCGCTGATTTTCAAAGGTACCGCCGGCTCGGCACGCGATCGAAAACAGATTTTGCCGAGCTGTGACCCTTCTCACAGGTCGCAGTGATCGGGCGTGGTACGGCCACCCCCGAGTGAACCGGAGGTTTTTCCCATGAGCCGATTTTTGCGATTGATTGAGGCCATGCACGAGACGCGCCAGCGCGAAGCCGAGCGGGTTGTCAGCCGTCACCAGCAGCTGATCGAGGAGGCACGCGATTACGAGCGCCAGCGCGCAATCAAGGTCGCGGAACGCGCAGCCGCCGACGCCATCAAGGCAACGGCTTCGCGGCCGGCGATGCGCCTCGCCCCACGGAGCGCGTCATGACATTGCGTGTGAAGGTCGTGGTCGGCGTCGCCCTCGCGCTCTTCGCGGCGTGCCATGTCGCCGCGGCGTACAAGATCGAGGCTAATGCCGGCCGGCAGCTCGTGGATGCCCTGACGCTCAGCGGCGACTGACACCCCGGGCGCCTCCGGGTCTCCCTGCCGGCCGGGCCACCCGAGAGAAGATTCGTCGCGGCGCGTGACGCTGCGCTCGCCTTGCGCCCCTGGTCCGTGCCAACATCTTGGCCGGACCACGGGACGACCACCATGCACCGCCGCCGCTTCATCGCTTCCGCGCTCGCCGCGACCGGTGCGAGCCTGACCGCAAGATCGGGACGCGCCGACACCTATCCGTCGACCAGTCACACCATCCGCCTGGTCGTGCCCTTCGCGGCCGGCGGCGGCGTCGACGTGCTGGCGCGGCTCTATGCCGAGGCGCTCAAGGAAAAGCACGGCCTCAGCATCGTGGTCGAGAATCGCGGCGGCGGCAGCGGAACCATCGGCGGCCAATTCGTCCACCAGGCGGCGCCCGACGGCTACACGCTGTTGTTCTCGGCCTCGACCCACAATGTGGCACGCCTCGTGATGCGCGAGGTGCCATACGATCCGATCACCGACTTCAAGCCGATCGCGCGCGTCGGCGAGGCGCCGATGCTGGTCATCATGGCGGCGGACCGCCCGCAGCAGACGATCACCGAGGTGATGGCGGCGGCGAGAAAGGACCCGAACCAATGGGTGTTCGCGGCCTCCTCGCTCGGCTCGATGGGCTATCTCGCGACCGTCGCGTTCAACCAGAACGCCAAGCTCAATCTCACCATCACGTCCTATCGCGGAACCGCGCCGGCATTGACCGACGTCGCCGGCGGCCACGTGCAGCTCATGATCGACCCGCTGCTGGTGCTGTTGCCGATGGCGCGCACCGGCCAGGTCAAGGCGCTCGCGATCACGACCGCAAAGCGCAGCGCGCTCGCGCCCGACGTCCCGACCGCGGCCGAGAGCGGCATGAAGGACCTGGAATTCGCGTCATGGTACGGCTTCTGGGGCCCGAAGAACCTCCCGGCCGAGATCGTCACGTGGCTCAACCATGCGATCAACGACGCCACCGCCGAGCTCGCCAAGGCGGGCCGCTTCGCCAAGCTCGGGCAGGAGCCGATCACCGGCACGCCGGAGGACTTCGCAAAATACATCCTGGCGGATTTTTCGCGCAGCGAGGCGCTGCTCAAAGCCGCGAATTTCCAGCCGATGTGAGAGCGGCGGCGTGCGAGAACGCCGCTCCGACGCGCGATCGCGGCGCGGTTCCGCCGGCGCATCGCCGCATGGTTACGGGCAGATGGTTACCAGCGTCTGAAACCAATCCGCCGGCAGGGCGTTCGCCATAAGTAGGGCAATTTACTTTTTGCGGCATGCAGGAGGAATCATGGGGCCGCCAACCCGGGTACGCCCGATTGCGCTCGTCGTCGAGGCCGATCATGAACAGCGCGCCCTCGTCGCGACGCTGCTCGAGGAGACCGACCTGCAGGTGATCGAATGCGAGAGCGCCGAGGCGGCGCTGGCGATCATCGATCAGAAGGGCGACCGCACCGCGATGGTGTTCACCGACGTCGGCCTCGCGGGCGAGATGGATGGCGTCGCGCTGGCGCAGAATCTCGGCGCCCATCGTCCCTATGTGCAGGTAATCGTGACCTCGGCGCGGCGCAACGACCGGGTGGATGCGCTGCCCGACAACGTCGTCTACCTGGCGCAGCCGTGGCGTCCGCTCGACGTGCTGATCGTCGCCGAGCGCGCGCGCCAGGCGGCGTAATCTCGCGCCCGTAATTCTCTCCCAGCGGAGCGGGGCACACGGCGTTGCCGCCGAATGCTCCGCCTGCGTTGTGGCTTGACGTCAGCGAACAGGCTTACGACGCCTTGCCGCCGTTGCGCTTGCACTCGGAGCGGAATTTCCTGCGCTCCTTGCCATGCAGGTTCTTGGCATCAGCCTGGGAAGAGCACTCCTTGGAAATCTCCGACCGTTCCGCCCTGGTGGGCGCCTTGGGCTTGGCCGCCTTCTCGGCCTTGGCGGGCGGCGTCGTCGGCGCGGCTGCTGGCGCCTGCGCAAAGGCAGTGCCCATGCCGATCACGAGAGACAGAAGCGTCGCGCTCACGAGAGTCTTCATCGTCGGATCCTCCTGATCCATTTTGAGCCACGCCCCGAGGGCATGATAGTTCGGCGGCGCGCGGTGTCACGCGTGTGGTGCGGGCGGCGGCCTGACGAATCGCGACCCGCCGCGCATAGCCGCCTTGCACGCGCGAGCGTTCCGCCTATAGTCCGCGCCGGCTTTGGGCCGGGTCCGGCCCATTTTCCCCTGTACCCACGCGGACTTGAACGAGACATTGAACGAGACTTGGACGAGGCTTGGACGGATGCCCAAAGGCGACATCAAGAAGGTGGTCCTGGCCTATTCGGGCGGGCTCGACACCTCGATCATCCTGAAATGGCTGCAGACCACCTATGGCTGCGAGGTCGTGACCTTCACGGCCGATCTCGGCCAGGGCGAGGAGCTCGAGCCGGCGCGCAAGAAGGCGCAGCTGCTCGGGATCAAGGACGAGAACATCTTCATCGAGGACCTGCGCGAGGAGTTCGTTCGCGACTACGTGTTTCCGATGTTCCGCGCCAACGCGCTGTACGAGGGCCAGTACCTGCTCGGCACCTCGATCGCGCGCCCGCTGATCGCCAAGAAGCAGATCGAGATCGCCGAAAAGGTCGGCGCCGACGCGGTGGCGCACGGGGCGACCGGCAAGGGCAACGACCAGGTGCGCTTCGAGCTCACCTATTACGCCCTCAAACCGGACGTGAAGGTGATCGCGCCATGGCGCGAATGGGACCTGACCTCGCGCACCAGGCTGATCGAGTTCGCCGAAAAGCACCAGATCCCGATCGCCAAGGACAAGCGCGGCGAGGCGCCGTTCTCGGTCGACGCCAACCTGCTGCATGCCTCCTCGGAAGGAAAGGTGCTGGAGGATCCGGGCCAGGAGGTGCCGGACTACGTCTATTCGCGCACCATCGACCCGGAAGACGCCCCGGACCAGCCGACCTACATCACGGTCGATTTCGAGCGGGGCGACGCTGTCGCGATCGACGGCAAGAACCTGTCGCCCGCAGCCCTGCTCGCACGGCTCAACGAGCTCGGCCGCGCCAACGGCATCGGCCGGCTCGACCTGGTCGAGAACCGCTTCGTCGGCATGAAGTCGCGCGGCATGTACGAGACGCCGGGCGGGACGATCCTGCTCGCGGCCCATCGCGGTATCGAGTCGATCACGCTCGACCGCGGCGCCATGCATCTCAAGGACGAGCTGATGCCGAAATACGCCGAGCTCGTCTATTACGGCTTCTGGTTCGCGCCCGAACGCGAGATGCTGCAGGCCGCGATCGACAAGAGCCAGGAGCTCGTCACCGGCCGCGTCCGGCTCAAGCTCTACAAGGGCGGCGTCGGCGTGGTCGGGCGCGAGAGCAGGTATTCGCTCTACGACCAGGACCTGGTGACGTTCGAGGAAGGCGCGGTCGCCTATGACCACCGCGATGCGGCCGGGTTCATCCGGCTCAACGCACTGCGGCTGCGCACGCTGGGGCAGCGGAAGAAGAAGCTGAAGCTGTGAGTAGCTGTTGACAGTAAGGGGGACGCGATGACGGTCAACGCGAGCGCTGACCTAACCCCTCCCCCTTGCGGGGAGGGGTTAGGGGTGGGGGTCGTTCAGTAGAGGACTACGGCGCCGATTTCCCCCGCCGCTACCCTCCTCCCCACCCTCCCCCGCAAGGGGGGAGGGAGTGAGAGGCTGTGCGTCCCTCACCGCACCTTCACTTTGCGGTTCTCACCGAGATCCGGCTCGCTTCCGGCCATGCGCGCGGCGACCAGCTTGAGCGCCACCGTGACGGAATTGCCGCGTGCGTCCCAGTACTCCGCCTGCTCCGGGACGACGCGCAGCACGCGCACCGCGGGATCGCTCGGGCCGCGTGGCCACCAGGCCTGCGCCTCGCGGCTCCACAGCTCCTCGGCCCTGGCGGGATCGCGGATCATCTCCGCCCTTCCGGTGACGCTCAGATAGGTGTTGTCGCCGATGTCCGCGAAGGCGAGGCACACGTCCGGCGCCGCCGCGATCTCATCCTCCTTGGCGCCGCGCGTATCGGTGAGGAAATAGACGCAGCCCTCCTCGGCATCGGGAATCGCATGCATGGGGCGCGATCGCAGGCGGCCCCCGGCCTGGGTGCCGACCATGCACACCGCGATGTCGTCCATGATCTCCCACACCCGCTCGATATCGCTTTCGGTCGTCATCACTGCACCGCACGCGCTCCTGCCCCGACAACCCGCGGGCCACTCTCGGGTTCCGCGCGCCCCGGAGGGGGAAAAAGTGGCCGCGCCATTGGATTAAGCCCGGACAAGGCTTCGCCGGGCCTCGCCCCGCCGCCATCGCGCCACCCGGCTATGACCGAATGGCGATGGGGATAGCCAAAGTTGGAATTATGTCGATATCCTTGGGTCGGGGCTTGTCGGCCGCCATGGCGGATCCGGCTTGGACGGGAGGTGCGGTTGGTCGCGCTCAAGGTCGCTCGCATCGTCGATCAGACGCCGCGCATCAGGTCGGTGGAACTCGCCGCCGCCGACGGCGGCGCACTGCCCGCCTTCGCGGCGGGCGCCCATATCGACGTCACACTCGGCAACGGCGAGATGCGCTCCTACTCGCTGCTCAACGATCCGACCGAGACGCACCGCTACGTCGTCGCGGTACTGCGCGAGGCCGACAGCCGCGGCGGGTCGACCTTCGTGCACGATCATCTGCGCGAAGGCGATACGCTCGCGTCGTCACCGCCCATCAACAACTTTCCGATCAACGAGGCGGGCGAACGCCACATCCTGATCGCCGGCGGCATCGGCATCACACCGCTCATGTCGATGAGCCGGCGACTCGCGGCGCGCGACGCCGCCTTCACGCTGCACTACTGCGCGCGCAGCCGCGCCGAAGCCGCCTTCATCGACGAGATCGAGGCGGCGCTCGGCGCGCGGCTCGCGAGCCATTTCGACGGCGGCGACATCACGCGTGGCCTAGACGTCGCGGGGCTGCTCAAGGAGCGCCCGCCCGCCGCCCATGTCTATGTGTGCGGCCCGCCCGGGCTGATCCGCGCGGTGCGCGAGGCGACGTGCCACTGGCCGAAGGGCACGGTCCACTACGAGCTGTTTCGCGGCTCGGAGGCCGACATCGCGCCGCGCTCGAGCGACCTCGCATTCGAGATCGTGCTCAGGCGCGCAGGGAAGACCCTGACGGTTGCGGCCGACAAGAGCATCCTGCAGGCGCTCGCCGAGGCCGGCATCAAGGTCAAGACGCTGTGCAAGGAAGGCGTCTGCGGCACCTGCCGGGTCGGCCTCGTGAGCGGACGCGCCGACCACCGCGACGAGGTCCTGACCGACCAGGAGCGCGAGCAGAACATCCAGGTCTGCGTGTCGCGCGCGCTGCCGGGCGAGACGCTGGTGCTGGATCTATAAGAGACGCGATCTGCCGACGAATTGACCGAAACGACGACAGGAGGAGCCGATGAACGCCCCCGCGATGACGCAAGCCAAGCCGACCACTTCGCACGTCAAACCCAATGCGCTGATCTCCGGCACGTTCGTAACGCGCGACCTCGCCCGCACCCGCCGCATGTGCGAGGGCATCCTCGGCCTCGAATGCGTCGAGCCCGAGAAGGGCATGCTCCTGATCCGCGAGCGCGGCCACCGACCGGGTGAAAAGCTGGCCGGCCAGCCCTACTGGGTGCTGGAGGCGCGCGAGGTCGGCGACATTGCGGTGCCGCAGGAGATGCTCAACCACTGGGGCGTGTTCGTGTCGAGCCAGGTCGCGGTCGACGAGGCATACGAGAAGATCAACGCGCAGCAGAAGGAGTTCAGCCTCGGCCGGGTGCAGAAGCCGCGCTTCCGCCATGGCTCCTACGCGTTCTACTTCGTCGACGGGGACTCGAACTGGTGGGAGATCGAGTACCGCACGCCCGATCTGGTCTACACGGCGCTGCGCGCCAAGGGCGATCAGGTCGACCCGCAAGCGCCGTGACGGGAGATTGCCAATGACATCCGCTTCACTCGTTACACCCGACCTGCTCTCGCACGGCACGCTCGAATGCAACGACACGCCGGCGACGCGGCGTTTCCTGACCGAGTTCCTCGGCGTCGACGTGATCCGCCCGCTGCCGGAGGCGCAGTATCTCTCGAAGGGCGGACCGTGGACCGTGGTGTGCGTCCGCGTCGAGGGCGAACAGAAGGAGCAGGGACCGCAGAACCGCTTCAAGCTCGCGGTGTCGACGCCGGCCGAGGTCGATGCGGCACATGCCGCCGCCGAGCAGCACAAGGACAGCTACGGCATCCGCCGGGTCGAGCCGGTCGAGGAGAAGGGCGGCATCCGCTCGTTCCACCTGCAGGACATGAACAAGGTGTGGTGGGAGATCGCGAACGTCACGCAGAAATATTACGACGACGCGTTCGTGCGGGGAGATTTCAAGCAATGAGCCGTCGGGTGGGCAAAGCGTAGCGTGCCCACCCGACGCGCTGCAAGAAAACGAATGGCATCGGCAAAGCACTGAGGCCTTCCAGGGAGGAAGCAATGTTTCGGGTGCTCCAACGATTCGCGTGCACGTGCGTCGCGCTGCTCGCGCTCGGCATTCCGGCCCATGCCGCCGATCCGATCAAGGTCGGCTTCAGCATGGCGCTCACCGGCGCGGTCGCCCCCAACGGCAAGCAGGTCCTGACGGCGTTCGAGATCTGGCGCGACGACGTGAATGCGGCGGGTGGGCTGCTCGGGCGCCCGGTCGAGCTCGTCTATTACGACGACCAGAGCAATCCCGCCAACGTGCCGGCGCTCTACACCAAGCTCATCACGATCGACAAGGTCGACCTGCTGGTCGGGCCCTACGCAACCAACATGGTGGCCCCCGCAATGCCGGTGCTGATGCAGCACAACAAGATGACCATCAGCATTCTCGGGCTCGGTGTGAACCGGCAGTTCAACTATCGGCGCCATTTCTCGACGGTGCCGCTCGGACCCGAGGGACCGCCCGCGTTCTCGAAGGGCTTCTTCGAGCTCGCCAAGGCGCAGAACCCGGCGCCGCGGACGGTCGCGATCGTCGCGGCCGACGCCGAGTTCGCACAGACGGCGGCGGGCGGTGCGCGCGCGAACGCCAAGGCGGCCGGCTTCGACATCGTCTATGACGGCAAGTATCCGCCGAGTACGACCGATTTCGCGCCGGTCATGCGCGCCGTGCAGGCCGCCAATCCCGACATCGTGTTCGCGGCCGCCTACCCGCCCGACACGATCGGCATCGTGCGCGCCGCACACGAGATCGGGCTCGCGCCGAAGATGTTCGGCGGCACCCTGATCGGGCTGATGGCGGCGCCGATCAGGATGCAGCTCGGCCCGCTCGTCAACGGCATCGTGATGAACGAGAGCTTCATGCCGGCGCTCGATTTTCCCGGCACCGCTGCGCTGATGAAGAAATATCAGGCGATCGCACCGGAACGCAAAATCGATCCGCTCGGCTACGGGTTCGTGCCGTTCGCCTATGCGGTCGGGCAGCTCGTGGCGAAGGCGGTGACCGAAACCGGGAGCCTCGACGACGGCAAGCTCGCCGAATACCTGCACGGTCACACGGTCGACACCGTGCTCGGCCCGCTCGCGTTCGGTCCCGACGGCGAATGGGTGAAGACCCGCATGCTGTTCACCCAGTTCCAGAACGTCAGTGGCAACGGCCTCGACCAGTTCAAGGACCCGAAGACGGAAGTGATCCTGTGGCCGCCCGAGTACAGGAACGGCGAGATGATCTATCCGTACGGCGAGGCGAAGAAGTAGCGCGGATTCTTCTACCCTCCCGCCCGCACAAGTCGGGCTTGCCTGACTTGGGAAAGGGAAACGCGTCAACGGCCGCACGAGAACTGATCAGTGAATCGTCCACCGACGAAACATGTCGTCCGCGGCTGCGAGATTGGTTGGATCGGGACGCCACGGCTCTTCCAGCCAAAGCTGGGGGGCCAGGGCGAATTCCGCGGCGATCAAGTGTCCTATCGGAGAAGGCAGCAGGCCGCTGCCGAGCTCTGACGTGATGGCCTTACGCGCCAGCAGATCGTCGACGATCACCCGGACATCCGCCGGCAGATCGCTGGCGCCGATCAATGTCGGAAAATGCATGGGCGCGACCGCCTCGCCCGGGTGCAGGCGCAGCCAGCGCAAGGCGACCGCGGGCCGAAGGGCGTAGAAGATCTTCTTGATCGGAACCGCGTGGGCATCAGCGAAATAAGTGCGCCGTTGCCGGTCGCCAAGGTGAAGAAAGTGCCGCGCGATCGCGGCCGGCCGGACCGCCTGCTGCGCGAGCGCAAGCATTTCCTCGCGAGAGGCGGCATCGCCCGCATAGACATGCGGCGATGTGAGCCATTCGATCACCACCGCGTTGCCCTTGAGCAGCAGACGCAGCGCCTTGGCGAGGTCCCAGCCATTGACGTCCAGTACGGCGTCAACGGGAAGCTCGATGACGTCGCGCGGCGGAAACAGCGCCAGATAGTCGTCACGTCGGCGGGTGTAGATGAAGCGGCAGTCGTAGTCGCTGTCAGGCGACGGGAAGCCCCAGGCCCGACTTCCGCTTTCCACCGCAAGCAGAAGCGCGACACGCTCGCGTTCGGCAATTTCACAGAGCCTCGCGTCGATCGTCGCCACGACGCTCGGATCGAAGCCCGGGCCAAGGGCGCGAAGCGCCGTCACATCTGCCGCTCGATCAGTGGGTAACATCGCCAGGCCCCCTCCCCACCCTCCCCCGCAAGCGGGGGAGGGGATGCGCAGAGCAAGCGGCCGGAGAAACCTACACCTGCCGCTCGATCAGGAGCTGCTTGATCTCGGCGATCGCCTTGGCGGGATTGAGGCTCTTGGGGCAGGCCTTGGCGCAATTCATGATCAGGTGGCAGCGGTAGAGCCGGAACGGATCCTCGAGATTGTCGAGCCGCTCGCCGGTCGCCTCATCGCGCGAATCGGTGATCCAGCGATGTGCCTGCAGCAGCACGGCGGGGCCGAGATAGCGTTCCGGATTCCACCAGTAGCTCGGGCACGAGGTCGAGCAGCAGGCGCACAGGATGCATTCGTAGAGCCCGTCGAGCTTCGCCCGGTCCTCGTGGCTCTGCTTCCATTCCTTCTCGGGCGCGACCGTCTCGGTCTGCAGCCACGGCTTGATCGAGGCGTGCTG
>Ga0126384_10001386_pt1 | contig 14325 bp, 9 predicted proteins | sample PanSoiMetPlot_36_FD_92543 | JGI IMG/M metagenome (GOLD analysis project Ga0126384, IMG submission 92543) | Tropical forest soil microbial communities from Panama - MetaG Plot_36 | ecosystem: Environmental > Terrestrial > Soil > Tropical forest > Bulk soil | place: Panama | collected 2016-02-17 | reverse complement strand
CCGCTAGACCCGGCCACAATGATCCCGGCGGCGCAGATCGAGGACGATCTCATGCGGCTCGCCCAGGTTACCGATTGCATACGCACTTATTCGGTCGATTTTGGGCTCGACCAGATTGCGGGCATCGCGGCCAAGCATGGGCTCAAGGTCATGCTGGGCTTATGGCTGTCCAGCAACCCGGCGAAGAGCCTCTACCAACTTGAAACGGCAGTTGCGCTCGCCAATAGATATCCGAGTACTGTCCGGTCGCTCGTGGTTGGCAATGAGGTGTTGCTGCGTGGTGACATGCCCGCGACCGAACTCGCCAATACCATCCGAGCTGTCAAGGCACGCGTGAACGTGCCGGTAACCTACGCCGATGTTTGGGAGTTTTGGCTACGTAATCGCGACGTGGCGAACGCCGTCGATTTCATCACAATCCATATTTTGCCTTATTGGGAGGATTTCCCGATCGCCGCACAGGACGCGATGGCCCATATCGAATCGATCCGTCGCCAGGTAGCGGCTGCGTTTCTGGGGAAGGAAATTCTGCTTGGTGAAGTTGGCTGGCCGAGTGCGGGCCGGATGCGTGAAAGTGCGCTTCCGTCGCCGGCAAACCAGGCGCGCGTTATTCAGGATGTGCTGGCGCTGAGCAAGCGCGAGAATTTCAATGTTAATATCATTGAGGCGTTTGATCAGCCCTGGAAGCGTGCTCTTGAGGGCACGGTCGGAGGCCATTGGGGGCTATTCGATGCCACGACGCGCGTGGCAAAATTTGCTGGCGCACAGGCCGTCTCCAATCATCCGCTTTGGCTTTGGCAGGGAAGTGGGGGAATTTTGTTTGCCTTCATTGTTTTCGCCGCGGCAATGAGCGTTTGCACAAAAGACACTCCGCTATTGTTCTGGTTTGCGGTTGGCGCAAACGCATTTGTCGGCGGTGTGTTGGTTGGTTGGGCAATTGCGAATATTCCTGTGGAAAGCCTTGGCATAGGCGGTTGGTTACGGTCCCTGGCGCTTGCCGCGGTGGCGATGGCGGCACCCGTTGTGCTGAGCGTGGCGATCATGTGCAGCACTCCGGTGCCAGCCTTCTTCCGAATATTTGGTCCGAAAGAATATCGGATACAAAATTCGCTTGCTCTCACAGCCGGAATAATTCTGGCCGCGACGATGCTGTTAGCCTTTGTGGTCGCGCTCGCGCTTGTATTCGATCCACGCTACAGGGATTTTCCATTTGCCCCCCTTACGGCAGCGGTGGTGCCATTCGTTGTGCACCATTTCATGGTCGTGCGGCCAAAGGGGCGGCGTCCAGCAGCAGAAGCCCTGGGAGCCGTCGTGCTGGTGCTTTCCGCGGGCTACATTTTATTCAATGAAGGCTTCGCTAACTGGCAATCGCTTTGGCTGTGCGCGACCTTAGCGGCACTTTCTTTCAGTCTGGGTCGGGTACGCGACGTGCTAGGCTGATGACCAGTAGACCCGCGGCCAGCGAAGATAGGCCTGCATTGTACAGTACGAGCCCGCAGCACGCGGCGGCGAGTGCGACTCCAAAAAGCACTAAGGTTGGGCGCAATAGGTTAAGCGCGGCGACAATCAAAGCGAACCATCCAAAAACTGAATATGTAAACAACACGATCGTGACCTGGCGTGTGAAACACAGCCACGTGTTCAATCCCCCCTGACAGGCGAGTCCGACATTAGATTGTTCGACCGCGAGATAGCGCATGTAGAGCGCATAACCGATCGAACAGAATCCCACGATCAACAACCAATTAGTTGCCCGCGCGTTTGGCAAAAACAATTTCATCGGATCCAGTATGCCGCTGTATTTACGCGGCGACAATCACGGCCCAGCGCGCGGAGTTGTGCGGCTAGAACCTGCGTTTCAGATTCCAGCTTGGCGATACACGGGGCATTCGTGCGATCATTGCTGTCAAAGATAAGCCGCAGGCCTCGCTGGCGGTTTCAGTTTGGGTCGTGGGCGCGAGGACGGTCAGAGCCGACGGTGGTGACGCAACCCCAACCGCACAGCCACGAGGAGCGAGGTAAGTTCGCGGCAGCGCCTACGGGGTTGCGCCCTGGTTCAAGGATTACGAGAGCGGCCTTTTGCCTTTGGTCCGGCTGGGCTATGGGGATGCCTCGAAACCCACCAAGGCCGAGCCTGGTACCAGATGTCTTCTCGAAAATGTCTTGCGGTCATACTCGCGGCCGGCGAGGGCACCCGCATGCGATCACATACGCCAAAGGTGCTGCACGAGCTCGGTGGGCGTTCATTGCTTGCTCATGTGATAACGGCAGCGCGTGCCGGTGGAAGCGACGATTTGGCGATTGTAGTGGGTCCAGACCACAGTGCGGTGTCGGCAGACGTGCGCAGATATGCGCCCAAGGCGCAGATCTTCGAGCAACGCGAGCGATCCGGAACCGCGCACGCTGTGCTCGCCGCGCGCAAGGCGATTGCCCGCGGTGCCGCTGATATTCTGGTGATGTTTGGCGACACTCCGTTGGTGCGGGCTGAGACGTTGTTGGAATTGCGAGCGGCGCTTGCAGACGGTGCGGCCGTCGTCGTGCTTGGGTTTAGGCCGGTCAACCCGCAAGGCTACGGTAGGCTTTTGATGCGCGGACAGGAACTTATAGCCATTCGCGAGGAGCGTGACGCGACCGCCGAGGAACGCAAGATTGACCTGTGCAATGGAGGGCTTATGGCGATTGCCGGCAAACAGGCTCTCGACATTCTTGCTCGCATCGGCAATAGCAATGCCAAAAAAGAATATTATCTCACTGACGCCGTTGCCGTCGCCCGCGACATGGGGCTAAAGGCATTGGCGATCGAAACCTCGGAGGATGACGTGCGCGGCATCAACACCAAGGTGCAACTCGCCGAAGCCGAAGCTGTGCTGCAGCATAGGCTGCGTATGGCGGCGCTTGAGGCGGGCGTCACGATGATAGCACCAGAGACCGTATATTTATCGGCAGACACCAAATTCGGAAAAGATGTGACAATCGAGCCGAATGTAGTTTTCGGTCCCGGTGTCACCGTCGAGGACGGCGCGACGATCCGCTCATTCTCGCATCTTGAAGGCGCGCATGTTGGCAAGTGTGCGCGCATCGGTCCGTTTGCGCGGCTGCGTCCGGGCGCAGACCTGGGACAGGATGTGCACATCGGTAATTTCGTTGAGGTGAAAGAGGCGAAAATTGAGGCCGGCGCCAAGGCCAATCATCTTGCTTATATCGGCGATGCGCGGGTCGGCGAGGGCGCCAATGTCGGTGCCGGCACCATAACCTGCAACTATGACGGCGTCGCCAAGCATCGCACAGATATCGGGAAGGGGGCCTTCATCGGCTCCAATTCCGCACTGGTTGCGCCGGTTAAGGTCGGTGACGGTGCGTATATCGGCACCGGAACGGTAGTGACCAAAGATGTTCCCGGCGGGGCTCTCGCCATTGCGCGCGCCAAACAAACGGTTAAGGAAGGTTGGGCGAAGCGCTTGCGGCAGGTAAAGGCCTTGGGCAAGAACCTATCCGAAAAGAAGCTCAAAAAGTCCTGAGCCAGCCGGATGAAATTGCGACAAGAAGCCGCTGTCACGCGCCGAAATGCGTTTTGATTTCCATGCGCTTGCCGGGGGAACTTAAACCGTAGGAGATGGGCAAAAAGGCATCCAAACGGATGTGTGGAATCGTCGGAATTTTGGGGACCAAGCCAGTTGCTGGGCAACTAGTTGATGCCCTCAAGCGCCTTGAGTACCGCGGCTATGACTCTGCGGGCGTTGCAACGCTCGACCGTGGTATCCTCGGGCGCCGGCGTGCTGAAGGCAAATTGCGCGCACTGGAAACGCGGCTCGAGCGTGAACCGCTGGGCGGGGCCATCGGCATCGGCCACACCCGTTGGGCGACCCACGGCCGGCCGAGTGAGGATAATGCACATCCGCATGCCACGGACGCGGTCGCGGTAGTTCACAATGGCATCATCGAAAATTTTCGTGAGTTGCGTGAGCAGCTGACTAAACGCGGCTGCAAATTTGTCAGCGATACGGACACCGAGGCAGTCGCGCACCTGGTCTCACAGGAGATGAAAAGCGGCAAGTCGCCAGCCGAGGCGGTCGCGGCGGCGCTCAAACAATTGCGCGGCGCTTTTGCGCTGGCGTTTCTATTCACGGGCGAAGACGATCTTCTGATCGGTGCACGCAAAGGGTCGCCGTTGGCCGTTGGCTACGGCAAGGGTGAAATGTATCTGGGCTCGGACGCCATCGCACTGGCGCCGTTCACCGATACCATCAGTTATCTCGAGGACGGCGACTGGGCCGTACTCACTCGCAAAGGCGTTGAAATCCACGATGAGCAGGACCGCAAGGTCGAGCGGAAGATCGTGAAATCGACAGCTTCGGCGCAATTGGTCGACAAGGGCAATCACAAGCACTTCATGGCCAAGGAAATCCATGAGCAGCCGGAAGTAGTCGGCCACACACTTGCTCATTACATTGACATGGTGAATGAGCGGGTAGCGTTGCCGGGCGAGCTTCCGTTCGACTGGAAAAGGCTAAAGCGGTTGTCGATCTCAGCGTGTGGTACTGCCTTCTATGCGGGCCTAGTCGCGAAATATTGGTTCGAGCGTTTCGCGAAGTTGCCGGTTGAGATCGATATTGCATCGGAATTCCGCTATCGCGGTGCCCCACTCGAACCGGGTGATCTTGCGATCTTCATTTCGCAGTCGGGCGAGACCGCCGACACACTGGCGACCTTGCGTTACGCGCGGGAAAAGAAACAGCACATTCTTTCGGTGGTCAACGTGCCAACCTCAACCATCGCCCGGGAAAGCGACGTGGTCATGCCGACGCTTGCCGGACCTGAGATCGGAGTTGCCTCCACCAAGGCTTTTACCTGCCAGCTCAGCGCGCTTGCCTGCCTCGCCATTGCCGCAGGACGTGCGCGTGGCCAAATGTCGGAAGCTGACGAGCAGAAACTGGTGAGCGCGCTGATCGAAGTACCGCGGCTGATGGCGGCGGCGCTTACACTAGAGCCGCAGATCGAAAAGCTCGCACAAAATCTCGCTAAGGCGCGAGACGTGCTTTATCTAGGTCGCGGCACGAGCTTCCCTATCGCTCTGGAAGGCGCACTCAAACTTAAAGAAATCTCCTACATCCATGCGGAGGGTTATGCCGCCGGCGAACTCAAGCATGGGCCGATCGCGCTCATCGACGAGATTATGCCGGTAATCGTAATCGCGCCCTTCGATCGTGTTTTCGAAAAGACCGTGTCGAACATGCAGGAGGTGGCTGCGCGCGGCGGCAAGATCATCCTGGTGACCGATCCGCAAGGCACCAAAGAGGCGACCGTCGAATCCGTCGAAACGCTGTCTTTGCCAGATATGGCTTCAACAGTAACGCCTCTAGTTTACGCGATCCCGGTGCAATTGATTGCATATCATACCGCCGCGGCAATCGGCACCGATGTCGACCAACCCCGCAACCTCGCGAAATCTGTCACGGTGGAATAAACTTATCCCATGAGTCACATCGACGGAGAGCCGGACGAGGCAATGGGCGCGGATATGGCGAAGGTGACAACATCACAAACCAGCTTCGCCGGCCGTATCCGCAATTACTTTCTCACCGGTTTGGTCGTCGCCGGACCATTGGCAATCACTGTTTGGCTTATCTGGTCTATTGTTAGGTGGGTCGACAATTTAGTGCGGCCACTCATTCCACCGACCTACCGGCCCGAGAGCTATCTGCCGTGGCCAATTCCAGGAACCGGTCTGATTATCGCTTTCATTGCGCTCACCCTGCTCGGCTTTCTCACTGCCAACCTGGTCGGGCGCACTCTTGTCGAACTCGGTGAAAGCCTTCTGAGCCGAATGCCGATTGTGCGACCTATTTACAAGACGATGAAGCGGATTTTCGAGTCCTTGTTTTCAAAGACCGGCTCAAGTTTCCGCAAGGTAGCCCTGGTGGAGTTTCCGTCACCCGGCATGTGGTCGTTGGTATTTCTTTCGCAGGCACCGGGGGGAGATCTCGTGAAGAAACTGCCGCAAGGGGAACACGTTTCGGCCTTCATGCCTTGCACGCCAAACCCGACGACTGGATTTTTCTTTTATGTGAAGCGCGCCGACATTATCGAGCTCGACATCACGGTCGAAAATGCGATGGCGCTTCTGATTTCAGCGGGCATGGTCCAGCCGGACGTCGAGGCGCAGAAAAAGCTCGTCGAGCTCGCTGCCACTGCAAAAGCGGCGCGCGCGAGCAGCAAAGCTGAGGCAGTCGACTAAATTATCCGGCACGGATCAACTTAATCGCTTCGTCCTTGCCGAACAGATAAAGCAACTGGCGCAACGCTTGGCCACGGGGCGTCGAGAGTGTTGCGTCACGTGAAAGAATGAGCGCTGCGTCATCGCGGGCCAGGCCGAGATATTTTCCGTGCACTTCCGGGCGCGCAATCTGAAAACCGGGCAGGCCACTTTGCCGCGTGCCCAGCAGATCTCCTTCGCCGCGTAATCGGAGATCCTCTTCGGCTATGCGAAATCCATCCTCGGTTTGCCGTAGAATAGCGAGACGTGCCTTCGCAGTCTCTCCAAGCGGCGCCTTGTAGAGCAACAGGCAGGTCGAAGCGCTGGGTCCGCGACCAATGCGACCGCGCATTTGATGCAACTGCGCAAGACCGAAGCGCTCGGCATGCTCAATAACCATGATTGTCGCCTCCGGTATGTCGACGCCTACTTCGATCACGGTTGTGGCTATGAGCAATCGTGTCTCTCCGGCAGCAAACCGCGCCATGGCCGCGTCTTTGTCGGCTCCTTTCATTCGACCATGAACAAGATCAACCCGGTCCCCAAATCTCTTACGAAGCTCCTCGAAGCGCGCCTGTGCGGCAGCAAGATCAGACTTCTCGGATTCATCGACCAAAGGACAGACCCAATACGCGCGTTTGTCCTCGAGCAGGACACGCCCGACAGCATCTTCGACCTCTCCAAGACGTGATAGCGGAATAGCGCGGGTGTCGATCGGCTGACGCCCTGGCGGCTTTTCGTGCAGCTCGGAAATGTCCATGTCGCCGAAAAAAGTAAGCACGAGTGTGCGGGGGATCGGCGTAGCAGTGAGAACCAGCACGTCCACCGCTTCACCCTTCTGAGTAAGCGCGAGGCGCTGGTGCACTCCGAAGCGGTGCTGTTCGTCAACGACGGCCAATGCGAGATCGTGGAAGACAACGTCCTCCTGGAAAAGTGCATGGGTACCGATCAAAAGATCGATGTCACCGAGTATAAGATGGTCCAGGATTTCCTTGCGTGCCGATCCACGTTCGCGACCGGTGAGAATGGCCACGCGGATACTGGCGGCTTCGGTGAGCGGCGCGATAGTCGCGAGATGCTGGCGCGCTAGAATTTCGGTCGGCGCCATGAATGCGGCCTGCCGTCCTGCTTCAATGACAGCGCCGGCGGCAGTGAGCGCGACCACCGTTTTGCCGGACCCGACGTCCCCCTGTAGCAGGCGCAGCATCCGCTGAGGACGAGCAAGATCCGTGATAATGTCGTCGACCGCCTTCTGCTGCGAATTAGTGAGCGCATAAGGCAGCGCGTTCAAAATACGAGCGCGCAAGCGACCTTCGCTGGCCGAGCCGCGGCCTGCTCGCCGCCGCATATGTGCTCGCATGAGTGCGAGGGCGAGCTGGCCTGCGAGCAATTCATCATAGGCAAGCCGCGTCCACGCCGGATTTTTCGCCAAGATATCATTTGGCTGGCCCGGTCGGTGTAGTTTTCGTAAAGCGGCAGCAAATGTTGGCAACCGCTCGCGCGCGACCCAGGCCTCGTCTTGCCACTCCGGCAGATCCGGTAGCTGGCCCAGCGCGGCCTCCATCACGCGCCGGACGTTACCGAGCGCGAGTCCCTGGGTGAGCGGATAGATCGGTTCGACTAATGGCAATGCCGCAAAACCGGCCTCGTCCACGACGCGGTCCGGATGCACCATCTGCAACGTGCCGTCGTAGAACTCGGTGGTTCCGGAAACGTAGCGTATCTGCCCGACCGGCAGGAGTTTTTCCAGATACTCTTTGCGTGCGTTGAAATAGGTGAGGGTAAGGTTCGCGGTATCGTCATGTGTATAGATTCGATAGGGCGCCCGTGAACGACGCGGTGGGGATGGCCGGTGCTTGTCTACGGTTATCGCAACCGTCACCACCTGGCCCGGATGTGCGTCGCGTAATTTAGGCCGCGAGCGGCGATCGATTGCGCCCGACGGCAAGTGGAATAATAAATCGACGACGCGCGGTGACTCGCGATCGAGGAGGTGCGCATATAGTTTGTCCAACTTCGGTCCAACCCCTGGCAAGCTGGTGAGGGAGGCAAACAACGGATTAAGCACGGGCGGCCGCATGCGCACATCATTGCAAAGTTTTGCGCCGGTTTCCTGGCCTTGTGGGGGATGCCCGCCTTCCTTTTGTCGAAAGACCCGCGGAACGACATCGTCGGCCATGACAAATGAAAAGTTGCCCTCTATATAAACGTAGCCCGGCTCCGTCCGGGTTTTTGGCGTTGGAGATATGCGGTGAGCACGGGAACGAATCTGTCGAGCGAAGGACTGGATTTGCGGCGTCGCCGGCTGCTGCTCCGGTGTTGGCATCGTGGCACCCGTGAGATGGATTTGGTGCTGGGCCGCTTTGCGGACGCGCAACTGAGGTCATTGAACGATAGTGAACTTGATGAGGTCGAGCGCTGGCTGGATATTCCGGATCAGCAGATCTTCGCCTGGGTGAACGGAATGGAGCCAGTACCGTCGAACTACGACACCGGACTGTTTCATCAGTTGCGAAGCTTTCACAGCAAGGCCGCAGTGTGAGTATAGCCGCAAAATCACTCGCCGAATTGCTGACGCCGGGTAAGCCTTTGACTCTGGCGCAAGTCGCCGACGGCGCGGAAGGGCTGGTGCTCGCGGATCTCGCGCGTGCAGTTGCCTCAAACACGAACGCACCAGCAGTATCGCTCGCCGTAATCTGTCGGGATGGCCAGCGGATGAGGACGCTATCGAGCGCCATGTCATTTTTTGGTCCCGACGTCCAAGTGATGGAATTGCCGGCGTGGGATTGCCTACCGTACGACCGGGGATCACCGAATGCCGCCGTGGTAGCGCAACGCATGACTGCGCTGTCGCGTCTCACTCGTGTGAAAGGCCGTGACAGGCCCTCGCTTTTGCTAACAACCGTCAATGGGGCGCTCCAGCGTGTGCCTGCGCGCGATTTTGTGGCAACCCACGCGCTGTCGGTTGCGCCAGGCAATGTCATCGGCATGCAGGGGATCATCGACTGGCTGAAACTCAATGGATTCATTCGGGCTTCCACCGTACGCGAGCCGGGCGACTATGCGGTGCGTGGCGGCATTCTCGATCTCTATCCGCCTGGCATGGATATGCCGGTACGGCTCGACTTCTTCGGAGACGCGCTAGAAACCATCCGCGCTTTCGATGCACAGACCCAACGCAGCGAAGAGCAGCTGCGCGGGCTTGATCTGGTGCCGGTGGCCGAATTTCAGCTCATAACGGAAACCATCCGCCGCTTCCGCACAGGCTACGTCGCGCAATTTGGCGCGACGATGCCGGGCGATCCTCTCTACGAGGCGGTGAGCGAGGGGCGCCGCTATCCGGGCATGGAGCATTGGCTGCCGCTGTTCCACGACAAGCTCGAAACTATTTTTGACTATCTTCCGGGTACTGCGCTGACGCTAGAGCATCTTGCCGAAGACGCCGCACATGAGCGGTTTGTGCAGATTACTGACTACCATGACGCCCGTCGAGATTCGCTGAAGGAGGGCGTAACGCCTGTCTACAAGCCGCTGCCACCCGAGCGTCTGTATCTCGCCGAGAGTGAATGGAAAGAGCGGCTTCAGGCGTCCGCGCTTGCTCGGCTGACGCCCTTCGCAGTGCCCGAAGTGAGCGCCGTCGATGTCGGCGCGCGCATGGGGCGCAATTTCGCCGCCGAGCGCGCCGAACCCAACGCCAATGTGTTTGAGGCGGTGAGCGTCCATGTGCTGGCGTTGCAGGCGGCGGGAAAGCGCGTCGCTGTCGCATTATGGAGCGATGGCGCACGCGATCGCATGAGCCATGTGCTTGCCGATCACAGACTTAACAATCTTACGCCAGTTGGCAGCTGGCCGCAGGCCTTGGCGCTGCCCAAACCCACAGTCGCGCTCACGGTGCTCGGCATCGAATCAGGATTCGAGACCGAAGACGCGGCGATCATCAGCGAGCAGGATATTCTTGGCGATCGGCTTGTTCGCCCGCGTAGAGTCGCTCGCAGAGCGGAAAATTTCATCGCCGAGGCCACCAGTCTCGCGCCCGGCGATCTGGTGGTCCACGTCGACCATGGCATCGGTCGCTTCGAAGGATTGCAGCCAATCGAGGCAGCGGGCGCACCACATGATTGTCTGGAAATTCATTACGCTGAGGGTGCCAAGCTTTATTTGCCTGTTGAAAACGTCGATCTGCTATCGCGTTACGGCTCGGAAGAAACCGCCGTCGATCTCGATCGGCTTGGAGGAGGTAATTGGCAGGCGCGCAAAGCGCGAATGAAGAGCCGTATCCGCGAAATCGCCGGCGAATTGATCAAGATCGCTGCAGAGCGGCAATTGCGCGAGGCGCCACGCCTGACCGTTGGCTCCGGCGCCTATGAGGAGTTCTGCGCCGGCTTCCCATACGAGGAAACCGACGACCAGCTCGCTGCCATCGAAACCACAGTCAAGGATCTAAGTTTGGGTCGTCCAATGGACCGGCTTATTTGCGGCGACGTCGGCTTCGGCAAGACGGAAGTTGCTTTGCGTGCGGCCTTCATTGCGGCGATCGACGGAAAGCAGGTCGCGATTGTGGTACCGACCACGCTGCTTGCGCGCCAGCACTTCAAGACTTTTTCCGAGCGGTTCCACGCATTTCCTGTGAACGTGGCCCATGCGTCACGGCTGGTGCCGCCCGCTGTGCTGAGCAAGGTCAAATCGGGCCTGGCTGACGGCAGCGTGGACATCGTGATCGGCACCCATGCACTGCTTGGTAAAGATATAAAATTCCGTGACCTGGCATTGCTGGTGGTGGACGAGGAGCAGCATTTTGGCGTTGCCCATAAGGAAAAGCTCAAGGCGCTGCGATCGGAAGTGCACGTGCTCACGCTCACGGCAACGCCTATCCCGCGTACCTTGCAACTAGCGCTTACTGGGGTACGCGACCTTTCGATCATTGCCTCGCCGCCAGTCGATCGCCTGACGGTGCGCACTTTCGTGTCGCCCTTCGATCCAATCACGGTTCGGGAGGCGCTGTTGCGTGAGAAATATCGTGGTGGGCAAGCCTTCTATGTATGCCCTCGCATCGAGGATTTGGCCGGTGCTAAGGATTTCCTCGATAAGAATATCCCGGAGGTGCATGTCGCAATTGCGCACGGGCAAATGCCCGCGACAGTGCTCGATGACATCATGTCGGCCTTTTACGACGGCAAATACGACGTCCTCTTATCGACCACGATCATCGAGTCCGGCCTCGATATCCCGACCGCCAACACACTAATCGTCCATCGTGCCGACCGCTTCGGTCTCGCGCAGCTCTATCAGCTCCGCGGCCGAGTTGGACGCGCCAAACTGCGCGCCTTTGCGCTGCTAACTTTGCCAACACAAAAGCCGATCACGCCGCAGGCCGAGCGACGGCTTAAGGTTTTGCAATCGCTCGATACGCTTGGCGCCGGCTTCCAACTTGCATCTCACGACCTTGACATTCGCGGCGCCGGCAATCTGCTTGGCGAGGAGCAGTCTGGCCACATCAAGGAAGTCGGCTTCGAGCTCTATCAGCAAATGCTGGACGAAGCGGTGACGAGTCTCAAGGCCGGCATTACGGAACCGGTCACCGATCGTTGGTCGCCGCAAATAACCATCGGCACGGCCTTGCTCATTCCGGAGGACTATGTCGTAGACCTGTCAGTGCGGCTCGCGCTCTATCGGCGTCTCGCTGAGATCGAGGACGAGCATGATATCGACGGCTTTGCAGCTGAACTGGTAGACCGCTTCGGCAAACTGCCGCAGGAGGTCGAGCACCTGTTGCAGGTGGTCGCGATCAAGGCACTCAGCCGCCGTTCCAATGTAGAAAAGGTCGAGGCGGGCCCCAGGGGCCTCGTACTTTCATTCCGAGACAATGTGTTTCTTAACCCGGAAGGACTGATCGCGTTCATACGGGAGCAAGGGTCCGCTGTTCGGATGCGCAACGATCCGAAGACGGCCAAAGGTCAACAGCTCGTGTTCTTCGAGGATTGGCCGCGGCCACAGGACCGCCTGAAAGGGACTGCGGCTGTGTTGCGGAAGCTTACCTCTATTGCGGAGCAAGCAAAGGCCGCTTGACCATGGCGCCTTTGCTAATGCGGCATCCGCAAAACTGGCTTGATGGACTTACCAGCGCTGGATTCCGCCGCGGCGCGATTGATGTCGGCAAGCGGATAGAACGTAATCATCTTCTCAACCGGGAAACTTCCGGCCATGATGTAATCCACCAACAGCGGAATGAATTCCTTAGGAACGCTTTCGCCCTGAATTACGCCGCGAACGTTGCGTCCGTTTTGTAAAAATGGCATTTCGAACGACGCCTCCGTGCCCTTGCGCGCACTGCCGAGTAGTACACATGTTCCGCCGGGGATCAGGCAATCGACAGCTTCGCGGAATACAGAGGGAAGTGCTGATGTCTCAAGGGCGAAGCGCGCTCCATCGCCGACAATTTTTCTGATTTCCGACACCACATCGCTGCGCTCTTTGTGACTAATGGTCTGCGTGGCACCAAGATCGCGCGCGAGCGCCAACCGATGTTCATGCACGTCGACGGCGATGATCGGATCGCAGCAGACAATTTTCGCCGCCATCAGACCCGACAGGCCGACGGCGCCAACACCGAATACGACGAAACTGTCGCCGGCCCCAGGCTTCATAACGTTGAACACTGCTCCGGCGCCGGTCTGTCCGCCGCAAGCGAGGGCACACATGCTGTCAATTGGCGCGTCACTCCGCACTTTCACCGTGAAACGTTCGTTCGCGATTGCGAAATTGCCAAACGATGATTGCTGGAAGAAAGCGCTGTAGACCGGCCTGCCGTCCTTGGAATGCAAGGTCGAGCCGTCGGCCCGAGTGCCATTCATTTTCAGGTCGAATGCGTGCAGGCAATAGCTTTGGCGATGCGTTTTGCAGTTCGGGCACTTGCCACACCAGGGGTAAGCCATCACCACATGATCGCCGGGCTTGAAATCAGTGACGGCGCTGCCGACCGCGCGGACGATGCCGGCACCTTCGTGACCAAACACTTTCGGAAACTTTGTAGGGTAATAGGCATCACGCCCGTGTAGATCTGTTGCGCACATGCCGCTCGCTACGACTTCGACGAGCAGTTCATCCTTCCGGGGATCGCAGAGTTCAAGTTGTTCGATAGTGAAGGGGCCGGAGCGCTCGTGCACCACGGCGGCGGTGATTTTCATAATGGCGTGCCTGAAATTATTCTGCGGCGTCGGCGACCTGGGCCGCACGTGCAATGGCTTCGGCGAGGAATTCAGGCGTCTGCGCGCCGGAAATTGCAAACTTGCCGCCAAAGATGAAGCAGGGCACGCCTTCTATGCCAGCCTTTTTGGCAGAAAGGGCCTCACGTTCGATTTCCGTAACGTCCTGCCCGCTGGCAAGCGCTTTTCTGATCTCGCCGGCGTCAAGGCCTACATCGCTAGCGGCCTGAACAAGCACCGCGTGATCGGTGAGGTCGGCGCCTTCGGTGAAGTAGAGGTCCATCAGCCTCTGTTTCATCGTGGCAGCCTTGCCGGCTTTTTCGGCCCAGTGGATTAGCCTGTGTGCGTCCAGCGTGTTCGGCTGACGGCTAATCTTGTCCATCGCGTAAGTCAGCCCCTCAGCCGATGCGGTGACGGCGACTCGTTGGGCGATCCCCCGATAGCGGTCGGGCGAGCCGAACTTTGTTGTCAGATATTGCTCGCGCGAAATCCCTTCTCGCGGAATCCACTCATTGAGGAAATAAGGACGCCAATGCACTTCGACCGACACATCTGGATTAAGCGCAATCGCCTTTTCCAGTCGCCGCTTGCCTATAAAGCACCACGGACAGACCACATCGGAGACGACGTCGATGCGAACGGGTTGTTGATTGGACATGGCTGGCTCCCCTGGAAGCAGCGTAGGCCAGCGTCCATTCTGCCGCAACCATGAGATGGCCGCCAGCCGTATCGTCAACTTGTCTAGCGTATCACCGACTTTAAGCGTCGCATGCGGAACATTGGCGGTGAGCGGCTCGACGGACACTGCATCGTGTTGTTGGGCGTGCCTACGATGCGGCGAGCGATCACGCAACTAGGATTGCTCATTTT
>Ga0126384_10001385_pt1 | contig 14325 bp, 11 predicted proteins | sample PanSoiMetPlot_36_FD_92543 | JGI IMG/M metagenome (GOLD analysis project Ga0126384, IMG submission 92543) | Tropical forest soil microbial communities from Panama - MetaG Plot_36 | ecosystem: Environmental > Terrestrial > Soil > Tropical forest > Bulk soil | place: Panama | collected 2016-02-17 | reverse complement strand
TCCTGGTGATGGCCGAGCCGGTCGCGCAGCTTCTGCGCCTCCGCGACCCAGGCGCGTCCGATCTTCGGCCACAACGGGACTGCGAGGTCCATCTGATATCGGTGCACGACCACACGCTGGCGCAGCGTGTGCAGCTCGTCCTCGGACGCCGTCGTCCAGTCCCCGGGCACCGCGTGTCGGGCGCGCGCATAGGAGGCCGCGAGCCCGTCGGCGACCGCCGTAAAGGCGACGTCGTCGAGCGGCCAGCGGTGGGCTGCCTTGGCGGCGTGTTCGAGCGCCTCGCGGATCGATTGGCGCACCTCGTCGGTGAGCGTCGCGGCCTCGGCCAGGCTCCCGATTCCGTCGAGCCTGTCCTTGAGAGCCGCGCGCGTGCGCGACGACAGGCGTTCCTCGTCGAGGTCGGCGAGCGCATCGAGCGCGGAGCGCGCATCGCGCGTGCCGGCGAGCTCGCGCGCCAGGTCGCGCGCCTCGATGCGCAGCTGCGTCGCCTCCTCGCCGACCAGCGGCTCGTAGAGACGCAGCATCGCGCGCCAGCGCTTCATGGCTTTGCGGAACTCGTGCACCGCGGTGGCGCCGTCGTTGCCGAGATCGTCGAACTGGCGGCGCGCGTCCGTCAGGATCTCGTTGGCCGCGTCACGCAACGGGTCGGGGGCGCGCGGCGCCGGGTTCCGGGTCGGTCTCCGGTTCATCGCGCGGCTCTATGCCTTCGACGCATGACAAGCTGAAAATTATGATGAATTCGCCCACCGGGCGGGCTTCCCAAGGACGGATCCGATTGCTAGATAGCGCGTGCGCGCCGCGAGTGCGACCGTTTTCCGCGGGATGGAGCAGCCCGGTAGCTCGTCAGGCTCATAACCTGAAGGTCGGTGGTTCAAATCCACCTCCCGCAACCAAAAAAAGCCCGGCAGATCAGAGGGTTGTCCCTTGATCGCCGGGCTTTTCCTTTGCCCTGGTTGCAGGGCGGGGTTGCCGGTCGGAATGGTCCGTTGTGTCCTGACCTACGGTCATCATTGGGCGGTTGCTGCCGCGCCCAGCAGTTGTCTCGCGCAAGTCGTTGTCGGATCGCGAGTATCCCGGATCGCCCCGGGATGGGGTGCCGCGGATCGACCTCAGGCTACAGCGACTTCAAGTACTCGAGCAGATCGCGTCGGTCCTCCTCCGAGAGCTGGGTCCCATACACGTGGCCGCCGTTCTTGTTGCCGCGCTGCGTCGTTCTGAACTCGAAGCCGTCGTAGCCGTCGCTCCTGAATCCGACCTTGTCGGGGTCGAATTCGCGCGCGCCGACCTTGAAGGTGGCCGGCCGCTGCTCCGGGGGAAGCAGGAGATCGTACAACGTCGGCACCGACCCGTTGTGCAGATAGGGCGCCGTCGCCCAGATGCCGTTGAGCGAGCGCGCCCGGTAGGCGACGAGGCTGGCGTAGGGCTTCGCACTGGTGTCCGGGTCGTAGTCCCCCTTCTTGACGCTCGATTTGATCGAATTGTCGCCGAGGGATGCGAGCAGCACATAGACCCATTCGACCAGGCGCCGGACGAACCACTTGTCGTGGTCCGGCGTTCCGACCACGCCCTTGGTCGCCGCCGTCAGGATCTGCACCACCGGCGCATTCTCCTCGACGACCACGTGACCGACGTCGACCGGCTGATAGGTGTCCTTGAAGTTGCCGGACTTGCCCGCGTAGTTGACGCTGTTCTCGGCCATGGCCCCGTCGGTGCCGGCCTTGCTGACCTTGAGCATGTTGCCGACGACGATCCGGTCCCAGGCCGAGCGGTCGACGACGATGTGGCAGCCCTGACAGTGCGCGATGTAGAGCAACTCGCCGCGTTGCCGGCGCGCTTCGTCGAAGCGCGTGTCGTTGCCGGCGCAATACTTCGCCGCCGACGGAGCGATCGAATCCGTCTCGACGGCCGGCAGGTAGTACTCGCCCTTGTCGTTCCGGCAGAACGGCCACTCCGGCGATTTCAGGCTGCGCAGGCTGCTCTCGAGTCGCTGCAGGTTGAACAGATTGATGGAAGACCGGAACTCGATGACCTCCTTCTTGTCGCGCTGGCCGCTCAGATATGCGGCGAGGCTGAATTTCGACAGCGACGCATACCAGGAGTCGTCCTTTCCCCAGTCGAGGAGCCCGAAGACGCCGATCACCTCGCCGGTGTTGCGCCCCAGCGGGCCTGCGGACGAGTTGTCCGCCAGCCCGTTCCATTGCACGAAATCGGAGTGCGCGATGTCCCACAGGAAGGGGTAGCTCACCGGCGCGTTGGGCGGGTTGAAGATCTGATCCCTCACATAGAGGAAATCCTTCAGGCTCAAGCCCGGATAGCCGGGCTCCTTCGAGAACAGCCGCCGAACGACGAGGGCGAAATCGTCGTCGTTGAGAACCAGGCGCTGGCCGATGCCCTCGACGACTTTGTCGATCTGTTCCTTTGACAGCAGGCGCTGCGCCCCGCCCTCGCGCGGGACGACGACCAGCGCCAGCTCCTTGGCGAGCTGGTCCTTGTTGATGGCGTGCTGGAGGACACGGTTGTAGATGCGGCCGAACGCATCGAGCCGGGCGTGACCATAGTCGACCTCGCTGTGGTTCACGATGTTGTAGAGCCCGATCGTATCGGTCCACTTCTTCAGATCGTCCATCACCTCCTTTTCGGAGCTGTAGTCGTTCTTCAGCTTCAGGACGTCGGCGACGAAGCTCTTCTGCTTGTCGCCGCTCTGCGCCGCCGTCATCGCCTTTCTGAGCGCGGTCAGGAATCCGACCATGTCGGCCATGGCGGGCCCGCCGTCGATTCGCAGCGCCTTGCCCTGGAAGTTGACCTGGCCCGTGTGGCAGGCCGCACAGGTGTAGCCGACATAGTCCCTGCCCTGGTAGTTCTCCTTGGTCAAGCCGACCGGCAGGGCGTCGGGATTGAAGAAGGTCTTCTTCTGCGGCAGGTAGCGGAATTCGTCGATGGTCTTGTTGGAGCGGAAGAGCTCGTCCGAGTCGGCGCGCTTCAGCACCAGGAAGAAGTCATAGGGCAGCAGGGCCGAGCCCTGGCTCGTGTTGTAGAACCACAGGCTGTCCGAGCGGCTCCAGCCCTGATCGAGATATCGCGGCGTCGCATAGCTCTCGCCATAGGCGCCTGCATCGATCGCGATCGCGCCACGATCGGGATCGTTGTCCCAGTGCTGGAGTATCTTGGCGATCACGATCGGTACGGCTGCGACGGCCACTATGCCGAGGATGCAGAGCGAAAAAAATTTCCAATGGCGTTGCAGAAACGCGAAAATACCCGGTTGGGGCATGGCGGTCTCCCCTATGCTAATGACCGAAAAATAACGCCGGTCGGACCATCAATTTTGCGAGACGCTCGGTCTCCCTATGGCTCGTTTGTAACAATCGATACGGGTTATTTCAAATCAAACCCGTCTCAGGCGAAGCCGCGAACGGAGCTTTTCGTTGGATATTCTGGACCATCAGGCACACGCGCTGTATGTCGGGCGTCACACCGCCGCGGCCATTGAAAAAATCCCGCCGGATCATGGGGCTAGCGTCGAGATCAATCGCGCCCTCGGGTGCGCCCCATAGGCCGCCGTGGCGTGCCGTGCTCGCCGGCGACGCCCGGCGAGTTCGCCGAACTCGGCGACGCGCTCGCCGTGCGGCCGCCGACGCCGGCGAAGGAGCGATACATGATCTCGCTGTCGCCGAACGCGACCCTGCGATATTTTTGCCGGCGCGCGGCGCGGCTGCCAGCCACGCGATCCCCGCGCGATCGGAGGAGCAATCGATGTGCCGTAATATCCGCACGCTGTTCAACTTCGAGCCGCCCGCGACCGAGGAGGAGATCCGCGCCTCCGCGCTGCAGTTCGTGCGCAAGCTCAGCGGGTTTGCACATCCCTCGAAGGTCAACGAGGTGGCGTTCAGCCGCGCGGTCGCCGAGGTATCGGACGCCGCCCGCCGTCTGCTCGACAGCCTGGAGACCGCGAGCACGCCGCGCAATCGCGAAGTGGAGGCGATGAAGGCCAAGGCGCGGGCCCGCGAGCGGTTCGCGTAGGCGGCCGTCGCCGTCGGCGACGCGGGATCCTGCGACTAAACTATCGCTTCACCGGATCGTTCGGATCGGGATTCTTGAACGCGAAAGCCTCCTGAAAACCGGGCCGCGCCTGGATGCGCTGCCACCAGTCGGCGACGCGCGGCCGGCGCGCGGGATCGATCATCTCGGGGCGGGCGAGCACTTCGATGCGGTTGATCATCGGCGCCATGGCGACGTCGGCAAGTGAAAAGGCCTTGCCGGCGAGCCACGGCCCGTCCGTCAGCTTGAGCTCCATCTGCTTGAGCAGGAACTCGAGCTTCTCATAGGCCTCGTTTTCCTCCTCGGCCGATACGCCGACCGCGAGCCTGCGCTTGAGCCGCAGCGCGATCATCGGGTTGCTGCACTGGTCGGCCGCCCGAAGCAACTCATCCTTCGAGTAACGCGCTTCCATTCGCTTGGCGTGGCGAAGATTGTGCGAGCAGGTATTGACGTTCCAGTGCGCCATCTCTTCCGAGTTGTAGACCCACAGGCGCATCATCGCCCGCGCGTATCGGTCGTCGGGCCGCAGTGGAATGTCGGGAAAAATGTCCTCGAGATATTCGAGGATCACGTTGGATTCGATGATGATCCTGCCGTCGTGATCGAGCGTCGGCACGACGTTCTTGGGATTGAGCTTCGTGTACCAATCGGAATAGTTCTCGAACTTGAAGATATCGACGTGCCGGCTCTGCCAGGGGATCTTCTTCTCGGCCAGGCACATTCGCGCCTTCTGCGAGCAGACCGAGCTCCAGTAGTGATAAAGCGTCAACATTTGTGTCCTCGCATTCCGGGCGGCGGATCCCGCGTCTACGGCCCCCACATCCGCTGCTCCGCCTCCCGCGCCGCCTGCTCCATGGTCATGAATACGGCGCCGCCGTCCAGCAGCTTTGCGACCAGATCCTCGAACGCCAGCATGCGATAGCCGCGGCCGATCACGTAGGGGTGCATCGTGTAAGTGAGAATGCCCCAGTCGACGCTCTTCCTCATGTAGAGAAATTCGTCGTGCCAATTCTGCATGACGGCGCGGGCCGACTGCAGGCCCGGCATGATGCCTTGCGGGCCGCGCATGTATTCGAAATGCGGATGATCGTCGAGTGACCAGCTGATTGGCAGCTCGATCAGTCCGGTTGCCTCGCCGAAGCCATACGGCCGGCCAAGTTCGGCCTTGTCGCCCTTGCGCGCCCGGTAGGGCCAGTAGTCGGCGCCCATCAGGCTCGAGTCGTAGAGGAAGCCATGCGCCGCGAGCAGGTCGAGCGTGTGGTCGCTCAGGTCCCACGAGGGCGAGCGATAGCCGCGCGCCTTCTGGCCGGTCAGCTTCTCGATCGCGGCGTTGGCGCGCACGAGATCCGCCTCCTCCTCGGCGCGTGTCTGTGTCGCCGGCGGAATGTGCGCCCAGCTGTGGTGGCCGATCTCGTGGCCGGCCGCCACCACCTCGTCGCAGATCTTCGGGTGGCTCTCGATGGTGAAGCCGGGCGTGAACCAGGTGCTGGCGAGCCCACGCGACCTGAGGAACGCGAGGATGCGGCGCGCGCCCACCAGGCCGAACTCGCCGCGCGACAGCGGGGTCGGCGTCGTCATGCCGCGCGCGATGAAGCCTGACTGGGTGTCGAAATCGAAGGTCAGACAGACGATGTGGCGGGGCACGGGGGTCCTCTGAACGAATGATTGCGGGCGGGCGGCATGATATCCATTTCTCCAGCCGGCGCGGCGGCTCATTCGATCTGCCACGGCGGCGCCTCCAGGCCTTCCGGCCGTTGCAATTGGATCTTGTGATGCCAGCTTTTTCCCGCCGTTTTCGCTTCGCCACCCTTGTGATCCTTGCCGCACCGATCCTCGGACCGCCCGGCGATGTCCGCGCCGAGAGTAACGTCACGCTTGGCGGCTATACGCTCGTCAATCACGGCCTGGTCGGGGTCGGGCGCATCCCGGCCGATCTGCGCGACAGGTTCGGTGAGACGTTCGGCTCCGGGTCGGGCATGGCGATCGACCCGAAGTCATGGAGGCGGGCGGGCGTCCGCTATCGCGGCACCCTCTATCTCCTGCCCGACCGCGGCTACAACGTCAGCGGCACGATCAATTACCGCGCGCGCCTCAACAGGATTTCGATCGTCTTCACCCCGGCCGACAAGCCCGCGCGACTGAAACCGGACGATCGCCAGCGCACGGTCGCGGCCCGGCTCGCTGGCACCATGCTGCTGACCGACCGCGCCGGCGTGCCGCTGTCGGGATTGGACCCGGTCGAAGGCGGCATCCGAGCCGCCCGCGCCGGCTTCCCGGCGATGCCGCAGTCGCCGAACGGCCACGTGGCGATCGATTCGGAGGCGGTGGTGCGGCTGCACGACGGCAGCTTCTTCGTCAGTGACGAATACGGCCCCTACATCTACCGCTTCTCGCCGCGGGGCCGCATGCTCGCCGCGGTCCGGCCGCCCGACGCCTTCATTCCGCGCCGCAACGGCCGCGACAACTTCTCGTCCAACAATCCGGGCGCCGGCGCGAGCGCGCCGGTGCCGCCCAACCCCGACACCGGTCGGCAGAACAACCAGGGCTTCGAGGGGCTCGCGCTGACGCCTGACGGCAAGTACCTCGTTGCCATCCTGCAAAGCGCGACCCGCCAGGACGGCGGCGACAAGGCGGAGACGCGCGAGCACACGCGCATGCTCTACTACGATATCTCGGCGATCGACCGGCCGGTGCTGGTGCGCGAGCACGTGGTCGCGCTCCCGGCGTTCGAAACCGAAGACGGCAAGCGCCGGATCGCGGCGCAGAGCGAACTGCTCGCGCTCGACCAAGATCATTTCCTGCTGATCTGCCGCGACGCCGGCAACGGCTACGGCCAGGAGGGAACGACCTCGGTGTATCGCCGCATCGAGCTCCTCGACACGTCGGGGGCGACCAACATCGCGGGCAGCAGATACGACGGGCTCGAGCCGGTCGCGCCCAAGGGCCGTCCCGTCGACGGTATCGTGCCGGCCGCGCGGACGAGCTTCATCGACATCAACGACAGTGCCGAGCTCGCCAAATTCGGCCTGCGCAACGGCCCGCCGCAGGACCGCAATAACCTGTCCGAGAAATGGGAATCGATGGGGCTCGTGCCGGCGCTCGATCGCGCGCATCCGCGCGACTTCTTCCTGTTCGTCGCCAACGACAACGACTTCATCACCCAGCGCGGATTCCACGCCGGCGCGGAATACAAGGACGCGAGCGGCGTCGACGTCGACACCATGTTCCTGGTGTTTCGCGTGACCTTGCCGGCATCGCGCCCGGCGATCGCGGACCGGCGGCGAAATCAGCGATAGGCAACGTATCAGTGGCTGCGCCGCACGCCGCGATCATTGTCGCGGCCGTCATAGTGCGCTCGGTCGCCGTACGGGTTTGGATACATGTTTCTTGCGTCGCATAGCTGGCAGCCATTCGGTCCCCAGCGCTTGGTCGCCGCGAACCCGCACAGGGGCAACGCCATCTGGGCTGCGATCGCAGGAGGCGCCGGCATCTGGCCGTTCTCGCAATAATAATGGGCGTATGCGGGACACGTGCCCGTGGCCAACACGGCAAAACCCGCTACCCAGAGCATGAACCTCATCGTGAAACTCCCTTTTCCGAGCCTCGCCGACGGCTCCTCATATCATGCCAGGCGCCTAAAAGCAGCCGGCTGGCGCGCGCCGGGATCGGCGGCGGTTCGAGCGCGGGGGCCGGCCGGGCCGGCTGGGCCAGCGCCAAGCCCCTGCGGGCACAATTGATCGGCAGCCAGCGCGCCTGCTAGATCTTGGCCGGGAGGCGCGCGGGGCTCGAGCTGTCGGTATGGACGTCAAGCGCCGATCCGCGGAGCAGCTGTCAGCCGCGATGGAGCATCATCGCGCCGGCCGCCTGATCGAGGCCGAGCGCCTCTACCGCCTCGTTTGCGCGGCCGATCCGGGCGACGCGCGCGCATTTCATCTTCTCGGGGTCGTCGCGCACCAATTGCGACGCGCCGATGCGGCCGATCTCGTCGCCCGCGCAGTCGCGCTCGAGCCCGATTTCGCCGAGGCGCACAATGACCATGGCGTCATCCTGGCGGCGCGAGGCAAAGTTGAGGAGGCGGTGGCGCCGTTCGAGAAGGCGCTGGCGCTCAAGCCCTCCTATGTCGAGGCGCGGGGCAATCTTGGCGCGGCATTGCGACAGCTCGGCCGGCTCGACGAGGCGGTGAGGCATTTCGAGCTGGCGCTCGCGACCGCGCCCGGCTCCCCGGGGGCGCATGTCAATTTGGCAATGGCGCTCAGGCAACAAGGCAGGCTGTCCGAGGCCGTGAATCACTACGGCAACGCATTGGCCCTGCAGCCTGGTCTCGCCGACGTGCATATGAGTCTCGCCGCGACGCTGCAGGAACTCGGGCGGCTCGATGAAGCGCTCGCGCACTGCGAACGGGCGGCGATGCTGCGGCCGCAATCGGCGGGCGCCCACAACAATCTCGGCAATGCGTTGCGCGAGCTCGGCCGCAACGCAGCGGCGATCGCGCAGTACGACCGCGCCCTGGCGATCGATCCGAATTTCGTCATGGCCCACTACAACCGCGCCGTGGCGATGCGCCGCCAAGGTGATATCGCGCAGGCGAGGGCGGGCTTCGAGCGTGCCTGCGCGCTCAAGCCCGATTTTCTCGAAGCCGAATTTGCGGCCTGCATCGCGGAGCTGCCCGTCCTCTACCGGGATGCGTCGGAGATCGCCGAGCGGCGCGCCGCCTATGGCGCGCATCTTGCGAAACTTGACGCGAAGATCGGGCGCGCGAGCGCGCCTGCTGCGCTGGCCGATGTGGTCGGGTCGCACCAGCCGTTCTATCTCGCCTATCAGGGCCAGGATGATCGCGATCTTCAGGCGTCATATGGCGCGCTCGTCGGCCGGATCATGCAAGCGACGTTTCCCGCGCCGCAGTTGCCGCCACCCGCTGTCGCGGAAGAGCCGGTGAAGCTAGGCGTGGTCAGCGGATTCTTCCGCCAGCATTCGAACTGGAAGGTTCCGATCGAAGGATGGCTGCGCGGGCTCGACCGCAAGCGCTTTCGCGTTTTCGGCTACTACACGGGGGTCGAGCGGGACGCCGCGACCTCTGCGGCAGAGGGCCTGTGCGAACGGTTTGTCCACGGCCCATTGCGGCTCGATGCTTGGCGCCGCGCGATCCTTGAAGATGCACCACATATCCTGCTCTATCCGGAAATCGGCATGGACAAGGTGACGGCCCAATTGGCCGCCCAACGGCTCGCCCGCGTGCAGTGCACGTCCTGGGGTCACCCCGTCACGAGCGGATTTGCGACCGTCGATTATTTCATCAGCAGCGATCTCATGGAGCCGCCGGGCGCGGAAGCGCACTATACGGAGCGGCTGGTTCGCCTGCCCAATCTGTCGATCTCCTACGATCCGCCCGATGTCGGCCCCGCCGCACTGGACCGGGCCGCGCTCGGGCTGCGCCAGGGCGCTGTCGTCTACTGGTGCTGCCAATCGCCGCCCAAATACCTGCCGCAATACGACGGTGTGTTCGCTCGCATCGCGCGCGAGGTGGGCGATTGCCAGTTCACCTTCATCGAATTCGCAGGCGGCGGCCAGGTCACCGCAACGTTTCGCGCTCGTCTCGACCGCGCTTTTGCCGACGTCGGGCTCAACGCCTCTGACTACTGCGTGGTCCTGCCCCGTCTCAGCCCAGACCAGTTCGTCGCGGCGATCGGACAGTGCGACATCGTGCTCGACAGCATAGGATGGTCGGGCTGCAACTCGACTCTGGAAAGCATGACCCACGATCGTCCGATCGTCACCTTGGCCGGCGACTTGATGCGGGGGCGCCACACGGCCGCCATTCTGGAGATGATGGGTATCCGCGAGACCACCGCGCGCACCGTCGACGAGTACATCGCGATTGCGACCCGCCTTGGTCGCCACATGGGGGAACGGGCCGCCATCGCGGCCCGGATCGCAGCCAACAAGCATCGCGTCTATCGCGATCGGGAATGCGTCGCGGCGCTCGAGGAGTTCCTGTGCCGTGCAGCGTGCAGCGAAGCTTCCGGCGGATGATCGTCACGATGGAGCCGATGATGCGTTTTTTGTTTTCTCACGCGGCGAGAGGTCTCACGCTCCTGGCGGGCACGGTCACTATGGCGCTCCTCCTCGTCGCCGTTTGTGCGGCGGCGCCGAAATCCGATGCCGACGCCCTTCTGAGCAAGGAGCAATGGGCCAAGATCGTCAAGGCGATGGACGCGAAGGGGCAGACCAGGATATTGCCGTTCAAGGTCGCGGATCATCTAGGCCTTACTCGCGGTACCGAAACGTTGAAGGTGCGCGAGCTCGCGTTCGAGCGCGACGGATTTCAGCACGGTATTTACAAGACCCTGGATCCGCGCGACGACCGCATCGTCATGGCATTCCGCACGCCCGAGAAGCGGTGGACAGCCTTCGTGACCGGTACCGGGTTCGAGCTTGTATCGGCGATCGTTTGGAATGCCGGGGAAACGCCAGTGCCGTGGCCCAATGGTGAGGCACTGCCGGCCTTCAGGAACGAGCTGACATACTGGTCGGTGATTGCCGACCTGTTGTAGCGGGACACGGCGCGTGCCTGCCGATGTGTGTCGTTCCCGCAGTGCACGCGGCGCGCGCCGTAAGGCCTCTCGTTGATTTTCTCTCATCGGCTGGTTCGTGAATCGCCTCTCTCGCGCGCACGTGCGATGCGTGTTGGTCTCCATGCGCGCGGCGCGCGTAAGATGTCCATGAAATTTTCTCTCACGACGCACTCGCGCGCTTCGCACATGCGTAGTATCTGAGTGTTGCACGGAAAACACAGCCGACAGTCAATCGAGTGCGACGTGAGAGAAGCATGTCAATCTCGAATTGAAATCATTCCAGAGTCACGCATCATTCACACGGGGCGATTTTCAGGCATCTGCCGGGGGCGGCAAGGGGGGGCCTGTGAAATCCCGACTTCTGGCGGGGACCGCCGCCACTGCACTCACCTTCGCTCTTTTCTCACACACCAGCTCCGCCGCCACGCTCGACGACGTGATGCGGCGTCTCGACAAGCTCGAAAAGGAAAACGCCGAGCTCCGTAAGCAGGTCCACAACCTGTCTGGGGGGAAATCCGGCACCCCGGTTGCGGCGGCGCCAGGCGCCGTCAAGGGCAACCCGGTCGCCCATGGTGCGGTTGCGACGTCGCCCGCGCCCGCTCCGGGTCCGACAGTCGCCGGCATTCCCGTCAAAGCCAGTCCGTTGGGCCCGCTCATCGACAATACGGTCGTGACGCTCTACGGCCATTTCGATCTGTCGCTTGACGGGTTCGATCCGTCCGTCTTCGACCAGGGCACGAAGGCGGGAATTGCGAGCAACGGCTCCTATTTCGGCATCCGTGCGCGGCACAACCTCGCCCCCTATGGCTTCGAGGGGTACTCGATCGTCGCACAATTGGAAGCGCAGATCGACGCGGCTTCGGCTCCCACCGAGCGCGCTGCGCTCGGGACGCGTGACACCTTCCTCGGCGTCGAAGGGCCGTGGGGTGCAATCAAGCTCGGCAAGACCGACACGCCTTACAAGAAGGCGACCGCCGCGTTCGATCCGTTCGCCAACACGCTCGGCGACTACAACGCGATCATGGGCAACACTGGCGGCGACAACCGCGCCGAGTTCGATTGGCGCATGAACCACGCCATCTGGTACGAGTCGCCGATCTGGAACGGTTTCCAGTTCAGTGCGCTCGCGTCGCCCGGACAGAATTACGCCCAGGACAACAGCGACTACTCCTACGGCGACGTGTTCCAGTGCAATGGCGCGTCGGCGCGGGGCAGCGGCAGCAATTTCCCCGGCACCGGCGGCGCCGTCCCGGGCAACATCGGCGGCAATGGCTGCACGGACGGCTCGTTCGGCGACGCCTACAGCGTCGCCCTGACCTACAAGAATGGGCCATGGACCGCGATCGGCGCCTATGAGCTCCATACGGCGACCAACCGGCACGGCGACGACGGGCTCGAGCCGGGTCAGATCGCGCCGATCTTTCTGGCGGACGGCTCGCAGGTGTTCACCGGCGTTCACAATGAATGGGCCGCCAAGGTCGGCGGCGGCTATCGCTTCAACGACGGCATCGGCGACGTGCAGCTCTACGCCTACTACGAATGGCTGCGGCGTGACGTGACGCCGGCTGAGGAGCCATTCAACGAGCGTTCGCGCGACGGCGTCTTTGCCAGCGCGACACAGTTCGTCGGGCCGTGGTCCTTCAGCGCGTCCTATGCGCACGCGTTCAAGACCCCGGGCAACCCGGCCATGCTGAGCGTCAACGATCCGGTTCTCGCTCCGCAGGCGACGCTGCAAGCCAATCTGTTCGACGACTCGGCCAACCTCTACGCGCTCGGCACCCGCTATCGATTCAACCAGTGGGCAAGCTGGTATCTGGTCGGCTCGATGCTGACGCAAGGACCCGGGGCGCACTACTGCCTCGGTGCGAGCGGCCACGGCTACCAGATCTGCAGCCGCGACGGGCAGAACGACACGATCGGAGGAGCGACCATTTCGGCGGTCACGTCGGGCCTCACCTTCGACTTCTGATCGCCGTCGTCGAGATAGGGTTGCGCGAGGTGCCCGGCATGCGGGCCCTCGCTGTTGCGATAAAGATCAGCGAAGCCTAAGGAGTTCATGCGCGATTGAGCCAGGACACGGCGGGGGCGACGACAATGGCGGTTGGGGCAGTCCGGGACGGCTGTCACGCCGTCCGAGCGGAGATCCATGGCCATGGATATGCACCCGCCTCCAGGCTATGTGCAGCTGGCGCAGTCCGAGGTCGAACCGGCGGCCCCCGTTGAGCCGACGCCGATCGAGATCGACGCGCGCAAATACATTCCCGACAACGCAGTCTCGGTAACGGTCATCGTGACCTTGACGCCGCCGACCGGCCAGGCCCTGGTCTATGCTCCCGGCTACGAAGCGTATGGCACGGTCTTCAAGGGTGCGCGATCGATGGGGGATGTCCGGCTCAACGGCTCAATCCTCTACATCAAGCTCTACGGAGCGACGAGCTTCGGCGTTCAATACACCAACTATCGCGTACCCTGAGCGCCATGCGCCTGCGGGGCGGTGACATGCGGCATGCGAGCGATGACGCCGGCGGTTGACCAAATCCTGCAGCAGGCCGTCGCCGCGCACCGCAAGGGTGCGACGGAGGACGCCGAGCGCCTCTACCGGCAGGTGCTGAGCCTCGATCCGCGCAGTGAAGCGGCCTGCGGCAATCTCGCGATCATTGCGGCTCAGCAGGGCGATCTCGCCGCCGCCGAGGGACTCTTTCGGCGGGCCGCCGCCATGAGGCCCGACGACCCCGCGGGCCTCAATAATCTCGGCACCGTGCTGCAGCAACAGGGCAGGGCGGCCGAAGCGATCGTGACCCACCGGCGCGCGATCGCGCTCAAGCCGAACTACGCCGAAGCCCATCTGGCTCTGGGCAATGCACTCAAGCAGGCGGGCCATCTCGACGATGCGCTGGCGGCATATCGGCATGCGCTCGGGGTCAGGCCCGATTATGCTGAAGCCTGCAACAATATCGGCGTCATTCTCCAGCGCCGAGGCAGGCCCGACGAAGCGGTCGCCTCTTTCCGCGCGGCCGTCGCGTTGCGGCCACTCTACGCCGAGGCTCACTTCAACCTCGGCGTCATCCTGCACGAAGAGCGCGAACTGGACGCCGCGGCTGCCGCCTACCGCCACGTCATTGCGTTGCGTCCGGACATTGCGGACGCCTACAACAATCTCGGCACAGTCCTGCACGACCAGGGCCGGTCTGGCGAAGCGATCACGGCCTTCGATGAGGCGATCAGGCGCAAGGCGGACTACGCCGAGGCGCACTTCAATCGCGGCATCGCGTTGCAGCGCCAGGCCATGCTGGAGCAGGCGCTGGCGGCCTATCGCGAGGCCTCCAAGCTCAAACCCGGCTATGCCGAGGCAATCAACAATGCCGGCATCGCGCTCCAGCAGCTCGGGCGTCTCGCGGAGGCAATCGACGTCCATCGGCAGGTGATTGTCGTCAGGCCGACCTACGCGGAGGCGCACAGCAATCTGGGCGCGGCCTTGCTGGCGCAAGGACGTCCCGACGCGGCATTGACGGCCCTGCAGCGGGCCGTGGCGCTCGGGCCGGACCATCCCGAAGCCTTTTACAATCTGGGAAATGCCTGGCGGGAGCTCGGCAAGCTGGAGGGGGCGATTGCGGCTTACCAGACCGCATTGCGGCTTCGCCCCGGTTATGCCGACGCATTCAGTCAACTCGTCTATCACCGTTGGCGGGCGTGCGACTGGACCGACTACGCCGCC
>Ga0126384_10001384_pt1 | contig 14325 bp, 13 predicted proteins | sample PanSoiMetPlot_36_FD_92543 | JGI IMG/M metagenome (GOLD analysis project Ga0126384, IMG submission 92543) | Tropical forest soil microbial communities from Panama - MetaG Plot_36 | ecosystem: Environmental > Terrestrial > Soil > Tropical forest > Bulk soil | place: Panama | collected 2016-02-17 | reverse complement strand
CGATGCTAAGGGAGAGTTCCTGCCTACTGGACGTGAAAGCGATATCTCCGGGCGCTGGACGGTTTTAGATTGGAAGGCAGGACTCCGAAATGTGCGCTGAAAGCTCGAATGAAATGACTGAGATTGTTAAATCCAACTGTGTAGCACACGTCAGTGACAGACATACCGGATTCCAGGAGTTTGAAACACGCTTTAAACACCTCTGTGATTCTGGGGAGAAATATTCGTGACTACGGCAGAGGCAATTGTTGAGCTTGCGCTTTTTATTGTTCCCGCACTCATCTTGTACCTGATTCATTACTCGGAAGAAAAGGCCGACTGATTTGTACGCACCTCATTTCGCCGCTGCCTTAGCGATTAAGTCAAGAGTTCCGCGCGCACCTCTTTGGGCACTTCTGATCGGCGCATTTTTGCCTGACCTGCTTTGGGTTGTGTTCGCAAGGGCGGGTTTGGAACCAGCGCAGGAGACTGTATTCTTCGACGATTGGTCACATTCACTCGTATCGGTGGCAATTCTGGCGGTTCTCTTTGCGCTGCCGTTTTTGCGGGCAGGGAGAGTGGTTTTTGCGTCCATTTGGCTTGCTGTCTTTTCCCACTTCCTGCTCGATTTTCCTGTCCATCCCAAAAGACTAGCTCTGTATCCGCTCTCGAAAATCCACCTGGGCTGGGACCTGCTGGCATGGGGTTCGGCCCGGGGATGGCTGGGCGCCATTAATGATTGGTGGTTGCAATTGTTTGTCCTTTTGTTCCTTGCTGTTCTGTATCTATACGGGATGCGGAAAACACGCGTATCTGCCAGCATCGTCGCGGCGTCATGCCTACTTCTCTTCGGCGTGCAGTTATTGATGCTATCTTCATGCATTACTTATTGAGTCAATGGCTACGATGAAAAAGTCGTCTATTCCTGTCTTTTAAGCAAGAAACTGCAAGCACGAACACTATTTCGGGTTTTAAAATATCTGATCTGAAGCTGCGTCCGCACTTCCGGGAGATGTGATGATTAAGATCACTGCCAAACCTTTACTGTTCATCTATGTTCTCGCAACTGCGATGGCGATGTCGGGTCAAAGCCGACAACCGGAAAACAACAAAAGTGCCGCGGTATTTAAGCAACTAACATCGCTGGTGGGCGAGTGGGAAGCAATTCAAGACGGTGTGCCGGTTAAGGAGACTTACGCGCTTACGGCCAACGGAAGTACTCTTATGGCGGAAACCAAGCCGGCTGATTCGCCACCAATGATTACCATGTTCACCGTCGACGGCGACCACCTGATTGCGACTCATTACTGTATTGCCGGGAACCAGCCGCAAATGGTTACAGGGATTCCAGTCGATCTGGAAAAGGGTGTGACGTTTTCTTTAGAACGAGTAACGGGAATGAAGACTCCGGACGACTGGCACAATACAGGGATTACGATCACGCTGGATGACAAAGATCACATGACGCAACAGTGGAGCTATCTCTACAAGGGAAAGACCGGCACCACCGTGTTTCATTACGCGCGCAAGCGATAATTAACCGAGATGGCACTAAAACAGTCTCACACAGCGTAGCGAGCCACAAACAAACCCATATTCACCACGGAGGCACGGAGGCACAGAGGAGCGTAGCCACAACCAAAAGCAAAACCTTCGACACAGAGGAACGGAGGAATCAGAGGAAGGTAGAGAGTCAAACAGAAAAGCCGAAGAAAAAGAACCTTAAACACCGAGGAGCCGGGAGAAGACAAAACTGAGGTCAAAAAAAACCGATAAAAATCTTCGCGACAAAACAGGATTCTTACGGTTAGTAATACAGGAGGGTTACAATAATGCCGATGGTTCGTTCACTGATTTTCGCAGGTATGTTCTGTGTCGCTGTTTCCTCCGGCGCGCAGAAACCGGAGCCTATTCCACAAGACATGATGGGGACGCCGGGCACAGTTGTTGGATATGTGCGAGATACTGCCTGCCTATTTCGTAACAAGAATGCCACCGTCGGTAAAGATGCAGAGAGCCGGAAATGCGTAGCGGATTGTGTTCGGACTGGCTCCCCGCTGGCGATCCTGACCAAGGACGGAGAGTTGTATATGCCTCTTTCTGCTCAGCTTCCCGACAAAGATGAACGGCGGCGCTTAGTGCCCTACGCCGGCAAATACGTGCAAGCAAGTGGCCGGCTATTCGATCGCGGCGGAAGTCACGCCATCAGCATTGAAAAGATCGAAGTAGTACCTAGTTGGTGAAGATCATTTCACCTGTAGTTGCTGAAGCCGGCGCAGGTTGCACCTAATCAGTCGTCCGGCTGAAGCCGGACTTTGCACGATCTCAGTAATGCTTACCCGGCACTTGCGTGCCGGGCTATTTTCATACGCCCTTCGGGCTCGTATTCTTAATTCACGCAACAAATTTTTTGCAATCTGTAAGGTCGAACAATACCGACTTATTTTCGGCATAACCTGAATCTTTGCACGATCTCTTTAATGCTTACCCGGCACTTGCGTGCCGGGCTATTTTCATACGCCCCTTCGGGGCTCGTATTCTTAATCACGCAACAATTTTTCTGCAGTCTGTAAAGTCGAACAACATCGACTTAATTCGGCCCAGAATGAAGCCGATCCCTTCAGATCTTTTTCGGGGGTTTTCAAGATCCCTATACTATCCGCACCCGTACGTGAGCTGCATAACGTCGAAAAATTGTGATTACCAGCCATGCCCAGGGCGTAAACTTTGTTAATCAATAATGAGGAGGCGCAGGGATGAACGACCCTGCCAGTACTGTCGCTACCCGATCCTCGTCCAGCCGTCCGGCTGCGGATCGTGCTCGAGTCCTGCTCGAAATCAATAACGCTATTGTTGCTCATCTGGACCTGGCTGAAGTTCTGAAGGCCATCTCTGCATGTCTGCGGCGCGAGATCAAGCACGATTTTGCGGCTATGGCGCTCTATGATGCAGAAAAGAACCAGTTAAGACTGCATGCCCTGGATTTTCCGGCCAATCAGAATTTCATGGAGAAGGGGCAACTGATTCCTCTTGTGGGAACTCCCGCCGGGCTCGCTTTCTCGTCGCGCAAACCTGTCCTGCGCCATCGCGTCGATTTCACGGAATTCAATAACCCCATCATGGAAAGAGCGGCGGCCGCCGGCATTAAATCCGGCTGTGCTGTGCCTCTTATTTGTCACGAAAAGATCGTGGGAAGCATGGCCCTGGCCAGCCTGCAGGAGTCCGCCTTTACTGAGGATGACGTGGAACTGCTCACTCAGATTGGGGCTCAGGCGGCAATCGCAGTTGAGAACGCGCAAAACTTCCAGAAAGCGTGGCTGGCGCAACAGCAGGTGATCCATGAGCGCGACCGTTCCCGATTGCTGCTGGAAATAAACAATGCGGTGGTTTCCCATCTCGATCTCCGGGAGTTATTGAAATCCATTGCTTCAAGCTTGCGCCGTATTATTCCCAACGATGCGGCTTTCCTTACGCTCTGGGACGGCGAAGGCACACATGTTCAGCTCCAGGCGCTTGATCTGCAGGCGCTGGACAAGGTTCCTTTTGAAGCAGGCCTGCGGGCTCCCATGGAAGGCACCCCTGAAGGTGAGGCGATCGCATCACAGCGGCCGGTGCTGGTATCGCACGTCGATCTTTCAAGGTTCCATTCACCCTGGGTCAAGAAGGGATTTGAAAGCGGGATTCGAGCGGGTTGCGCAGTACCTCTGATTGCCCACGGGCATACTCTCGGAGCTCTGAGCGTAGTCAGTATGCATGAAGATGCCTTCACCGAAGAAGATGCCAAGCTGCTTGAGCAGTGCGCAAGCCAGGTTGCCATCGCCGTAGCCAACGCGCTGGCAATGAGAGACCTGGAAGCGCTGAAAAACAAGCTGGCGCAGGAGAAGCTGTACCTGGAAGATGAAATTCGCAGCGAATTCAACTTTGACGAGATTATCGGCCACAGCCCCGCGTTGCGGCAGGTGCTGCAACTGGTGGAAACAGTGGCGGCCAGTGACTCCACTGTCCTGCTCCTGGGTGAAACCGGCACGGGAAAGGAACTTATTGCCCGCGCCGTTCATGACCACAGCCGCCGCAAGTCTCGTACGTTTGTAAAGCTCAACTGCGCCGCCATTCCCACAGGATTGCTGGAAAGCGAACTCTTCGGTCATGAAAAGGGCGCTTTTACCGGCGCCATCGCGCAAAAAGTTGGGCGCCTGGAACTGGCAGACCAGGGGACGCTGTTTCTTGATGAGGTGGGAGACATCCCCATCGAGATCCAGCCGAAACTGCTGCGCGCGCTGCAGGAGCGGGAGTTCGAGCGCCTGGGCGGAACTCACACCAAGAAAGTAAATGTGCGTCTGGTAGCGGCCACCAATCGCAACCTGGAGAAAATGATTGAGGAGCGCCAATTCCGCAATGATCTTTATTACCGGCTGAATGTGTTTCCCATTCGCATTCCGCCGTTGCGTGAGCGCAAAGAAGATATTCCACTGCTGGTTCGTTACTTCGCTGAGAAATTTGCGCGCCAGATGCAAAAATCGATTGACTCCATTCCTGCTGAGGCCATGGCGCGGCTGCAGGCATGGTCGTGGCCGGGCAACGTGCGTGAGTTGGAGAACCTGATCGAACGGTCCGTCATTCTTTCCACGGGTACTACATTGCAGGTTCCTCTTTCTGAAGTAACGCCTTCAGCCGCCGCGGTTATGCCGGCGGCCCCTGCCGCCTCAAGCCTGGAAGCCACCGATCGTGAGCACATAATAAAGGTCCTGCGCGAGACCCGAGGAGTGCTTGCAGGTCCGAATGGCGCGGCGTCCCGTTTAGGATTGAAGCGGACCACTCTTCAATACAAAATGAAGAAGCTGGGAATCACGCGGGATCATTGGTGGCAGGCACAGCCTTAGAAGCAGCACTCAGCAATCAGCATTCAGCCCGCGAGCGTTCCAGGCACGAGAGGTACGGTATTCTGGGCATAGTCAGAGGCAACAGGTGGAATCTATGAACGTACCTTGAACGACACGTTTTAGCACACAGGGTGTCATTCGAAGGCGAGGAACACCATCCATGGCGGCGCCACAAGCAAACATCACAGCTTCCGCGCGCAGGACTCGAGGCAAGTTCTTCTATCTTTTTCTTGCCCAGATACTGCTGGTGGTGCTGTTCCCTTACCTCGATAAACCCGGGATACGAATATTTCTGTTTCGTTTTCTGGCAGCGGGAGCTTTCGTCTCCGCCGTATATGCGGTGAGTGAAAAACGCGCGCAATGGATAACCGCGCTGGCCCTGGCAGTGCCAGCAGCCATACTGAATGCGCTGTTCACCTTTCGACCTCATTCAAACCTTGGCGTGTTCAGCCTGATATTCACGATCTTATTTCTGGCTTACACGCTGATGACACTGTTGCGCGCCGTTCTTCGTGCCGAGGCCGTCACTCTGGATACGATCTATGGCGCGATTAGCGTGTATCTGCTCATGGCAATGGTCTGGGGCACTGCCTACATGCTGTTGGAAACCCTCCAACCCGGGGCATTGTCAATGGACAGCGCCCGCCATCCAAACCATGAGGTCGATTGGTTTGATTGCATGTTTTTTAGCTTCGTAACCCTTACGTCAACGGGTTACGGAGACATGGTTCCGGTAACAGCACAAGGTCGCTCCCTTTCTATTCTGGAAGCCGTCAGCGGAATCATGTACGTTGCCATCCTTATTGCTCGGCTGGTGGGTGTCTATGCCTCGAACAGACCTGGGCAAAATCCTGAGCGGTGATCCATTCTGATCATCGTCGTGCTGGCAATCGAGTCATCGGTTCGTCGGTTCATCGGAAGAAAAAGGCACCAGGTAAGACCTTTAGAACTTCGTTCTGCCGAAGCTGCCCAACTGTGGGCAGGGTGCCGAAGTGCCAAAGACGAAAAGTTCGGCATTCCCTCCAGCGGCGCCCAGACGAGCGCCATAAGCCCCTATTAAATCAATAACTTCCGGACGCCTTCGCCTCGCGACCAGTTGGCACGGCAGATGCATTTGAGCATCGCATGATGCTGACACTCATAGAAACCTCCGAACGCGAACCGATACCCCATATCACACGCGAGGAAGCGGCTCGAATGCTGGAAGAATTCCGCGCCCTGTACCAGACACTTACGCTGGAAGATCGCGGCCAGGTCAAGAGTCATTTCGCGGAGTTGGCCAGAGTGCAGGCATCGATCGCAAATGATTGGGAGAAATGATGCTACGAATCAGTGTTCAGAACGGGCCGCTCACAACGCGCTTCAAGCTGGAAGGCAAACTGGCGCACGAGTGGGTGAGCGAAGCAGAAAAGGCGTGGATTGAGCTCACGACCTCCAACGGAAAAAAGAAGCTCATTGTGGATTTATTCGATGTCGAGTTTGTTGATGATGCCGGCAGCCGACTCCTTGCAGAAATGCACCATGCCGGTGCGAGGCTGGTGGGTTCCGGTCCTCTGATCTCTGCGCTTATCCAGGAGATTGAGGAAGCGGCGGAGATCGAAAGCCGGGCCACAGTTACAAAAGAGAAATAGGGAACGAATTTAATTCGACGAATTATGGCGTGATCTTAATCACATACGAGGTTTGTTATGAAAAAGAGAATTGCAATCGTATTCGCAGTGCTGCTGGTTGGCGGTATCAGTATGGGCTTTGCCTGGAGAAGCCGAAGCAGCAATGCGCTCGTAGCTTCGGGCACGCTGGAAGCGCGCAACATCAGTGTTGGATCGAAGGTTGGCGGCCGGGTGAACAATGTGCTGGCCCACGAGGGAGACCGCGTAGCGCCGAATCAATTGCTGGTGACGTTCGATAGCGTTGAACTCGAGGGCCAGCTCCTGCAGGCGCAGGGGCGGGTGGAAGCCGCGCGCGCAAACCTGGAGAAAATGCTCCGTGGTTCGCGTCCGGAAGAAATTGCCGAGGCTAACGCCGCATCCAACGGCTTTCGTCAAGCGGAACTATCGCAATCGCGCGCCGACCTGGAACGGGCACGGGCTGACGAAGCCAACGCTCGCCGCGAACTTGCCCGCACTGATGAGCTGGCGCAGGCCGGAGTAGTAGCGCAGCAGGCGCTCGACAATGCTCGCGACCGCGAGAGGGCAGCGCAGGCGCAGGTAAACGCCTCAACAGAGGCGGTTTCCGCTGCTGAGGGCAGGCTGACCGCCGCCAAAGCCGTTACGGACAAAACTCAGCGCGGCTTCCGTGCTGAGGACATCGCCGCGGCCCGGGCGGAGCTGACGCTGGCTGAAGGCCAGTTGAAAGAGACCCAGGCTCGCTGGGCGGAGCGAGAAGTTCGTTCGCCAGCAGCGGCCGTGGTGGAAACCATGGATTTGCGGCCAGGAGACCTCCTGCCTGCCAATTCGCCCGTAGCACAGTTACTGGAGGCCGACGAGCTCTATCTGGTGGTGTATGTGCCGGAAACCCAAATCGGGAATGTACGGATCGGGCAGAGCGCCCAGATTCGCGTAGATACATATCCCAACCAGACGTTCCGCGCGCGCGTCGAGCAGATCCGGCAGCGCTCGGAATTTTTGCCGCGCAACGTGCAGACCAGAGAAGAGCGCGTTCACCAGGTAATCGGAGTGAAGCTGCGCGTGGAAAACCATGACAATCTGCTGCGCGCCGGCGTAAGCGCAGATGTACAGTTCGCTGGGGAGACACGGTAATGCACGCCATACAAACCAAAAACCTGACGCGCCGCTTCGGCAACTTCACCGCAGTGAATAAGGCGTCAATCACGGTGGAAAAAGGTGAGGTCTTCGGGTTCCTGGGCCCGAACGGCAGCGGGAAGACCACAGTGATCAAGATGCTGACCGGCATATTGCCAATCACTGAAGGTGAAGCCTGGATCGAAGGCATTGATGTGCATAAGGATGTCGATGCAGTGCGTGAACGCATCGGCTACATGAGCCAGAAGTTCAGCCTTTATGACGACCTTACAGTAATGGAAAACCTGCAATTTTACGCGCGCGCCTACCGGCTCAAGGGCAAGGCACTCACCCAGAAGATTGAAGAGACTATCGCGGCCAACAAACTTGAGCGGTATGTCGATCGCCTCGCCGGGCGTCTTTCGGGCGGATGGAAGCAGCGGCTCGCGCTCGGTTGCGCGCTCATGCATGAGCCAACAGTTCTCTTTCTGGATGAGCCCACCGCGGGAATCGATCCGGTAGCTCGCCGGCAACTGTGGGACCTGCTCTTCCAGCTTTCCGGACAAGGGATCACATTTTTTGTGACTACGCACTACATGGATGAAGCGGAGCGCTGCAGCCATCTTGCTTATATCTACTACGGCGAGTTGATCGCCGACGGCACCCCGGATTCGCTGCGGGCGCTGCCCGAGGTGAATCCGCCGGGCACACACCGCTTCGAAATCTCAGCTCCGGCTATTACTACGGCGTTGCGCAAAGCGAAGCAGATGACGATGTTCAAAAGCGCCACCATCTTTGGACGCTCCATTCACGCGCTGGTAGACCAATCGGTTGGCCAGGAGGAACTGAACCATGAGTTGCGCGGCCAGGGCATTGATGTGGAAGAGATCAGGCCCCTTGTTCCAACACTCGAAGATGCCTTTGTCGAATTGAGCCAGCTCCGGCAGGCACAAATGGAGGCAGCATCATGACAAACCCAATCCGTGGTCTTGGAGCAATTTTCTATAAGGAAGCCCGGCATATGCGGCGCGATCCAATGGCAGTGCTGTTTGCCCTGATCATGCCCGTGGGGCTGATGATCATTCTTGGCGGTGCCATCGACACAAATATCCGGCAGGTACGCACTGCGGTGTTTGACGCCAGCGGAGGCTCCACGATGGAGGAGGTTCCCGGGAATTCCGATAGCCGCGCTTTTCTTGACCGGCTGCGCAACTCCGACACATTCAAGGTTTACAAGTACGTTTATAGCGATGCTGAATTGAATGAAGAGATGGTATCCGGCCGGGCCAGCGTGGGCATAAAAATCCCGGTGGATTTTGGCCGCAATCTTCTGAAGGGCAATACGGCGCAGCTCATGGTAATGGTAGACGGGTCAGACTCCTCGGTTGCCGGGACAGCCGTGAATGTTTCCGGTTCTCTCGGGCTGAATGAGTCTCTGCAGCGGATCATGCCGCCCGGCCGAGTGCTGCCACTCGAAGTGCGCCCCAAGATGATGTTTAACCCGGCATCACGCTCGCCTAACTTCCTGCTTCCCGGACTGATGTCAATCTTGCTGATCCTGGTGACAGTAATGCTGACAGCATTTTCTATTGTGCGTGAAAAAGAACGCGGTACACTTGAGCAGCTCCTGGTCACTCCCGTGCGTCCGCTCGGACTGCTATTAGGCAAGCTTATGCCGTACTTCGCCACCGGCGTGGTTGAGTTCACCGTGATCATGGTGTGCATGCGGTTCGTCTTCCAGATCCCGATTCATGGAAACATTCTGGTGCTGGCAGGACTGACGACAGGGTATCTCTTCGTGAACCTGGCCATCGGCATGCTGATTTCGAGCAAAGCGAACTCGCAGGCTGAGGCGCTGCAGCTTTGCCTGATGGTTATGCTGCCAAGCATTTTCCTTTCGGGTTTTATGTTTCCGCGCGAGACGATGCCACTGTGGGCACGCACCGCCAGCAGCTTCATACCGGCAACTTACATGATCGGGATAGCTCGTGGAGTGATTTTGCGCGGCGCGGGGCTGGCTCAACTGTGGTTCAACGGGTTGGTGTTATTCGTGATGGGCGGCGGACTGTTGCTGATCGCGGCCAAGCGCTTCAAAAAGATGACGGTATAGAGCCGAAAGGCGGAGAAAAGTTTATGCATCGGAACATGACACAAGACGGACCAGGAATTCAAGGCTGGAGACTCGCGATTCCCTACTTCCAAATCGGCTTTATGAGAGTGAGGATTTTGCTGGCTTTCTTTATGGTGATCGCAGTTCTTTGCTGTGTGGCCATAGCTCAGGACCGGGCTTCTCGCGTCCTGACTCTGAAAGAAGCCGTACAGATTGCGATTGAAAACAATCGTTCCCTCAGAATCGCTACTTTGGAAATAGACAAGACTAGATGGCAGATCGCCGAGACGAAAACCAAGCGACTGCCGTCTTTCAGCAGCACGGTGCTGGCATCGCAACTGTTGACTGAAGTCGACTTCACTTTTAAGAAAGGGGCATTCGGGGATTTTCCGGCTACTGGTCCAATTCCTAATAAAGACACACAGATCACGACTCCGCGCCGTCCGGCCGCCTATGTGGTCGGTCAGGCGACGCAGCCACTTTCTCAGCTTTACAAAATTCATCTGGGTGTGCGCCTTCAGGAACTGAATTCGCAGCTCAGCAGCGAGAAGGCCCGTGCTGAACGGCAGGCACTGGTCAAGGAGGTAAAGCAGGCTTATTACGCAGTCTTGCAGTCAGGGAGTGCACTGCAAGTCGCCCAAGTCAATGTGGAGCAATATCGGGAACTTGATCGCGTAGTCCTGCAGCGGTTGGCGCTGGAGGCAGTCCTGAAGTCTGACAGCATGGATGTGAAAGCCAAGCTGGCCCACGAGCAATACACACTGGTGCAATTGCGTAACACCCTTGACTCGCGCAAGGAATATCTCAACCACCTGCTGGGCCGGGACATCCGCACTGACTTTTCGGTAGAACAGGTGCCCGATGCCGGAGTCGAAGAAGTTGATTTAAAGGTGGCGCAGGAGCGGGCGTTGATGCAGCGCCCTGAAATTAAAGAGGCGGAACTCAGCACAAGGCAGGCTGAATATGATCGGCGGCTGGCGAAAGCCGACTACATTCCCGATGTGGGCTTAGCTCTTAACTACCTTTCGCCCTTCAATGTTGAGGTGCTTCCCAAAAACGTAACAAGTCTTGGGCTGGAGTTGAAATGGGAACCATGGGACTGGGGCCGCCGCAAAGACGTCGTCAATCAGAAGAAGATCGTGGAAACGCAAGCGCAAGCCCAACTCCGCGAAACGCAATCGAAGGTGCTGATGGACGTGAACAGCCGCTTCCGCAAGCTGGAGGAGTCGCGCATGCTGCTGCAAGTAGCAGCGGTTGAGCGTGACGCCGCACGACAACGGCTGCACGAACTAACCAACAAATTCGAACTGAAGGCAGTCCTGCTGAGTGACGTGCTGCGGCAGCAAGCAACCGCAGCCGGCGCAAGTGACGATTATCAGCAGGCTTTACTGGGATTCTGGACCGCAAAAAGCGAATTCGAGAAATCAGTAGGAGAAGATCAATGACCAGAACAGCAGAAGTCAGGAGAAAAATCCTTAACCAGAGAGGACGCAGAGGACACAGAGGAGATCAAAATCATTCGACTCTTGCGTTGGTCCTGGCCGGGCTTTGCGCCATCGTTCAAACTGGGTGCAGCCAGGCAACTGCGGAGCATCGCGCACTGACGCCGGTACGGACGGCAGAAATCCAGACTATCTCTACCACCGGCGAAACCCGCTATTCAGCAAACATCGTGCCCCACGCGCAGGTGGAGCTGTCTTTTAAATCGGGCGGTTATGTCGAAAGCATCCACCAGGTGCGTGGTGTCGACGGACGCATGCGTAATCTGGACACTGGAGACTGGGTCACCAAGGGCACGGTGTTGGCGGTTGTCCGGCAGAAAGATTACGCAGACCAGCGCGATCAGGCGAAGGCCCAGTTGGCGCGAGCACAGGCTGATTATGAGCACGCAAAGCTGAACTTTGAGCGTACTTCCAAACTGTACGACAGCCAGAGCGCTACCAAACCAGATTACGATTCCACGAAGTTGCAGTACGACACCGCAATCGCTGGCGTGAATAATGCCCAGGCGGTCCTCAATGAGGCCCAGACGGCACTGGCGGATTCCACGCTACGCACGCCGTTTGACGGCTGGATTACAAAGCGCAGTGTAGAAGTTGGCGCGCTCGTGGGTCCTTCGATCTCCGCTTTTACCATCGTTGATACGCGATCGGTCCGTGTAGTGTTCGGTGTCCCGGATAACGCGATCGGGCGAATCAAGCTGGGACAAAAGCAGAAGATCACTACTGATGTTTTTCCCGAGGCATTTGATGGTCGCGTGACCTCCATTTCTCCAGCCGCAGACCCGAAGAGCCGCGTGTACTCCGTCGAAATAACAGTATCCAATCCAGAAAACCAACTGAAGGCCGGGATGATCGCGTCGCTGAGTCTGGGCGGCGAAATGCTGAACCGAACACGGTTGGGAGTTCCGCTCAGCGCCGTGATTCGCGACCCCCAGAAGCCTGACGCTTTCGCCGTCCTGGTGGCGGAAGGAGACGGAGCCCGCGCCACCGTGCGCGCCCGCAACGTTGAGCTGGGCGACTCTTACGGCAACATGATCGAGGTATTGGGTGGAGTGAAAGCGGGTGAACGCATCGTCATCAGCGGATCAACGCTGGTAAAGCCCGGTGAACAGGTGAGAGTTGTTCAGTAAGAAGCACTCAGCAGTCAGCACTCAGCATTCAGTCCGCGAAACGTAATCGGCTGAAGGGAAACAGCACGGTTGGCATGGTCAGGTGTTCGGTATAAAGCATTTATGAAAATGCACTAAACCTACGAGAAATCGTGCGTTATTGAGAGAACGTTATGGCACACAAATCAGATTCTGAAATCATTCAACACACTCACAACACCGCGCGCTTCTTCGTCGAGCACCGGCAGGTGGCGCTGGTCCTGCTGCTGGGAACATTCTTCTGGGGCTGGTACGGCTACTCCAAGATGTCCAAGCGCAAGGACCCGGTCATCCCGGTCCGCATTGCGGTGGCCGCTTGCAAGTGGCCCGGAGCGACGGCGGAAGAGATTGAACAACTCATCACCCGGCCCATCGAGCAGGCCATGGCGCAGAACCAGGCGGTGAAGCCGCCCAGCGGTTCTGACTATGGCATCCGCTCGCTAAGCTTCCCCAATTTCGCGCTGGTCTTCGTTCAGCTCGATGAAAACGTGAAGGACACGACCAAACAACTGAATGACATCAACCTTCGCCTTAACGAGTTGAGTGACAAGCTGCCGCATGGCGCAGGACCAATTCAATTCAACAGTAATTTTGGCGATACGGCCGCGCTCATGCTCACGGTCGCCAGCCCTCCTGTAAGTGACATTGATATTGCGCTGCGGGCGCGCTCGGTTAGAAAAGCTGTGGAGCAGTTGCGCCGTACGCTGGGCGCGAACGTTCCGCAGCCTCGCGTAACTGCTGTGGTCTCTTTCCCACAATCGGTCGCGGCTGAAGAAATAAATGCCTCATTCCAACTGGTCGCTCAACTGGGCGTCAGCGCCGGTGTGTTCCAGGATCCTCACGTGATTGAAGGACCGGGATTCATAGGGATAGATGTAAGTTCCAAATTGGATGATGCAACCCTGAGCGCCTGGGGCGACCGCTTCACGCGCGAACACTTCCACCGTTCGGAAATCCATCCTGACTCCTGGCGAGCGGCGTTTATTCGCGATCCCAAAGATGTGGAGGCGCGGCTGAAAGAGGTGGCCGGCGAAAAATATTCCTATCGTGAGCTGGATGATTTTACCGCCCTCATTCAAAGAACGTTGCAGGGTACTCCGGAAGTCTCCAAGGTAGACCGCAGCGGTGTGCTGGCGGAAAAGGTTTACCTCGACTACTCGCAGCAGAGGCTGGCGGAGTATGGCGTACAGCCCGGTGATCTCAGCCGAATTCTTGCCGCCCGTAATAACACACTGCCCGGCGGCACACTTGAAGTAGATAACAAGAACGTTACGCTTGATCCTTCCGGCAAGTTTGAGAATGAGCGGGCCATCGGTGATGTCATCATCGGCACCGCCTCCGGCCCCTCCAACAGCCCGGTTTATCTGCGCGATCTTGTGGATATTTCGCGCGCGTACGAGAGTCCCGCACGCTACCTGAACTACATCACCTGGCAGGATAAAAACGGGGCCTGGCGCCGCAGCCGGGCTGTGACTCTGGCTGTGCAGATGCGCGACGGCCAACAGATCGCGCAGTTCGGCAAGAGTGTAGATGAGAAACTTGCCGCCGTCCGCAGTTACTTGCCGGACGATCTGATCATCGCCCGCACCTCCGATCAGCCGCTTCAGGTGAAAGAAAACATTGATCTCTTTATGGGAGCGCTTTACGAGGCGATCATCCTGGTGGTTGTAGTCTCGCTGATTGGCTTCTGGGAGTGGCGCTCCGCGGTGCTCATGGCCATCTCCATTCCAATCACTCTGGCCATGACCTTCGGCATGATGCACATGCTGGGAATTGATATCCAACAAGTCTCCATCGCAACCTTAATTATTGCGCTGGGCCTGCTGGTGGATGACCCTGTGGTGGCCGGCGATTCAATCAAGCGCGGCCTGGCCGAAGGGCATCCCAGCGTCATCGCCTCCTGGCTTGGACCTACCAAGCTGGCGACGGCGATCATGTTCGCCACCATTACCAACATTGCCGCCT
>Ga0126384_10001383_pt1 | contig 14326 bp, 10 predicted proteins | sample PanSoiMetPlot_36_FD_92543 | JGI IMG/M metagenome (GOLD analysis project Ga0126384, IMG submission 92543) | Tropical forest soil microbial communities from Panama - MetaG Plot_36 | ecosystem: Environmental > Terrestrial > Soil > Tropical forest > Bulk soil | place: Panama | collected 2016-02-17 | reverse complement strand
GCTCGCGAGCAACTGCGTCAGCGCATTGACATCACCCGAGCGCGTTGCCGCCAGGAAAGCGGAGATGAGCTGCGCATGCTTTGCATCAATCTCGCCCGAACGCGCTAGCGGCGCGGTGACGCCGCGTGGTCGTACTTTGCGCACGTGCGTCCGTGCGCGGGTGGCAAGCTGCCGGCACGCAGCCTCGCTCCGCTCCAACGTCGTGGCCACTTCGCTGAACGAGAAATCGAACACGTCGTGCAACAGGAAGGCAGCCCGCTCAAGCGGCGACAGCCGGTCGAGCGTCAGGAGCAGCGCTATGGACAAATCTTCGGCCAGCTCCGCGCGGCTGTCAGGCGAGAGCGCGGCCGTGTCAACCACAGGCTCCGGTAGCCAGGGCCCAACGTATGCCTCCCGTCGCCCCCGTGCGGACCGCAGAAGGTCGAGGCAGATCCGCGTCGTCGTCGTCATGAGGAACGCCCGCGCATCCGACACACTCGCGCGATCGGCGGCGTGCCACCTGAGGTACGTTTCCTGAACAGCGTCCTCGGCCTCCGTTATCGAGCCGAGCATCCGATACGCCAATCCAAGCAGGCGTTGCCGATGCGGCTCGAAGCTCTCGGCGGGATTGTTCATGACGCTCTTTCGACCCGCGACAACATGCGGCCGACAGCCAACGCCGGATCCCGATTGACGGCAACGGGAGAGCCGTCGACGACGATGCGGGTGCAGGCCTTGCCATGACCCATGACGTACTTGACGGTCGGATAGAGCCGCGCGGCAGTGATTGCACAGGCAAGGCTCACTAAAGCCCGGGGGCCCCACTCCTTTACGATCGCGTCGCGGTATCCGTCTGCCGACTCGTCGTGCGCAAGCGTAGCGCGCGTGAACCGCCACACGAGCGCAACATCCGGGGGCATCGCGTCTGGATCGTCCGTCAACACTGCGCGCAGGACCTGGGGGTTGACGCCGGCCCGCTCGGCCATGGATACGCCAAGCTGAGTGCAGGGTCCGCAGTCTTCCTGCCGAACGGCTGCGATGCCCGCGACCGACCAGGCCTCGAATGAAATGTCACGCCGATATCCTCCTAGCCCGGCGGCCCGGGAGAAGAGCCACACTGCCCGCGGGCTCGCCTCGAGCATGTCGCGCATATAGCTCGCATCGTAGTCCCACTTGCGCTCGAAGCCGCGAATCCACCGCCTCATGAGCCACTTCACCATATCTTTTTCCTCGCTTTCACATGTAGGACGAAACGCGCCCGTCGTTTGTGACATCGAGGCGCCTCAGCCGCCGGCAGATGTTGGCGAACTTGTATCGCACCATAATCGGACTAATTATTTTGGCATTAATAACTTTACCGAAGATGTCCGGATCATGAGTAGTTGGAAATCTCTTTCAGGTCCGAAAACGTCCGACCCCATAATTGAAACTGAACTTAATCACAATACGTCGACGTATTCATGATGCTGCTCTGGTAAGGGCGACGGCGTTGTGGATCAAGGATACCTCGTCAATACTTGAGAGTTATTAATTATGGATAAGCAGCAATTCCTGAAACAACTCGACAAGCGATGGACGGATTTCAACGAGTCGTACGCGGGTCTATCAGACGCACAAATGACTGAGTCTGGCGTAATCGGCGATTGGTCAGTGAAAGACATCGTCGCCCACGTAACGTGGTGGGAGGAGGAGGCGCTGAAGCATCTGCCGTTAATCAGCCAGGGTGGCAGACCCCGAACTTATGCTTCAGAGTACGGCGGCATTGATGCCTTTAATGCGCTGATGACGGAAAAGAAACGGCGGCTTTCACTCTCCGAGGTGCTGAAAGAACGTGATGAAACGCACGCCCGGCTGGTCAGTTACATCGAATACGCGCCTGATGAACAATTCCTAAGCGAGACGCGCTTCCGTTATCGGCTGCGGCTGGATACCTATAGCCATTACCCCAAGCATGGCAAAGCGATTAGGGCTTGGCGGATAAAATTTGAAGGAAGAGATCGCATGGATTTTGTCCTCAGTGGATGATTAATCTCCAAAATATTTTGCTTCGATGAATCGTGTCATTCAGAAATTCGCGGCTCGAAGAGTATCCGACACTAAGTATATCCACGTGCATTTTTGCCAAGCCCGGCTACTACGCCTGCCGTCGATCGCAGCAATTAAGCGACGTGGCAGATTTGCTTGAGGAAATTGTTATAAAAACGACATTCGAGGCCATCATCGTGGAACGAAACAATATGTAGGGCGAGCCTAACAATCAGCTGACTTTAGGGAGATAAACTAAATGGCATTGATCGATGAAATGCTGGACGAGCTTCAACAAGAAGCTCAAACAACACGGCGTGTTCTCGAGCGGGTTCCTGACGACAAGTTAGAGTGGCGTCCGCACCCGAAAGCCAGGACGCTCGGTGAACTGGCGCTTCATGTGGCCACAGTGCCAGCCGGCGTCGCAGAACTCTCGATGCGCTCTCCTGCGCAAGCTCCTCAATTTAAGGATCCGAGTCCCGCAACTGCGGCCGAACTGATTACCGCGCTTGACCAAAGCATCGCCACGGTGCAGAAGCTTCTCGGTGGCATGCACGATGAAACTTTGTTGGCAACGTGGCGGCTGATGGACGGAGATCGGGAACTGTTAGCGATCCCTCGTATAGCGTTTCTCCGCTCGATCATGCTCAATCATTGGTATCACCATCGAGGACAGTTGAGCGTGTACCTGCGCGAACTGGACGTGCCCGTCCCCTCGATCTATGGGCCAAGCGCTGACGAAACCCCGTTTAGTTGATGCACAGCGTTGTTTACTTCGACCGAAGGCACTTTGCCGCTAAACGTGGCGAGATTCTGCACTCATGACAACAATCAACACTGACGTGCTCATCATTGGCGCAGGCCCAACGGGTCTCAGCCTCGCGTGTCAATTAATCCGGTATGGCATCGACTTCATGGTCGTGGAAAAGAAGGAAGCGATAACTCCTTACTCAAAAGCCATTGGCGTACACGCGCGCACGCTGGAGATTTTCGATCAGATTGGCTTAGCGGACGCGGCTGTCGAGCAAGGGACTCTCGCCCAGAGGGCCCGCTTGCTGATAGATGGGGAGCTCCGCGGCGAATTAGAATTTGGCGACGTGGGACGCGGGATGAGCCCCTTTCCGTTTGTGCTGATGTTGGAGCAAAGCAAGACGGAGCGGCTCTTTTACGATTATCTGCAGAATCATCAAAAGGATGTGCTGTGGAAAACAGAACTCCAGAATTTCTCACAGGATTCCAATGGGGTGGTCGCCCAGGTCAAAACCGACGACGATGCAATTCAGAGAATCACGGCCAGGTATATCGTCGGATGTGACGGGCCCAGGAGTTTGGTCCGTCACAGTCTCGGGCTGACATTCGAAGGCAGCACCTTTGAACGCATCTTTTATGTAGCCGACGCGCAAGTCGATTGGCAATTCACGCACGACACCTTGCACGTTTGCTTCTCGCCGGATTCATTCGTGGTTTTCTTTCCGCTCAAAGGCGAAAAGCGGTATCGCATCGTCGGCGTATTTCCCGAAGAATTCAACAAGGATGAAGGCGACATTCTGTACGAAGAAATTGAAGCGAGAATCAAAACGGAAACAAAACTCGATCTCGACATTCACGATATCGAATGGTTCTCGACTTACAAGGTACACGTTCGGCACGTGAACAAATTTAATGCGGGTCGCGGTTTTGTCGCCGGCGATGCCGCGCACGTGCATACTCCCGCCGGTGCACAGGGAATGAACACGGGCATTCAGGACGCTTACAACGTGGCCTGGAAACTGGCGCTGGTCATTCGCGGTCAAGCCAATGAAAAGTTGCTGGAGACTTATAACGAAGAACGACTGGAGAACGCGAAACGGCTGCTGAAGACGACGGATCGGTTCTTTGGTTTTGCGGCCGGGACAGATTGGTTGATGAACTTTCTTCGCCTGCACATTCTGCCGCCCATCGCCGAACACATTTTCAGTCTCGATGCAGTCAGGAGATTCGCTTTCCCCACGATCTCACAAATCGGCATCACTTACAGCCATAGCTCGTTAAGCAATCATGCTGGAGACGAAGACTTTCAGATAAATGCCGGCGATCGCATGCCATACTTTCTGATTGATGGCGAAAACGTTTTCGATCGACTCAATGCGCCAAAGTTTCACTTCCTTGCCTTCTCAGCGCAACCAGCAAATCTCAATTCGTTGCGGCCAGAAATTGGAGGCCAGTACGCGGCAGTGATGGACTTTAATGAAATTCCGCTGTCCCCTGCGGTCAAAGAAATATTCGGGACCGAAAAAGATTTCAGCTTGGTCTTGCGGCCTGACAATCACGTTGGGACGATCTCGTCAGATGTTTCATTAGAACCCGCACGAGAATACTTCGTGGAATTTATTGGCAGCTGATTCCGTGGAAGGTGGACGGCGATGCTGGATACGACAAGAGCGGCAGAATAGGAAACTGATTAAATTATGATACTTGCTCACCTCAATAAGACTCCCCAAATTGACGCTTCGGCTTATGTAGCGCCAACCGCCACCATCTGCGGCGATGTGAGGATCGGCGCTGGTTGCCGCATCATGTTCGGCGCGTGCATCGTAGCCGAAGGCGCGACGATTGAGCTTGGCACCAATTGTATTGTCATGGAAAACGCCGTCATCCGCAGTACCGACGCCCATCCGACGAAAATCGGCGCTCATTGCCTGGTTGGTCCGCATGCGCACCTGGCTGGTTGCACTTTGGATGATTGTGTCTTCATAGCCACAGGGGTGTCTGTATTTCACGGCGCCAGGTTAGGGTATAGTTCAGAAGTTCGCGTCAATGGTGTCGTGCATCTGCGCACCGAATTGCCCGCGCACGCGACAGTGCCGATTGGTTGGGTGGCGGTCGGAAATCCCGCTCAGATCTTTTCGCCGGACCAGCATGACGCGATCTGGGCAATTCAAAAGCCATTGAATTTTCCGATGTATGTCTACGGAGTGGAAAGACCCCTCGCGGGGGAAAGTAACATGGCTGAGATTACCAGGCGACGTTCCGAGGCTCTAGCGAGCCATGCAAATGACGTCATTGTGTAGCCGAATTGAGGTGCCTCTAACTTACTCGAACCGTCAAACTGATGCGTTTCTTCCCAGGAACAGAACGGGCACCGCTGCGAGTTGGAAGAGGATAGAGAACACGATCAGACCGGTGATCGATCTGTCATATAAAAAGCCCATTGCCGCGCTGCCGAGGAACCACGCTATGCCGAAGGCTGCATAGAACAATCCGAATCCGGTGCTGCGCTTCGAGACGGCCATCACGCTCGTAAGGATTGCCTTCAACAGAGAGTTTTGCGCGCCCATGCCAACGCCCCACAAAAGCATGCCGATTAGGATTAGCCAGCTTTGGCCCAGGAACACAAACGGCGCAAACGCTGCTCCCAGCAGGAACGCAAGGATTGCGATCGGAAAACCGACTCGATCAAATAGACGGCCCGCTACAAAATTGGTGAATGCTGCCGCACCCATTGCAGCCGCATAGAAGAGCGGAATCGTAGTATCAGAAATAGTCGCAGCCTTCTTGAAGTGAAAAGCGACCAGAGAGAAATCAGCAAATCCAACAGCTATCAACGCGCCGGCTGCGACATAAAGCCAGTAGGCACTCGAGAATCCTTTCGTTTCCAAAGTGTGCGATGATTTTTCTTCCAGTTCATGAGGCCGCGGATACCAAATCCTGGCGAGAATCAGCGTGGCCAGACAAAGAAGCGCCGAGATTAAGAGGGCGCCAAAGCCTCCACGAAAACCACCTTTCAAGTAAAGAACGGACGCGACAATGAGCGGCCCAATCGTGGCGCCCGCCTGATCCAATCCTTCATTTAGCCCGAAGACCCAGCCAGCTCCGATCGATTTGCCGGCGTAGGACAACATTGCATCCGTTGCAGGCTTTCTTATTCCTCGCCCTGTACGCTCGGCGATGATGAAGATGGCTGCCACAGGCCAATTGCCAGCAAGCGCGAGCGCTGGCACCGCAAACATATTGATGAAATAACCGGCAATTATTACGGGCCAGTACTTGCCGGTCTTATCGGCAACGTAGCCCGCGATTGCACGAAGGCTGTAGCCGAGCAATTCACCGCCGCCCGCAATGATGCCGACGGCAACTGCGCTGGCGCCAAGCGATTCAAGGAACGGCCCGGTGACGCTGCGGGCGCCTTCATAGGTCATGTCCGCGAACAGATTGACGATGCCGATCGTCAGGACAAATCTGAAGGCTAATCTCGCCACACCGCTGCGCTGATTTCGTTTCATGCGCAGTCGAACTAATTTGCCGGTTGAAACAACTCGATTGGATTGCCGTCGGGATCTTCCAATTGGATTTGCTTCCCGCCCGGACCAACCTCCATTTCATTTCGAAAATGGATTCCGGCCTTCTTCAATGTTTCTATTAGAGCGGGCAAGTCGTCAACCTGAAGCATTATTCGATTCCATCCACCTGGCTCTTGCTGCCGGCCATCGGGCATCGCTCGCGAACCCGACGCGCCTGGGCCGCTTAGAACCAGTTTTAGGTTGCCTACAGAGACTTGCGCGAAGGCAGGTAAATGCTGCTGGTCCAACTTTAGACCAAGCTGCTTCGTGTAGAAATTGATTGAGCGATTGACATCCTTAACCTGATATCGAACACCCCAGAGACCCTTTACCAAGCTCTGACTCTCTGCTGCAGACGAGCCAGCGTGACTGGACTTCCCGGATGATTGTTTAGCTGTTTGGCTCATACAACCTCCTATCACAACGATGACGAAACAAATTAATAACGCACGCGTGCTCACAATGTCTTACTCCTTCCAATGTTGCGGATTCGCAATAAAGATTGAGGGAGTATCCTGTGTTAACGACCCGCGTTGGTTTTTGAGGGTTGCACTATTTACTGTACAAATGTGAACGCGTCGCTGTCTTGGAAAAAATTTACTTCATCTGTAATGGCACGTGATTATCCTTCAAACGGGCATCCTTATGTTGCTGCTGTGCCGAATATATTCCGGGAGTCGAGCCCGAGAATTCCCTAAAGTCGTTGATCAAATGTGATTGGTCGAAATAGCCGCATGTCAATGCGAGTCTTGCCCAATCGGGCACGTCAAACCTTTCTGCTAAAACTCGCGCTTGCTGAAATCGTTGAACGCGGCAGAATATTTTTGGTGTTAGCCCTACCTGCGAACTGAACATCTGAATGAATCGTCGTTGGGAGAATCCAAGCTCTCGCGAAACGTTGCGGACCAAGGCTCCTGTGCCACCCATTGCAAACATCTTCAACGCATCGTTCAGTAGTAGTTGACGAGTGGTGTCGTAGTGAAGACGACCTAGTAACGCCTCTTCAGTGATTCGAAAACGCTGCTGTGGTGTGACGGCGTTGCACAGACGTTCGCGCAGTTCAAGACCAGTCCTTCCCCAGAGGTCGCCTAAATTGGCATGTGCATTAGTGAGTTCGTTTGCCTGAATACCTAAGAATGGAAACGCGCCACCGGCTTTGAAATGAACGCCAAGGATCGCTTCGTGCTGCAAGCCGTTGCAGACAAACGATCGTGAATAGGTTCCCGAAAACACTGCGCCGGAATACCGGACGTACTGCTCCGGTTGTTCGCGGTCGTGAATATGAATGGCGTTATCCTTGAGATTGACGACGAGTTCAATCGTTCCACTGGGCAGGATGTTTTCTAACCGCTGCGTTTGACCGCCCTCAATCAGCCAGAAATAGTCAACAAATTCGTTAAGCGGTGGACCAGGACGATAAGAAAGGTACATCACGTGATACTCTCCAGAAAATCTGTGTTAACGAGAATACGCCACCGCGCAGCTCGAGTCCGCAGCGATGGCGGCCTCGAAGAATTTTTCCGCCCCACCCATACCCCGTCATACTTTACTTTCGCGCTGGCCAGCGCCGCGCGAATCGCCGCTTTCTTCATTCGTGCCTGGCATGATTACTTTTCTTCCACTCTGACCCATTTGCGGGGTTTTCCTCCTCAACACTATGACGGACGGTTACTAAAGAATGTGACAACGGGAGAGTTCTTGATGATTGACAGACGATCCACATCTCACTTCGGAGGGTATAGTACGGCTGTCTTACTGATGATTCGGTGATAAATTTCTCCTAAAACAGATACTTCGAAAAGACTGGTTGTCTTCCGGGAATAAATGCTGTATAAGACATTCTGTTAACGTTAACTTATGTGTTTTCTCGACGGAAATGAATAAGCAGCCCAAAAAACCGGTCACCCTTGCAGACATTGCGGCGAAAGCTGCGGTCACGCCAATGACGGTGTCGCGAGTCATCAATAACAACGGCTATGTTCATGCCGATACACGCGAACGTGTCCTGCGCGTTGCTCGCGAAATGAATTACAGGCGCAATGGTCTGGCTCGTGGCCTCAAGCGGCAGTGCACGGAAACCGTGGGCATGGTTATCGGTGATATCGCTAATCCATTCGCCGCCGAACTAAGCCGGGCCGTCCGTGAGGTACTCGAAGAACGAGGGTACACACTGTTCATCTGCATCAGCGAGCACACGGCTAAAGAAGATGTTCTGGCATTCGATTCTCTAGCCGATCATCGAGCCGATGGAATGATTGTCGCCACTCGAGCATCGAAAAGTGGCAACGAACGCCTCGCCGAACTGATCGATTCGGGAATGCCGGTCTCCCTGATCGGTCGAGATTTTCATCATGAACATGCGGATCATGTTTCCGCGGACAATTTAAAAGGCGGCTATGAAGCCACCACCCACTTGATCGACGCTGGTCATAAACGCATAGGTTTTATTGGGGTTTCACTCACTCAGGGTCTGCGGCTTCGTCGTTTCCAGGGTTATCTTGAGGCGTTGAAGGACCATGGACTCGATGTTGAAGACCAGCTTATCGTTGGCGCTCGCAACAACGGTGAACAGGTGCCAGGTTACTCGACCGAGGAGATGGGCTATGACGGTATGACGCAGCTGCTCAAGCTGAAGAATCCTCCAACCGCGGTTTTTGCGCGAAATGATTTCACAGCAATGGGTGCCCTAAATGCAATCAAAAGGGCGGACTTGCGAATTCCAGATGATATTGCGATCGTCGGTTATGACGACATTCCGTTGGCATCTCACACCTCCCCTACCTTGACTACGGTGAGACAGCCTACACGTGAACAAGGAAGATGTGCTGCTGAGTTTTTGTTGCGGCGAATCGAGGGCGATCGCGAAACGCCGCGAACTGAAAAGACATTTCAGTGTGAGTTGATTATTCGGGAATCGACGAACAAACCGGAATCCAGCAGTAAGGGAAAACGTCAGATCAAGACTGCGTAAATAGTTTTTGTGAAGCTTCCAGGTTTTCCTTAAACGGGAATCGGACTTTAGTTTTTTGCTCTCCTCCCATGTTAGCGATAACACAACTTTGAGCATTAGATCAGTGAGAAGCTGAAGGAGACTACGGCAATGGCACATAAGTCGGAATCAAACCAATTTGCAACCAATGAAAGAACGATGAGTACTACGTTAACGACCAAGGCGCTAAGAAAGTGGCACTTGCTTGTCGCCGTAGTCTTGTTGTGCCTGGCCACGACCTCAGCGATCGCTCAACAAATCACTTCGTCTATCACCGGCGTAGTCGTCGACGAGAACAAGGCAATTGTTCCTAATGCGACAGTGACCGTCGAGAGTCCACAGCTTGCTTTACGACGCACGGCTACGACTAATGACAACGGTTTCTTTACGGTTACGAATCTGCCCGTTGGGATTTATCGCATCACCGTACAGGCTGGTGGGTTCAGTGATTACACCCAGGATAACGTGAAAGTCGATGTTGGTATCACGTTGTCGCTAAACATCACCATGACGGTCAAGCAAATCGTCCAACAGGTCGACGTCAGTGCCGAGGTTTATCAAACCGTCAACAAAGACAATGCCAATGTCGAAACGCTAATTTCGGGCACCCAGGTAACTGAACTTTCGCTCAATGGACGGAACTGGGCACAGTTGGTCAATCTTGCTCCGGGTACGAGTGCAATCAACAATGATTCACAACAGGGAACGAACGTTCGCATAGACGATACAGCCATTAACGGCTTACGGCGCCGAACTGCGCCGACCCTGGATGGTATCAGCAACATTGATCACGGTTCGGTCGGGACGTTAGTTAACAACATTAGCGTCGATGCGATTCAAGAATTTAAATTGGTTTCGAGTCCATACAGTGCCGAATACGGATCACAAGCCGGGCCGTCGATTAATGTCGCAACCAAGCGTGGTACAGCCGACTTTCATGGTTCGCTGTTCGAATTCATTCGCAACGACAAACTGAATGCCTATTCGTGGGAAAGTAAGCAGGTAACTACCGGGACTCCCGTTAAACCGTTTCTGCGCTTTAACAATGTGGGTGGATTCATTGGTGGGCCGCTCTACAAAAAGAAGCTGTTCTTCTTTGGCGGCCTCGAATGGAAACTGCCGCGTACCACCGCAGGCGTGAACGAATCGGTTCCGACTGATGCGATGCGTCGAGGAGACTTCAGTGCGTTTCTGCCCACCGGTCTACCGGCGAATTACACTTGTACTACAGCCATTCCATCCGGCAACTCTCCTGACAAATTCATCCTCTGCGACAAGTCGGCTTCAACTACCGGCACTCCTTTTCCCAACAACATTATTCCCAACGCCAAGCAATCACCGAATGGAATTGGGTTAATGAAACTGTGGCCACACGCCAACGCGGGTCTCGACCGTTTCATTGGCTCACCGGGTATCAGGCGCAACGTTCGTCAGGAACTGCTCCGGGTCGACTATCAACTGAACGATAGAATCACTGTGTTTGGCCGTTGGATACGCGACAAGTTCGATTCAGATAATCCGCTCGGTTCGACCTTTGACAACCAGGCCTTGCCAATTGCGCCTGATAATCACATTCGCATCGGCAAGACCTTCCTGGCCAGTTACACGCACGTGCTCACGCCTAACCTTGTTAACGAAGCAATGGTTTCGTGGCAGCGCAACGATCAATCGGTTACCTATCAGGATGACTCGACGATCGCCCGCAGCACCTACGGGCTCAACTTCACCGAGATCTTTCCGGAAAATCGCCTGAACAAGATTCCGGAGTTCTCTGTGCAGGGTTATTCAACTCTTAGCGGTAACGGCCTGCCTTATACGATCGATGCTCGCAATTGGGAAGTGCGCGACAACGTGACATGGGTGCATCGTTCACACACTATGAAGTATGGATTGTTGTTCGCGAACAGCAACAAAAACGAGAATACTCGCGTGCGGGATGGCGGTACGATTACGTTCAGCACCGGCTCGACTGCGGGCACTTCTTTCAGGCCGCAAGACAGTGGTAACGCGCTCGCGAATCTCTTGCTTGGTGCGTACACACGCTACACAGAGACATCAAACACCACGGCTGCGCCGGCGGCTTACAATCAGGTTGAGCTCTACGCGAATGATCAATGGCGCGTCAACAAACGCCTGAGTCTGACGCTCGGGCTTCGTTTACAATACATTCCCTGGCCGTACACCGACCTCGGCAACATAGTTGGGTTTGATCCAGGTCGATTCGATTCCGCTAAGGCTCCACTCGCCGCGAACATTTCTGGTGGCGTAATCAATCTGACGGCCGATCCAACCGGACAAGGAACTCGCGCGCAGGGATTCTTTGATCCTTATAACGGTCTGGTATTACCCAGCAACGCTATCGTTACCGACCCGAACGTGCAGCGTTTGAAATCTAATCGGAAGAGTGGACTGGCGGACAGTGGTGGACCGTTCTTTGGACCGCGAGTTGGCTTCGCCTGGGATCCCAGCGGGTCCGGCAAAACTGTTCTGCGCGGTGGCGGTGGAATCTACTACGATCGCACATTGCTGAATCCTGTGCGCGATGCCGGCACGAATGCTCCATTCGCAACGGTCGCTACTATCACTCAGGGACGGCAATTTACGACGCCGGCAAATCTCGCTGGTCTTTCCGCCTTCAATAATCCGCTAGATACCGTGGGAGCTTCGGGCGCCGGTCGGCCACTGGTTCAACCCCTGACCGTCTTTGATTTCGATATGCCACCAGGCGTTGTTTATGCCTACAGCTTCGGCGTACAGCGGCAACTTCCATTGGATTTTGTTGTGGACCTAAGTTACGTCGGTAATCAGGCACGTCATCTTACGCACCGTCGAGATATAAACTACGTCTTGCCCGAAGTCGCTTTGGCAAAGAACGCCGCCGGAGCATTCATTAACACGACGACGGACCTGGCTCGTCAATATCTTGGGTACAGCACCATTCGTTCGCAGGAAAACACTGGCTCGTCAAGTTACAACTCTCTGCAAATAAGCGCGCAGCGACGAGTTGCTCGCGGATTGAATTTGAGTTTAGCCTATACCTACAGCAAAGCGTTGAATAACTTCGACACTGAGACGTCGGATCTGCGCAGCCCTTTTGATGCCAGTCTCGACAAGGGCAACGCCAGCTTTGATCGACGTCACGTGTTCGCGATGAGTTATGTCTACGCCCTGCCGTTCTTCGAAAAGGGTAACGGGTTGACTCGTCATGTCTTAGGTGGGTGGCAACTTTCGGGCATTGTTACCTTACAGACCGGCCAATTCGTATCAATCTCAGGTGGTTCACGAGCCTCGTCGAGCCCAAGCATAGGTTATGGAACAAATCTGGATCTCATTGGTGATTGGCGGGCAGTACCGGGAGGTCAGACGGCGTCCCCAATTGTTGTTAACGGAGTGTATCAAAGCGGTGGTTGGATCAACCGCGCCGCTTTCGCACCTCGAGTTGGATTGATTGGTAACGTGGCACGTAATCTAATCGAAATGCCCGGTACGGAGAATTTCAATCTGTCGCTGATGAAGAACCTGCAGTTGAACGAACGGTTCCGGCTGCAGCTTCGTGGCGAGGTGTTCAATCTGTTCAATCATCCAAACTTCCGCACGCTGGTGACAAATTTCAGCGCGTCAAATTTTGGTGCACTAACGCAGACTGACGACCCGAGAGTGTTCCAATTTGGTATCAAGGTTCTGTTCTAACCTAACTTTCGGCGAACTTTAGTTTGTCGACGATCGGGTTGCTTAGCTTTGGATCGTCTCGTGTGTTCTGATCTCTCTCGCTCGACAAACTGAAGTTTATCGGACATTAATCATGCTTGAAGCACAACGAAGTAAAGCAGTAACAGTTTCCACTAGCTTCAAGTTACCGGGCCTGCGCTGGTGGATCATCGGGCTTGTCTTTCTCGCGACCTTAATTAACTACATAGATCGCCTCACCATCTCAGTTCTCGCGCCAGTGATTACCAAAGATCTTGGTCTGTCGAACACTGAGTTTGGTGGCATCGTCACCTGGTTTTTACTCGCTTACACAATCAGTCAAAGCGTCTCCGGCAAACTATACGATCGCATTGGCACGCGCCTCGGGTTTGTGTTCTCCATATCGCTATGGTCGCTTGCTTCAATATCGCACGCTTTTGCGCGCGGTCTGGGCACCCTCAGTTTATTTCGCTTTATGCTGGGGTTCGGCGAGGCAGGGAACTGGCCCGGCGCCGCTAAGACCGTGGCCGAATGGTTTCCTGCCAGCCAGAGGGCCTTTGGTATGGCGATCTTTAATAGTGGTGCTGCGATTGGCTCGATCGTCGCGCCGCCATTGATCGTCTGGCTGCAACTGCGTTACGGGTGGCAAACAACGTTCATTGTCACCGGTCTGCTGGGATTTCTCTGGCTTGGTCTGTGGTTGTTCTTTTATCAGCCGCCCGAGAAGCACAGTTGGATCACTGACGAGGAGATGCGGCTGATCAAAGAAAAGGAGACGGAGCGACACCAAAACGAATTGACGGAGCGAATGAATGCCGGAACTGCGCGTTCAACGTTCGGTGCCTCAACGACACCCGGACACCCAGTTGCCGCGTCTCCGTTTCATTCCTTCTCAGCTCCCCTGCGCTGGCGTGATCTACTTCGCTATCGACAGGTCTGGGCAATAGTTCTATCAAGATTCCTAACCGATCCTGTCTGGTGGCTCTATATTACCTGGCTGCCAAAGTATCTGGCCGATGCTCGTGGATTTACGTTGACAAAGATAGGTCTCTTCGCCTGGGTTCCTTATGTTGCTGCTGATGCGGGAAGCCTCTCGGGTGGTTGGTTATCGGGCCACTTGATTAAACGAGGATGGAGTGTTGACCGAGCACGGAAAACGGTGATTGCTCTTGCCTCGCTTTTGATGCCAGCCGGTATTGCTGCGGCGTTCGCAGAAGACCCATTAGTGTCGCTTGCGTTGATTGGCGTAGTTCTCTTTGGCTTTCAAGTCTGGATTAATAATGTCCAGACGTTACCGATTGACCTCTTCCCCGATCGTGCAGTTGCT
>Ga0126384_10001381_pt1 | contig 14351 bp, 11 predicted proteins | sample PanSoiMetPlot_36_FD_92543 | JGI IMG/M metagenome (GOLD analysis project Ga0126384, IMG submission 92543) | Tropical forest soil microbial communities from Panama - MetaG Plot_36 | ecosystem: Environmental > Terrestrial > Soil > Tropical forest > Bulk soil | place: Panama | collected 2016-02-17 | reverse complement strand
TTCGCGTACGGGACGCGGCGCTGGCGGCGATCGCGTTCGGGCTTCTCTACGTGCCCTTTCTCGAGCACGGCCGGATCCCAATCGGCTCCCTCGGCACTTATGTGCAGCGCTTCCGTTTCAACGATCCTGTGTTTGCAACACTGGAAAAAGCCCTAAGCCCGCAACTTGCAGCTGGGCTGGCAGTCCTCATCGGCTTTCTTGTTGCCGTGTGGCTGAGAAGGAAGTCTGACACGTTGCAGTCTGATTGCTTTGCGTGGCCGACGGCGGCCTCGCTGTTCTGTGCGCCCGTTGCGTATCCATGGTATCTGCTTTGGATGCTGCCGTTCCTTAGGTCAGTCTCGGCCCTGCCTCTCATCATCTGGACAATCAGCATTATCCCTACTTACTATGTTTGGCGGCTGCGGACACTTGGACGCCCGTGGGTGGTTCCCGACTGGATTTTATTGCTGGAATTCGGGTCCGTGCTGGCGACTGCTGCGATCGTGGCTTCTCGAAGGCTTTTCGAATCAACCGCTCCACAGCGCGCAACCGGCCAGCCAAACGGGCCCGATTCTGAAAATTTTGTATAGCCAATGGCTCGAGTTGCGTCATCCAAATGGCATTGGTTCAATCACTAAGGAGGGACAGTTCATGACGAAGTTGTTCCGTTCGACCACAATCCTATGGGCATTTTGGGCAATATTGGCCCTCGCTGCACCTACCTGGGCACAAACGCGCCCGCCCGATGTCGAACAGCTCGCCAAGACCTACGGGCTTGATTCGTGGGGACAAATTGAAGCGGTCCGCTATACCTTCAACGCGGAGATCCCGGCTTTGAAACTGGCCTTTTCTCGTACGTGGACATGGGAGCCCAAGACAGGCAACGTCACCTACGAATCGAAAGACAAAGACGGCAAGCCGGTGAAGGTCACCTACAACCGGAATCAACTCAGCAGCGCCCCTGCCAACGTGAAAGACGAAATCGAGCCGGGATTCGTGAATGACAATTATTGGTTCATCTTTCCCTTCCACGCGAACTGGGATTCCAGCGCAACTGTGACCGTCAAAGAAAAGCAAAAATTGCCAATCGGACCAGGGACAGCGAAGCTGGTGTCGGTGAAATATCCCGCAGAGGTTGGTGGTTACACCCCGGGAGATACGTGGGACCTTTTTGTCGGCAAAGATGGCAGAGTCGTGCAGTTCATTTATCACCGCGGCGGTCCCAAAAAGCCGAGTAACGTTACGACTACTTGGGCAGGCTATAAGATGGCCGGGCCGCTCCTGGTCTCAACCGAACATCGCGGCACGGCAGACGGTGCACCGTTTCATCTTGCGTTCTTGAATGTTGCCTACAGGCTGGCGGGTTCAGACAAGTGGGTCGACGCGAAGTAAATCGCACCGCTAGTTGTCCAACCATTCTGAGCATTCAGGAATTGGAATCTCGTGCAATCACGACGGTGGTGCAAGAGCTTCCGACTTTGGGCAGGTCGCGGTTAGCGGCCATACGGACTTCGAGCCGCGGCCGCTCGCCGCGAACAATTGGGCAATAAGAATCCGGCTGAGTTATAGCGCCCTGCAGGCGCCGCCGTCCGGCACATCCTCCGTGACATGAGTCTCGAAACTCGCAGGTCTGGCACGCTTCGGGAAGAGTGCGGGCTTGCTCAAACGGTGGCGAGTTCAGAATGTCGCTCCCTGTCGAAAGCAGCTGGGCGAGCGGCTCTCCGCTGCCGGGCCAATAAACGCAAGGCTGCGTCGTAGCTCGAGGCGTGACGCGCACTGTGTTGACGCCGCATCCTCCTTTTAGCGGCGGTAGACCAGCCATTGCGCGTACCAGTGGTTCGCCAATGGCGATCACATCTGTCCTCTCAAAAAGCTGCTGGAAGCCTTGCCAGTATTCTTCATACGCAAGCGCATAAAGATCGGACCGCACCGCCTGGTACACATTCACACGCAAGGGAGCTCCAAACTGTTTCGCAATGCGCGCGACCTCTGCCAGGCGCAAATAGTTCGACTTCATCATTACCGAGATGATTGTTACGGGCACGCCCAGACGCACACAGCGCTCGGCCTGCTGATGGATCAAGTCCCAGTTGCCTGCGCCGCGCTGGCCGTCCTGTTCCGCTTGATTTGGATAATCGAGAGAGAATTCAATGTCATGGAACGCGCGCAAGTCCTCGTCCTTGAGAACGGCAACGCTGTGACCGTTTGACGTTACGGTCAGCTTCACTGGCTGCGTCCGCAAATAAGCCAGGATTGTTTTGAACTCTGGGTGCATTCCGTTCTCGCCCGTTCCCAAATTGACCGAACGAACCGGAAGGCTTTCCATCACCGATTTGACCTGTTCAAGCAAGAGCCGATCCGCACGAGTGGGATCGCGATAGCAGAAAGCGCATGTCAGATTGCATTCGTTGGTGAGCCCAAGTCCGAGCGAAATACCGGCGCCCGCGCTGAGAGTTTTCAGAGTCATGCAGGATGAGAGGCGGCATTATTCACCGCCCTTCCATCCAAGTGTTGCACATCTCAGGAGAACACGTTACTCGTTCCGGTTGCGGCCCAAAATAAACGCAGGCCAGGGCATATGAAATTGTTTGGACTAATAAGGCAGAACCAATCTGTTGTTGTTCAGCGGGTGGGAGGCGGGAGCCGTTGCAGCCGTGCCGAGGGCCAGGTGTCTGGACCGCGTGTCATTTTTGAAGTGACTATTTGGATGTCGCAATCGAGTAGCGCTTCTCGAATTGCCGATCCCGAACAGACTCGTATATTTCACTCAGGATAGCGGGCACATCATACTCAAGACGCCACTTTGGATAGTGGCTTTTGAATCGCGATACGTCGCTTATCCACCAAATGTGGTCGCCTCGACGACTCTGGTCCACGTACTTCAAGCCCAAAGACCTGCCCGTGATTTGTTCACAAAGCGAAATGGCTTCCATCATCGAACAGTTGCTATGGCGGCTGCCGCCCATGTTGTAGACTTCGCCGCAACGCGGGTGCTGAAAAAACTCGTCGAAGGCCCGAATCAAGTCCGCGCTGTGTATATTGTCACGAACTTGTTTCTTCTTGTACCCGAATACCGTGTACTCAGTTTCAGTAACCGCGCATTTCATAAGGTAGGAAAGAAAACCGTGGAGTTGCGCGCCTGAGTGGTTCGGACCCGTCAGGCACCCCCCTCGGAAGCAGACGGTCTTCATTCCAAAGTATCGGCCATACTCTTGCACCAAGACGTCGGCAGCCACTTTCGACGCGCCGAAAAGACTGTGAAGCGTTCCGTCAATGGACATTGTTTCTGGAATTCCATTCAGTGCATAGGGATGCGACGTGTCCAGCTCCCACCGAGTCTCCCGCTCGATTAACGGCAATTCATTGGGGCGATCGCCATAGACTTTGTTTGTCGATGTGAAAATGAAGACCGATTCTGGCGTAGATTTGCGAGTCGCTTCGAGCAAAACGGATGTTCCATTCGCGTTGACCGTCAAGTCCGTGTTCGGATCTCTCGCCGCCCAGTCGTGAGAAGGTTGAGCCGCCGTATGGATCACTAGCGAAATATTTTTTCCAAAACGCGAAAACAGTGCCTGAATGCGGATCGAATCGCGGATATCCATGGCGTAATGGCGATAGCCCGGGACTTCCGAGTTCAATCGTCTCTGATTCCATTGCGTTGATGCCTGCAAACCAAAAAAGTGGGCTCGCATATCGTTGTCAATGCCGACAATGTCCATTCCCTTGGCGGCGAAGTGCCTAACGGCCTCCGATCCAACGAGGCCCGCGGAACCAGTGATAATCGCAACACTCATCTTGTCCTCCTTGTGAACTTCACCTCGTAGGGTTTTTATTGCAGCTCAGTAATGGCGCGAAGCCGCTCCGCGACGATGAGGGAACCTTGGCCTGTGAAATGGCCATAGTCCGATTGTAGCGGTACGTCCTTTGCGGCGTACTCGAGGCACTTATCGCGATTGCAGAGGAGCTTAAAGTAGGAAACGTACTTCACACCCAGGCGCTGTTCGGCTAATTGCGACATGTCCTTATCCAATTGCTGGTAATAGGCGACGCGATGGCTAGCCGGAAGATCTGGGTCGTTTTTCTGAATGGAAATTGCCAGAAGTCTTGGCAGCGCGGAGTCGTACTGGACGGCTGGGCCGAAGATGATGACATTTGTCCCATTTTGCCTGAGGGCGGAAATGGTGCGTTGCAACCGCGGGAGATCGGTTTGATCCCAGCGGGCCGCTATCAGCACAGCGTCCACATGATGTGACGGCAAAAAGTCGCCAAGGACATAAGACATCAAATCCGAGCAGCGATGGTCTGCGCCCAACGGTTGTTCGAACGTAGGTTTGCAACCGGAAGCAGTCGCCTGCATGAAGTTGATCTCTTTGAAGATTGAAGAAAGGCCGAACCAAAGTTGTGCGGCATGACTGTCGCCGACGAGCAGCGCGTTGTGGCGCGATGGGTCAATGCTTAAGCAAGGGTCGCGCGCAAAGACGGCCTTGGGGTTGCGCGACGTGAGGAAGCAGCTGCCGACGCGGTATTGCGCCTCCGTGACAGGGTCACCGTTTTCCAAGAAGGAGGCAACTCTGACGGCCTCAGAGGAATAGCGCGAAGGAAATCCGCGAGTAGCAATTGTTGCAATGCCAACCGCAGTCAGGATAGCCGCTGCGCAAGAAGCAATTTGAAAGAGACGAGCGCGTGGTATTGGCTTGCGGTTATTTCGAAAGGGACACTCCACAAATCGCCAGGACAAGACGGCGACGGGGAAGGCAATCGCTAATACGACGAGTTTGGAGTTCCTCGGCGAGAGACCGTGCACGAAAAGGCCGGAAGCGTTTTGAAACACGATTAATGGCCAGTGCCAGAGATAGAGCGAATAGGAAATTGTGCCGACGAAGACCATTGGCCGTAACGAGAGGGCTTTGGCGACAAGAGACGTGCCATCACGGCCTGCGGCGATGATAAGAGCGGCTCCAAAACAAGGTAGCGCGGCAGCGATGCCAGGAAACGGCGTTGTTTTTTGGTAAAAAGCACCCGAAACAAAAATCATTGCGAGGCCAAGGATGGAGCTTATGTTGCGTGCCGCAGTTCCTGCGAAGGAAGGGAACACATCAAGTGCGATTAGCGTGCCGAGCAATAGCTCCCAGGCGCGGGTATGAGCAAGGTAGAAGGTGGCTTCAGGACTATGAAAGGCGCCCCAAGCGCTAGCCGCGAACGAGACGACAGCAACGGCAAGCACTGCGATCTGCCGCCTTGATCGCGAGAGACGCCGAAGCGAAAGGAGAAAGAGTGGGAGGAAGATGTAGAACTGTTCCTCGACGGCGAGCGACCACGTGTGCAACAGCGGCTTCATGGAGGCCGCGCCCTCGAAATATCCGGATTGCTGGTAGAAAAAAATGTTGGCAGAAGAAAAGGTCGCCGCCAGGAACGATTTTGCAAATTCACTGAGCTCGGCAGGCAGGAACAGCTTGTAGGCAAGGATGGCGCAAACAGCCAACGTCACAAAAAGCGCCGGCAAGATTCGGCGGACGCGGCGTTCGTAGAATTTCACTAGCGAAAATCTGCCGTCATCAATTTCGCCGAGGATGATGGAGCCGATGAGATATCCCGAAATAACAAAGAAAACGTCGACGCCGACGAAACCGCCTTTAACGCGAGCGGTTCCGAGATGGTAGGCAAATACCAACAACACCGCGACTGCGCGCAATCCGTCGATGTCGGCGCGATACCTCGTTGTAGAGGGAGTAAAAAGCGAGGTCTTCATCTCATTGTTCTCTTGGCTGATCTAAGCCGCCCTTTGCTGTAAATTCGCGTTGTTCTGGCCTTGTCGCGCTTCTTCTGATGGCGGATTGCCGCAAGGCGGCTATCAAGTCCGCAGCGACTTCTGCGCTTGTCCTCATTCGGGTCAGATCAGGCGACGGCAGCAGACCCTCTACGGCTAGACGCAGCTTCTCGACAAACTCAGCCGTGTTCTCAGGGTCAAAGACGCATTCGGCCGGGAACAGTTCCTCGGCGCAGCCCGCGTATTTCGAACAGAGCACCGGCAGCCCCGCTAGTATTGCTTCGCTGGCGACAAGACCCCAGGGATCCTCGAGGGTAGGGAACACCAATGCATCGGCGGAGCGATAGACTGCGGGCATGAGTTGGGGAAGTTGTGCAGGGCGAAAATGTACATCGCCCAGATTGAGCTCTTCGCAAAGGCGGACGGCTGCCTGCCTGTCGCGACCACTGCCGACGAGTAATAAGGAAAATGTGAACCCCTCGCGTTGCAAAGCGGCGGCCGCTCGTAAGAAATGGTCGACTCCTTTGCGGGCGATGAACTGGCCCACATATAACAACACTGGTCTCGGTCGCAGTCGGAACAGCGGCTCAACTGAAATCCGAAAATAGTCTTCATTCGGTGCGTTTTGCAGTTCCAGAATTCGTCCTCGCGGAACCTTTAAGCTGGAAAGATATTGCGTCGATGAGTGCCCATAACTGATCCAGTGACGGATGCAGCGAGCTAACAGCGGCCGCAAGAAACGCTTGGGCCGGCCAGCCTTGTTTCGCTCGGTATGCAAGCTTCTGCCCCACCAAACCCAGACTGGCCGCGCAAAGATAAACCCATACAGCAGCGCCAAGATAGTTCTGAAGCCCATTTCGCCGGTCACAACCACATCCGGCGAGAAGCGAAGAAGGCTCCAAAAGTAGCCCGGGTTGACATGGAGATATTGCTCATCGAACGCTTGATCGTCTTGTTTCCTCGTAAAGGGAATCTGCCAACCCCATGCCCGGACTATCCTCGCTTTAGGAAGTGATTTCTCTGCGCCCTCCCAGGAATCCCGGTTCCGTTCGGTTCCGCCATGCAGAATCAGCAGATCGAATGCTTCCGCCAGAGAGGAGTACAGAGGAATCCTGGCAGGCGAAATCATGTTGATAAGTAACGCTACTTTGATTTTGCGATTTGCGTCGTCCATAGATTTTCGTGTCTGGCTTAGAACGCGGACTATGAGAGCAGCATTGGCTCCGGGCCAAGTTCGATGTCGGGGCTGTTTAGGGAATCCGTCGCGCCGGAAGCAAGCTCGCGCCGCTCAACATGCCACTGCAGTGGAACTCGATAAGGAGTCCGGCCGGCGACGCTCCAAAGAATCCGTTGACGATGGCCATCGCGGTCGAGTTCGCAAATCCATCGTTGTTGCCCATCACTCTTGCAGGAAAGAATGCGGGCTCCGAAAAGCCAGCGAAATGCGACAATGTACGCTTGGCCTGCTGATGTAAGCGTGCGGCTGTCGTGTTCTGTAGTCTCAAGCGACACCCATCCGTGATTGTCCCAGGCGTACCAATACAGCCGCTGAACGCCGGCTGCCCAATTCACGATGCATTCCCGGAGAACGTAAGCGGCGGCGAGCTCTTCCGGAAAAGGCTTGGGCAAAAACCAGCCGGCTTCCGTGTTCCAGATCGGTTTTTCTCCCGACCCGTTTTGAGCCATCGTTTGTCGAACACTCGTGACCAAATTGAAGGTCGCTTCCGGAGGTTGCGGCGCGACATAGAGATGAAATCCGATCACGTCAACGAAGGCACCGCCGCCCTTCAAAAGGAATTCAGCGAGCCACGAAACGCCCCGGTCTTGTGTTGCCGAAGGCGACACGATAAGTGCATTCGGGTCAATTTCGCGAATAATCCGCGAAGCTTCGCGAGTCAGTAGGATCATCTGGTCGACCGTGCCAGAATAGAATTGCTTCAGATTTGGTTCGTTCCAGATTTCGTAAGCTTGTATCCGTCCTTTATAGCGCCTTACCACTGTGCCCACGTAAGCGCGCCAGTCTTCAATGCTGCGAGGCTCGGCCGCGGCTCCAGGTTGATACGTGGATTTTTCCAGCGGACGCGCAGATGCCCAACCAGGAGAGAGACCCAATGGCAAAAGCAGTCCCACGTGATGCTCGGCGGCAAGAGAAACATACCTATCAAGCGTTGCAAAGCGCCATTGACCTTTCGCAGGCTCCAGATTTGGCCAGGCGACATAGGCGTCCCATAATCTCCACTGGTTAATCGGAACGTCCGGCCACGGTGTTGTCGATCCTAGATGGTGGAAGTGCATTCCAAAGAATTCAGCCGGAATCGGTTCCGAGGGGGGAGAGACCAATACCGCTGAGACAGACGGCATTGACGACCCCATTGAAAGAACGAAGGAGAAAACGGCCGAACGAACGCTTCGTAATTTCATCGTGGGCATAACATCCGATTTTCTATTTGGATTTCATTCAGAAGCATATCGTCGAGTTCTAGCTTGTTTTTTGGGCATCGCGATAAGGCAAGAATCGGTATCCGGCTACGCCTGCGAGAGTTCCCAAACTGGTGCTCATCATCTGCAGGGATCGCGCAAATTGGGCTTTCCCGGTAATTGGCGATGCCAGGAACTGCAGAGCACTGCGGCCGATATGAACGAATTCCTTCAAGACGCGCAGGGCAGAAGTTCCGTTCCCCGGATGCAAGCTCGCTTCACAAAGTGCCCAACTGTTACCCAATTGAAATCCACGCCGCAACAACCAGGGGAAATTTGCGCGCTGCCTCAAAACTGGTTCGTAGGCAACGGCTTCTTTGCAAAAGATCATTCGACAGCCCGCTTCACGCGCACGGACGAAGAAATGGGTATCTTCACCACCGCTGAAATTAAAACGTTCATCAAAAGTGGGAACGACATCCAGGATTTCCGAGCGGATTAGTGCGTTGTTTGTAGAACATAGCGGGACGCTGCTTCCAGTTTCGAAAACCGGCCGGTGAAAAAACTTCCCACTGCGAACCCACGGCGGCACATCTTCGGCGAATGCCGGGATGACGCATCCAGAAACGACATCTGCGTGAAACTTGGTTTGGGCCCACAGCAATTCGTCAAGCCATTGAGCCACCGGTACTTCGTCGTCGTCTATAAAAGCCAGAAAATCCGCGTGAGCGGCGCATTCGATTGCGCGATTTCGCGCCCGCGCGATGCCCCGTCGTGGTTCACATACGTAGTCAACGGGCCACGGGAAACTTTCGCGTCGGCAAATGGTTCTTGCACTCTGGGCGTGGTCATTGTCCACGACGATGATCCGAAGGCAGGGCTCAAGCACTTTGCTGAAACGGAGCTGGGCCAACGCTTCAAGTAAAGCCTGCAGAAGTCGTGGCCGCTGAAACGTGGCGATGCAGATAGCAACTCGAGATGGTCCTGCTGAATGGCTTCTTTCAAGTATCTTTTGCATATTCTTGCACGCCCGGGGAATACTCTGGTTCTATCGCATGGCCAGGCGAGAGTTCTCTGGAGACGGACTCGCCGTTCATCAAGGCATACACAACTGGGTCAGCTGAAACCACCGTGGCGATGAAAAGTGACCACTCAAAGCAGTTTTGCCACAAGATGCTGCATTCGGCGCAGTTGTGAACAACGAAGAAGACTATGAACCCAAGCGGCCAGAGATCTTCCTTAACCCTCCTTTGCTCGGCTAAATGAACAACGCGTGTGAGGCCTCTGTATAGGAAAATAAGGAAAAGCCCACAACCCACAATTCCGAGATTCAGCAGGATTTCCAGATATCCGTTATGAGAGTACGTCGGTGACCAACCGACATATCGTTCAACGGCATAGGACTCCGACGAAGCGCCTCCCCAGAAACCGGAAAAACCGTAACCCAGCACTGGCCGGGCCGCTATCATTGAGCCCACAGAACGCCATAGCTCCGTGCGTCCCGTAAGGTCTTTGGAACGCCCCAATAGCTCGGTGAAGCGGCTCGTGTCAACGCCTACTAGCGCAACACCAAGTACGACGCTTACGAGAAACAGCAGAATAGCGCTCAACGGAATGCGATGGCGCCAATGTAGCTTTTCAAATAGCCAAAGGATCAAGAAAGTCGCGCCGACAGTCACAATGGATGTGATGGAACGCGAGACAATCAACAAACCTGCGCATAGCCCCAAAGAGGTAAACTTCGTGATCCGTGCGAAGGTGCCTTCGTCAAATGCATACCATTCCACGAGGAGGCCTAAGGCCATTGCCGCGCCGAACAGATTCTTATGGGTGAAGATGGCCTTCACGGAGCCGGTTCCGTAGTCGGTGGAGATGCCATGACCTGGCGCCACAATGAAGAGCGCCAGGCATGCGAAGGCGGCCAGCCGAAATACCCATCGCGCGAGGCGCAGCTGCTCTGCGAAATTCAAGCGCGCAGCCAGCAGGATGCCGAAGAGGCTTGTGCCGAACAAACTAACCGCACGCCGGAAAACCAGGTCAGGCTCCTCCGACCACAGGGGCGAAATGCAAGCCAACAGGAGCAGCCCAGTAAGCGCTGGAAAGTGCAGCAGCAGCCAGGCTGTCGAGCGAAACTGAACCACACAGAATAGGCCGACAACACCGTACATTGCTGCAAGTATGATTTGTGTCCGGGCGTCTCCGTCCAGCGTGGGATCAGAGGTGCCACTAAAGACGCGCCAGAGTGCGCCGGTCAGCACAATTCCGACAAGGATATAAAACAGAATCTCTTTCGGTCGCTCGGTTAGCATTTTTTACTCTGCCGCCGCAGACCTTTCAGAGAGGCCCACAAGCGCTTTCCTGTTCACTGCTATGTCTTCCTGGTTTAGTTCGGTGACCTTGGTCAAACGTTGCTTGCGTGAAATGAGCCACACTGCCGAAGAGACGCCCAAGAGCAAAGTGGTATCGCAGGCAATGCTCGACCACGCGGCACCTTTCCACGAATAGGCGGGGATGATCCAAAGGTTGATCAATATATTTAGGAGCGCCACGAACGCCTGGATGTCCGTTCGCACATGCTGATAGCCAGAACTCGTTAGCGTGTCTGAAAAGAAGTAATGCAGAGACTTCAGGACAGGCAAGATTGCAAGCCAGCGGAGAGCTACGGCGGTTGCTGCATATTCAGAGCCGAGCACGGTGGGAACGAGGCTCGATGAGATGAGCAGAAACACGAAGATTGAACCGGAATATGCAACGGCGCGCCGCATCAGTGGCTTGGCATATGCGAAGCTGCTCGAGATTCCGTTAGAGCCGGCACGGAAGAAACTCGGATATGCCGAACACAGTGCTGCAGAAATCGGAACGAAGCTCACATCGATTAGACGATACGCGGCACCGTAGATGCCTGCGGCAGTGAGGGAGTCCAGCCGGGAAAGCATCGTCTTGTCGATATCGTTGTAGATCGTCTGAGAGGTTTGGCTCGCAGAAAAATAAAATCCTTCCCGCAAGTCCGACCGGATGTACCGCCAAACGAATCTCGGCGAGCCGAGTAACGCCTGCACAAGCACCAGGGCAATAGCGGTGACTACGGCAGTGCAGCCCAAGTAGAGGTAGCCCCACTGGAGCGCCGAAGGATGCGGATGTATCGCGATCAAAATCATCGCCCCCGCCAGGCGGCCCGCGCTCATGAGAACGTTGATCGTTGCGGTCCATTTCAAACGTTCGAAAGCTTGAAACGCCTGGCCCGCTTGCGTGATCAGGTTCAGTCCAATCACATCTGCGACAGCCACCGTTGCTACCAGCATCCAGGGAATTTCCGCGGGTAAGGCAAAACGCGAAACAGCGATCACAAGAGAGCTCAAGAGAATTCCGAAAGCTAGAGTGATTGCGAAGGCGCGCCCCCAGGAGAGCGCAAATGCGGCCCGGTCTCGAGCCACATTCCTTACGAGCAGGTTGCCGCTTCCCAATGATCCGAACGGGTAGACGACTCCGACCAGCGCGACAACGGCAACGAACGCACCATAATTTCGCACGCCTAGAGACTTTGCAATCTCTATGAAGTAGAAAGCCTGGATTATCAGGCGCAATCCTTGGCCCAGAATCATCCACATCGAGTTGCGCGCTAGTTTTGTCCGAAGCAGGTGCATGACGCTGAGAGATATACGGTTCAACCAAACAGCAGTTCGTGGCGGGGCTGCCGGCCGTCAGTTGTGAATTGTGAAATGCCAAAACGCTGCAGCAAGAGGAGGATGAGAAACATTGGGTTCAAAAAAAGATACCGCTGCCAGAGCCGAGCAGGTTCTGAACAAAGCCGGAATAACCACTCGAGCCCGGCGTCTTGCATCCATTGCGGTGCTTGTGGAATCGCGCCGGCAATAAATGGAAAGGCCGCGCCCACCGCCAGGACTGGCATGTCCAGCATTTCCATGAATTCATAAACGAAAATCTCCTGACGGGGGCAACCCAGACCGATGAATGCAATTGCGGCTCCGGAGGAACGGATTCTCTGCGGCAAATTCTGTTTCTCGATCGGTGAAAGCCGGCGGAACTTTGACGGCTCGGCACCTGCAATCTTCAATCCCGGAAATCGTGAAATCAGCTTCGCGGTGATTGAATGCAGGACATCTGCCGTACTGCCGTAGAAAAAAACTGGCAGCCCTTCGACGGCGGCGCGCTCACAGATGCGAAGGGTCAGGTTTGGTCCGTAAACCCGCTGTTGCAGCGCGACGTTGTACAACCAGTTTAAGGCCCACCGCACCGGCTGTCCGTCCGGCACGACCATGTCCAGCTGGTTGAGGCGGTATCTTTGTTCCTGATCGAGGACGCCAGTCATCAATCCGTGCACGGCAAGCGCCGAAATGCTGAGCGGGCGTCTATCGCGAGCGGCTCTTACTACGGCTTCTTCGGCGCTTTCATAGTCCACGGCACTAACCAAAACACCGAGTACATTCCTCTTTCCCGCGTGACGCATTTAATTACTCCAAGGCGGACTTTTGCTTGCATGAGCGATCGAATCGGCAAAATTCGGTCAGACTGGAATCAATTCAGGGCTGCGTGTGCAATCGCCTTTTCATAGATTTGCAGGAGTAAGCGGTAATTGGCTTCTGCCGTGTAACTTCGTTCAAAGACTCGACGAGATTCGCGGCCCATTTCAACCAGTAATTGTTGGTGGTTCAACGCCCATTCGATCTTCTCGGCCAAGTCGCATTCGTCAGCCGGATGAAAGTGCAGGCCTGTGCGGCCCGAATCGACAATTTCTGCCATTCCGCCAAAGCCCGAGCAAATCACAGGCGTGCCGCAGGCGAAGGATTCAATAATCGTCATGGGAAGGCCTTCATAGCAGCGGCTGGGAACAATAAGCGCTGCCGCATTCCGAAGAGCCGCAAAGACTGCGCTCCTGTCTCGCCAGCCGGCAAAGGTAACGTTCGCTAGATTTCTGGACGACGCTTCTATTTCCAGTTGTGACCGCAATGGGCCGTCCCCAAGAATTACGAGACGAACCTCTGAACGAAGCTTTTCCCAGGCTTTGAGCAATACATCGACGCCTTTCTCACGGGAAAGCCGTCCGACATAGAGCATGTAGCTTCCAGCTGACTCGCGTTCCCCCGGGTCAACATCCAAAAAGTTCGGTTTCACATCAATTGCCGCCGGCGGCAAGCCGCCTTCTATGAACTTTTCTCGTGCGAAATTGGTAAGCGCGACATAACCATCCACCGACCGCTCCCAGGTTCGACCCATACGATGCGTCTGCAAAGTCAATGCGACGGCTGCAGTCATCCAACGGGAATTGCGATAGCAACCGTGCAGAACGCTCCGCCACAGCCCGTGCTCGAGACACTCTTCGCAAACTTTTCCATTTCGAGAGAAGCTCCACCCCGGACAAAGAAGCCGGTAGTTGTGCAACGTGTGCACCGATGGGACGCCCGCCTCACGAGAGGATTCGAAAACAGAAGGAGAAATCACGAGAAAAGTGTTGTGGACGTGAACAACGTCTGGTTTCTCGTTCCGCAAAAGCGTGGCGAGCTCCTGCTTGCTTCTTTCCGATCGAATCACGTCTTTTAGGAGGAGAAGACGCTTTGGCCCAGTTAGAGCGGCGATTTCATCATTGCTCCGCGAGTAGCGAACCACTGTGTGGCCGTTGCGCTCCAGCATTGCGGCCTCCGCCGCGACAACAACGTCCTCTCCGCCGGGTTGTCGATAAGCGTTGTGGACAATAATAATTTTCATGCCGGTGACCAAAACGGACGGACTATGTAAACTGTTCAATCCCTGGCGTCTTTTTTCCCGCGGAGGGGATACGCGCAGTGCCGCTTGAATACTCCCCGCCTGCTTCTAAGGCCGAATCGATCTCTCTCGGCAAAGCAGGGGCTCTACCAATGCTGTAATAAGCGAGCCCGGCGTCCGCGACTTTCTTTGGCTCGTAGAGATTGCGGCCATCGATCATAATCGGGTATTTCAGAAGGGCGCGAATCCTGGCCAGATCCAAATCTGCAAATTCTTTCCATTCCGTCAGGATGAGAAGAGCATCGCTTCCCTCTGCTGCTTCGTATGGGCTTGTGGTGCAATAGGTAACCGAAGGGTCGGTGAGTTGCGCGGAGGCTTTCGAAGTTGCGACGCGGTCGTACGCACAGATTTGAGCCCCTTCTTTCACCAGCGCTTTGACGATTGCGATCGCGGGCGATTCGCGAAC
>Ga0126384_10001379_pt1 | contig 14356 bp, 15 predicted proteins | sample PanSoiMetPlot_36_FD_92543 | JGI IMG/M metagenome (GOLD analysis project Ga0126384, IMG submission 92543) | Tropical forest soil microbial communities from Panama - MetaG Plot_36 | ecosystem: Environmental > Terrestrial > Soil > Tropical forest > Bulk soil | place: Panama | collected 2016-02-17 | reverse complement strand
CCCGTTGGACGCGAAGAAGAGCACCTGACGGCCTTGCGGTATCCGTCGTCGGTATTCCTCGAAATTGCGTACGCCGAGCAAGTTGCCGCCGATCGCGGCCGGCGTCAGCAAGCCAAAGAACGCCTCGCTGTAGAGATCATCGGCCTTGCCGAGCGGCACCTCCGGCGTTGCGTCCGCGGCGCCTGCCTTGGCAAGGGCAGCCGCAACCTCGCCGGACGTGAGCCGTAGGCGCGCCACCGAACCTTCGGCGATCAACTCGTGCCAGGACTTCAGTTCGAAGCGTTCAACATCGAGCGCCGGCACGGTGACGACCTGATGACCGAGACGGGTATACAGCACCATCCTGGCCGTGTCGTGGACCGCCGCACGCATCAGCCGCGCCGAGATGGTGGCCTGGGCTACGAAATTCGGCGGCAGCTGGGACGGGCTGCCAATTAGCGGAACTCCGGACTCCGCCTCGAGAAATCTGTCGAGCTGGGGCTGGCGGACCGGGTCCTGGTAGACGTAGGGCTCGCGATGAAACACGACCTTGGCGCCCGTGATGCGGCCGTTCGGCTCGACGCCGGCAATGACGTCGAAAGGTATTACAGAGTAGCCAGGCGCTGCGATGATATCGAGCGTCGAAAAGATATAGGCCACGATCGTGTCGCCTCGGTAGACCGCAATGGCCGGCGGCGAGCCCTCCTCTGGCCCGAGCCGCTCGGCGCCAGGATAGACCACCGCCATCACGTCAGGCGTCAGGCGCCCCAGCAGCTTGCCTTTCTCCGCGACGGCGGGGGAGGTGAACGTGAGCGCGAGAAGGGACAGCGAAACCAGATAGAACAGGGCAACCAGGCAGTGAGGAGTGAAGCCACTTGGGATACCCTCCCCCGCTTGCGGAGGAGGGCTAGGGAGGATACTCGTGCCAGAAATCCGTGCCGACGAACTCGTCGTGCCTAAAAGCAGGGGTTTCATTCCTACCGCCTTCTGTCCACATCTACTGCGGAAGCGTATCATAACGACGGCATTGACCAATGATAACCATCCGATGGGGCGGTGACCGGGAGGGACCGAGGGCGAGTACATAGGACTGCTCGAGATGGCGGGGTGGAAGCATTATCGCAGTGGCATTAGGCCAACAGGATGATCGGAATCATCGAAGTCGCTGCGCCAGCTGAAGTCGCTGCCGTTGGCAGACCGTGTCTTAATCGCCCACGTGTCGGCGATTTGGCCCCCTCCCTCTGTCGCCAGCATCCGACCGGCACGGCCGCTATCAGGGGATAACGCTCACGGCTTTCCGGAGCGGACTGGCCTCAACTCGGCGACACGCTTGAACACGTCATGGCTTTGTCGCGATCGCGCAAAAGAGCTTTGACATGTCCACGATTCGCGCCTGGGCAAAGCCAGCAGCGGTGAGCGACTCCGCAACGCCCTCCTTTGGCTGGCCAGAGTTGACGGTGAAGCCAAGTGCGACATTGCCACCATGTTTGAGCACGCGCTGTATCTCCAGCAGTCCCGCGCGTGCATCCGGCCACGCCTGCATCGAATTGATCGCGAGCGCCTTGTCGAACGTCCCTTCCGCGAACGGTAGCCTTTCCACTGAGCCGTAGCGCAGGTCGACCTTGCGGTTGCGCAGCGCGGCAGCATTTCGGGCGGCTGCCTGTCTCACCATCTCCTGCGAGTAATCGATGCCGGCGACCGATCCATCAGGAACGCGATGCAACAGCAGTTGAATGGCGACACCGGGCCCGAACCCGACCTCAAGGACCTTGTCGTCTGGGCGAACATCGAGCATTTCGATGATTTGCCCTGCGGCGTCCCGGTTCACGCGCGCCATGATGGCCCCGCCGAGCCGTCCTAGGACGCCCTTGGGACGGCCGAACATACGCATCAACAGTTTGCGCACCCAAAGCATGGGGTTCGATCTCCAATGTTGAAGCCTACGCCCAGCGGCTGCATTTCTCGGACATATGATCGCTACGAGGAGGACGCAAATCCTGGTGTACAAAAAAGGGGGTTGTAAAACCGCGATTCCGCTCACTGAAAGCATTGCATTTCTGGAATGACCCCGGACCGTACCAAAATCCGTTGTTCGGGATATCAGGCCTGCGCAGCCGCAAGCTCGCCTTCATCCGCCCCCATCGACGATGACCCTCTCGGGCGCAAAGGGTTTGCTGCCTTTCCATGGCTGGTGAGAGGCGTCCGGCAGTGCAGAACTCGTCGTTTCGGCTCCCACGCCGGTTTATGCCCTTCCGCCGATCCATCCATCCCAACGGCCGATCTATTCTTCGGGCCGCTTCTGGCGATCGTGAGGAACACTGCGCCGGTCCCTCGTCGCCGCTCGCGCGGTCGATGCCAGGCGCTCTGTCTGGCGGCTTCGGCCACGCGGTCATGAATCACATCCAACGTTGCCCGCTGTGGCGTCGACTTGTTGTTCTCGAAATTACGGGCCGTGACCACGCTCACACGTGCAGCGAGAGCGACCTCATCCTGATCCCAGTTCGATAGGCGACGCGCGGCGCGACATTGGATGGCGTCATGGTTGGGCCGGTTGGTCTGCAATGTCAAAAACGCAAACTATGGCTAAAAAAGGATTGATTGTCTTTTTCCAAAAACGACAATCCCGTCGTTTGTAGAAATAAAGGTCAGGCGCATGCGTGAGCGAAACGCTATACGCAACCCAGTCCACTTTGCGCCGCCGCTGCGGGCCGAGCTCCGCCAGCATGCAGGAGGTGTCACCAATTCTGGCAGAGAGCGGAATACGAGCTGGCCAGCAAGGTGTTGGCGCACCGAGCCAGCCCTGACCACCAAACCCTGAGAAGGAGGGTTCGATAACCGCCGGTCTCTCGCCGTGCACAGGGACCTGGTCTTTCCGCTCGGTGCTTCGCGTGCTTGACCCACATCGAAAAACAAGAACAACATCTCCTCGACCCGCCGGAATGGCGCCAGGCGGCCGACTTCAGATCGGAACCATCGCCGGCTTCAAATCGGAACGGGTGGTCGACTTCAATTCTGTAATGGAGGGGGAGCATGTCGACGGGATTGAAGCGGATACGCATTGCAGTGACGGGCGCAGTGGTCGCCCTCGCCGGCGCCGCCACGGCCGATGCGCAATCCGCCAAGGACTCGGAGAGCGCGAGCGGGCCCCTCCTCGCGGAGGCGGTCGCGACCGCGAACGCGACCTGCGGGTCGGCTATCGTCATGAAGCCCGTGGACCCCGATCCGAAATTCACAGCAGCGGAGCGAGAAAATGCCGTGCGTGGCTGCCGGTGGGCATTCGAGGGAATCCGCCTGGTTTGCAAGACGAACGCCGGACGGGCGGCGGTCAGCTCGCAGATCAAACGCGTCGGCTGTGTCATGAGCGAGGAGCGCCGTGCCGTCGCGCTCAATCGCGGCGTGCTCGAGTACCGGATCAACCCGGGCCCCGCCATCGCCACCGATCGGTTCTTGGTCCAAGAGGTCGTCTACGATCTCATGGACCTTCTCCAAGCCGACGGGCAGCCTCTGTTCGTGCACGAGCTCCGGCCACGCGAGGAGGAGTGGTTGGCCGGCCACGTCGCGCGGACCAACCGCAGCTGCGGGTCATCGCTCACGGCGACGTTCGACTGGAGCGGCGTGCCGGCAGCGGAGATCAAAAGTGGCTCGCCCTCCAATTATTGCGGTCACGCGCTCGATGCCGTCGAGCGCGTCTGCATCGACGGCGCTGGCCGGGAAGCCGTCGCGAAGCAGATCAAGCGCATCGTCTGCGGCTATTCGGCGGAACGATCGGTCTCGCTCAAAGACGGCGTGCTCTTATTCAAGAGCGATTACCAGGCGTCCGATGACCGCCGCACCTTTATCTTCGAATATCTGCAGAGCGCGCTGTAAGCCGGTCATGCGCGGCCGCCTCGCACGCGCGGCGCCGGCGACAATGCAAGCCGCCTGCCTTATCACATGATCGTGCCGGGGGTGTTGGCAAACGGCCTAGCCCCGCTCCTGATCGCTCTAAAGCTTTTCCGCTTGGACGAAATTGTACCTGCAAGTGGCCATCTTTTCGTCCTGTAAGTTGAGGCCCTCCACATCAAAAGTGAGCTTGATCTTGTCGCTCGGGGTTGCGGCTCCGTTCTTGGTGCGGATGCGCAGAGCATCCGGGTCGATCTGCCCCGTCCGGTTCCGGATGCCCTTCGTGCCCGTCGCCGACGCCCAGAGATCGTCGATGTCTCCTGGCGACGTCACCCCGATCCGAATCCAGCGCCCGGCACCCCGACCGTTTGCATCGATTCGATCATAAAATTCCAGATCGGTCTTGCTGTTTTCGATTCTGATGTTCTTCGGAAGCTGCAGGTAGCCCTCGAGCCAGAAACGCTTGCCGTCGGTTGAAGCCGAACACTTTTCCTCAAGGCCCTTATTAATACCACTAGCCGTGATAGTTGGGTTGGGGAGAAACTTCTCGAACGAGCCTGGTTCACCGTCACCCTTGCAGCCGGACAGGCAAGCGAATGCCAGGAACAAAACAGCGATCCTGAGAGTCATGGAAAACCTCCGTGGATGCCTACGCCTTCTTGACGAAGCTTAGGAAGAAGATAAGGACACAAGCGCGTATCAGCGCCGCCGCACAGGACCCGCCAAGACGTCGGCAACCTGTTCCAGCACCTGCTGCGCCTCCACTAGGCGGCGGATGGCGTACATCGAGCTTTCCTCGGTGGCCAGCCAGTGAACGGCGCCGTTGCGGCCCTGCACGTGTACGAACTCCAGCGCCGTCAGGCCCTCCACCGCCAGCCCGAGGGTCGGTCCGAGCCCTGGCTCAGCTGTCGTCAGGACCAACTTGCGGTCGAGTTCCGCATTGCCGAACGGTTGCGGCGGCAGCGGAAGTTCGGGCCTGGGCTTTGGCCAGTAAACCCCCATGTGCGGACGGCGCCGCACGATTTCGAACTCGGCGAAGGCGACAGGCACCTGCACACTCATCCGGCATTCGAACCAGGAGTCGGTGGTGATCACCAGCAGGCGGTCCCTCGTGTCATGTCGGCGATGATAGACGAACTCGGTCGGCCGGCCGCGTGGCGCGCCGACCAAGCGGACCTTGGTCTCCTTCGTCGAGTCCATCAGGGCCCTGCTCAGCCAGTTCCCTCCGATCGCGGTTCCGAGCTTGAAATTGTGCTCCGGGATTGCGTTTAACAGGTTGAGACGCGGGTCGCCCTCGGCGACGGTGAGCCCCATGCGCTGTGCCATGTTGACCACCCGATACTTGGCATAGAGCCTGTTCGTGATCGCCATCATGAGCACCGGAAAGCCCAACGCGGCGATGACGATCAGCCGCAGCAGGTAGTAGTACGGGATGCTCTCCAGGATGCTATCCATCTCGACCTCGTGTCGCGTTGATGAAGTATCCGTGCAGTGGTTGCATGTCGGCGAGCGAATCGAGCTGCAACGCGCGGCCGTCACCGGTGATGACAGTCAGCACGAAATCGCCGTTGATCGTCTCGGCCGTCACGTCCGCTACGTCCTCCCATCGAACGACCTCGCGTCGCCGGCCGCGTTCCCATATGACGCCGCGCTCGTACACCGTGACGTTCTGGTTCCACCAGCGCCAGCAGATAAACAGGATCGGGGTGGTGATGCAGAAGGCGATGGCCGCTTCCTGCCACTTGCTGGCGACAGCGGAGGCAATGCCGCCCCGGCGCAAAGAAGCCCGAAGTACAAGAGCCAGCCGCCAGCAAGAATGCTGCCGTTATGCCGGCTGAGCACTCGGCCAAGCTCGGAGGGTTCTGATTGGCGCACACGAGTGCTCCTTGAACGGGAGTGCTCCTTGAGGGGATACGGGAAGGCCTAACGTCGGACCCCAACCGGATGACCTGAGAGTCGGAGGCTAGATAGATTGTGGCGCGCCAGGCCGGCGCCTGAGCCTGAGCTCTCCAGCGCCGTTCGCCAGGTATGCAGCGCAAGGTCGCCGATTCCGTTTGCGCTCGTGCCTGCAGCCATCGAGCGAAGCCGGAACAGCCTCATGGCAGACTTTGGCCCCAATATATCCTCCCAGCCCTGCCCGCTCCCGCGTTGACCAGGCCGCGCCAGTGTTAAGACGAGCGCCGCAGTGATATTGCGGCGAGCCTGCGGCCAGCGCATCGAGGGCGGACCGTGAGCTTATCAAGCGCAAGACTGCCCAGACCGCTCCTTCGTGCGCAGGTACGGTTGCGCCATCGTCCCGGTTTCAGGTTGGCAGTAAAATATCCGTGAAGAGCGGAAGCCGGTGCGCGAGGCCATCGATGGGGCCGGAGATTCGCCGCAAGAATTAACGCCTTGTTGGTGGACGAGGGTGATAGCCACACACAAACTGTCCGGCTTGACGTTGCGGAAAAATTGCAAGGTTTGTTGCAAGATCGCTCGAATTTGAAATTGGTATGTTAAGCTAAGTTCTTGATTTTATGTGACTTCCCAGGCCGATTTGAACTCTCACTCGATTTGCCCTCTCCCGAAATCGGCACGTCGCGGAATGGCGCCCGATATCACGGCACAGCGCCCCGACGGGATGGCGTTCCAAAGACCGCAGAGGCCGAGAAAGCAGTACCCGTTGGTGTCCGTGAAAGTCAGCGGGTTGTTGATGACGTACCTTTAGCGGTTCCACCGCTGCTCGCTCAGCGGTTAGGCGCCACTGGATCGGCTGATCCACGGGTCGTAGACGCAGCCGTTGAGATGCACGAGGCCAATTAAGATCAGCGCAATAGCGAAGTGCGGGGTGCAATGGATTTTCAGCCGCATGACCGCTCTTCAATAATTTGTGATCTGCTAAGCGAAACTCAATTCCATGCTGATCCGTAGCTCGTGGAATGAGCTTGATCGGCGCATCGGCTCAAAGACTCAAACAGACCAAACTCGCAGATGCCGAGATTTCGTGAACGAGTTCTCAACTCGCGCGGAGCAGTAGCTGTCTCACACATCGTACGACGCGAAAATCGCGTTTTTCACTTCAATAGGAGTGATCGTCTTGACCTCAACGGGCGTCGAATCCTGATGTTCATCGATCGCCATTTACACCTGGCCCGGCTGGCCAACATGGTCGCCTTTTGTTGCGTGCCATCGCAATCGGCGTATTCCGTCGGCGCTGTCATCGCCGATTCCGACGGAAGTATATTGGGTGTAGGGTACAGCAGGCTATCAGGTCCATCCGATCACGCGGAAGAGGCCGCTCTCCAAGCTGCCCAAAAGCGCCGTAATAATCTATCTGGTGCTTATATTTACACGTCCTTGGAGCCTTGCGGTGTGAGAAATTCAAAATCCGTGAGCTGCGCCAGACTTTTAATTGAATCCGGCATTGCGCGTGTTTATTTTACCGCCCGGGAGCCGGCATTATTCCAACGTCAGTGTGGACTTCAAGTGCTGGCGAAGGCTGGCGTCTTGTGCTTTCAGCTAGCGGGATTCGATCACCAGTTCCGTCACGCAAACTATCACCTGCTCAAAGCGAGCCACATTGCCAGTTGAATGGCACTTACGCAATTGCAACGATGCAGAGCGAACCAGTGCCGAGGACGACGCGAGGGTAGAGCCAAGAATGACGGCACAGATACGCCGACGGCAAAATCGCGCAGACGATGGCTAATTGGCCGACTTCGACGCCGAGGTTGAAACTCACGACGGCGACTCGCCGGACCGCGGTATTTCCATCGATCACGAAAGTGACCGTGGACCGGCGCTCGATCCGATAACGCTCAAGCACCGCACATTGAGCCCGGTCGTTCAGTTGTTCATCGACCATGCGCGCATGGTTGCCAAGACCATGCGCCAATGAAAGAGAGCAGTCGACTTGGGTTCCACTTGGCCTTTTGGCCCTTCGGAGAAGTTCAACGACATCCGTATGACTTCCGTTACAACGCCGTTTCGCGCACGATCGGCCGTGCGCCATCGGGAGTCCGGAGCGTGAGATGCGGAATCCAAACGCGGTCGCGAGGAATCCACTTCCACCCGTTTTTCAGCGGCCTGCTGGGCCTTTGGTGGAGCGTGATCTCTTCCGGAAACCGCTTCACACTTTTCGGTATCGTGCTGCAAGCTATTTCTTGAGCTCGCCCTTCTTCACGCCCGCTTCGGGGAAGATCCACATGGCGGTCACCATGAAAACGGCGGTCACCATGATGAAGGTGGCGTATTGCGGGCGGATCGGCGAGCCGCCCCAATAGGCGAGAACCGTGGCTACGATCAGCACCAGGGCAGAGACGGCGGCTTTGACGTCATTGGGCATGGCAGCACCCGAAGAAGAGAAAGACAGGCAGCGCTCGCGGGCGCCGCCGTAAGATCAGTTGGCTCCCACCGGCACCGCGGCCGCTTCGTCCGGCCGACGTGGCCTGCCGCGCAGATTGCGCTTAAGGAAGCGCGTGTCATAGCCATTGAGCAGGTGCCCGACGAGGCCGCGGTCGAGGTCCGACGTGCCGAACAGCCAGTCGGCGATCGGGAAGGTCAGGTTCATGTTCACCTCCATCATCAGCCGCCCATTGTGGTGCGCTGTGTGATGCCGACGGAGCGTGTTGACAAAGGGGCAGTTGCGCACGAACCAGTTCTCGTCGACGTGACAGCAGAAGTGCATGAACTCGTAAATGAGATACATGCCGGTGGTCACGCACATGAACAGCCAGCCGACATTAGGCGACAGCAGCAGGCCGAGGAACACCGCAATTGGCAGCGACATCAGGATGAACACGACGAGTGCATAGGGCGGAAACACGGTGACGCGCCAATCCTTGTGGTCGCGGAAACGCATCTCCTCGTCGGTGAAGAATTGATGATGGTTCAGCGTGTGCCGCTCATACACCGCGCGCAGGCCCTTGATGTTCACCGGACGATGCATGACGTATTTGTGCACGGCCCATTCGAACAGATTGGTGAACAGGAACGTGGCCGGCACGGTCAGCCATTCCAACCAGGTCACATGATCGATGTGGTGGACGTAGACGTAGAAGGCGGCGGCCCCCATCGCGTAGATGATGGCGATGTGAAAGTAGCCGTCATACCAGCCGATAATCCGTGACCGATACTCCTGACGGAATTCGATTTGCCGCTGACTGATCATGACCGTCCTCCTCCGCAGCTTCTGCCGCGCACGACCTAGCTTGATCCGCTAGGTTCGTGGCTACCTGATATATCACAAATCTATCACAGTCTCGCCGCCGCCGGGGGTGCGCCGGTTCCCTTGATGATGCGGACCACAGCGGGGTCCTTTGCAGCCTCACCCGGCTTGCCGGCGAAAATGATCTCACCTCGCTCCATCACGTAAAGCCGGTCGGCGAAGTCGGGCACGTGGTGAATGTTGGACTCGGCAATGAAAACCGCACGGCCGAAGGTGCGAATATTGGCGAGCCCCTCGACGATCGAGGGCACGATGGCCGGCGACAGGCCTTCAGTCGGCTCATCAAGCAGAAGCAGCTTCGGACCGAGCGCCAGCGCGCGGGCAATCGACACCATCTTGCGCTCACCGCCGGAGAGCGTCTGACCGCCACGGTCGCGATAGCGCTCGAGCCTGGGAAAAACCCGATAGGCGTCGGCGATCCGCTCCTGCGCGCTGCGCCCGCTGCCGCAGGTCCAGGTCGGCATGGCGATGTTCTCGGCCACCGTGAGCTCGCCGAACACCTCGCTCTCCTCCGGGGAGAACCCGATACCCATGCGGGCAATCTGGTAGGGTCGCAGCCCGACCAAGCTCTGCTGCGCGAAGGTGATCGAGGCTGATACCGGCTTGCGGAAGCCCATGATGGTCCGGAGGCACGTGGTCTTGCCGGCGCCGTTGCGGCCCACCAGACAGACGAGCTCACCTGGCTTCACCTCGAAGGACACCTGCCGCAGCACGCGGCTGCCCTGGATGTCGACGACGAGGTCGGAAACGGCGAGCATCAGTTATGCCTCCGCTTGCCGATCACTGTCTCGATCAGGTGTGGATCGGCAAAGAAGCGCTTGGGCGGCAAGTCGGCGAGCAGCCTGCCCTCCGACAGGGCGATGATGCGATGTGAATAGGCGGCGACCAGGTCCATGTCATGCTCGACCAGCACGATGCCCTTGACGCCGGCAGCCTTCGCGGCGGCGATCAAGGTCTTCATGATGCCATGCTTGTCCGCAGTCGAGACACCAGAAGTCGGCTCGTCGAGCAGAATGACCTGCGGGTCGAGCGCAAACGCGGAAGCGACATCGAGAAGTTTCTTCTCGCCCTGCGAAAGATTGGCCGAGAGCGTGTCGAGGCGCGATACGAGTCCGAAGATCTCCGCCACCTCGGCTACCCGTCTGCCGATCTCGGCGTCGCCTGCAAGCCGCGCGAGCAGACGCCAGCGCTTTTTCTGACGCGACACCACTGCGGCGGCAATGGTTTCGGCGACGGTGAGTTGCGGGAAAATCTGGATGAGCTGGAAGGCCCGGGCGACACCGCGGTCGGCGAGCTCGACCGGACCCATGCCGGCCACGCTCTCGCCAAGGAAACGGACATCGCCGGCCGTCGGCGCCAGAAGGCCGGTCAGCAGATTGACCAGGGTGGTTTTCCCCGCTCCGTTGGGACCGACGATCGAGACGAACTCGCCTTCCTGAATGGCAAGGGTCACATCCTCGAGCGCCTTCAGGACGCCGTATGACTTGCTGAGCCGCGCGGTCTCGAACAGCGCGGTCATGCTATGCTCCGCAGCACGCGACCGCACAGCCCAGCGATGAGTCCTGCGATGCCGCCCGGGAACGCGATCACGATCAGCGCCAAGATCGCGCCGAGCACAAAGCGCCAGTATTGTGTGAGCGACTGCAGCTGGTCCTGCAGCAGCAGATAGGTCAGCGCCCCGATGATCGGTCCGAAGAAGTTGGAGAATCCGCCGAGTACGGCCATGAAGACGAGCTGGCCAGATTGCGTCCAGTAGACCAACTCGGGGTCGGCCAGGCCGACACGAAAGCCGAGGATCGCGCCACCGACGGTGCCAAAGCCCGCCGAGATGACGAAAGCCGCGAGGCGGAAGCGGTGCACATGAACGCCGAGATATTCGGCCTTGCGCGCATTGTCGCGGATTGTCCTCAGGTGCAGACCGAAGGGCGAATGCACGAGCCGCCACATGAGCAGGCCGGCGAGCCCGAGCTGCGCCAGACAGTAGTAATAGAAAGGACCCGAGAGGAACTCGATCTTGTTGTACGTAGTGAATTCCAGCCCAAGGATGCTCATGCGCGGCACGCGCATGCCGCTGTCGCCGCCGGTGAGGTGATAGAATTTAAACAGAAAGGAGTGAAACAGCATGCCGAATGCGAGCGTCAGCATGCCGAAGAAAATGCCCGTATAGCGCACGCAGAGATAACCGATCGGCAGCGCCGCCAACATGGACGCAAGCACGACGACTATGATGACGGCCTCGAAGGATTTGATGCCGAGCACGCCTGCGACAACCGCCGCACCATAAGCGCCGAACCCGAGAAACATGGCGTGGCCGAAGGAGAGCAGGCCGGTATATCCGAACAGCAGATTGAATCCGAGTAATGCGATGGCGTAGCCGAAGAACGGCACCATCAGGCTCACGTAGTAAGGCGGCGCGACCAGCGGCAGCAGCGCGAGCGCCGCAATGCCGAGGATGGCGACGAGGCCCGCGCCTGTGACCCTCATACGACCGCCCTCCCGAACAGACCGGCCGGGCGTACCAGCAGCACCATAATCACGATAAGATAGATCGCGAGCACCTCGAATTCCGGATAGATGACGAGCGAGAAGGCGCGCACCAGACCGACGATCAGCGCGCCGGCGAGCGCGCCGCGCATCGAGCCGAGGCCGCCGATGACAACGACCGCAAAGGCCTCGATGACGAACTCCATCGCCATATCGAGGGAGGCGGCGGCGGTCGGCACGACCAGCGCGCCGGCGGTGGTGCCGAGCACTGTTCCGAGCGTGAACACGACCGAATAGACGCGGCGCACATCGACGCCGAGGGCCTCCGCCATGGCGCGGTTCTCGGCGGTAGCGCGGAGGATGCGACCGTAATTCGTGCGCCGCAGAAAAGCTCCGAGCCCGACCGCCGTGGCGATCGCGGCGGCAATCACCAGTAGATTGTAGACAGGCACGCTGAAGTCGCGGGTATTGATCGCGCCATAGATGAGGTAGCTGCTGTCGAGCGAGCGCGGATTGGAGCCCCAGAGGAAGCGGAACACGTCCTGGAACATGAGGACGAGGGCAAACGTGAGAAGCAGCTGGAAGCTCTCGTCGCGCCCGTAGACGGTGCGCAGCAGCCGCTCGATCGGCGGACCGATGAAGCCGAGCAGGATGCCGGCGACGATCAGACCCGGCAGGATCAGCCAGGGCGAAAAGCCGACCCCCTCCTGCGCGTAGCCGAGAAATGTGATCCCGAAATACGCGCCGAGCGCATAGAACGAACCGCAGGCCAGATTGACGATCTTCTGAACACCGAACACGAGCTGCAGTCCGGCGGCGACTAGGAAAAGAACGGCGGCGTGAAACACGCCGCCGACGAAGATATTGGCAAAAGCCAACATGGATGCGGCGCGCGATCAGGCCTTGAACTGCGCGGTCTTGATCCACTCCCAGAAATTGGCACCAGGCGGCTTCTGCAGATCGGTCGAGAACATGGTCTCGAACGTGCCAAGCGTGACGAAATCGTAATTGTTCATGTGCGTGGTGAAACCCTGCACAAAAGTCTGGTCAGCGATGTGGTCCTTCCGCCAGGAGGCCTGGCCGCCGAGGCTTTCCACCGATAGATCGACCATCGCGTCGATGACGTCGTCTTGCGACGGCCAGGCGCCGTTCTTCGCCTTCGATGCCTTCTCCACCGCGGCCTTGTAGGAAGCGATGGCGAAGTATGCGCGATCGGCCTCCCACTCGGGATGGTCCTTGTGGGTCTTTTCGTACCAGGCGACGAATTCCTTCGCCAAAGCTGAGGCGTTCGGATTGGCGAAGTAGAGCGTGTTATGGCCGAACAACATGCCTTCCGGCGTGAATTCCTTCTTCATCAGCGTGTGCTGCCAGCCGGCGGCCGGGAAGACGAGCTTAGTATCCTTCGTCAGCTCCGCCGCGTGCGCCTGCTTCATGAAGACCGGGAGGTCGGCAAAGAGAAGCGATGAGAAGATCAGGTCCGGCTTCGACGCCTTCAGGGCGGCGACATGGCTGGTCAGGTCCATGGTGCCGACCTTGGGCCACTGCTCCGTGACGACCTTATGCTCGATGCCGAAGCGCTTGAGGATCGCTATGAAGGCCGCCATGTTGTTGCGGCCGTAGGAATAGTCCGGATTGATGCCGGCGATTGTGACGAATTTGCCCTTCCAATGCTTGATGGTGAGCAGCGAGGACATCACGGCCTCGCATTCATTGTCGGTCGAGCGGAAGAGATAGCGCGGATTCGGAATCTTCTCATCGACGCCGTCCTGCGTGGTGCCGTCCCAGTAGATGGTCAGCGCCCGCGCGTCCTCGACCACCGGACCGAGCGCAAGCCCGACGCCGGTCGAGATGATGCCTTGCACGCAGTCGACCTTATCCTGCTGCACCAGCTTGCCGAAGCGCTCGATCGTGTCCTTGGGCGAGGACTCCTCTTCAATGACGAGCTCAATCTTGCGACCGGCGACGCCGCCTTGGGTGTTGAAGCGCTCGACCGCCCATTGCGTGGCGCGGATGCCGTTCTCGCCCGGCGACGCCGCGATGCCAGACCGCGGCGCGAGGAGGCCGATGCGTACCGGCTTGTTCTGCGCAATTGCCGGCGCGAAGACCTCGCTGGCGACGGAGAGTGCGCCGGCGGCAGCCGCTGATTTCAGCAGCGTACGACGTGAAACAGCCATTGGACGTACTCCCCTCGAGCCGTGGCCGCGGTTCCGGCCGGACTATTCTGGTTGGCGGCGACGATATATCAGACGCATGTCAGCAACAAGCGCCCGCGAACGCGCAGAGGCGGTGCTCCCATTCACGCGTGGGCACGCAGAAACGTGTCGATCTCCTGCCCGGTGAGCGTCCAATCATTGTCGAGATTGGCGACAACTTCCCTCATGAAGAGATCCGAGAGCCTGATCGCCTGGTCCTTGTCGCTGAGATGGTCGTAGAGAATGGCGAGCGCCAGCTGCTGCGGGCTATCTCCCTCGTAGGTCCACTCGAAGCCGAACCGGGTGAACCGCTTGATCTCGTAATGCTCGTCGAGCTTTTTGCCGTCAGCCGTGACGAGAAGGCCGTCGATCGTACGCTTTCCCTCATAGACCGCCATGATCACACCGACACCGTTGCATGCGTGAAGGTCTCCACATAGTCCATCAGCTTGTCGCTGGCATGTCCAGCTCAGTGAATAAATGCATCTTGGTGGGCAATTTGGGTGTCGGCCCCGAGATCCGGCGCACGCAGGACGGTCGGCCGGGATCTTGCCACCGATTACGGGATGCAAGCTGCCGTCATCGCGCCTTCGGGAATTGGCTGCCAGGGTAT
>Ga0126384_10001378_pt1 | contig 14365 bp, 13 predicted proteins | sample PanSoiMetPlot_36_FD_92543 | JGI IMG/M metagenome (GOLD analysis project Ga0126384, IMG submission 92543) | Tropical forest soil microbial communities from Panama - MetaG Plot_36 | ecosystem: Environmental > Terrestrial > Soil > Tropical forest > Bulk soil | place: Panama | collected 2016-02-17 | reverse complement strand
GTGTTCCAGCCGGAAAGGCTACATCCGTATCCACTGTCGTTAACGCCTTCTGAGCAGCTTTGCTCGCCTCCTCGAGTCGCTGATCCTTATCCAGATCCGTATCGCGAGTGCGTTCGGTCAGAACCTCGGCTACGTCGATCAATGCCTCAGGATCATTGGGGTCATAGGTAAGGCACTTGCGTCCCATGTCGAGCATCTTGTCGGCATTGTTGGCGTTCTGGTATCCGCGCATGGCTGCCTTGTAGAGCAGAACACGTAATTCACTGTCCGGAAACTTTGCGGCAAAATCATCAGCCGCTTTCTCGAGCGCGGCAGGGTCGGTATTCTTCGTGGCCGCGTTGAAGGCATCAAACTCGGGCTGAGTCTTGGCCTGGGGTGGACGCCGTGGTTCAGTACCGGGTGCCGCAGTTTGTCCACTACTTCCCTGTTGACCGGCTGCTGCACCCGATTGCCCGCTTTGCTGGCCAGCGGGCTGATTCTGAGATTGATTGCCGTATCCCGCCTGGGCAAAAGCCAAAGATGCTATGGTCAGGATCGCGCATACCAAAGCTACTCGCTTCATGCTTTCTCCTTCGATCGCGACATGCGCCGCAATCGTAATTCGTCTTCGGAACTTTACTGTTGTGGTTGTGGCGCCACGGGTGGCTCGTACGGCTTCTGTAGCCCCTTCTGCGCTGCCGCCTGCGCCTCAGGCAGCGCAGTACTGGCATCGAGCGCTGCCCGGTAATGACCAACTGCCGCTTCGCGATCTTCCTGTAAATCGTAAATCCGACCCAGATAAATATGGGACCAGGCCACCACCTTCGGTTCCTTAGCTACACCCAAGGCGCGTTGGAAATAATCACGTGCGCCTTCCATGTCGCGGTTCATCGTGGCGACCTGTGCCAGGATGAACAAAGCCCTTCCAGGATCTTCGCTCTTTTCATCTAGCGCTTCCTGGGCCAGCTTCTGTGCACTGCCCGGATCGCCTGCCGCCAATCGCTTTTCCGCCGTGACCAGCAATTGTTCGGAAGCGCGACGGGGGATATATACGACCTCCGGCGCGGCTCCGTTCGCGAACTCGATTTGCGCAGCTCGCTTCGTCTCGCCTCGAACATCAATGGCGTTCAACAGATCACTGTAGGCATCTCGAAATCCAGTCGGTCCTTGCTCGAACTTTGCCAGCGCATTGTAGAAATATTCGGTGAGGATAAAGCCCTGCTGCTCCGAAGTTTCTACCGCCTGTCGCCGCTGCTCCTCTGTCGTTTTTCCGACCAGCGTGTTGCGAATTTCGACAGCCCGAATCAGCGACTCGGTCACTAGTAACGAAATATCGTTCTTGAAGCTCTCCTCCATCGGCGCCGTCCGCACTGCCTCGAGCAATGGAGACAGCCGTTTCATTGCTTCGGGACGCTTCATGGCGAGTGGATCGAGAACGTAGTGCAGATAAGTATGGCGGATCTGATCCATCTTGAGCGACGCGCCTACCGGTGAGATTACAACGTAGTAATCGGTTCCGTAATTGCGAGCGTTGATTTGAGCCGGCGCTCCCATCGGTTCCAGGTAGACGGTAAATTGCCGTCCCAGGAAACCGGCTGTGGGCAGCTTGAGATAGATGTCGGTGTTGAACACCATTTTCGAGAGTGCGTCATGATACTTCTCGATCAGGGCGTCATATTGCGGGCGATGCCGCAACCACAAGTCGTGCAAAGCGGCCGACTGATAAAACTTCTGGACCAGAGGAGCGAAGCCCACCACCCGCGCAGCATCTGGGGGCAATTCGCCTTCCTTACCCTTGGGGGCAAAATTCGGAGGCCCGTCGAGGTAGAGAGCCAGAGACACGTACTGAGCCAATTCTCGGCTGAGATCGACCTGCTGATGCTCCTTGTAGAACTGGCACACTTCCTGGGTTACGGCAGCTGCGGCCTGCGATGACGAAATTGCCCGCGCTACTTCCGTTCGGACTTGCGCTCTCAGGCGATCGGAGTTGTCCAATTCCTGATCATAGCCACAGGCATTGACCGCCGTGAGAACCGCAAAAAGAGTTTCACTGTTATCCAGAGCAATTTTTGGCGGATCTGCCGCCAGACACACGCTTGCCGAGAGGCAAACCAGTGCTGCGCAAACCGCACTTTGAAACCATGAACCCAGGGGAAACCTCCTGCGGGCCGGGTGAGATGGGAGTGCTTTGTTAAGTTTAAGAGCTTCGCGGAAGAGGGTCAAACAGGCAGGTACCGGACCTATTCCCGGCTATCTTTCTCGAGGGAGTTGGGTCCGCGTTACCCCTTCACACTAATCTTCGAAAATGACAATACTGCCCGTCCCGGGGTGGGACGCCCCATCGATGTCGCAGGACGAAAAGTGGTAAAGATCAGCATATTCTTTACCCGTGGCAGCAGGTCCTGCGAATCTGCTCCATCGGAGATGATACGGTAGTCTTCCACTCGACCATCCGCTCCCACATAGGCTTCGATCACAAGAGAGTCGGAATCTACGGTGCCCATGGTGAGCCCAAACGCCGAAGACTGCAATTGCGGTTGCGTATACAGCATAAGCGGGACGTCGTTGTTGCTCATGGCCTGCACGTTTGGCAGGCCGAAGAAGCCCATGAGAACCCCAAAAATAACCAGGGCGGCGACCAATCCTGCAGTGGCGGGAACCATGAAGGCATGAACCGCGTTCTGCAGGCGCACACTCAGTCCCTGGAACATCGGGCGCCGCGCACGGGCCGCTTCCTGAGAAATTGCTACACGCAGCTTCAGGGCTAGGTCACTGGGCGCCTTGGCGCGGCCGACGCTAGCCAGGAGTCGCTGCGACTCGGTGAGAAGCCTGTACTCTCGTTGGCAAATCTCGCAAGACTCGATGTGCTGGCCGAGAGCATGCATCTGTGCACCCGTCACAGCGCCGTCCAAGTAGGACGAGAACAACGGTTGGGCATCAGTGCATTTCATGGTGTCACCTCGATTCCCTGGCCGTGGCCAGCAGAACCGCTTCGGACCGCAGCCGGCGGCTTTTTTTCCGACGGAGCTTGCAAACCCAACTCAGAACCGCATTCGCGAATGTAGGGCGTCAAACGTTGTTTGAGAGCTTCTCGCCCGCGAGTCAATCGCGATTTGACGGTGCCCAACGACACCTCCGTGATTTCTGCAATTTCCTCGTACGACATTTCTTCCAGGTCCCGCAAAATCAGTGTCGTGCGGTAGGGCTCCGGAACTTTGCTCAACTCTGCTTCCACCCGTGCCCGAATCTCTGAATGTGCCACACTGTCGAAGGGTGATTCGCCTTCATCTATCAGACACTGTTTGGGAACGAAATCCCCTGGTTCGCTACTACCTTCCGCCTCCATGGACATCTCATGTGCCTTATGGCGAAACCACCAACGCCGGCGATTCGAGGCCTCGTGCAGCGCAATTCGGTAGATCCATGTTTTTAGGCTCGACTCGCCATGGAAGTGCTTCATTCCGCGAAAAACTTTTAAGAACACTTCCTGGGTCGTGTCGGCAGCATCCGCCTGATCATTCACGATCCGGTAAACCAGACTGAAGATCGGCTGGTGGAATTCGCCGATCAGCCAGGCGTAAGCATCTTCCGAGCCAGCCTTCAACTCAGCGACAATGCCAGCTTCCTGGGCCCGAACTCCGAGTGCGCTTGCGAGGTCACCCAATGTGGTTGCTCCCACCATGACCTTCATGGCGTCAACCCCTATTATAGGATTTTCACCACGCAGAACCTGCCTCAAAATCAAGCGCTAGAGCCAGTGAAGTCCGAATGACTGCCACTAAAAACATAGACTCCGCAAGCCTGTTGTATGTTCCAGAAATAAGTGCTTTAGTGTCAATTACTTAGCCGGCCACCGGCGTGAGATTGAGACAAAAAGTTACCTCGTGTTCGGCGCGTGGGAAGGTCTGCTCCAGGGTGGAGTTTCTGCTGGTGTTTTTTCCCGCAGCCAAATTCCAGCGAAGATTTTTGGTTCCCGATCGGTGCGGCTCGTTGCGTCTTTTTCCCTCGTTGATTCGTATGTAGAGATACCATGAGCGCGTCAACCTGCTATTTCGTGAATGGGATGGAGCAGGAGAATCAAGAGATCGCACTCGGTTTGCGACACCGGGATCCCGACCTGCTCGATCGCTTAATTGAGCAGTACCAACACCGGCTGATGCGTTATCTCACTTACCTGGTAGGTAATTCTCATACGGCAGAGGACCTCTTTCAGGAGACTTGGCTGCGTGTGCTGGAACGCGGCGCACGATACGACGGCGAGCACAATTTTGGTACGTGGCTGTTTTCCGTGGCTCGCAATCTGGCGATTGATTACATGCGGAAGAAGAAGCCCGAGAGCCTGGACGCGCAATCAGACACGGGATCGCCCGGGCCAACACCAGTCAGTCCCGAGCCTTCCGCGTTCGAAGTGGTAGCTGGATTTGAACAGAGCGAGCGTATTCTTGCTGCTTTGGCATGCGTCCAACCCGAATACCGAGAGGCGCTGGTGCTCCGCTTTCATGAAGAGCTTTCGCTGGACGAGATTGCCGTTGTCACGCATGCGCCATTGGGAACAGTGAAGTCGCGCATTTATCGCGGCCTCAGGGCACTGATGCCTCGGCTGAAACGAGCATTGGAATGAAACAGGATATCCATGAGCGAGCGCGGAATTGGCTGAGCGATCAGCAGGGACTTCAACCGAATGAACAAGCCTGGTTGCGGCATCACCTCCGCGATTGTGCGCCATGTCGCGAGTACAGCGAGGGCGTGGAGCAATTGATACGAGCCCTGCGCTCAGTCCCCTTTGCCGCCAGGCCGGCGCTGGTGCGCTCGACACAGGCAAGAGTGCGCACACGGGCCGAAGAATTACGACGCCAGCGGGAGAGGCTCTGGCTAGTCTTGTTTTCCTGTTTATTCGTCAGCCTATTCGGGGTAGGCAGCACCGCCTTTCTGTGGCGTGGATTCGCGTGGCTCGGACATTGGTCACAAGTTCCCGATGTGGTATGGCAAGTTGGCTTTGCGGCCTTTTGGATCGCGCCGACGATTGCAGCAAGCTTTTTGTTCCTCGCACGCGGAACTCATTTTGCCGATCACAACCGGAGCGCACGAGGATGAGATCAGGAGCAAGGAGATGCCAGTAAGGACGGAACAACGAACCCGGTTTGCGGACGAATTACGCCGAGTTCCGGCATGGGCATGGGGGTTAGCGGGAATCGCCTTTGTGGCGGCACACGTTGTCTTCATTTGGTTGATGGCGCACGACCCCAAGGCACCGGCCTTGTGGGTACGGATTCTGATGGCGATTGGAGCAGGCAGCCTCTTAGGGTGCTATTTCCTGCTGATTGGGTACATCAACCAGGATGCCGGCCGACGCGGAATGAGCCGTTTGGCTTGGACGCTGCTGGCGGTGTTTGTCCCAAACGGCCTGGGAATTATCCTGTACTTCATCCTCCGGCAGGCATTGCCGAGTCTCTGCGCGCGATGTTGTGCGCATGTGCAGGCCAGCTACACCTATTGCCCGCATTGCGGCGAGAGCCTGAGTCCGCAATGTCCACATTGTCATCACGCGATCCATCCAGGCGACGTTTTCTGCCCGTTTTGTGGGCAAGAAGTCGAGGCGACGCGGCCCGCAACCCAGCAGCCAATGACGACAAGGCCAGAACAGCAAGGCAATCTCTAGCGGCTCCAATGGAGCGACACGAATCGTTGCCGCTTCCACCCTCAGGGATTCACAATAGCGAAGCAACTCAAGAACCTGGTAGTTGATTTCGGGGATTTTCATAGCCGGCGAGTCGTAGATCAAAATCCCGCAGCATGTCTGTGATCTGTAGAAAACCAAATCAGGACAGTACCCAAAATGTGGCTCCGTTGACCCTTCGGAAAGGCCGCCGATATACTTCCCACATACACATTCCCTTCCAGGAGCAGTATGGCGCTATCGGCAGTGATTGTGGACGATGAGCAGCTGGCGCGCGACGAGCTGGCCTTTTTGTTGAAGGGTGTTGAGGACGTCAACGTGGTGGCCCAGGGCAAGAACGGACTCGAGGCCGTTCATCTTATCCGTGAGCATAACCCCGACCTGGTATTTCTTGACGTGCAAATGCCGGGCTTGGACGGCTTTGGTGTCATCAAGAAGCTGCTTGACAAAAAAGTCCCTCTTCCAAAAATTGTGTTCTCTACTGCCTTCGATCAGTATGCTGTGAAAGCCTTCGAAGTGAACGCGGTTGACTATCTGCTTAAGCCGTTCGACAAAAAGCGCGTCGCGCAGTCCGTCCAACGAGCGCGCGCCAAAATGCAAAGTGCGGCAACGCCCAGCGAAAAGCTGGAGACGCTGGTGCGTATGCTGGAATCGCAAAAAACGCCTGCGTCGAAAATATTGATCAAGGCGGCAGGGCGCATGTTCCTGGTTGACCAGAGAGATATCTGTTATGCCTCGATTGAAGATGGGGTCATAAGCGTTGCCACCGCTGGGCAGAACGGCTTCGAGGGCCAGTCCAATTGCCGGACGCTTGAAGAATTGCTCGATTCGCTTGATTCCAACTTGTTCTGGCGTGCTCACCGCTCGTACCTGGTGAATATCAATCGCATCCGCGAAGTAGTGCCCTGGTTCAAGAGCTCCTACCAACTACGTATGGATGATAAGAAACAGAGCGAAATCCCGGTCAGCAGGGCCCAAACTAAGCGTCTGCGCGAATTGTTCGGGCTGTAGTCGATACAGAGAATCTGCGCAGACCTGGGCGTCGCTTTCTCAGTAAAGGTCGTTCGCTTACCAGCTGGTCTACAGTTGCTTGCTCATCACGATAGCGTGACAATCGACGCCAGCCTTGAACGAACGAGAAGAGCGGAATTCTTCGGTGCCTGTTTCCGAATATCCGAGCTTGCGATAGAACGACAAAACAGGCGTTCGCACGCTGAGTACATTCAGGCTCATGTAGGAGCAACCGCGCTCACGACAGTAATCCTCAGCTGCCTGCACAAGCCTTCGGCCAACGCCACTTCCTTGTTGCTTCGGATCAACCGCTAACATGCCGAGATATCCGCGTTCTCCCGAAATCTCCACGTAGACGGAACCGACGAAATTAGCTGTGCCATCTTGCGCCACCAGAAACTCGCGTTTCTTCATGAGAGCCGACATTCGCAGCTCGTCGGTACGCGTGCCCTCGATGAAGTCCTCAACTACAAATGCGGTGTTGACCATCGAGATCATCGCGGGCATATCCGCCCGGCTTGCGATCCGGATGCCAATCGACGGGGTGGATCGCGCAGGATCGGGACTGATGGGCATGTCACGCATTCTAACGGTCTGACTGGATGCGCGGCAGTAGATTCACAACAACGAAAAGGAATTTTGAATTAAGGATCTCTTGTTGTTAAGAAAGTGCGGGGGTCGGGGGTGTGTGAAGCCTACCCCCCGCCAATAGAATGCCTGGCGAATCTCAATATGCCGCCCGCAATTGCAAGGGTTGATCCAGTTTGAACCGTAAGGTGGTCTCGGCCGGCACCTTCACGGTTTTCCCGCGCGTCAGGATCTGAGCTCCCGCTCCGGCAGCTGCGCCCGCCGCTGCTCCTATGGCGGCGCCCTTGCCGTGCCCAGCGATTGCGCCAATCAAGGTTCCGAGAGCAGCCCCTCCCCCCACCATTTCAGCAGTCCGTTTGTTAGCGCCGAGCCCGCCTTCGGCCTTTTGCGACACATCTTGCGTGTTCACCATGTAGCGGCGATCGCTCACCTTAATGGATTGCAAATCGAGAGCAACCTCAGGCGTGCTGGTCACACCTCCGGCTGCGACCTTGCGAACCACAAGTTCAGCTGCGGATCCTTTTGGGATTACCACCTGCCCGGCGCTATTCATAACGTTCTCGGCTACATCGGCCGGAAAGGTCTGTCCCTCACTCGCTGTGCTGGAATCAATGTTTTCGTTGGCGAGTACGGTGATTTCCGTCCCCGCGGGCAGGGTTACCTCCTTGCGAGCATTTTCCCCAAGGACCGGCGTACTGGTGGCCTCCTTGGAGGTGCTGGCAGCGTGCGATCCACCGAATTGCAAAGACTCGACCGAAGACCTTGGGTACTTGTGGAGAGTACCCGCTTCCTTGAAGGTTACAGTGCGAGAGGTAACGCTGATTACCGTACCAGTGTGGGCCGTTCCGTCTTTCAAAGTCAGTGTATCGGCAGCAATCGCGACCCCGCAGAAACTAAGAACGAGAACGAGCGACAGGAACTTCCGCATCATCATGGTTGTTTCTCCCGAGTCCAAAAGGTTGAGACAGCGCTTTGATGCTGGCGCGGACAGCGGAGTTCGTCTGTTCGACGGGACAGGCTCCCAATACAGGCTCGCAAAAAAGTTCGGGCCAAATGGCATCGTGCGGAGCTGAGCTGGCACGGTCCGGGCAGTAACCTTGAACCGGCACTACAAGTTGCAAGAACCGTCGTCGAGCGCAAGCCGGCTGATCGTTATGAATCGTTCTTGTACTATTATGAGCGAATAAATCACTGCAAATAGGCGATAGTCTGGCATAATTATTCGACTCCCGCACAAACGGGAGACGCCGCAAACAAATGCTGGCCGAGGAACGCAGGTTCCGGATTCGCGAGATTCTCTCCACGCGGCGCACAGTGACCGCTGCCGAGTTATGCGACACACTCGCAGTTACGCCGGCGACGATCCGCAGAGATTTGGCCTTGCTCGAGCGCGAGGGTGTGCTGGTGCGATCACATGGCGGGGCAGTGTCGCAAATGTCCAGCACGAAATTTCAGCCCTCCTACGAGACTCTGGCCCGCACCAACAGCGAAGAGAAGAAGGCCATCGCACGCGCGGCTGAAGCCCTGATCCTGGATGGAGACACGGTCTTCCTGGAGGGCAGCACGACGGTCTACGAATTGGCGGCCCGCCTGCAAAACCGTAATCGTCTTACCGTGGTGACCAACTCGCCCACCATCGTCTGCCAACTGCAGCACAGCTTCGGCGTAAACGTTCTATGTACGGGTGGCGATCTGCAGAAGGACACCTTCTATTTTTCAGGGGAATGGGCCCAGCGCGCCCTTTCAGAGATCCGGCTCGACAAAGCTGTGCTCGGCGTCAGTGCGATTGACGCCGACTATGGCGTCTCGACGGCCAATCACGCTGAAGCCCAGATCAAGAAAATGATCGTGCGCGCGGCTAAGGTCCGCATTGCCCTCGCCGACCACACTAAGTTTGGCAAACAGTCTTTCGCTTTCGTCGGCCCGGTCACCGACATAAACGTATTGGTCACGGACAGTGCAACGCCGGCCAAGGTTGTTCAGCAATTGCGCGAAAACGGCGTCGAAGTGATTTCGGCGGAGCCGAGCGCAAGCGTGGAGCGCCGCAATCGCGCTCATTCGCGCAGAAAGCGTTGACAATAAATCACAAACGCACTAGCCTTGACGGAAAACGACAACACCCCAGGAGCGGAATTGAGCCCTTGCGGAAAGAAAATTCGGCTGCAGCGCGTTCTTGGAGGCACCAATCACTGCGCGCTCGTCGTTGCCTTTGATCATGCCCTGGCGCTCGGTCCGATTCCGGGCACCGAAGATCCGCTGGGCCAGATAAGCCGTTTCGCCGATGCAAAGGTTGACGCAGTACTCCTGAACCTGGGATTGATTCAGAAACTGGCGGATTGCTCGCTACCTGTATCGATGCCTGCCATTATTGCTCGGATCGATTGGACGACGGTGTGGTCGGCAATCGGCAAAGATGGGCAGGGCGAGTTGCATAGTTGTCTGCTCGCACGCCCTGAGGATGCGCTGCGCCACGGCGCCGATGCGGTGCTCACCTACATGGTGGTCGGAACCGGTGACAGCGATTTCGAAAGCAAAGAGGTCGCTCGCACCGCCGAAGTGGCGCGGGAATGCGAACGGATGGGTATTCCCCTGATCGTCGAATCGCTGGCCCGAGGAAACAACGTCACAAATTACGCTGATCCGAAATGGATCACCTTGCATACGCGCATGGCCCTTGAGTTGGGTGCGGATGCGGTTAAGACGGACTACACGGGCGACGTTACGTCTATGCGCGCCATTGTGGAAGGTTGTCCTATTCCGATTCTTGTGCTGGGCGGAAGCCGTCAGGCTTCCGATGATGACGCTTTGGAAGTCGTAAGCGGGGCAGTGATGGCGGGCGCTGCAGGAGTCTTCTTCGGGCGAAACGTTTTCCAGGCAGCGGACATGAATTCGTTTCTGCAACGCGCGCGCGCCCTGCTCCAGGGCAAAGACCTTCTCATGAGACGCTAATGTCGAAGCTCAACTCCACACCAGTCGTGAAACAATCATGGGATGACTTGAACGGCCGCGCTGGTTTTCCCACGAATCCGCATGGGGGCATATCGGTGCGCTCGCGGGCGGCGGGGAGACTTGCGAACTGAGATAAGCATCCGGTTCAGGAGCATGGTCAACCCGGTAAAGCTAGGATCGTTGGATGGGGACTCCACAGCGCGAGGTGATTATCGCAGTTGAACCTTTTCTGTAATTCCTCAGCATGAGCCTGTTGGCAATCGATATCGGTTCAAGCGCGTGCAAAGCCGTGGTGTTCACCATCGCAGGCGACATTCTGGCCAAGTACAGCGTCACCTACACCCCCGATTTTCCGCATCCTTGCCATGCAGAGTTGGATCCCGATAAGTTCTGGTACGCCATCTGCGCGGTGTGTCAGACGGTCACTAAAGCGACATCGGAATCAGTTCAGGCTCTCTGTCTCAGTTCTCATGGCGAGACGTTTGTTGCCGTCGATTCGGACGGGCGCGCCTTGGCGCCGGCAATTCTCAACCAGGACAGCCGCGCGAGCGAGGAAGCGAACTGGTGCGTGCTGGAGATCGGCCGCAAGCGCCTCTTCGAGATCACGGGTTTAGTCGCGCATCCGATGTACCCGATTCCCAAGATTCTGTGGTTGCACAGAAACAAAGCCGAACTATTCGCTCGCACCACTCGCTTTGTGACGCTGATCGGATACCTGCTGTTGAAGATGGGCCTTCCACCCTACGTCGATTACTCTTTAGCTTCGCGGTTTCTTGCCTTCGATATCCGCGGTCGCTGCTGGTCCGAAGAAATACTGAGCATGGTGCGAATCAGCAGCGATCGGCTGCCGGTGCCGGTGCCAGCGGGAACCGTTGTCGGAAAGTTAAATACAGAAGCTGCGGATCGTTTAGGACTTGCTCCCGGAACGACGGTCATATTGGGCGGCCACGATCAACCTTGCGGCGCAGTGGGTGTAGGTGTGATCGAAGCAGGCCGCGTTTCCGATTCTATAGGTACCTATGAGTGCCTTCTCGCCTGCTCCGATGAGCCCTGCCTCTCGGATGTTGCGTTATCAGCCTCTCTCAATTCGTATTGCCACGTCGTCCCCGACAAATTTGTGACCCTCGCGTACTTTCCGTCCGGCATTATGGTGAGGTGGTTTCATGACCTGCTATACGCAGGCGAGAGCAGCGGGAAAAGTTCTGAAGCCGCCAGCCCGGAAGCTGAAGCTCAACATTATTCTTCTCTGGAATCAGACAAGACTGCAGTTCCCACTGGCATCTGCGTTACACCCCATTTGATCGGCACTTGCAATCCTGAATTCAATCCACACGTGCGGGCGGCCATCGTGGGACTTAGTGCTGGAACGACTCGGGGTCAGATCTATCAGGGAATCCTGGAAGGGCTATCCTGTGAACTTTCCATGTTGGCTAACGTGTTGGCGGATGCCGTAGGAGGTTTTCAGGATATCTACGCCTATGGCGGAGGCACGCGTACGGCGCTCGGGCTGCGCTTGCGAGCCGCTCTCACGGGGCGACGGCTGCACTTGATGGCGCAGCAAGAATCAGTTTGCCTCGGAACGGCCATTCTGGCGGCGGTCGCAGCCGACGAATACAAGAGTGTCTCCGAAGCAGTAGATCAGATGGTCCACGAGGCTACAGTTTTGCACCCCGATCCGGAATTGAGTGATCGCTACCGAGAACAAATGAAACGTTATTGCCTGCTCAGGTCAGTTGTCACATCACAGGTCTGATTCAAGTCGCGAACTTTGGGAGGAGCGTTGATTCAACCGACGGTCGGATTCATTGTTTACGGTGTGCACAAGGACGGGCTCCAGGATCCAATGGGAGTCCCTTTCATTGACGATGCCATTGTAAGTCGATCTAAGAAGGCGCTGGTCCAGGCCGGAATCAAATTGGTGGAGCACGATCTTGTCATTGCCACGAAGGAAGAAGCGCGAGCGGCCTTGAAGAAAATGAAATCTGACGATCAGGTTGATGCCGTCGTGCTCTTTTCGGGGACTTGGGTGTGGGCGGCGCACTTGGTGGGCGCTATCCGGGATTTCGCTGCGAGTGGAAAAGCTGTGCTCCTCTGGACACATCCCGGATCGCAAGGTTGGCGGCCAGTGGGAGGTTTAGTCATGCACGGAGGCTTGTTGGAAGTAGGTATTCCTCACAAATTCGTGTATGGCGAAGCGGACGATTCGGACACGGTTTTGAAAATCGTCAGCTGTGCCCGCGCGGCTCATCTTAAGAATGGGTTGAATCTCTCGACGATGGGAGCATTTGGTGGACGTGGGATGGGACAGACCTGCGGGGTTGCAGACCCTTCGCAGTGGATGCGCACGTTTGGTGTCGATATCGATTCACGCGATACGACAGAACTGATCAGGACTGCCGAGAAAATCCCACAAAAAGAGATCGATCGGTTACAACCCCGCTTGCAACAGCTTTTTGGAACTGCGCCGGATCAGAGTGTTGTGAACGAGCGTTCGATTCGCTTGTATCTCGCCCTCAAGAAAATTATCGCGAAAGAGAAATTCGATTTCTATACCATCCAGTCTTTTCCCGGCCTCGGAGACAACTACTCGGCCACCTGCTTCGCGCAAAGCATGATGCTCGAGGATGGCTATGGCACTTCGACCCTGGGAGACGTCAACACCGCTCTTACCGTTCTGCTGCTCACGAAACTAAGCAAAGAACCCGTCTATTACGGCGACTTGCAGCATATCGATAGAAAGAAGAAAGAAATCAAGATCATCGGGGACGGCGCCTGTCCACCTTCCTTAGCGAGCAAACTGGGGCCGGCTGGGTTTTCCGAGCATGGTATTCCCACCGAGGGCGAAGCGGGCGGACTCTCGGTGAGGCTGATCTGCAAAGTCGGAGAAGGAGTGTTGGCTCGCCTGGGACGCGTGAATGGCGAATTTCAGATGGTACTCACCCCAGCTACCATTTTTGAGCCACCGAAAGAAAAGATCCAGGAACGGCTGAACGAATGCGGCATTCCTTTCTGGCCGCATGGCTTTGTTACCGTGCATTGCGATATCGACAAGATGCTCGAGAGTTGGACCAACGAATACGCGTGCCTCGGATATGGCAGTGAGTTGTATCCTGCGCTCGTCGATTTCTGCGAACTAACTGGCATCAAAGCGGTCCTGCCTTGACGTTCAAACTGCTAGCTTTGTGCGAAAACCGCCTTTGCGGCCTGCACCGTGTTGCAGTGGATGGTGACGGTATCCTCGACCACGCGGGCGTAGCCCCCGGCGAAAGTGACCATTACTGGAACGCCGCGTGTCTTAGCGACCTTGAACACCAGCTCGTCTCGTTTCTTTAAACCTTCCATGGTGAGCGAAAGCCCCCCTAATTGATCTTCGCGGTAAGGATCAGCTCCCGCAATGTAGCAGATCAGCTCAGGATCAAACTGACGCAAGCCTGAACTGAGAGCATTGTCCAGCCAGGCTAGGTAATCGGCGTCGCCGATCTCGTCAGGCAAATCGACGTCAATCGATGACGGCGGTTTCCATGCAGGATAGTTGTTCTGCTGGTGAAGTGAGATGGTGAAAACGTTGCCTGCCTGAGCACTGCGTAGTCTGGCGGTTCTGTTCAGAAGCGAACTCGAACGTGAGGGCAAAGGATCGCTCGGTATCCGCGTGCCGGCAAAGATAGCTGCCGTGCCATTGCCATGGTGAACATCACAATCCACCGTCATGGCCCTTGTGATCCGGTCATCACGCTGCATGCGACGTATTGCGACGGCCACGTCGTGGATCATGCAAAAGCCTTCGCCGTGATCAGGAAAGGCATGATGAAATCCCCCTCCTATATTGAAGGCGACGCCGTCGTTCAGAGCCTGCTCGGCGGCCAGGATTGATCCGCCCGCAGCCAGCCAGAAAGCCCGGACTAGTTCAGGGGAGTAAGGGATCTCCATCTCCAGTTCTTCGCGCGCCGAAAGCGTGCCCGTCTTCAGCTTTTGGACATACGCGGGCGTATGGACCAGCAGGATATCCTGATCAGATGCGGGCTGCGGCTTTAGGAAATCCGCGGCCTCGGCTGTGCCTGACTGAATCAGTTTGTTATGGATACGCTGATATTTCTCGGCAGGGAAGACGTGAGGCCCGATCGGGAGATAGTAGTCGTCGCTATAAACAAGCTTAAATGGGAG
>Ga0126384_10001377_pt1 | contig 14367 bp, 20 predicted proteins | sample PanSoiMetPlot_36_FD_92543 | JGI IMG/M metagenome (GOLD analysis project Ga0126384, IMG submission 92543) | Tropical forest soil microbial communities from Panama - MetaG Plot_36 | ecosystem: Environmental > Terrestrial > Soil > Tropical forest > Bulk soil | place: Panama | collected 2016-02-17 | reverse complement strand
CGGGGAGGCGCTCAAGAAGGACCCGAACATCTCGCCGCTCTCCGCCACCGTGGTCGGCGACATGGCGAGCCGCTCCGCCCAGGCATTCATCGAGCAGGGCACGATCAAGTCGATCTCGGATCTGCTGCGCTCGACGCACGATAAGGGCTTCGCGCAGCGCTACCTCGCCAGCATGGCGTCGGGGTTCATCCCGTTCTCCGGAGCGCTCCGGGCCGTCCGCCGAGCCGAGGATCCCACCGTCCGCCAGCCCCGGAGCTTCACCGAGCAGGTGACTTCGCAGCTCCCGTTCCTCTCCCGGCAGGTGGGCCCCCAGCTCCGAGCGACCGGCGAGGAGCGCCAGACGACCACCGTCGGCGGGGCGCTCGGCCGCCTGCTCCTGCCAGCCGAGGTGACCCGGCCCCCGGCCCGCTCGGGCGTGGAGACCGAGCTGGACCGGATCGGCGTCACGCTGCCGGTGATCCGGGGCAAGCGGACCGGGCTCCCCCAGGACATCCCACTCCGCCAGGAGCGCGGCCGGGCGACCATCGAGGCGCTGGACCGGCTGTTCAGCAAGCCGAGCTACGAGAACGCCGACGTGGACAAGCAACGCAAACGCGCGCTCGAGACGATCAAGGAAGCGCGCAAGGAAGCCGGCGCCCGGCAGGTGCGCGAAGCTCACCGGGCCGCTCGAGGGCAGTAAGATGGCCGAAGGCACCTGGCGTCGGGCTCTGTCTCCGGAGGAGGCCCGCTTCATCGAGCACCGCTACGAGGTGCTCTCGGCACGCTGGCGGCAGCGCTTCCCGGACGTGGAGCCCCCGCCGTGCGGCGGGGACGCGCTCGAGCGGATCCGCACCGTGCAGCTCATGCTCGACAAGCTCCGCCGCGGCGGGGTCTCCCAGGAGGAGATCATCGGGCTGGTGCGGGGCCCCGGCATGGTGGTGGAAGACGCGGCGCTCCGGGCGGCTCAGGCGCAGGCCGCCACGCCTGCTCCGCCAGCACCGGAGCCGGAGACCAATGGCGATCCCGGCGTTCGATGAGCCCGCCCGCCGCGTCTTCTGCGTGCCGCTCACGCTGGTGCCGACGCTGCGGACGAGTGCGGATTGGGCTTATTCGACAGGAGGGGTCGTGATCCCCCGCCTCGTGCTCGGGCAGCGCAACGACCGGGTGGTGCTCTACTTCGGGGCGACGATCTACGTCGTGGATGCCGGCGGCGTCGGGGAGGCGAAGTGCGTGTTCTACACGCACGACACCCGCCGGCACATCGAGCTGGAGCCCTTGACGATCCGCTCGGACCTGACCAATCGCCAGAGCTTCATCCGGGGCCCGCTCGACGTGACGAAGCTGCTGCCCCCTGGGGATCTCGTCGGCGTGCGCGGCGCCGCCCGCTCGGTCGTGGACGGGCTCGAGGTGTCGTTCTTTCACCTGACCGCGACCTTCATGGTGCAGTGAGGGAGGCAAGCAATGCGAACGCTGCTGCTGGTGCTGGTCCTGCTGCTCAGCCGCTCCGGGTGGGCTCTCGTGCTCGATGCCTCGAGCGCGACCAACGGGTCTCTGGCGGCGGCGCAGACCGCCACCGGGGGCTCGGCGAACACGCTCAAGATGGGCCAGACGAAGTACCGGACCCTGGTCGTGACGATGACGAACACGGCCGGGACGGCGACCGCCCAGCTCGAGATCAACTGCACGGGGGTCGCGGCCGATTGGGGCGCCGTCTCGGGTAGCTCGAGCGCCCTCACGGTCAGTGCCGCGGCGGTGAGCGTCGTCTACCCGCTCTGCTCCTACCGGACGAACGTCACGGCCTGTAGCTCGTGCAACGTGAACACGAGCTACGCGGTGGGGCCGGAGATCCAGTGAGACCCTGGCTCCTGCTCGGGCTGCTCCTCGGGTTTCTCTGGGCTGTCGCCTGGGGACGGCCGACTGCGGTCACCGGGCCGGCGTTCACCGAGGGTCCCGCTCGGGTGAGCGGGGGGACGACCACTACCACGACGCTCCCGGTCGGCTCGCAGAACTGGTGTCCCTCGATGCTCGCCTGCTGGATGCTGGACGAGGCGTCGGGCACCCGGACGAACGCGCAGGGGACCACCTCCCGGAACCTGACCGAGAGCGGCGGGACCACCGCCAACGACACCACGAACAAGATGGAGGGGACCGCGGCGGCCCTCCTCGTTGCCAACATCTGGCTCCAGACGACCGACGCCACGCTGAAGGCGATCCCGGCCCCCTTCACCTGCGGGCTCTGGGCCCGCAAGACTGCCTCCAACTCCATGATCGTCTTCGGCGCCTACAACGGGACGGTGAACGGCTGGCAGGTGTGGCACAACTCCGACACCAACTGGCAGTTTCAGATGTTCGGCGGGGGGAATAATATCTACTTCACCCCCGGGAACGCGGCGAACACCTGGACCCATGTGGCCGTGCGCTACGGCGGGGGCGCCAGCGGCACCACCCTCCAGAGCTACAAGGACGGCCTGCCGCGCACGACGGCGGAGGGTCCCTACATCGTCTCGACGGGCACCGTCTTCCAAGTCGGCTCGGGCAGCTACGCCGGGCAGATTGACGAACTGTGGTGTGCTGGCTCGGTGCTCTCCGATGCGGCGATCTGCCGGATCTGCTCGTGCGGGGTCCGCGGCGAGCAGTGTACCTGCACCGGCTCGAGCTTCGCGACGACGGGGCGCAATGCCTCGGCGTGTAGCTCCTGCACGCTGCCGGCGCTCTGCAACGCGCCGACACCCCCGTGATGCACATGGCGGCGCTCCTGCTCCCGCTCTGCTTGCCGAGTCTCGGGACGGGCGTCGTGCTCGGCCCCACCTCGCCGGCCAACATGAACGGGGCGATCGACTCGACCGAGGATGCCCGGGGGCCCCTGTTCCTCGATCACGATGACACTCTCGGCGCCGGCACCGGCACCGCGACCCTCCTGGCGCAGACCACCGACGAGACCCTCCAGACGGCGACGGGGATCTCCCTCGCCGTCCGTGCCAACACGGTCGTGGCGGCGTTCTCCTACGGGCTCACCGACCAGCTCGACGCCTCCCTCGTGCTCCCGATCATTCAGGAGCAGGTGACCGCGACCGTCACGGGGCCGCTGGTCGGGCACACCTACGTCACCTTCGCCGGTCCCTCCGATCTCGGCGTGCGGCTCAAGTACCGCCTGACCGACGGGCTGGCCGCGACGCTCAAAGCCACCTTCCCGACCGGCGACCACGCCACCGGGCTCGGCGCGGGCGCCTATTTCCTCTCTCCCGGCGTTGTCGCCTCCACGCTGCTCGGCCCCGTGCAGGCGAACGCCATGGTCGCCTACAATGTCAATCTTTCGTTCGCGGACCACTCGAGCATCTCCTACGGCGCCGGGCTCTCGACCCTGCTCCTCCCCCAGCTCGGCGCCGCCGTCGAGTTCCTCGGAGAGTCCGGGACGGGCGCCGTCGATCCGCTCCTCCTGTTCGGCACCGACTACAGCCAGCGCCACCTCCTTGCCGTCGCCTTCGGGCTCCGGTGGGCGCTCACGCCGCACTGGATGGTCTTCGCCGCGGGCTCCTACACGATCAATCACGACGGTGGTCTGCGTGATAGCAGCGTGTTCCCTACTCTGGGCGTCGGTGGGCGCTTCTGAATGCCTCCAGATACCCCTCAAGGTCGTCAAGAAGGCCAAGGGCCCTCCTGGACCCGCTGGCCCCCCGGGTCCTCCTGGGCCTCCTGGCGCGACTGGTGCGACCGGCTCGGCTGGACTTGTCGGGCCGCCTGGACCGCCTGGATCACCTGGAGCCCCGGGGATCTCCGGGACGCCTGGGCCGCCTGGGCTGCCCGGACCTTCGGGCCCTCCGGGACCGACCGGCCCGACCGGGGCGAGCATGCCGGGCACGATCACGCCCCGGGCGGCGACGACCCAGGTGCTCCGTCCCCCGGTGGGGGTCCCCGTGATGGCGATGGCTGAGTGCCTCCCCACCGAGACCGTTGTCGGCGGGGGCGTTCGCATGGAGACGACCGATCCCCGTGACCTGAGCCGCTTCCACATGCTCGAAGGCGGTCCCACCGCCACCGGCTGGGTCGGGCAGGGTGCCGCCATCCAGGGCTTCGCGCAGGGCTCCTCCTTGATCCTCACCACCACCGTCTACTGCCTGGCACCCTGATGGCGAACGGTCCCGCAGCGCCCGGCACCTGGATTGACATCGCCTCCAAGGCGATCATCACGGTCGGCTTCCCGACCGTGATGGCTGGCGTGCTGCTCTGGTGGCTCCTCACCACGCTCGAGAAGACCATGGATGCCGCCTCCGCGCGCATCGCCACCAACACCGAAGCGATCTCCCGCCTGATTACCAACGAGGAGGCGATCCTGAAGGAACTCCAGGGGCAGCGGCAGGAGATGGCCGTACAGACGCAGTACTTGAAGGAGCTGATGGAGAAGTCGGGGCGCCTGCTCCAGATACAGGAGAAACGGCAATGAGCGTCGGACCGATCAACCGGAAGTACTACTACGACTCCGTGCGGGGGAGCCTGTTCTCGGGCTCGATGAAGCAGAGCCAGGTGGACGGGCAGAACGCGCTGCTCGACTACGGCGAGCAGCAGAGCTGGGACGACCGCTGGCTTGCCTACCTCCTCGCCACGGCGTTCTGGGAGACGGCACAGACCGTTCAACCGATCGCCGAGTACGGGAAAGGCCAGGGCAAGCCCTACGGGAAGCCCGACGGGCCCTACGGGCAGGTGTACTACGGGCGGGGCTTCGTGCAGCTCACCTGGTACGACAACTACAACAAGCAAGACAAGAAGCTCAAGCTGAACGGGCAGCTCGTCAAGGTCGCCGACACCGCGCTCGACTTGCAGGTGGCGACCGACATCATCTTCGGCGGGATGCGCGACGGGGACTTCACCGGGGTCGGCTTGGCGAAGTATATCAACGACTCCCAGACCGACTTCTACAATGCCCGCAAGATCGTGAACGGCTTGGACCAGGCGACCACGATCCAGGGGATCGCGGTCAAGTTCTTGAACGCCATCACGCACCTCGCGGGGTGAGGGAAAGGAGCTGGGGATGATCGTCGCACTGCTCTTGATCGCCGCGTTCGTCTGCTTCGTGCTCGCAACCATCGGCGTCACGGTCCGGAGCTACACGCCAACGCATCTGATCGCGGCGGGGCTCGGGCTCTGGCTGCTCACCGTGCTGATCGAGACCGTGCGCGTGCTCTCGACGCACAGCGGATAGGAGGGGACCATGAAGCTCACGGGGAGAGAGCCCGGTGCGGGCGGCGCGACGCGCAAGACGATGCCGAAGGCCAAGGGCAACGCGATCCCGCCGAAGACGCAGAAGGGTGGCGGCGTCGATGACACGGGCGGCGACACGGTGGCGAAGCAGCTCACCCGCCTCTCGGCGGACGAGCGCCCGCCGCACTCGAGCATGAGTGCGACGCGCAACATGGACGACGTGTTCCAGCCCGGCGTGCGGCGCGACGTACAGGAGACCGGCACGCCGCTCGGTGCCCGGCTAGTTACTTCGCGGCTCAGCAAGGGCTTGCGCGGCGGCAGGCGGCTTGCTAGTAGGTGAGCTACCACCACCACCGGCAGCACGGCCCCGCAACACCCGGCGCGGCTGATCCTGACCAGCCGCGCCGGGCCCACCTGCTCGGGGGCTTGACGGAAGCGCGGTGGTTCCGGTAGTGCTCGAGCCGCTGGTGATTGTCGGCACCAGCCCCTTCCGTGCAGGGCTCTCGGCTCGCTCGCGTCCCACGTCGGTCTCGACAACTTGACGCTGGACAGCGACCGTGAGCCTCGCACCGAGGGGGGGGGCTTGACGGATCGTGCGGCGTTTGCGATACGCCCTGCCGTCGGGACCGATTGAACGTTGGTTGTGTTGTGGGCTGGCGGCTGCTGCCGAGGGGGGCTCTCTATCCCCTCCCATCTCTCCCGCTACCCCCCAAACCCCCCTCCCGAGGGGGGCTTCCGGAAGTAGATCCGAACGTCTGTAGTAGGATCCACCGTCTCGCCGGAGGCGGATACGGTTACAAAACTCCAGATCTGGATCTCCGCGCGCGTGCGCGCGAGGGGGCTGCATGGTGCCGCTGTTCGACATGGGGCCGGGCATCTCACCCGCTGATCTGCTGGCCGGGTGCTCGCCGCGGGGGAAAGAAGCGGGGGTGACGACCTGGCTGGGTGAGCAGCTTGTGGTTTGGGGGGTGCCACGGATGCCGCCGCCACGCTGGCGCGAATACCTTGAGCACGCCTGGTGTTTTGCCCAAGGGAGGGATCGTCGGCGGGAGCGGGCTCGAGCGGTTCGGGAGTGCGGTTGGTTGCGTTGACCGTAGAGTACCAAAGGAGTAAGGTGCCTAAGAGGAGGGTCTACCCGTGAGTGACACCCGTGACGTAGTGCCGGGGGCAACCCCGGAGTCGAAGATGTTTCAGAACTTGGCCGTGCAGAGCCGGGTGCTCGAGGGCATGGAAGGCATCCGGACCGCTGACCTGGGGCTCAAACCCCGCATGCTCCGGATCATCCACAAGGTCGATCGGGCCGAAGACGTGGAGCGCGGGCTCAAGCCCGGGTTCCTCCAGCTCGGGAACGACGTGTGCGTGCCGACGCTCGAGGTGGTGTTCCTGAAGGCGACGATCGGCCGGGTGCTGATGGAAGGGGACGGCCCGTCTGCCCGGCCCACCTGCGGCTCCGCCGACGGCCGGGAGCCCTACCCGTTCCTCGCCCACCCGAAGTCCGCCGAGTGCCCGCCCTGCCCCTACTCGCAGTGGGAGACGAACCCGCAGACCGGCAAGCGCGTCCCGCCGCCGTGCCAGCGGGCGATCGTGTTCCTCGGGCTCGAGGGGGTGAAATCGACCACCGGGCCGACGCCGTTCTGGTGGGTGTGCAAGAAGACCGCGTTCCAGCCGGCGCAGCAGTTCCTTGCCGATCTCCAGCAGTCGAGCCAGGTGGGCTCGCTGCGGGAGGTGTTCGTGCGGATCACCACCGAGCGCAAGGCGCAGCCCGGGGGCGGCGTCACCTACTACGTGCCGGTGCTGACCGTCGCCGACCACCAGCCGGGGAACCGCAACGGGCTCCGCAAGCTGTTCGATCTCGCCCGCGACGTGACCTACACGCACGGCTTGCAGGACGAGGGCGGTGAGGCGGAGCCGGAGGCGGACGAGGTGATCGACGTGACCCCGCCGAAGGGGAACGGGAAGGCGGCCGATCCTGATGGCGGCATCCCATTCTGAGACGGCAGAACTGGTCTCCACGATCTTCGGCGAGCTGCTCTGGTTGAACCAGCACCAGGGCCGCCCGCTCGAGGAGCTGGTGAACGAGCGCTTCTCTACCTGGCAGATGATCGCGGCCCGGATCCGCAGCGGCGAGCCGCTCGAGCACTTGGCCGCCGACGTGGCGCTGGTGGCGGAGATCGCGGACCCCGGGGTTCTCGGGTTCATCACCTGCTCCTCGATCTTCTGGTGTGCCATGGGGTTCATGCTCGCCAAGTGGGACGAGATGGAGAACGAGGCGGTGCGCCGGGTGCGGGAGCAGCTCCAATGACAACCGGGTGTCCCATGCTGATCTGGGCGCACCGCGGCGTGCGCTGCCGGGGGCTGCACTTGACCCCGGAGGCTCCGTGTCCTGGGAATCGCCACGGGCCCGCGCAGCGTGTCCCCTGTGGCCGCCGGACGCGGTGCTCGAGCGGCTACTGCCTGAAGCACTGCCCGGATCACCAACGATGATCGAGCCCTGCCCGGACTGGTGGGACCCGTTGGCGGTGATGTTCGATGACGCCGACGGGGACCCGCTCCCGGTGCTCGCGCCGTACTACGCCTACGTGGTCGAGACCGTCGTCCCGCTCGCCGTCCGCGACGTGCTCACGATGCGGGCCTGGGGGTTCGCCAAGGATTTCCTTGACGCGCAGCCGCTCCCGGTGACGGTGCTCGAGTGGCAGAGCCGGTGGCGGAACTTTGTCGAGCAGATCTGGCGGCTGGTCCACCAGCACGGGCAGCGGGCCTGGGTGGCGGAGAAGCCGAAGCAGCGGGGCATCGTCCGCAAGAAGCCGGTGTTGAAGCTGTAGGAGGGGAGCCATGTCGAATCTCTGTGAGCGGTGCGGGAAGAACGCCTCCGCGATGGAGGTGGGCTGGGACTACTGCGCGAACTGTGGCCGGACGCTCTGCCCATCGGACATGCAGCGGGGCTGCTGCGGGGCGACCCCGGCGGTCTCGGGGGTCACGCAGGACCAGGTGTTTCTGCGGCAGGATGCGCCGGCCCAGCCGAGCCACAAGGTCGTGATCGAGTCGGTGCAGATCGAGCGCGATACGCCGCACGGGACCAACTAGGGTGACGATCCCCGAGGTGCTGCGCCGGGCCGGGCATCCCGAGGGTCGCCGCTGGGGGGAGCGCTGGCGGACGACGTGCCCGCTGCACCGGGGCCAGAACGAGCAGGCGTTCAGCTACACGCTCGAGGTGTGGCACTGCTTCCGGTGTGACGAGTCGGGCGGCGTCCGCGGGCTTGCCGACCGGCTCGGCGTGCTCGAGGAGCCGGTGGCGCGGCCCCCGCTTGAGGGTGTGCCCGAGCTGCGGGACTTGCGCCGGCCGGACCGGAGCCGGCCTTTCGAGCGGCCGACGGCGATCCTCGCCCGGCTCGCCGCACACGACCGGGCCCGGGTGCTGGCGCAGGCGACGGTGCTGCACCAGCTCGCCGAGGAGCAGCAGGCAGTGGCGATTCCCCGGTGGCTTGACGAAGTAGCCGTAGACTACCAAGATGACCCTGATGGACGCCTCGAGGCATTCGAGGAAGGGGCCCGCTGGTGGGCCGAGGCGCAAGGCTGGAAGGATCTCGCCCATGAACTATTTGTGGCTGTGGCGTTTGATCCCGTGCTCGCCGAGGTGGCGCCGCAGACTGCGTGCTCGGTGGCGGAAGCGGCGTGCTTCTGCCTCTGTGCCGGTGCCGTGGCCGTCCCTCGAGGAGCCCGAACGCGACCACGACTAGGAGACGCACCGCGATGAAGCGACCGAAGTACAAGAAGTCCCGTCCCCGGCCCCTGGCGCACGGGGCGGCCCCGCGCGCCGGCCGGCTGCCGGCGGAGCCGGTGTACCCGCATCCGGGCCCCTACCAGCGGGTCTGGTTCGGGTGCCGGACGTGTGGCTATCACTGGTTCCCGACGAACGAGGAGCCGACCCGGTGCCCGAAGTGTGAGCGGGAGCTGGGCACTACCCGCAAGCTCTCCGGGACCGGGCTGCCGAAAGACCCGCGGGCGCTGCTGCTCTGCAAGTGCTACCGTTGTGGGCACGAGTGGTTCGCCCGCAAGCGGGTGCCGCTGCTGCCCAAGTACTGCGGCAACCCGAAGTGTACGAGCCCGTTCTGGGGCTGGCCGCGGGTGCTCAAGCCGGGCCAGCCCTGGGTGCTCGAGGGAGGGAGGGGGAAGGATGCCATATCCGGCGAGCCGCTCCGAGCTGGAGGCGGCGGGATACCGCTTTGACACGGTGGGCCGCTGCAAGGGGAACCGCTGCAAGGCCGAGTTTGAGTGGTGGTGGACGCCGAAGAAGAAGCGTATCCCGCTCAACGCCGACGGCACGCCGCATCACCTGACATGTGTGGATGCCGCGCAGTTCAAGACCCCGCGGGAGAAGCGGGGCAAGTAGGCTTGACAACCGGGGGCTGGTTGCAGTACCAAGATTCTCCGATGGATGGAGTTCGTTTCTGGGCATTCGTGGATCGGTCGGGTCCCCTGACTGCCTGCTGGTTGTGGAAGGGTGGGCGGAATGGGCGGACGGGGTACGGCTGTGTGATGATGGAGTATGCCTATCGGACTCAGCGGGCTCATCGAGTGGCTTGGGAGCTGTACTACCGGCGGCGGATTCCGGTTGGGCTGCAAGTCGATCACTTGTGTCGAGTTCGTCTGTGCTGCAATCCGCTGCACCTTGAGGTGGTGACCCAGGCGGAGAACATGCGCCGGGCGCGGGAGTGGGCAGCATGAGACGGGTTATGGGGATAGACCCGGGGCTCTCCGGCGGGATCGGGGTGCTCGATCTCGAGGAGGATGGGCGGCTCGGACATGCCTTCGCGCAGCAGACCCCGGTGCTCAAGTTCAAGAAGAACGGCCGCTGGAAGCGGGAGTACGATCTGGTCGCGATGCGTGGGGTGCTGGTGCAATTCGCGGTGAACTACCCGGTGCGGCCGGAGATCATCGTCGGGCTCGAGAGCCAGAACCCGCATCCGGCGGAGGGCGTCGTGTCGGCGATGCGCCTCGGACTCGGGCTCGGCTTCTGGGAGGGGCTGCTCGCCGGGCTCGGCATCCCCTACCGGCGCGTCGTGCCGCTGGTGTGGAAGCGCCACCACGGGCTCTTGAAGCAGCCGAAGGCGATGAGCCAGGTGCTCGTCGGGCGGCTGTTCCCGTTCTGTGCGAGCCAGCGCAAGGTGGACGAGGGCCCCTGTGAAGCGCTGCTGATTGCCGCCTATGTGGCGGCGCATGAAGGATGGACGCGGGAGCGGACCGCGAGGTTTGAGCCCGAGGCCGAGGAGGCGCAAGGTGAACTCCAGCTCTGAGAACGGTGGCGAGCGGCGCGGCGCATTTGACTTCGCGCGCTCGGTGTCGCAGCGGCGCCGGCTCCGCAAGTGCAATTTCAGCTACTACCTGCACTACGGCGAGGGCTACACGGCGAAGGCGCGCAAGGGTACTTATGCCTTCGGCGATGCCTGGCAGGTAGCTGTCGAAGCGGTGCTCCAGGGAGCGGCGACCAGCCCCGAGCAGATGTACGAAGTCTTCCGCTCGGAGTGGGCGAAGGTCGAGCAGCTCCCGCTCGAGTGGAACAGCCGCAACGGCTACAACTTCTTCCTCGAGCGCGGGAAGGCGCTGGCGCAGGTGGCCTACCGCGAGCTGCGGCAGATCGTCGGGCAGCCGAAGGGGGCGGCGATCTACAACCAGCGCTTCACCTACGAGCTGGCGCCGGGGCTGCTCGAGACGGCGGTGCCGGACTACGTGGGCCCGGTGCTGCGCTACCAGGCGCCGGGGGTGTACCTCGAGCCGGTGCAGACCGTGATCGACTGGAAGACTTCTGACCGCGAGTACAAGGAAGTCGGCGTGGAGCTGGACGAGCAGCTCACCGACTATCAGCTCGGCGTCGAGCGGCACTACAACCGGCGGATCGAGCAGGTGGCGCTCTGTGTGTTCATCTACGCGGCGATGCCGAAGGTGCAGTGGATCTTCTGCCCGCGCCGGCCGCCCGAGGTGCTCGAGCAGTTCGTGGCGTCGGCGGTCGTGGATGACCAGCGGATCCGGCGGAACGAGTTTCCGCGCAACACCAACGCCTGCTTTATGATGGGCCGGTGCGAGATGGTCCCGATCTGCTACCCGAGCCAGCGCCACCTGATCGCTGCCGAGCTGGACAAACCAGCCGAGCGGCGCAATGACCAGCCCCTCGACTGGATCCAGCTCGAGGCGATCGAGACCGAGTGAAGGGAGCGACGATGCCGAGAAAGAAGCAGGGAGTGACCGCGAGCCGGGCCCGGGATGCGAAGGGCCGGCTGCTGCCGTCGGATGCGAAGGCACGCCAGAAGGTGCTCGCCGACCAGCAGCACGAGGAGCTACAGACGCTCCGGGACGTGCAGGGGAAGCCGGAGCCTCCGCCGCCGCCGCCCGCGGTGGTGCCGTCGGTGTGGACGCCGAACGGCGGGACTGAGGTAGATGGGCTCTACCCGAGCCTCGCCACGTGGCGCCAGCTCCACGAGATCGGGCAGACCATCCTCGAGTCCGGCATGAAGCCGGCGTGGATTCACACCATCCAGCAGATGGTGACGGTGCTGCTCCGGGGCTACGAGCTGCGGGTGGGCCCGAGTCAGATTCTCTGGAACACCTACCTGGGCGACGACGGCCGGCTGCTGAACACGGCCGAGCTGATGCGCTCGCTCGTGCAGCGCTCGGGCGCCGGCTACCTGCGGCCGGTCCGCCGGGACAACGAGGAGGTGACCTACGAGGCGGTGCGCTACGGCGCGACGCCCGAGGCGGACGTGAAGGTGACGGTCACCTGGCACGTCGGGATGCTGCCGGGGGGCCCGCTCAAGGGGCAGCCGCGGCAGACCCTCGATGCCCGGGCTACCTCGGAGATCTGCCGGACCTTGTTTGCGGACATTGCCGGGGGCTACACGCCGGAAGACTTCGACCGGCCGACTGGACCCCCGCAGGCTCGACCGACCCCCCCGCCGCCGCCCACCACCTCACCCCCTGCCGAGCCGGTGCAGCCGGTAGCTGTCACGCCACCGGCCCCGGAGCCTCCGGCTGTCACGCCGGAGGCTCCCCCGGCTCAGGCGTCCCCTCCCAAGGGGGCGAAGAAGGCCCCTACGGAGCCCGCAGCGCCTCCGGCGCCGTCGGCGAAGCCCGAGGCCCCGGCCCAGGTGGCGCCGCCTGTCTCCGCCGTCCCTGGCGACGTGGGCCCGGATCCCAAGGTGCCGGGCTACGGGCAGGAGGTACTGCCGGGCCGCAAGCTCGTGCGGTTGGTGCAGGTGCCGATGCCGGACGGCACGCACGCGCCGCGCTACACCGCCGGGATCTCGGCCGACCAGATCGGGCGCATCTTCCAGGTGGCCGGGGAGCAGTACCAGGAGGTAGCGCAGAAGTGGCTCGGGTCGAAGAAGCTGAAGGGGCTCTCCTGGTGTACGGAGGAGGAGGGCGCCGAGCTGATCGTGATGCTCACCGGGATCGCGAGCGGGGCGCACACCACCCTTGGCGTGAACCCGGCGAACCCGACGCCCGAGCTGACCCGGGAGCGGGCGCTGCACATCTTCAGCCGGGAGATGGGCAAGCTCGAGTTCGACGTGGATCAGGCGCTCCGCTACGTGGCGCAGAAGACCGGCATCATGGACCCGGCGCGGCTGCTGCCGGAGCAGATCGTGCAGGCGGCGGAAGATTTCCGCGCGATGGCTGCTGCTGACCTAAACAGCTTCAAGATCGCCTTCGCCCGGGAAACGGACCGCATGGGGATAGATCCGAGCGGGGGAAGCGCACCGTTCTAAGATGCGCCTCTCCCTTGATCCGGAGCAGGAGCAGGCGATGCGAGCACCCGAGCCCCGGGTGCTCGTCCTCTCCGGCGCCGGGAGCGGCAAGACCCGGCTGCTGACTGCCCGAGCCCAATGGCTCCGGGAGGAGCAGCACGTGCCGGGCAACCAGATCGCCTGCATCACGTTCTCAAAGGCCGCGGCCGAGGAGATGGCCGCTCGGCTCGTGGGGGACTCCGGGTTCTACCCGGATGAGAAGACCGGGCCCCAGGGCATGTGGATCGGGACGATCCATGCCCTCGGCCTGCGTATCCTGGGCTCGGTCTTCCGCGGCCGCTCCGTCGCCGACAAGCAGATGAGCACCCGGCTGATGACCCGGGTGCTCCGGGAGCTGAAGGCGCCGCGGGAGCTGAAGCCCGGCGAGACGCTCAAGCGGTGTGAGACCGCCAAGAGCGCGTTCATGCCGTGGCCGGGGGACATTGCCGTCTACTGCGAGCGCTACCAGGCGATGCTGGTCGAGCACCGCATGTTCGACTTCACCGACTTGCTGGTGGAGGCGGTGAAGCTGCTCGAGAGCCGGCCCGACGTGCGGGCGCAGTGGGAGCGGCGCTACCGCCATGTCCTGGTAGACGAGGTGCAGGACACGAGCCCGGTGCAGTGGCGGCTGATCCGCTGCCTGGTGCAGCCGACGACGTGCCTGTTCGCCGTCGGCGATCTCGGGCAGTCGATCTACGCCTTCCGCGGGGCGCGGCCGGAGTACCTGCTGGACGATCTCGAGCGGCTGCTCGGGTCGTGGACGACCTATGCGCTCACCCGCAACTACCGCTCGGTGCCCGAGGTGATCGGGCTGGCGAACCGGATCTCCGAGGGGCGTCGGGGCATGGTCGAGATCAAGCCGACGCGGGACGAGACCCGCCGGCCGCCGGACGTGCTGCCGCTCGAGATGCTCTGGGCCGACTCGGCGGACCGGGAAGCGCGGGCCGGGCTCGCCGCGATCCAGCAGACCATGAGCCGCTGGCCGCTCGAGCACGGGGACTGCGCCGTGCTCTGCCGGACCAACGCGCAGATCGAGCCCTGGGAGGCGGCGTGTGTTGCCGCCCGCATGCCCTACGTCGTGCTTGGGGGGTTCAGCTTCTACCTCCGGGCCGAGGTGCAGGACGTGATCGCCTGGCTCCGGATCGCCACGCTCGAGCTGGAGGATCCGCAGTGGGCCGCGGCGCTCGATCGAGTCTACAACCGCCCGAGCCGCTACCTCGGCAAAGCCTGGCGAGACGAGCTGGAGCGGCAAGGCGGCTGGGCCCGCTTCGTCGGGCCGGCGTCGGGGGTGCCGCGGTTCCGGCTCGGCTACCAGCAGCGGGCGACCGACGGGCTCATGCGGGACGTGTGGGCGCTGCGGGACCTGGCGCCGTCGGCGTCGGCGTGTGACGTGGCGCGGCATGTGATCGACGGCCCG
>Ga0126384_10001376_pt1 | contig 14375 bp, 7 predicted proteins | sample PanSoiMetPlot_36_FD_92543 | JGI IMG/M metagenome (GOLD analysis project Ga0126384, IMG submission 92543) | Tropical forest soil microbial communities from Panama - MetaG Plot_36 | ecosystem: Environmental > Terrestrial > Soil > Tropical forest > Bulk soil | place: Panama | collected 2016-02-17 | reverse complement strand
TATTGAAACTCGTTGCTTTTGCCCACCTGAAAGTTTTACGCCGCGCTCTCCCACCACGGTATCGTATTTCTTTTCAAAGCCTTCCGCGAACTCGTCCACACGGGCGATCCGGCATGCTTCCAGAATTTCTTCCTCGGTTGCTTCCGGCCTCGCAAACGCCACGTTCTCATGGATAGTTCCGTCGAACAAAAAAGTGTCTTGAAGCACTACGCCCAACTGGGTGCGGTACGTTCTGAGCCGGGCTGTCGCCAAATCCACTCCATCCACAATCACGCGCCCTTGCGTCGGCGTATAAAAGGCCGCAATCAAGCCGATGATCGTCGACTTGCCAGCTCCGGAAGGCCCGACTAGAGCAGTAACCGTATCGGGCTTGGAGGAGAAGCTGACGTCGAAGAGCACAGGCTTGTTCGCATCGTAGGCAAAGTCCACACGTTCGAAATCGATTGTGCCTTCCACGCGCGGCATGTCGGTAACCCGGCCGGGCGCTTCATCCTCCATCTTTTCGCTAAGAATTTCCTTCGTCCGCTCGAGGCCGGTAAGAGCTTCCGTCAACTGCGTACCGATTGCGACAATTTGGAAAATCGGCGCGACAAGCATTGCAAGAAGGCTGGAGTAGAGCACCAATTGCCCGGTGGTCATCGTCCCGGACAAGATTTGCCGCGCACCGAAGAACATAATCACAGCGCTGACAAGTCCCAGAAGCACAGTCGCCGACATGCCCATTAAAGAAGTCGCCGTGAGCGTTTTGAGAACGTTGTCTAACAAGCGCTGCACGCCAGTGGCAAAGACTTTTTCTTCGCGCTCCTCGGCGTGATAGCCCTTCACGACCCGCACGCCGCCAAGCGATTCCGTCAGGCGGCCAGTAACTTCCGCCGTAATTTTCGGACGCGCACGGAAAATCGGCCGGATGGTTGCAAACGCTTTGTTGATTCCGAAACCGAAAAGCAACAGCACTCCAAAAGACAGCAGCGTCATGGTCAGGCTGATTTTCAACATCCAGATCAGCGCGATGGCCGCCGTGAGGAGGCCACCGGCGAGCTCAACTAATCCCGTTCCAATGAGGTTTCTTACGCCTTCGACGTCCGACATGATGCGCGAAACCAAAACGCCGGTTTTGTGCGAATCGTAAAATGTGACCGGCAGGCGTCCAATGTGAGCCTGCACTTGCTTGCGTAATTCCGTGATCATTCGCTGCGCAGATTTTGAAAAAAGCTGCGTCAGCGTAAACGAAGTCAGCCCCTGGATTGCCGTCGCAACTACCACAGCAAAAACGATTGGCCCCAGCAGCTCGACTCTGTGCTTTGCGATGACTTCGTCAAAGACGAGCTTCAGCGACGCAGGCAATGCAAACCCGGCCACTTTCCCAACTGCAATAAGCAGCAAACCAAGCGCAAGAATTCCTTTTCGCGGCTTCAGGAGTGCCCAAGCCTCGGGCAGCGACTTCCACGCCAGCTTCTTCTTTTCTTCCTTTTTGTCAGAGTCGACAGCCACGGCCCCTCGGGAGGTGGTTCTCTCTCCGTGTCCTATTCGATGTGTCATAGCTTCATTTCACTACATTCGGGACGAACATGCTCACGGAAATTGTCGCGGGCCGTCTATCCGCTGGGGCAAGTGCCCAGAACATTGCAGTTTTCCCGCTAAAACGCTGCTTTTCGCAGCTGGAGGAGTGTTTTATGCGCATTTCGCAACGATTTAGTTTTGGGTTCTTGGTTGCATCTTTATTACTGGCCGCAAACGCCTCGGCGCAGTTCAAGAATGGCGCCCAAGCCACGGAACTGAACATTCCCACGATAAGTCAGCATGCCGTAGTCACCCAGCGCATTGGCCTTACGGACGTTACTATCAACTATCACGCGCCTCTTGTCGGTGGCCGGAAGATTTGGGGCACCGCAGCTGTTCCCTACGACAAAGTCTGGCGCGCGGGAGCAAATCAGAACACAACCATTGCTTTTTCTGAAGACGTATCCATCGAAGGCAAGCCGCTTGCCGCCGGAGCCTATGGTCTGCACATGATCCCCACGGCGGACCAGTGGACGATCATTTTCTCCAAAAACTCCACCTCCTGGGGCAGCTTTAGTTACGACGATAAAGAAGATGCGCTCCGCGTCCAGGTAAAACCTCGCGAGGCAGAATTCCGTGAATCTCTAGCGTACACTTTTGACGACGTCAAGCCAGACTCGGCCTTAGCCACGCTCCGCTGGGAAAAGCTGGCGGTTCCTTTCCGAGTCTCCACAGACGTCAAGGCGGTCACCTTCCGCAGCATTAAGAACCAGTTGCGCAGCACGGGCGGCTTTTCCTGGGCGGGCTTCGACGAGGCGGCAAACTGGTGCCTCGATAACAATTACGAGCTTGAACAAGCCCTCAAGTGGGAAGACCAGTCCATTCAAAACGAAGACCGCTTCGAAAATAATCTAAATAAATCCGAAATTTTGTCTGCGTTAGGGAAAAAACAGGAAGCGGAAGCCTCCAAGAAAAAAGCTTTGGAAGTCGCGAGCGGGCTTCAACTCCACGTTTACGGCCGCGGCCTGCAAATCCGGGATAAACAAGACGAAGGATTTGCGATTTTCCAGATCAACATCCAGAAACGGCCCAACGAATGGTATACGCACGGTGAGCTCGCGCGCATCGCGTCGGCCAAGGGCGATTTCGGTACGGCCTTGAAAGAAATGAAGCTAGCCCAAGCGAGCGCTCCTGACGCAACCAAGCAGCAAATTCAGGGGCTAATTGGGCGTCTCGAGAAGAAAGAGAACATCAACCCGCGCTAGTAACAGGGCGCGGCGAATCAGGCTAGGAAGTGATGCCGCCAAAACACAAGTATTTGATCTCGACGTATTCGTCGATGCCGTACTTGGAGCCTTCGCGGCCAAGACCGGACTCTTTCACGCCGCCAAATGGCGCCACTTCAGTCGAAATCAATCCGGTGTTGATGCCGACGATTCCGTATTCGAGCGCTTCCGCCACACGCCACACGCGCGCTACATCGCGGCCGTAGAAATAAGCCGCCAGCCCAAATTCAGTGTCGTTCGAAAGTGTGATTGCATCCGCTTCCGTTTTGAAGCGGAACAGCGGCGCAACAGGGCCGAATGTCTCCTCGCGAGCGACTGCCATCGCCGGAGTTACGTCCGTCAGAATCGTCGGCTCGAAGAATCGTCCGCCCAAGGCGTGGCGCTTCCCGCCAACGAGAATCTTCGCGCCTCTTTCCTGCGCGTCGCGGATGTGGCTCTCCACTTTTTCCAAGGCAGCGTTGTCGATCAGCGGCCCTTGCGTTGCTTCAGCTTCCAACCCAAACGCGGGCTTCAGTTTCTTCACCGCCGCGGCGAGTTTTTCTGCAAACGCATCGTAAACAGAATCCTGCACCAGCAAGCGGTTCGTGCAAACGCAGGTCTGTCCCGTATTGCGGTATTTCGATGCTACAGCGCCTTCGACCGCAGCATCCAGGTCGGCGTCCTCAAATACAATGAACGGCGCGTTTCCTCCGAGTTCCAGAGATAATTTTTTGACCGTCCCTGCACACTGTGCCATCAAGACTTTTCCAATTTCAGTTGAACCGGTGAACGAAAGCTTCTTCACGATCGGATTCGAAGTTAGCTCGCCTCCAATTTCGCGCGCGGCACCGGTTATCACGTTGAACACGCCCTTCGGCACGCCGGCCCTTTCAGCAAGTTCTGCCAGCGCCAATGCAGAAAATGGTGTCTGCGCCGCGGGCTTGAGCACGACTGTGCAACCCGCCGCAATCGCCGGCCCCGCTTTGCGCGTAATCATCGCCAGCGGAAAATTCCACGGCGTGATGCACCCAACGACACCAATCGGCTGCTTGATGACGACGATCCTCTTATCCGCTTGATGTCCCGGAATCGTGTCGCCGTAAATCCGCTTCGCCTCTTCGCCAAACCATTCGAGAAACGATGCTGCGTAAATCACTTCTCCCCGTGATTCCGCTAATGGCTTTCCCTGTTCGAGCGTCATCAGCCGCGCCAGATCTTCCTGATTTTCCATCATCAGGTCGAACCACCTGCGCAAGACGCCAGCTCGTTCTTTTGCCGTTCGCTTGCTCCACGCGGGAAACGCCTTGTCGGCAGCTTCAATTGCTTCGCGCGTTTCCACTGCGCCCAGCTTCGGCACGCTTCCAATAATTTCGCCCGTCGCCGGGTTGTCCACCTCTATGGTGTCACTCGATTTCGCTTTTACCCACACACCATCGACGTAGCTAGCTTCGCGGAACAGCCGAGCGTCCTTCAATTGGGTAGCAACACTTTCTATTTTCGTAGCCGTGTCCTGCATTCGCGTTCCCTTAAACCGTTGCTTGCGCCAATTGCTTCTTTTCCGCAACTGACGCCAGCCCCGCTTCCATCACATCCATGCCTTCTTCGAATTGTGTATCGGTAATCACGAGTGGCACTAGTATGCGCATGACGTTTCCAAAAGTTCCCGCCGTGATGTTGATGACTCCGTGCTCATAACAGTATTTCGAAAGCTCTCTCGTCTCCGTGTCTGCCGGTTCTTTTGTTCTCGAGTCTCGCACGAGTTCGACGGCGCACATTCCGCCGAGTCCGCGCACTTCGCCAACCAATTCCCATTTCTTTTGCCAGCCGCGAGCGCGTGCCTCAAACCGCTTTCCAATTTCCGTCGACCGCTCCAGCAATCCATCCTTTTCGATCGTTTCGAGTGCCGCCAAGGCCGCCACGCACGAAAGTGGATTGCCGCCAAAGGTTCCGCCCAGCCCGCCCACTCCAGGCGCATCCATAACTTCTGCGCGGCCGGTAACGGCCGCAAGCGGCATTCCGCCTCCAAGCGATTTCGCGCTCACCAACAAATCGGGCTCGATTCCGAAATGTTCGCTCGCAAACCATTTCCCTGTGCGAGCAATTCCTGACTGGACTTCGTCTGCAATAAACAAGATGCCATGCTTCTTGCAGATTTTGTCCAACAGCGCGAAATAATCACGCGGCGGCACCACAAATCCACCTTCCCCCAGCACCGGCTCCGCAATCACGGCTGCCACGGACTCCGCTGCTACCTGCCGTTTGAATGCATCTTCTAAATGATGCGCAAACTCTTCCGACGTCGTTCCCGCAGCGTGGCGATAGCCGTACGCAAACGGAATCCGGTGAATGTCCGTTGCCATCGGCTCGAATCCCGCTTTATAAGGATGCGGTTTGCTCGTCAGCGACATCGCCATCAGTGTCCGCCCATGAAAAGCATCTTCAAAACAGATCACCGCGGGCCGCTTCGTATACGCGCGCGCAATCTTGATCGCGTTCTCCACGGCCTCGGCGCCGGAATTCACGAGCACTGTCTTTTTCGCGAATTTGCCAGGGGCGAGTACATTCAGTTTTTCCGCTACGGCGATGTAGCTTTCGTACGGCGTCACGCTGAAACAAACATGCAAAAACTGATCGAGTTGTTTCCGCAGTGCATCCAGCACCCGGCCATCTCGATGCCCGATGTTCAAGCACCCGATGCCGCCTGCAAAATCCAAGTAGCGGTTCCCGTCGACATCCTCCATCATCGCGCCTTCGGCTTTCGCAGCGAAAATCGGCGTCGAATGAAACGGCCCGCGCGCCACGGCAGCGTTGCGCCGCTCCATCAACGCTCTCGACTTCGGCCCCGGAATCTCAGTTCGAATCTGTATCGTTCCCATTTCCTTCATCCTTCCCGCAAACCGCAAAGAATCTCAGTACCAGCCAATTGGCGCTTCATCCAAATTGACGAACACTTGCTTCGTCTCCAGGTATTCTTCAAGCCCCCAGGGCCCAAGTTCCCGGCCAAATCCCGACTGCTTATACCCGCCCCACGGCGCTTCCACGTACGTCGGCTGCATGTGATTGACCCACACAATTCCCGCGCGCAGCGACTTCACCACGCGAAACGCCTTATAAATGTCCCGCGTCCACACAGCTCCCGCGAGCCCGTACGGTGTGTCGTTCGCAATTCGAATTGCATCCGGCTCGCCATCGAAGGGAATCACCGATGCCACGGGCCCGAAAATTTCTTCCCGCGCGATTCGCGCGCTGTTTTCCACATCATAAAAAATCGTCGGTTCGACATAGTAGCCCTTTCCAATCTGCTTCGGCCTTCCGCCTCCAATCGCCGTTTTCGCTTCCTTCTTTCCGACTTCCAAATACGAGCTCACGCGGTCGTATTGCTCTTTGCTGACGAGCGGTCCCATCTTTGTTTCGCGTTCCATCGGCGGGCCCAGCTTAATCCGCTTCGCCTTCTCCGTCATTGCTTCCACAAATTTCGAATAGATTTTCTTTTCAACCAGGATTCGGCTTCCGGCGGAACAAACTTCGCCTTGATTGATGAACACGCCAAACAACGCACCATCTACGGCCGCTTCCCAATCGGCATCGGCAAAGAAAACGTTTGGCGATTTGCCGCCAAGCTCCAGCGTCACGCGCTTCAGCGTGTCCGCCGCGCTCTTCACAATAATCTTCCCGACGGTCGCGCTTCCCGTGAATGCAATCTTGTCCACATTCGGATGCGCCACGAGCGCCGCGCCTGCCGTTTCGCCGAACCCGTTCACAATGTTCACAACGCCCGGCGGCAATCCGCATTCTTCAAACCAGTTCGCAAATTCGAGCGCTGTCAGCGGCGTCTGTTCTGCTGGCTTCAGCACGCAGCAGCAACCGGCCGCAACCGCAGGCGCCAGTTTCCACGCGGCCATCAGCAGCGGATAGTTCCACGGAATAATTTGCCCCGCCACGCCAACGGGCTCGCGCATCGTGAAGCTCAGCGCATTTGCCGGAACCGGATTCACACTGCCGGTCACTTTATTTGCCAGTCCGCCGTAGTATTCAAAGCAAGTCACGACGTCCGCGATGTCATACTCCGCTTCCACGATCGGCTTGCCCGAATTCCGACATTCAATTTCGGCAAGCATCCCCGAGTTCTGCCGAATCTTTTCTGCAAGCCTGAAAAGAATCCGTCCGCGATCCTGCGCGGTCGTAGTTGTCCAGGGCCCTGAATCAAATGCCGCGCGTGCCGCCTTCACCGCGCGATCCACATCCGCTGCTTCTGAAGCCGCGACATGCGCAATCACTTCTTCCGTTGAAGGGTCATATACTGGAAACGTCTTCCCGTTCGCAGCGCCTTCCCATTGCCCGTTGATGTAGTTTTGATACGTCTTCACGCCCGCCGTCGCTCCACTTGCCATGACTCCTCCAAACTCAATCCCCGTAAAGTTTACGCTGCCGCCTTCGCCGCCTGCTTTCGCCGCCCATACACATAAAAGAAAAACGCCGCCAGACCAATGAACAGCGCCGTTCCTCCGAACATCCAGACTTCATAGGAAGCCAGCGAAGTAATCTGTTGAGCCGGGAAAAAGGCCAGCGCAATTCCAAGAATCGTCGTCAACAATCCGCTAATGCCCGCAGCAAACAACACGCCTTTGTCGTAACGTTTCTTTTCAAAACCCGGATCCGCCGCGATCCGAATCAGCGCATAAAACATGTACAAAAACGGAATCAGTTGCAGCACCACCGCCAGCGAAAGCAGCCTTTGAAACGATTCCTGCACCCCGCTGCTGACAAAATTCATAATGACAAGCACCAGCGACACAGCCGCGTGCACGATCAGCGCCGCGTATGGCGTCCTGTACTGCGGATGCACTCTCCCCAGCCACGCCGGCATGTACGAATCAAGTCCGGCGACGAACGGAATCCGCGCCGATCCTCCAAGCCACGCCGAACCAATTCCTGCAATCGATAAACTCAGCAAGAATGCAAACGGTGCCACAATCCAAGCTACTCCCACGCGCGATGCCATATGTGAAACTGCCTGCACAATCCCTTGCAGCACGCTGATTTGCGATTTGCTCACCGCAATCAACAACGTCAGCGTGGCGCCGATGTACAACAGTCCAGACAGCACGCCGCCCCAGGCCACTGCTCCTGGCAATGTTTTCCCCGGATCTTGAATCTCGTCTCCCATCACAGAAGCCAATTCCAGCCCCACCAAACCAAAACAAATCACTCCAAACGAATTCAGTACGAATCGCGGATTCGCCGGAATCTGAAAATCCGCCCACGTCACGCTCGTCCCGAACCGCGCGCAGACAACCGCACCCAATCCCATCAACAAAGCTGCTGCAACAAATGTTCCAATTCCTCCGATGTTGTTGATCCACTTTCCGACGCCGAGTCCCACGACGTTCAGCACAACAAGCACCACCAGCAGAAGCACACACGCGCTCAACGCAAAAATCTTGTTGTCCGCCAGCCCATGCTGGCTTTCTCCCAGCGCGAACACGGACACGCCAACGAAATAGAGCAGCACCGTCGGCACGTACATCATATTGTTCGTCCAGTAGCACCAGCCAGATAAGAATCCGTGGAAATCTCCAAAAACCTCTTTTGCCCAGAGGTAAACGCCGCCCTCTCCCGGATATCGTTGCGAAAGCTCAATTACGGCAATTCCTTGTGGCCAAAAAAACAAAACCAGAGAAACGATCCACAACCAAATTGTCACGCCCCCGTTCGCCGCAATCGACGGCAGCACATTCAAATTGAAGACCGCCACGACGAACAGCAGAACGAGATCGCGCTGACCAAGCACGCGCTTTAAATGCGGCTGATTTTCCGTGACCCCGTCCGCCAATCGCTCTCCTTCTAGCTTCTGGTCCAGAAGCTTCCCTTAGTGTCCGGCTGCGGCCGTCACCATCCCACGCTCGGCTTGCGCTTTCCCGAGCGCGGGCGCCACTTCTTCAAACGCCGCGAGATGCTTATCAATATCCGCTTCCGTGTGCTGCACCGAAATCGTCCATTGCTCATCCCACCAGTAGGGCTGCGCCAGCACGCCGCGATTCACCATGCCGAACCAGTAGTGCCTCCACAAATCCACATCAATCTTGGTCCAGTCGCGATAGTTGCGAATCTCTTGTGGATAAAGCATCAACGCGCCGTTCACTCCGGCACTCTCGACGTAGGCTTTGAGTCCGTTCTTCGCCACAATCGCGCGATAGCCTTCTGTAAGCTTTTTGCTCAGTTTCCCAACGTGTGCATACGCCTCTCGCGTCAACACTTCGCGAAACGTCGCCAGTCCTGCTGCCATCGCCACGCGATTCGTGTTGTACGTCCCGCCGTGAAACACCTTGTGCTCCGCGATCAAGTTCATCACTTTGCGGCTTGCGCCAAACGCGCCGAGCGGCAATCCGCCCCCGATCGACTTCGCCAGGCAAATCATGTCTGGCTTCACGCCGAAATAATCGCTCGCGCCACCCCACGCTAGCTTTGCTCCGGTCTTTACTTCGTCGAAAATCAAAAGCGCGCCGCTAGCGTCACAAATCTTCCGCAGTCCTTCCAAAAATCCCGGTTGCGGAATGCACAAGCCAACGTTCATCAAGATTGGCTCGAGAATAATCGCCGCAATCTGCCCGGGATATTGCTTGAAGCGGTTTTCAACGCTCCCCAGATTGTTGAAACTTGCCATCAGCACATTATCTACAGCAGCTTTCGGCACGCCTCCGCCGCCCGGCACAGAATTCGGCGCACTCTCGTCGCCGTATTCCGTCTCCTTCGGCTTCACGCTGACCAGCGCCGTGTCGTGCAATCCGTGATAGGCGCCTTCAAACTTCACGATTTTGTCGCGTCCTGTGGCCGCTCGCGCAATCCGGCACGCATGCATGGTCACTTCCGTTCCGCTCGACCCGAATCGCACCATCTCCACGGGATACCGCGCACAAATCTCTTCGGCGAGTTCCCATTCCTGGTCGTGCGGCATTCCGAACGTCGTGCCAATCTCAAGTTGCGCCTTCACTGCCTTTATCACTGCAGGATGCCCGTGCCCGGCCATCAAAGCCCCAAAGCACAGGTTGTGATCCACGTACTCGTTTCCGTCGATGTCGTGAATCCGGCTCCCTTTCCCGTCTTTCACGAAAATCGGATACGGTTCGTAATGCCGGTAATTGCTCGCTACGCCCAGCGGAATCCGTTCCAGCGCACGCTTATGCGCCGCCGCCGACTTCGGTGTCCTCTTTTCGTAAGTTGCGATTTCCTTTTCCAGTGCGTCGTACATAACTTCTCCAGAATCAAGTCAGCCGTTTCTTGCGGCAGACTTAGTGCAGGTCTCTTCCCTGCTGTCAGTATCCTTCCAAAACCTTTCCTCAGACGCGCGGAAGCGCGGCCTGCCCTGATCTCGTCGGAGTCCTTCGGGCCGCGCGCCCGCGGAAGCTTTTCCCTCGTTAAAAGGATAACTTCAGAGCGAACTGGATGAGTCTCGGATCCCGCGCTCTCTTGACCCGTCCGAAATCTGTGCCATCCGTCGTATTACCGTCAGGTTGAAAAAACTGCGCGTGATTGAAAGCGTTGAGCATGTCCGTTCGGAACTGCAGTTTAAACCGCTCGTTGATGGGCGTTATTTTCATAATCGTGAAATCCCAGTTGTTGATTCCCGGACCGCAGCAAATGGTGCGCGGAGCGTTGCCGATGGTGCCCGGCGCTACGGTGTCTTCAGTGAATGCGTCGGTATTGAATCCGGCATTAATCAAAGTGCAGGTGGAAGGATCCGTCCCAGTGCCCGCCGCGCAGGTCAGCTTGCGCGGATCGAGCCGGTGAAACGGCGCGCCTATATTGGGCTGACCCGGCGTCTCGAAATCGAAGCTGGACTGCAGTTCGATGTCGTCCTGCTCTGTGATGCGGATCGGGAAACCCGACTGGAACGTGGTGATTCCAGACACGGCCCAGCCGTTCAAAGCCTTGCCCTTGAATCCCTCATATTTCGGTAAGGGCAACTCCCAGTAGTAGCTCAGCACGAAGCGATTCCGCGCGTCAAAAAGCGAAAGCGCCCGATTGCGGCGAGGGTTAACGGGATCCACCAAACTTTCAAAAGTGGAAGAGTTGTCGATGGACTTGCCGAGAGTATAGGCAGCAGTGAATTGCAGACCGTGCGCGAAACGCTTCTCGACGCTGGCCTGGAAACCGTTGTAGGACGAGTTGCCAATCGTGTTCTGCGTAAAAATGCTTGAAAACACATCGACTCCATCTTGCGGGCAGCCGTTCGCGGTCAACGGGTTGCATAACGGCGAAGAATATGGTCGTAGACCCGGGAGCGTAATTTGCGTGTCCGCCGCCGGCGTGAAGAGGCATGCCGCAGGCGCGTTCACGATCGGGCAGGGGATATTCGGTCCGTTTGGTGTCGGGCCTGGAATGTAAGGCATATGAAAAGGCGTTCCAGCCGGCAGAATGAACTGATAGCCCGTGTCGGCAAAGAATGGCCCGCAGTCCTGGCCGATGTTTTGCAGGTCCAAACACGTTTGAGGATTGCCGGGATTCAAGTCTTGCGATGCTAGCAGCCGGTGGCCCTGGCGTCCCACATAGGACACTGTAAGAACCATGTCCTTGGCCAGTTCCCTCTGTATCGTCAAATTGTATTGTTCCGCATACTGCGTGCGCGGATTCTTCGCTGCCTGCCCAAAAAGCAGAATGGGACGGAACAGCGACCAATCGACAGGTTGTCCGCGCGGCGGATTCAGGATTCCGTTAAACGGGTTGGGAAACGTTGTCGAATTATCCTGGCTGAGGAACGGCGTATTGAACTGCGTGTTGAATACGAAGGTGCTGCCGCCAAATGGCGGCTCGGCGCTGAATTGCTCCAGAACCAGTTGTTCGACAGGATTGTAAAAGAGGCCGAAACCCGCCCGAACTGTAGTCTTCTTGTTTGGTGCCCACGCAACGCCGATTCGTGGAGCAAACGATTTGTAATATGTGTCAGACAGCCCGTTGGGCACGCCCTTGTCACCTGGAACCACTAGCCCCAACGGGGTTACACCGGTGTTGTTGCAATCGGGGTTCGCTACTCCAAGAGACTGGAAGAAAGTAACCTGCGATGCTGACAGCTGGCACGGGTAAATCGTGGAAAGCTGTCCCGGTCGGAACGTCTGCACTTTGTGGCCGATATCGGTAAGCGGCGTGTTCAGTTCCCACCGCAGACCGTAATTCAATGTAAGCGACGGCCTGATTTTCCAGCTGTCCTGCGCGAACAAATACAGGGATTTGGTTCTCACTAGCTCGTCCTGGGCGGAACCTTGCCCGTATTCGTCTGGGGCGCCGAGTAGATAGTTGGGGAAGAGGTTCTGATATCCCGTATCGTTCGGTCCGCCGCCGAAATAAAAATACTGTCCGTTAATGTCGAAATACAGAGTCTGATCGAATTTCTGATATCGCGTGTCGACTCCAAACTTCAGGTCGTGCCTGCCGATCGTTTTGCTAAAGTTATCGGCCCACTGATACGAATTGCCCACCTGCGGCAATTCGCCTTCGAAGTTGTTGCCAATGTTGAATCCCCCGGAAATATTGACGAACGGCACGCCCTCGCGGCTCACTCCGAGATTCGGGTGGATTCCCAGGTCGGGACTAGCGGGATCTGCAAAGCAATCCGTCTTAGCAACGGTCTTGCAGGAATCCTGCACCAGCGCCGTGTGCTGCGGGTGCAGGAACGTACCCTCGCCCTCGCGGAACATATTGAACCGCGCCTCGTTAACAGCCGTAGCGCCGATTCTCCATGTGTGATGAATGTTTACTTGCTGAATTCTCTCGTCCGTGAGGTCTCCAAAACCGGGCAGGTTCGCGCCGCCGGCCTGGAACCGCGCAAACGGCTTTGCCAAATAATGGTTGGTAAGATAGTAGTATCCCGACAGATCTTGATTCTTGGTCAGCTGATGATCGATCTTCACGTCAAAGTGATTGCTGTGTTCGTGCCCAAGCGGTACATCCTGGAAAGAGTTGCCGCCAATATTCGCATGGGGGACAAACTGAGTAAGCAAATCAACCGCCGTCGCATCCATGCAGGAACCCGGAATCTGGTTGTCCAAACCAGTGTGGATGTTGGTGAAAATGCCAGGCAAAATCGGGCTGGCCGGATTGTTGGGATCCATGAGATGAGCGCCGTAAAATGAATCTTGTTGAATCGTCAGGCCGCTCTGCGCGAGAACGTCCTGGGCACATTTACCGCTTGATCGCGCGTTCAAAACATCTGCGAAGCCTTGCTGTGTAATCTGGCCTGCAAAATTGAAACCCGAGCTTAAGTCGTCGGCCAGAGCCTGCCCGCCGTTCGAAAAATCGCCAGTCCTTTCTGCGTCCGTCGGAACCGTGACCACGTCACCCGAAGACCCCCGGCGTACGCGATTGCCTTCATAGTTCACGAAGAAGAAGGTCTTGTCCTTCTTCACTGGCCCGCCGAACGTAAAGCCGAACTGGTTTTGCAAATAGTCCGGCTTGTTGGTGTCAAAGAAATTTCGCGCGTTCAGATCCTTGTTGCGGAAGTATTCGTAAACACCGCCGTGCCAATCATTCGATCCGGACTTTGTCACAACATTCACTACCGCGCCGGAGTTGCGCCCGTACTCTGCGTCAAACGTATTCGTAAGTACGCGAAATTCTTCGATTGCATCTGGCGAGGGCTGAATCGCCGGCAGTCCTGCAAACAGATCATTTCCATCGCCGCCATTCACTGTGAAGTTGTTGTCGCGTCCGCGTCCGCCGTTCACACTTACCACGCCCGCTCTGTCACTTCCATACACCGAATCCAATCCCACTTGCGATTGCACCCCGGGTTGCAACTGCAACAGTTGATATGTATCGCGCTGCGCCAGCGGCAAATTGCTCACCGCTCTTTCACCTACCACGGCACCAAGCTGCGTTGAAGTCGTGTCCACAAGAGGTGCTGCCCCCGTAACCTCTACCACTTCCGTTGATCCGCCGACTACGAGCGGAATGTCCAGATTGACGACCTCGTTTAAGCTGACGACGACTCCCTTGCGTACATACTTCTTGAATCCGGGATGGTCCACCTGGATTTGATAGCTTCCCACCGGAATCTCGAGAAAAATGTACTCGCCCGTCGCGCCCGCTTGCGTGTCGCGCTGCGTCCCATTGGCTTCGTTCGTCAGAAGCACTTTCGCTCCCACCACCGCACCGCCGGTTGCGTCGACCACCGTTCCGCGAATTCTTCCGCCCGTGCTTTGGCCCATTGCCAACGGCGCAAACAGCAACGTCAGCGCAACCACGCCCGCAAACCAACACAAGAGATTTTCTGCTTTTCTTCCGAAGAGCTTCATGACCTCACCCCTGTCCTCGAAATTTTGTATTTGCACCACGATTTCGAGGTTGCTTGAGCCCCGCAAACCTTACTATAATCCTGCAAACTTATGGGATGATGGTCAAAGTGTCAAGCAGAAAGAATTTATCCAAGGCATCAGCGCCGCACGACCCCGAGCCGCTCCTTCGTATCAGCGAAGTCGCACGCCGCGTCGGCATTTCCTCTTCCGCTCTCCGTGCGTGGGAATCGCTCGGACTCGTCGTGCCGCAACGCACGCGCAGTAAATACCGCCTCTACTCAGCGGAAGATGTGAAGCTCCTGCAGCGCGCCATTTTTCTTCG
>Ga0126384_10001375_pt1 | contig 14385 bp, 11 predicted proteins | sample PanSoiMetPlot_36_FD_92543 | JGI IMG/M metagenome (GOLD analysis project Ga0126384, IMG submission 92543) | Tropical forest soil microbial communities from Panama - MetaG Plot_36 | ecosystem: Environmental > Terrestrial > Soil > Tropical forest > Bulk soil | place: Panama | collected 2016-02-17 | reverse complement strand
TGCGCTTGTAATTCGCTTCTTGGAGGGCAAGCGAGTTACGATAACCCTCGCCCGAAAACTCAATCCATGTTCGGTGCAAGGGCGAGATCATGGATCCGTCCACAGCGTGCGAGGAATGCCATGAAATCTTGTTCGCTGCTTGTGTCAGCAACCCTCGCGATGATGGTCACCGCGCTTGTTCATGCGCAACCGCTTCAGCCGGTGCCGGCGGGTTGTTACGCGCATCTCGATGGCAAGGTCAGCTGTCCACCTCTGGGTGGCGAACTGCACGTGACCCTGCAAGGTCAAGCCGTGTGCGGGAAGGGGCGTTGCATTCGCGACCCGTTCGGCAAGATAACTTGTTCTGCTGAGCCAGGCGGTCAGATCACTCAGGACATCGGTGGTCAGATCAGATGCTCCGGAGGTTGTGAGCAAGCATCGGCAGCGAACTGCCAGCGATTGCGCTAGTCATGAAATAGCAGCCCCGCGCGCTTACCGGCTGTGGGCAGCCGCGATCTCGCCCTCCTTGATATCGGCCCACATCTTACCGAACGCATCGCTGATATTGGTTTTGTGCGTAACGATTAGCGTGTTGGTGCGGAACGCCGGTCGAGTAGCAACCAGTTGTCGCAATGTTGTTGCGTAACGCTGGTTGCCGGTGACGGACGAGCCCGCCATTGCCGAGGCCGATCCCATGCCGCTGTCGTTCAGCTCTTCTTTCCAGACTACTTCCTTGCCGGCGATAAGGCGGCCCGTCTCAACGGCGCGATTGAGACGGCTCGTAAAGACCTGGCCGATCGGAATTCCGAGCGAGCGAAGCGCGGCTCCCATTTGACGGGCAACTTCCTTGCCCTGTTCGCTCAGCTGCCGCTGCTTTGTCATGTCCTCGTAGTTCAGGGGGTAGACATCTTGGTATTGGGGATCCGTGGCGCCGTGGCGAACGACGATCACGTAGCCGCCTTGCTGCAACGAAGGCAATAGAGCATTGAGCTTCCCATCGTCGGCCAACGCAGTTATCGCGAGCAAGGCGCCTGAGCAGGCGTACATGTATCGCATCAACTTCTCGGTTCGTAATGGCGAAGCCATCTTGATCTCCGACATACTGAACGCCAACGAAGTGCAAGCACGCGCTACGAGTCTTTGCTCGCATACGATATTGGGCAGACGCAGCAGGAGAATTTCGCCGGGAGTCCGTTGTGTTTCGTTTGTTTCCCGCACTGCCGCTCCTACGACCCACGTCCGGGCCGATTTGAGGGTGGCCATTCCGATCGGTTGTTGTATACAATCTTGCCCGGGGGGTCGCATCGACCAAGTGCATCCCGCGCGGCGTCGACGGGGTCAGGCGCGCCAGCCCCCGGGGCTCGCGCGCGGGAGGGCCTACGATGCACTACTTCTCAAGCGCTTTTGTCGTAAGCGCCATTGTTCTGTTGTCCGGTTGCGTCTCAACTCCGCTGCGCGAGATCCCACCCAAGATGCCCGAGGCCGGGGAGGGCGTCACGTCCAACGCCGCGAACGGCGGACGCGTGGAGTCCATCGCCGTCAATCCGCTGAATCGCGACAACGTCGTCATCGCGATGCAATTCGGCGGGTTGTGGAAAACCTACAATGCTGGACAGACTTGGTTTCGCGTTACTACGCTACCCGCCGTCTACGTCACCAACGTCGAGTACGGCGCGGACGGTAACACCATCGTCGCCACCGTGTTCCGGGACAACCAGACGCAGACCGGCGGCGGCGGCATCTACGTAAGCCGAAGCAACGGCGATTTCTGGGCGCGGCCTCCGACGGGTATCGTGCCGACGAATCCGTGGACCAAAGTCGCAACGAGCGCCTATTCGGTCTCGCGCGCTCCGGACGAGCGCGGCCTCTGGTATGCGGGAACGGATTTCGGTGTCGCGATCAGCCGCGATGACGCCAACACCTGGACGCACACGAGCTTCGCGCAAGCTCCGATCCAGTCGGTGCTCGCCTTTCCCGGCGGGACAGTGCTTGCGATGGACTCGACTCGCGTCTGGCGCAGCGACGACCGCGGCGGGACCTGGCGCGTCGTCATCACCGACGACTTCTCGCAATTCTCGCCGATGAACCAGGGCATCGCCCCCAGCGGTAACAAGATGGATCGCTCGCCGCTACAGCCATGGGCATTCATTCTCAGAGATTACCAACCTTCACCGCCGCACGGCTCGGGCAGGCTGTGGTTCTACGAGCTCGACACCGACATCAAGACGCCGCTCGCACTGCCGCAGGGCCGCTCGCGCGGGCCTTTCGTGCGCGTGTCGAAGGACGATCTCTTCGGTGGCAATAACATCCGCGTGTGGGTCGGCACGGGGTGGGACGGGTATTACGTGATCCGCGACAACGCCGCAGCCTTCCGCGCGCTGCAGTCGACCTCCGATCACGACGACTGGGTGAGCTTCATCGCCGAGGCGGGCATACACGCCGACATGGGCGATCTTGGTCTCGACGCGGACGCCAAGCCCGCGTTCATGGGCAGCGACGGAGGCATCTTCAAGCCGCGCCCTCAGGACCATTGGTGGGACATCGGCGGCCAGCACAAGTGGATGAGCGCGGCACGGCCGGGCAGCAGCATGAACTCGCTGCAGATCTCAGACCTTGCAGGCACCAACTTCCGCAATCCGGACGGCAGCGTCACGACGTCGCTCTACATCACCACACAGGACAACAATCTCTACACGTCGCCCGATACCGGCTTTACATGGACCATAGGGAACGCAGGCGAGGGCTTCGGTCTCGAAAGCCGCGTCGATGCGAACAGCGGTGAAAGCGCCCAGATCGTGTTCGTCGACGTGGGTGGCGGAAACGGGGACACGTTTGCCGACGCCAACGTGACGAACCGGCGGCCCGTGCCGAAGCTCGACCAGAACGGCACACCGCTCGACAAGTGGCAGAATCCTTACTTCGTCAGCGAGCAGTCCGGCAGCAACACGAGCAACTGGGTGCGCCGGCGCATTCCGAGCTCGCCAGTCACCGAAGTCTATTTCTCGAACAACAGCGGCGACAACTGGTTCCAGTTCGCCACGGCCAATTTCGGCTTTGCCGGCGAAGTTCGCACGGTTGGGACCGTCGCATGGCTACCTGTGTTCACGGGCGGCGCGAACAACGAGATCGGCCTCGTGCCGATGACGACGTCGATCCCGCCGGGTCTGCCGCCTCCGGTCTACGACGACAGCGATGCTGTGCACCTTCCCGGCGGCGGGAGCCTCGGGCAGCGGTTTACCGAGTTCGACAAGCACGCCATCTACGCGGTGAACCCCAACAACTGGGCCTATGTCATCGCCCCGGATATCGTCGCCAACAACGTCAAGGTGACGCGCGACGGCGGCAAGACGTGGAAAGTGGACGCAGGTCTCACCGCAGAGGTGCTGCGCGGCGGCGCGGTGCGCATGTGGGGCGGCAAGGCGGATTTCATCCAGGTCACCGAGATCGCCTTCGATCCCTACAATCCGCGGCGAATCCTGGTCGGCACACGCGACAGCGGCATTGCATGCTCAGCGGATGACGGGGCGACGTGGCGCACGATCTACGACTCCGACAAGATTCTCTACATCACGGGCTTTCACTTTCATCCGAGCGGCTCGGTTTATATCTCGAGCTACGGTCGCGGGCTGTGGTACATGGAGCCCGGTCCGGGCGGGTCAAGTTGCCCGAAGACGTACGACTTCCCGTGGGACGTGAAACCGATCGTCGCAACCGACGGTGGCGTGCTCGAGCGCGGTGCACCGCCGCCCGCACCTCGCGGCATCGCCGCTTCCGACCGGCCGAAGCTTTTCGTGACGTTCGAAGAGCAGGAACGCGAAGGTGACCGGTTGGCGATTGCGGGACGGGGCTTCACTCCGGGCCAGGACATCATCCTGAGGTGCCGCGAATTCGAGCGTCTGGAGACGCGCGTACGCACGGACGCGAAGGGCCAGTTCGTGACGACCCTCAAGCTTCCCGAATCCTTCCCGCACGGCACCTTCACGCTCGAGGCGCATGGTGCGGCGGGTAAGCTCACCATGAGCGAATTCGATAAGCCATTTTCCGACGAGGAGCTCGACAAGCGGGATCGTGTCGTCGATCGGCCCCCGCCTAAGCGCTGACGCCGGCATCTTGTCGCAGTCGGGGCAAGGGGTCTCGTACTAGCGGGACTCCTTGACCAACTGTTCCCGCAACGGAAATACTCGGACCTGAGGGCGCATATCGATCGCTCTACGGGAGAGGGGACGTGACCGCGCAAGCCGATCTGTTGACCAGCATGGGCTTGTGCGTCTCGGTGGCCGCGGCGCTGGCGTTCGTCGCTCACCGGCTCCGGCAGCCGCCGCTGCTCGCGTACCTGCTCGCGGGCGTGCTGATCGGCCCCGAGATTGGGCTGCGGCTGATCAGCAATGAAGAGAGTATCCGCACCGTCTCGGAGGTAGGCCTCATCCTGCTTCTGTTCATGATTGGGCTTGAAATGGATCTGAGGAAGCTCCTCGGAGCCGGCAAGCCCGTGATCGTGGCCGGTCTGTTGCAATTCCCATTGTGTCTCGCGCTCGGTCTCGCGTTCTTCTATCCCCTTGGCTTCCGTGCGAGCAGCGGCGATTTCGCATTGCTCTACCTCGGTGTGTGCCTGGCGCTGAGCAGCACGATGATCGTGGTGAAGCTTCTGTACGACAAGTTCGAGCTCGATACGCTGCCGGGGCGCATCACGCTCGGCGTGCTCGTGTTCCAGGACGTCTGGGCAATCGTGTTCCTCGCGATCCAGCCCAACCTGCTGCACCCGCAGATCTTTGTGCTGCTCGAGTCGCTCGTCAAGGGCGTCGTGCTGGTGGCGGTGAGCCTCATCATCAGCAAGGTGGTGTTGCCGCGCCTCTTCGACTCGGTGGCCAAGGTGCCGGAGCTGGTGCTCATCGGCTCGCTCGCGTGGTGCTTCATCGTAAGTGCCGCGGCTGACGCGGCGGGCTTGTCGCGCGAGATGGGCGCGCTGATCGCGGGCGTCAGCATCTCCACGTTTCCGTACAACCTGGACGTCGTGGCCAAGGTCGTCAGCATCCGCGACTTCTTCGTGACGCTGTTCTTCGTCGCTCTCGGCATGCGGATTCCCGCGCCGACGCCGGACGTGCTCGGATTCGCGCTGCTCGCCTCGGCCTTCCTGCTTCTGAGCCGGTTCGTCGTGGTGTTTCCGCTGCTGCGACTGCTAGGTCTGGGCCATCGCGCGAGCCTGCTGCCGTCGATCAACCTCGCGCAAATGAGCGAATTCTCGATGGTCATTGCCGCGATCGGGTTGGCCGCAAATCACATCGAGCAAAGAACGGTCAGCATCCTGATTTTCGTCTTCGCTTTCACCGCGGTCGTCTCGACGTACCTGATCGAATACAACCATCGTCTGCAGGACTGGTTTGCGAACTGGCTCCGGCGCGCCGGACTGCCCGACCTGGACACGTCTCCGAATGAAGAGGCAGCGACACCGGCGCGCGCCGGCAAGGACCTCGTGCTGCTCGGCTTCTTCTTCGAGGCCAGCGCGCTGGTGCATGAGTACGAAGTGGCGGCGGAAGCCGGCCGTCATCGGCTGCTCGACCGGCTGCTCGTCATCGACTTCAACCCGCAGGTGCACGAGGAGTTGAAACGACGCGGCATCGCTTGCATCTACGGCGACATCTCGCATATTGACACACTGCGCCACGCCGACATTCACGGCGCAACCCTGGTCGTGTCGACCATTCCAGACGCTGTGCTCAGGGGAACAGACAACCTGAGGCTGCTGCGCAATTCGCGCTCACTCTGTCCGCGCGCCAAAGTAGTCGTGACGGCGGGTAGAACGGCCTCGGCCCTCGAGCTCTACGAGGCCGGCGCCGACTATGTGTTCATGCCTCGGATCCAGTCGGCCGCCGAGATGGCGTCGGTCCTCGTGTCGGGCCTCGAGCACGGATTCGAGAGCCTGCGGACCGAGCAGATCGAACAGCTTCGCCGGCGCAATGAAGTATTGCAGTGATTGCGCGGACCTCACTCCGACGCTTCTGCCTTCGGCGGATACACACCTGCCAAGCGGGCGATCAGAATCGTGACGTACAGCACGCCGATGATCTGCTCGAGCGTGCATAAGGAGCGCGCTTGTCGCGATAGCGGGGTGATGTCGCCGAAGCCGGTGCTGGTCAACACGGTGAAGCTGAAGTAGACCATCTCGGATAGGTCGTACTTTCCAGCCACGCCTCCGCTCCCGAACGAGCCGGGATAGAAATACTCGACCAGCGAGTACAGGTACACCCACAGCACGCCAATCATGAGGTAGCTCGCTGCGGCGCCCCACAGTTTGTCCCCGGTCATGACGTCCCTCCGGAAGACGTAACCCAGGAGATACGAGAGCGTGGCCGCGTACAGAGCCGCTCCGAAGACCCAGCTCCACATCAGCATCTCTTGTCCGAGCAGACGCAGGCCAAGCCACTGGAATGCGATCGTTGGTCCGGCAAGCAGAAGCGCGATCGTGAATGACGCCGGGGTTTGTCCCAGCGTCGCGGCGGCCGCGAGGACGATCAGCATATTGATGCCCGTGACAAACGCTCGGCCCGTAGCCGTCGGCTCGACGAGAGGGGCGAGAACGACGAGCAGCAGCAACGCCACGAACAGATAGAAACAGCGCTGGAAGAAGATGCGGCCGAGAGCCGCCCGTGCAACTTGTATCGCCATTAGTCGGTGTGGCGCCTCTCCAATATGGGCGTCTGGATCATGTCACATCTGTGACAACAGTGCATGAAACAAACGCAACAAAATCAGCGCTTCGGCGAAGTCTTCTTGCCACAACTCGCTCTTAAGCTCCACGACTCTCCCCGGATTCCCGGGTTGAGTGAAACCCAAATTGACAGGAGCTACGAGATGAGATCGCAGGCGAGCTTTGCTGCACTGTTGTTTACCGCCGGGGCGTGCATTACTGCACCCGCTTGGGCGGATCCCTTCTTTTTCACAACGGGTAACGCCGACGGGGCGCTCGGCGCGCTGTCCCAGAGTGAAACCCCAGGACTGGTGGAGACCGAGACCGCCGACGACTTCATTCTGACCCAGACCACGGTCATCAGAGGAGCGACGATTACGGGGATGATCCGCCGTGCGGACGTTGCGGACATCACCAACGTCGAGATCGAGGTGTATCACGTCTTTTCGCAGGACCCCTTCGACAAGCCTCCGTCGGGGAAAGTACCTTCGCGAACCAACTCGCCGTCCGACAATGAAATCGATAGCGCCACGCGCGATTCGAGCGACGGAACACTCAGCTTTTCCTACACTTTGCTGAAATCGGACTTCGCGGTATCGAACACCGTCGAGACCGGCATCAATCCGTTCGAGGTCAACGGAAAGACTGATGCCAACCGAACCGGTGGCGAGGGCCCTGCGAGTGGCGACGAAGTGCAGATCACCATCACCTTCACCAAGCCGATCGTCCTGCCGGCCGGTCACTATTTCTTCCGCCCCGAGGTGCTGGTGACCAGCGGCGATTTCCTGTACCTGTCGGCGCCGAGGCCTCTGGTTGTGCCGCCGGCCACACCGCTCGCGCAGGATCTGCAGGCGTGGATCCGTAACGCCAACCTGGCACCGGATTGGTTGCGCATCGGCACCGACATCATCGATGCCAAGGGTGCGACTACACCGACCTTCAACATGACTTTCTCCCTGTCCGGCAACACGATCCCCGCAGCCGGAATCTCCGGCGAGCCAAGCTGCCACGGAGAGACCGTTGCGGCCCTGGCCACGGAGTTCGGCGGAATCAAGTCGGCCGCATCGACTTTGGGGTTCTCCAGCGTGGCCGCGTTGCAGGATTCCGTCCGTCAGTTCTGCAACCCGTAGGGCGACCGCGGAAAAGGAGACCAGTATGCAATGCAAGTTCATCGTTTCGACGCTTGCGCTCGCCATGTCGGCGAGTGCAGGCGCGCAGAGCGCAGCGCCAGCTGCGAACGTGCCGGAGAATCTCAAGTCCAGCGCCAACGAATCGGTGGCGATGGTCGTCGCAGCGAAGGGTGTGCAGATCTACGAGTGCCGGCAGGTGAAGAATCAAGCCGATGCTTACGAATGGGCGCTTGTTGCGCCATTGGCCGATCTCTTCGACGCGAGCGGAAACAAGGTCGGCATACATTATGCCGGTCCGCACTGGGAATCGCTCGACGGCAGCAGGATCGTAGGTGCTGCGAAGGCGAGCGCCGATGCGCCACAGCCCGGCGCCATTCCCTGGGTGCTTCTGGCGGCGAAGTCGGACGGCGGTCCTGGCACCTTCAGCAAGGTGACCAGCGTGCAGCGCGTGAACACAATCGGAGGCGTGGCGCCTCGAACGGGCTGCTCGCAAACCGCGGCGGGAACGATGGTTCGCGTGCCTTACACGGCGGACTATTACTTCCTCGCCGCAAAGTACGAGGTCCCGTCGCAGGTCAACGCGGTAGCCACTCCGGTCGTGCAACCGAGGTCCAGCTACTCCTACTGATGCAATAACAACGGCGGCGAAGTGTCATGCTTCGCCGCCGTTAAAGTGCCGTCGGGATATGCTACATACCGTGCATGCTATGCGCCGGATCCGCTTTCGAGCTAAAGAACAGGAAGAAGTTGGAACCGACTTCGACTGCTCTTTTCGCGTTTTCGGCGGCATCCATGACGGTGGCAGACGTGATGCCGCTGCTCCCGTCGGCGGCCGGCCAGTCGTTGGGATCAAAGATCAACACGGGCCTTACTTGCCACCAGATAGGGTTGGCATTGACGCGGCTGTTGTCGACGACGTGGTCGTGATTGGGCGTCGGCACGAAGATAGGGTGAGCCGGAGGATTCGGGATACCTGGCATGCCCGCAAGCAACACCGATAGATCAACCGAAGACGCGTGCATGGTGCAGGTGCCCGGTACCGGATTGTTCGGATCGGGGCACTGCGTGTGGACGGTAGGCGTCTTCATCCACGCTTCGGGAATGTGTCCGAACAGCGTGATCAGCGCGCTTCCGAGAGTAGCGCCGCAAAGCTCGTTAGGGCGCGGAGGCGGCGGGCAATCCATCGCGTCGTTCGCGTTCATGCTGGTTCCGAACATCGGCACCAGGACGTAGAGCTGCGCAGTCTGCTTGAGAGGCCCCCCGCTCGGGTCCGCCGACGTCTCGGTGACGACCTGGCAAATCGGCGTCTGCATCTCAGCCGGATCGGACTGTGCCGGAATTTTGTTGAAGTCCAAATCCAGCGTCGGCTCGTCGACGCAGTCGAAGTTCTGCAGGTAAGTGAATGTGATCACGCGCCCATTGCCGAAGCCGTTCGTCTGATTCGGAGCCAGCTGGGCGGAGGCACCGCCGGCAACGAGCGCAATCAAGGCGCCGGCAATGCTCATCAAGCGCAACCGATGCGCCCGGGTCTTGGTGGGTAGTAGCGATTCGGGTTGCAGACCGTTCATCTCGTTCTCCTTAAGTAAGATTCATTTCTCGCGCCCATGCTGATGGGCATTACTTCAGCGACGATTTGCTCGAGCTTTGTTGAGGATCCTGTGATCCAAACGTGAGGCTCAGCAGGTACTGGATCAAATCGCTCTTCTCGGCGCCGGTGAGTCCCAGCGCCATGCACGTGTTGTAGTGATCCACGACCTTGTCCAAGGTTGCGAATCGCCCGTCGTGATAGAAGCCGCCCTTGAAGTGGGTGAACAGAACTCCGATGGGCGATGTGCGATATCGCAAGTCAGGAGCGCGATTCGCCTGGAAGCTGTCGATGCAGACTTCGCTCGGCATATGCAGATTCCAACCGGGGTCGGTCCACAACGGCTCGACGTGGCAGTTATTGCACTTCCCCTTTCCACTGAAGAGCTGATCTCCGCGGTCCGCCGCGGCCGGGTCGAAGCTGCCCGCGGGCGGTTGCGGCGAGGGAAGCGCGAGTTGATAGAACTGGAGCGATTGTAGCTTCGACGTGATCAGGTCATCGTCAGGAGAAATGTGCGGCAGATCGCCGAATCCGGCTTTGGCCGCGATCGGAAACTGAGCGGCATTGTTCAAGCGCGGATCCCAGAACCGCCCTTTGCCGTGCATCTCGAGGTTGGCCACGAACGCGTTCCAGTGCGGTACGGAGCCCCATCCAGTCCACGTGTGCAGGTTTACTCCGCCAAGACCAAATGCCGGAGGGATGAGCGTGGCGCCAGGCACGTTAGTGCGAGTCACTACACCATCGGTAATCTGCTGCGGGTTGAAGGCCTTGCCGTCGAGGAACAACTCGGCATCGAACTTGCCGGGGCCCCAGCTATTCACGACGGTCCTTACCGTGTCCTGACTCACGACCAGGAGATTGGCAATGGCCGAAAGATCCGGAGCAAAAGCGATGATCGCGCCTACGTTCAGATCGCGATTGGGCCACCCATCCATGCGATGACCTACGCAACCCGTCCCCGGATTTGGCGTTATGGCGTTTCCGCAGGAAGCAGGCAGCGAGTTGTCGACCGTCGAGTGACACAGAGCACATTGAATGCCGATCGACTGCAGCCCACCCGAAGAGTTAAAGAAGCCTGTGAGGCCTACGACTGCATTCAACTTGAGCAGCGCAAGAGTTACTGCAGGATCGGTGAGGTTGATCGCTCCGTGATTCAGTTGCTGAAGAACATCGGGCGGCAACGCGTCGACGTCGACTTTCAATCCCAACGCGAGCGCAGTGATCGGGCTGAGCCCTGCGCCGATCCCTCCGGCGGCAGCTCCTTCGATCGTTTTATGCAGCCCGAGCGTGCCGCCCCAGAAGGCCTCGTCGCCGAAGGTATCGAAGCGGAATACGTTCCGCCCATCCGTTACCAACTGCACCGCATTCGAAGCGGCGGGATCTTTACTGAACGAGTTGGCTTGGTCTTCAGCAGCGCGGCTCTGAAATACAGCTACCGACAGACTGACCGCAACAGCTACAGCAACAACAGCGATAAAAGATGCGTATCGTCTCATCGTGAGTCCTCCTTTTCGATGAGCGAATCCCCTCCAGCGCAGCACGCGGCCGCGTTGAATCGGGATAGAACTCGATGAATGACTCGGCCGAGTCTCGGGTCTAGCGTCGAGCGCGCGCCTTCACACGGAGTGAACCTGGAACTCCGGCAGCGAATCCCGATGCCGCTCGAGCGACGGCCTTGCTCTTTTGCGCACGCGCCGCGATACGGCGACTTCGCTTCAGGGGCGGATAGACAGAGCTACCGATGAAGATGCGTCGTATCGGGCGTGCGCTTTAAACATTGCAATTTTTCATGCCCGACGGTCCTCCTCGTCGCACGGATATGTCGGTGCGACGCAATCCAAATGCCTTCTCACTGACTGCGGCGCGGCGATCAAACGAAGATGTGCGCAAAAATTACACATGCATCGCGCGTGATCGTAAGCCTTTGGAAAGACTCCGCGCTTATGCTCGCACCGCGTTAACAGGGGTGACGAATTATTTCTTCCATCGCGCAATGCTGTGTGTGTTGCGCTCGCGTGCGCGCGAGTTTAGGTCCGCGCCCGTATTTGGAGCACGTCCAGCGCTGCTTGCTCGTAAGCATGAGCGAGCTGTAGCACCGCGGCGTCGGCGGCTGGCGGCCCGATGAGCTGCATGCCCATCGGCAGTCCTGTGGGACCGAATCCTACCGGCACGCTGATGCACGGCAGCCCCGCGAACGTGGCGTAGATCGTGACCTCCATCCAGCGATGGTAGGTGTCCATCGCGCGGCTTGCGATCGAAGTCGGCCACCGCTCCTCGGCAGCGAACGGCCACACCTGTGTGCTTGGCAGCGCGAGAAAATCGCAGCGCTGGAATGCGGCGAGCATCTGCTGATAGAACCTGCTTCGTCCGACGCTCGCGCGATGGACTTGCTCAGCGCTCAGGCCTATCCCTTGATCGTATTCCCACAGCGCTTCCTGCTTGATCAGGGCACGGTTCGCCGGATTCGCGAGGTGTGGTGCGATGCGCGATGCAACCAGCCATCGCCGCCACACGAGCCATGACTGCCATACTTCCTCGGGCGCGAAGTTGGGTGACACCGGCTCGACGACACATCCGCAAGCGCTCAGTCGTCGCAAACCCTGTTCGCACGTTTCGAGAATGCCGGGCTCCATAGCGAGATAGCCCGACAGGTCGCCCAGCCAGCCGATCCGGATCGACTTCGGATCGAAATCGCGCAGCGCATCCGCGAATCGTTGCGGATCGGTTGCGATCGACAGCGGGACGCGGGCGTCGTAGCCGGCCTGCACGTCGAGCAGCAGCGCGACGTCGAGAACCGTGCGGCCCATCGGCCCGGCCGTGCTCAATGAAGCGACCCAGACATCGTCTGCGGGCCACGCCGGCACGCGGCCCGGGCTCGGACGGAAACCGAATATGTTGTTCCACGCGGCAGGATTGCGCAGGCTGCCCATGAAGTCGCTGCCGTCGGCGACTGCGAGCATGTGCGTGGCCAGCGCGACAGCGGCCCCGCCGCTGCTGCCGCCCGCGGACTTCGACGGATCGTAGGCATTCCGTGTCACGCCAAACACTTCGTTGAAAGTGTGCGACCCAAGCCCGAACTCGGGTGTATTCGTCTTGCCGATCACGATGCAGCCGGCAGCCTTCATCCGCTGCACCATCAGGCTGTCCTGCGTCGGAACAAAGTCGCGCAGGACAAGCGAGCCAAGCGTCGTGCGGATGCCGGCGGTCAAAGCGACGTCCTTGATCGCCTGCGGCATGCCGTGCATCCAGCCGATCGATCCTCCAGCTCGATTGCCGGGCTTCAACCGTGCGTCGCATGCGTCGGCTTCACGCAGCAGCACGTCGCGATCGCGCAGGCTGACGATGGCGTTGTGCCGTGGATTGACCACCGCGATGCGATCGAGCGTTGCCTGCATCACTTCGCGGCACGAAACCCGACGCGCGCGGATCGCTTCCGAGAGCGCGTGGGCGTTTAGGTCGATGATCTCCATAGGACGAACCTTTGCGGATGATAGGGCACGAACTCGAGCCTGTCGCGACCCGTGGCGGAAACCCTTGAAGACATCGAGAAGCTACAACGGCGACGTATGACGATCGCTCGCGACGCTGTGCAATTTACCCGGACACGGCGAGCCTGCCGGCGCCGGGACCGGCGACTATGGGCAGCCCTTGCAACCAGCCGTCTGCGCCCGGGTAAAGACTGTGTGTTCGATGCCGGCCCCGCTGAGATCTGCACCCCTAAGATCGGCGTTGGTGAAATTCGCGCCTTCGAGCCTAGCCCCCACAAGCGACGCGCCCTCTAGCCGGCTGCCGCGCAGGTTGGCACGTTGCAGATTGGCGCTTTGAAACTGTGCCCTTTCGAGCCGGGCGTTGGCGAGATTGGCACCGCTCAAGTCGGCGTTGGCGGCGTTCGCGCCGCTCAAATTGGAACTCTGCAGCACAGCGTTATTGAGCTTCGCTCCACTCAGATTCGCTTCGTCAAAGCGCGCCGCACGCGCGTTCACCTTGCGCAGGAGCGTCGAGCGCAAGTCCGCGTTACGCAGATCCGCGCTCGACAGATTGGATTCATCGAGGTTTGCTCCGCTGAGGTTGGCGCCCGCAAGCACCGAGCGCGTGAATTGAGAGTGCCTCAGGTTCACATTGCTAAGATCGATGCCTCTCAGGTTCATGTGCGCGCACAGGGTCCCGGGACGCACGCTGCAGCCTCCAACGTTGCGGATGCTTTGCGCGGCAGCTGCAGTAGTCATCGCAAGCGCCATGAAAATCGCGAACCTTGCAAAGCTGTGCATGATTTGGAGGTTGTCTATTGTTGCACGGCGCTATCGAGACTTCGCGCGTTTGCGCCTCGATGGTTTCGGCTTGACCGGCGCAGTCGCCGCCTTGGATGTTGCTTGCGCTGCAGGTGCCTTCGTCGGTGCCGCGCGTCGCACTTGAGACGCGAGCGCAAGCGAGGCGTTAAGTGCCGTGGCCAGCGCAGCTTCGCCGCTCACCAGATCCGTCCAACGCAGTTCCTGGCCCTTGCGCCGGCCTTTGGGCACCAAGTGCAATCCCTCGGGTGAAATCGTGAGCGTGTAAGGGTCGCCCTCAATGCTGAGCTCGCGCTTGAGAAGCTTGTCGAGCTTGGTGGTCAAGGATTGCCTCCTGCTCCCGCTCCCACGCCCACAGTGATTCTACCGCTTGGGTACCGAAGCGGCGGTTCCCGCGCCGAGCGGGCACCCCACGACCTCGCCGAGGAGGGCTCGTAAATTGTCTGCCCGGCCGGCGCCGAAGCGTTGTTCAAATTCCTTCTGCGCTTCTGCCCACAGCGTCCCAGCGTGATGTAGCCGTGCCGCACCGGCTTTCGTCAAAGCGAGCTCCTTGCTGCGACGATCGACGGTCCCGTCCTCGATACTGATCAGGCTTTCTCGCTCCAGCGGCAACATGGTGCGTCCCAAGGTCGTTCGATCCATGACCAGCTCGCGGGCGAGGGCGTTGATCGTCATCGGCCCCAGCCACTTGAGCTTGGCCAGAATCGAGAACTGCGTGGT
>Ga0126384_10001374_pt1 | contig 14390 bp, 12 predicted proteins | sample PanSoiMetPlot_36_FD_92543 | JGI IMG/M metagenome (GOLD analysis project Ga0126384, IMG submission 92543) | Tropical forest soil microbial communities from Panama - MetaG Plot_36 | ecosystem: Environmental > Terrestrial > Soil > Tropical forest > Bulk soil | place: Panama | collected 2016-02-17 | reverse complement strand
GGCGTGTCGGAGGCCCGCAAGCGCCAGCTGCTGGACAAGCTGTTTGCCTATTTCCCACGCCTCGCCGAGCGCCGCGGTCAGGCCGGCGGTACGCTGTCGGGTGGCGAGCAGCAGATGCTCGCCATCGGCCGCGCCATGATGCTCGAACCCAAGATCATTCTGCTCGATGAGCCCACCGAGGGCCTGATGCCGCGCATGGTCTCGCAAATTCGCCAGATCATCGACGTGTTGCACAACGATGGCGTTGCCATCCTGCTGGTGGAGCAGAATGTGCCGCTGACCTTGCAAGCGAGCCAGCGCGTCTACTTCATGGAGAAGGGTGTGGTCCAGCACCACGCCGCCGCGGCGGAGCTCAGCGTCGACCATCCCATCATCCACAAGTATCTCGGAGTCTGATCGATGCAGATCCCCTGGGACATCATCATCATTCAGACCGTCAATGGCATCGTGACCGGAATGATCCTGGCGCTGGTCGCCTCGGGCTTGACCTTGATTTTCGGCATCATGGATGTGGTGAACTTCGCGCACGGCGAGCTGTTCATGCTTGGCGCCTATATGGGGGTGGTGACCCTGGCGGCGACCGGAAACTTCTGGCTGGCGCTGCTCAGCGCCACCGCCATCGTCGCGCTATTGGGGGCGCTGCTGCAGGTGGTGACGTTGCGGCCGCTGCTCGGCCGTGATCCGCTCTACACCATTCTCGCTACCTTCGGCATCTCGCTGGTGCTGCAGAATTACGCGCTGTGGCAGTTCGGGCCGGTGGCGCGCAAGATCCAGGAGCCGTTCAGCGGCCAGTTCACCCTGTTTTATCTGCAGTATCCCTGGTATCGCCTGCTGATCGCGCTGCTATCGGCCGCCATGATCGGCGGCCTCTACCTGTTCTTGAAGTACGGGCGCTTCGGCGTCTGGATCCGGGCCACCACCCAGGACCGCGTCATGGCCCAGGCCATGGGCATCCCGGTGCCGTGGGTGCACACCGGAGTGTTTGCCATGGGCGCCGGCATGGCGGCGGCGAGCGGGGTGCTGTTTGGACCGCTGGTCGGGGTCAACCACACCATGGGCCTCGACTGGGTACTCAAGGCCTTCATCGTGGTGGTGGTCGGCGGCATGGGCAATCTGGTCGGTTCCATTGCGGCCTCGATCTTTATCAGTCTGCTCGAAGCCTACGCCTCGATCTGGGTCAGCCCGTCGCAAGCCATCATCGTGTCCTCGATCGTGCTGATCCTCACCTTGTTGTTCCGTCCCACTGGTCTGTTCGTGCCGACACCCAAATGATCTTGAAACGACACGCCGGCGTGTTCTGGGCGGGCTTTGCCGTCGTGATCGCGCTATTGCTGCTGGCGCCGCTGGTGCTGCCCGAATTCTGGCGCCGGTTCCTCACCGAGATTCTGATCTGGGGCCTGCTGGCGATGTCGTCGGATATCCTGATCGGCTATACCGGCATGGTGTCGTTCGGGCATTCGGCATTCTTCGGGCTCGGCATGTACGGCGCCGCCGCGGCGCTGTTGACGGTGAAGCCCCCCAATCTGTGGCTGGCGATCGTCTACGGCCTGGCCGGCTCGGCGGCCGTGGCCCTGTTCGTGGCGTATTTTTCCACCCGCCTGCGCGACATCTATTTCGCCATCACCACCTTGATCTTCTCGCAGATCTTCTACGTCGTGATCTTCACCTGGACGGACGTCACCGGCGGCGAGAACGGCCTTGCCTTTTCGCGGCCGCGGTTCGGCATTCCGGGGCTGTGGACCACGCCGTTCACCAGCACCAGCCTGCACTGGTTCGTTCTGGCGGTGGTGGCCGGGTCCTATCTGGTGCTGCGGCGGATCACGCACTCGCCGTTCGGCATGGTGCTGCAATCGATCCGCGAAAACGAGGCACGCACCCGCGCCGTCGGCTACCCGGTCGAACGCTACAAGATCGTCGCGGTCATGCTGTCGGGCCTGTTTGCCGGCCTGGCCGGCGTACTCTATGCCCTGCAGAACCGCTTTGCGGCGCCCGACTTCGTCTACTTCGTGGTGTCGGGCGAGGTGGTGATCTTCAACGTCATGGGCGGCATCGGCACCTTGGTCGGCCCGATCGTCGGCGCCGGCTTCTTTCTCGGCTTGCGCGAGGGCCTGTCGCGGCTGTTCCCCTACCTGGCGACCACCTTGCACCTGCCCAATCTGGCGGAGTTCCCCTACCTGGTGCCGCTGGGCGTGGTCTTCATCGCCATGGTGATCTTCATGCCGCAGGGCTTGCTCGGCTTCGCCAAGCGCTGGCTCAATCGCTAGCCGGCACACAGGGCCAGGCTTGCGACTTTTAATCAGGGGCGGGAAATTCAGGCGTGCGGGTGGCGGTCGACATCGGGGGAACCTTCACCGACATCGTGCTGTTGGCGCCGGACGGCGTCTTGAGCGAAAGCAAGGTGGCGACCACGCGCTCCGACCCGAGCCGCGCCGTCGTTGCCGGTTTGGCGGCGCTGCTGGCCGAGCTGGCGATGCCGGCGGCCGCGGTCGAGGAGGTGCTGCACGGCACCACGGTCGGCTCCAATACCATCCTTGAGAAGAGCGGCGCCCGCACCGGCCTGATCACCACGCGCGGTTTCCGCGACGTGCTCGAGATCGGGCGCATCCGCATGCCCGAGATGTTCGATCTGACCTGGGACAAGCCAAAGCCGCTGGTGCCGCGCCGCCATCGCCTCGAGGTCAGCGAGCGCATTGCCGCCGACGGCAGCATCGTCGAGCCGCTCAACGAAGCCGAGGTGATCGCCGCCGGCGAGGAGCTGCTGGCGGCCGGTATCGAGGCGGTGGCGGTATGCCTGATCAACAGCTACCGCAACCCGCTGCACGAGCGGTCGATCGCCGGCCTGATCGGTGCCCGCTTTCCGCAAATGTTGCTGACGCTGTCGCACGCGGTGTTGGGCGAGCGCAAGGAATACGAGCGCACCAGTACCACGGTGGTGAACGCCTACCTGTTGACCGTCATGCGCCACTACCTTGAGAACCTCAAGGCCGGACTGGCCGGCATCGGTATCCGGGCGCCGGTGCGCATCATCACCTCCAACGGCGGCATGCTCGATGCGCAAAGTGCCTGCGAGAAGCCGGTCATGATCGTGGCCTCGGGACCGGCCGGCGGCGTGATCGGCGCCGCCCGGCTCGGCCAGGCGCGCAACGAGCCCGACCTCATCGTGTTCGATATGGGCGGTACCACCGCCAAGGCGGTGATCATTGAGGACGGCCGCCCGAGCACCACCTCGGAATACGAGTTTCGCGACGGCATCTCGAGCTCGAGCCGCTTCATCAAGGCCGGCGGCTACCTGTTGAAGGTGCCGGCGATCGACATCGCCGAGGTCGGCGCCGGCGGCGGCTCGCTGGCCGTGATCGACAAGGGCGGCCTGATCAGGGTGGGGCCGCAGTCGGCCGGCGCGGTGCCGGGTCCGGCCTGCTACGGGCTTGGCAACGAGCGCCCGACCGTGACCGACGCCAACTTGGTGCTCGGCTTCATCAATCCCACCGCCTTGGCGGGAGGGCGTCTGCGGCTCGACCCGAGCCGCAGCGAACGTGCCATCGACGACCATGTCGCCAAGCCGCTCGGGCTCAGCTTGGAGGCGGCGGCGCACGGCATCCGCGCCGTTGCCAATGCGGCGATGGCGCGGGCTATTCGGGCCGTCAGCGTCGAGCGTGGCCGTGATCCGCGCGATCTGACCTTGGTTGCGTTCGGCGGCAACGGCGGCCTGCACGCCTGTGACCTGGCACGCGAGCTCGGCATTGGCCGCATCCTGGTGCCGCCGCTCGCCGGCGTGTTCAGCGCGCTCGGCATGTTGGCCTGCGATCTGGAGCACGTTGGCCTCAGAACGGTGACGCGCATGCTCGACGAGCTCGGCAGCGCCGGCCTCGGCGCCATCAAGGCGGAGCTCGCCAGCGAGGTTGGCGCCCGGCTGGCCGCCGACGGCTTCGACGGCGCGCACATGGCGCTCGCCTGGCAGGCCGACCTGCGCCACGAAGGCCAGGCCAGCGAGCTCACCATCCACTACGACGGCGACGATGTCGGCGAACTTGAGGCCCGCTTCATCGCCGAATACGCCAAGACCTACGGCTATCGCGACGACAGCGGCATCGAACTCGTCACCTTGCGCGTCATTGGCCGCGGCCGGCGCCGGCAGCGCCTCGATTTCAAGGAGCTGGTGATCCGCGAACAGCCGGTTGCCGCCAGCGGCTGGCGCCGGGTCAGCTTGGCGCGCGGCGCCGCCGCCAGCACGATTGCCGTCGTCACGCGCCGGGCGTTGTCGGCGCGGCCCCGGCGCGGGCCGCTGATCATCGAGGAGTTCGACGCCACTGTCGCCATCCCCGCCGACGCCGAGGTCAGCCTCGACGCCATTGGCAACATCGTGCTCGAGCTCGGCTGACCGCCATGTCGATCGATCCCATTACCTTCGCCGTCATCAAGAGCGGGCTCGATGCCATCGCCGATGACATGGCCTATACCGTGATCCGCATTGCCCGCTCGGAAATCGTCAAGGACGTGATGGATTTCTCGGCCGCGATCTGCGCCGCCGACGGCCAGATGGTGGCGCAGGCCAAGACCATCGCCCAGCATCTCGGCGCCATTCCCGAGGCGATCGCGGCGGTGCTCGAAAGCTTCGGCGACGATCTGGCCGAGGGCGACGCCGTGATCCTGAACGACCCCTATCACGGCGGCATGCACCTGCCCGATATCTTTCTGTTCATGCCGTTGTTCTGCGGTGGCAAGCGTCGCGCCTTCGCCGTGGTGATTTGCCACCACACCGACGTCGGTGGCCGGGTGCCCGGGTCGAATGCCTCCGATTCCACCGAGATCTACCAGGAAGGCCTGCGCATTCCCCCACTCAAGCTCTATGAGCGCGGCCGGCTCAACACCACCCTGGCGGCGATGATCAAAATCAACGTGCGCGTGCCCGAACGCGTGTGGGGTGACCTGTGCGCGCAATACGCCGCCGCCCAGGTCGGCAAGCGCGGCCTCGACAAGTTGATGGAGCGTTACGGCGCCGACCTGGTCGAAGCCTACATGCTGGAACTCATCGACTACGCCGAGCGACTGACCCGCGCCGAGATCAAGGACTGGCCCAAGGGCCGCTATCAGTTCATCGACTACATCGATGACGACGGCTTCTCCGACACGCCGATTCCGATCAAGGCGGCCATCACGGTCAGGGACGATGGCAGTCTCCTGGTCGACTACACCGGCTCCTCGCCGCAGGTGAAGGGCGCGCTCAATTCGACCTTGAGTTTCACCAAATCGCTGACCTACCTCAGCGTGCGCTGCGTGCTGGCGCGCGACATCCCCAACAACGTCGGCGTATTTCGCTGCATCGAGGTCAAGGTGCCGGAGGCCTCCGTGCTCAATCCCGTGCTGCCGGGTCCGTGCGCCGCCCGGGCGCTGACCGGCTATCGCGTGTTCGACACCGTGCTCGGCGCGCTGGCGCAAATCGTGCCGGAGCGGGTGCCGGCGGCGGGTGAAGGCGGCAATAGCGTGATCTCGATCAGCGGCCTCAGACAGAACCGCAAGCCCTTTATTATCGTCGACATGATCTGCGGCGCCTGGGGCGGCCGTCCCGACAAGGACGGGCTCGAGGCCGTCACCAATGCCTCGCAGAACCTGTCCAACATGCCAGTCGAGGTGCTGGAGGCGGAGCACCCGGTCCGGGTCGAGGACTATGCGCTGCGGCCCGACACCTGCGGCGCCGGCCGCTGGCGTGGCGGCTTGGGTCTGCGCCGCTCCTACCGTATCCTGGCCCAGGAGGCGCTGTTGCAGTTGCGCTCGGATCGGGTGCGTTTTCGGCCCTATGGCCTGGCCGGCGGCGGCCCCGGCGCCCCATCGCAGAACTTTCTCGAGCGCGACGGCCGCCGGCAGCCGCTGCCCGGCAAGGTGACGATGAGCGTGCCGGCAAACGCCCTGATCGTGCACGAGCAGGCGGGCGGCGGCGGGTTCGGCGATGCCTTGCTGCGTTCCGCCGAAGCCGTGCTCGAGGACGTGCGCGAAGGCAAGATCAGCGTCGATTTCGCCCGACAGCAGCACGCGGTGGTGATCGACGGCAGCGGCGCGCTCGATGCCGCCGCCACCGCACGCCTGCGCGCGGCGCGCCGCTCCTAACCAAGCCACGGGTCAAGCCGGGGCCCGAGGACACCGTCTGGGTCCCCCTGGGGCCTCCGTTAGGATGCCGCGCCCCACGGTCGCGGCGCGGGCCGACTTGCATTATTATGCACTATAGGGGTATTGTCCGGCATAATAATGCATGCTGGGATCCCGGCGGCACTGCCGCGCCTTTACGATCGGGCTGCCGGCCAAGATTTGGGGAGCGAGGCGATCCATGGCCACCCGCATCGATTTCCAGACCGAGCCCGGGCGCTATCGGCACTGGAAGCTCGCCTTCGATGGCGAGGTGGCCGAGCTGATCATGGACGTCGATGAGGATGCCGGCCTGTTTGCGGGCTATCAGCTGAAGCTCAACTCCTACGACCTGGGCGTCGACATCGAGCTCGCCGATGCCGTGCAGCGGTTGCGCTTCGAACACCCCGAAATCAAGGTGGTGGTGCTCAAGTCCGGCAAGGACCGCGTGTTCTGCGCCGGGGCCAACATCCGCATGCTGGCGGGCTCCTCGCACGCCCACAAGGTCAACTTCTGCAAGTTCACCAATGAGACGCGCAATGCCATGGAGGATGCCAGCGGGCACTGCGGGCAAAAGTACCTGTGCGCAATCCGCGGCACCGCCGCCGGCGGCGGCTACGAGTTGGCGCTCGCCACCGATCACATCGTGCTGGCCGATGACGGCAATTCCAGCGTGGCGCTGCCGGAGCTGCCGCTGTTGGCGGTGCTGCCGGGGACCGGCGGGCTGACGCGGGTGACCGACAAGCGCAAGGTCCGCCGCGACCTCGCCGATGCCTTTTGCACGGCCGAGGAGGGGGTCAAGGGCAGCCGCGCGGTCAAGTGGCGGCTGATCGACGAGCTCACCCCCAACTCCAAGTTCGACCTCAACGTGAAAGCGGCGGCCAAGCGGCTGGCCGCCCAATCGGACCGGCCGGCCCATGCCGCCGGCATCGTGCTGACCCCGATCGAGCGCGCATTTGACGCCGATGCCGTCGCCTACTCGAGCCTCAAAGTGGACCTCGACCGCGGCCAGCGCCGCGCCACCCTCACCATCCAAGGTCCGCCGAGCCTGGCACCCGATGCCGCCGCGGGCATTGCCGATCAAGGCGCCGCCTTTTGGCCGTTGCGGCTGGCGCGCGAACTCGATGATGCCATTTTGCATCTGCGCCTCAACGAGCCCGAGATCGGCGTGTTGATCTTCAAGAGCCAGGGCGACCCGGCCAAAGTCCTCGCCTACGACGCCGTGCTCGAAGCCAACCAAGCGCATTGGCTGGCGCGCGAGATCCTCGCCTATTGGAGGCGCGTCCTGAAACGCGTCGATCTGACGTCGCGCTCGCTGGTCAGCTTGATCGAGCCCGGCAGCTGCTTTGCCGGCAGCTTGGCCGAGCTGGTGCTGGCCTCGGACCGATCGTTCATGCAGAGCAGCAAACTCCAGGGCGACAACCGGCGGCCGGCGGCGCTGGCCTTGTCGCCGCTCAATTTCACCGCCTACGCCATGAGCAACGGCCTCTCCCGGCTTGCCACCCGCTTTCTCGGCGAACCGGCGCGGCTCGAGGACGCCAAGGCGGAAATCGGCAAGCTGCTGGCGCCGGCAGACTGCGACCGGCTGGGACTGGTAACCGTGGCGCTCGACCATATCGACTGGGACGACGAGGTGCGCGTGTTCCTGGAGGAGCGCGCCAGCTTCTCCGCCGACGGCCTGACCGGCATGGAGGCCAACCTGCGCTTCGCCGGGCCTGAGACCATGGAGACCAAGATCTTCGGCCGGCTGACCGCCTGGCAGAACTGGATCTTTCAGCGGCCCAACGCCGCCGGCGCCGAGGGCGCGCTCAAGCGCTACGGCAGCGGCGTGAAAGCCAACTTCAACCCCGAGCGGGTGTAGCGCCCCACGGGCAGGATTGAACGCAAGGACGCGGAACCGATGCCGGAAACCAGCAACGTCGATTATTCGACCAAGATCCCCAACAACGTCGGTCTGCTCGATGATGAGCGCGTGCTGCGGGCACTGGAACAATGGCACCCGGGCTACATCGACTGGTGGATGAGCATGGGGCCGGAGGGCTTCCAGAGCTCCGATGTCTACCTGCGCACCGCCGTCAGCATTGATCCCAAAGGCTGGGCCAAGTTCGACTACGTGAAGATGCCCGATTACCGCTGGGGCATCTTGCTGGCGCCACGGCTGCAGGATCGGCAGGTCAACTTCGGCGCCCACAAGGGCGACAAGGCCTGGCAGGAGGTCCCCGGCGAATACCGCGCCATGTTGCGGCGGCTGATCGTGATCCAAGGCGACACCGAGCCCGCCAGCGTCGAACAGCAGCGCCACTTGGGCAAGACGGCGCCCTCGCTCTATGACATGCGCAACCTGTTTCAGGTCAATGTCGAGGAGGGTCGGCACCTGTGGGCCATGGTCTACCTGCTGCACAAATATTTTGGCAAGGACGGGCGGGAAGAGGCCGAGGGCCTGCTGCAGCGCCGCTCGGGCGACGTCGACAAGCCGCGCATGCTCGGCGCTTTCAATGAGGCAACGCCCGACTGGCTGTCGTTCTTCATGTTCACCTTCTTCACCGACCGCGACGGCAAGATGCAGCTCGAAAGCCTGGCGCAATCGGGGTTCGATCCATTGTCGCGCACCTGCCGCTTCATGCTGACCGAAGAGGCCCACCACATGTTCGTCGGCGAGACCGGTGTCGGCCGCGCCATCGAGCGCACCTGCCAGGCCATGAAGGAGGCCGGCATCGAGGATGCCAACGACATCGCCGCGGTGCGCAAGCTGGGCGTGATCGATCTGCCCACCATGCAGAAGAAGGCCAACCTGCACTTTTCGCTGTCGCTTGACCTGTTTGGCTCGGAGGTGTCCACCAACGCCGCCAACTACTACACCGCCGGCGTCAAAGGCCGTTTCCAGGAGACCCGGATCGAGGACGACCACATCCTCACCGCGGCCACCTATCCGGTGAGCAAGCTGATCGACGGCCGCATCACCTTGGTCGACGAACCGGCGCTGACGGCCATCAACATGCGCCTGCGCGACGATTACGTAAACGACTGCTGCAAAGGGGTTGAGCGCTGGAACAAGGTGATCGCCAAGTCGGGCATCAACTTCCGCCTGGCGCTGCCGCATGTCGCCTTTAACCGCGACATCGGCGAATTTGCCGGCATTCACGCTTCCCCCACCGGCGAGGTATTGAGCGATGCGGCCTGGGAGCGGCAAAAGCCGCACTGGCTGCCGTCAAAGGCCGATGGCGATTTCATCGCCGGGCTGATGGCGCCGTGCTGGGAGCGCGGCAAGTTCGCGTCCTGGATCGCTCCGCCACGGATCGGCATCGACAACAAGCCGGGCGACTTTGAGTACGTGAAGGTCGATCGCGCCTGACGAGCACCAGCGCCCGCTCAGCAGCCCATGGCCGTGGCCAGGCCGAGGAAGCTGTCGGTGACGACATCCCAGTCGCGCGCGGGCGCGAGGTCGCGGGTCTGCCCGGGCCCGTGCTCCAGCGGCCGGGCTACAAAGGCGGTGGCGAGGCCGGCCTTGGCGGCCGCCGCCAGATCGCCGTTGTGGGCGGCAACCAGCATCACCTCATCGGGGCGCAGATTGAGGAGCTCGGCATTGCCGAGATAGGCCTGCGGCAATGGCTTATAGGCGCGGGCGGTTTCCGCGCCGAGGATCACGTCCCAGGGCAGCCCGGCAAACTTGGCCATCCGCGTCAACAGGCCGACGTTGCCGTTCGACAAGGTGCCGATGATATAGCGCTGCTTCAGCCGTGCCAGGCCTTCGACGCTATCGGGCCACGGCTGCAGCCGGTGCCAGACCCGGTTTAAATGCGCCTTGTCGGCTTCGCTGAGGCCGCTGATGGCGTATTTGTCGACGAGCTGGTCGAGGCTCTCCCGGTGCAGCACGTCGAGCACGGTCCAGGCGCGCTGTCCCGAGCGCACCGCTTCCATTGCCGGCTGATAGAGCGCGCGCCAATCGTCACTAAAGCGCGCCCAGTCGAGGGTGAGGCCGCGCGCGGCGCCGAAGCGGCCGAGGTCATCGATCAGGCTGCCGCGCCAGTCGACCACGGTGCCGAACACATCGAACAGGAGCGCGGCGACCTTGTCTTTGCCGGTCATGACCTCTCCTCTCGGCTGGCACGCGGACCCCGGGATCATGCAATGATCAGGGCGTCGGAACAAGCGCCGCCGGCGGCTAACCGCCGGCCGCCACCTAACCGCTCGCCGGCACCTGGGCGCGGTGGCGCAGGCAGTGATCGGCCAGCACCAGGGCCATCATGGCCTCTGCCACCGGCACGGCCCGGATGCCGACGCAGGGATCATGCCGTCCCTTGGTGGAAATCTCCGTGTCCCGGCCCAGCCGATCGATGGTCCGGCGCGGCGTCAGGATCGACGAGGTGGGCTTGACCGCGAAGCGGCACACGATCGGTTGGCCGGTCGAGATGCCACCCAGGATGCCGCCGGCGTTGTTGGACAGGAACTGCGGTTTGCCGTCGTTGCCGATGCGGATCTCGTCGGCATTCTCTTCCCCGCTCAGTTCCGCAGCCGCCATGCCGACGCCGATCTCAACGGCTTTGACCGCGTTGATGCTCATCATGGCTGCGGCCAGATCCTGGTCGAGCTTGCCATAGACCGGCGCTCCCCAGCCGGCTGGCACGCCGTCCGCCACGACCTCGATCACCGCCCCCACCGATGAACCGCGCTTGCGGATGTCATCGAGATAGCGCGTCCAGGTCTCGACGATGCCGGCGTCGGGCGCAAAGAACGGGTTTTGCTCCACCTCGTCCCACGACCAGCGGCCGCGATCGATGCCGTGCTGCCCGATCTTGACGAGTGCGCCGCGCACCGTGACGCCGGCGATGACCTTGCGGGCGATGGCACCGGCCGCGACCCTTGCCGCCGTCTCGCGGGCGCTCGAGCGTCCGCCGCCGCGGTAGTCGCGGATGCCGTACTTGGCCCAATAGGTAAAATCCGCGTGCCCGGGCCGGAACTTGTCCTTGATGTCGCCGTAGTCCTTGCTGCGCTGATCGACGTTGTCGATCAAGAGGCAGATCGGCGTACCGGTGGTCACCGTTGGCCCGCCGTCGTCGGCAAAGATGCCCGACAGGATGCGGACCTTGTCGGGTTCGCGACGCTGCGTGGTAAAGCGCGTCTTCCCGGGTTTGCGCCGGTCGAGAAAGCCTTGAATGTCGGCGGCCTCGAGCGGGATCAGCGGCGGACAGCCATCGACCACGCAGCCGATCGCCGGCCCGTGGCTTTCGCCCCAAGTCGTCACCCGAAACAAATGTCCAAAGGTGTTGTGCGACATGGCCGAGCGGCTGCTTGCTGTCCGGCCGGTCTTTAGCGAGACAATGGCAAGAATGCAACGCCGGTGGCTGCGCGCGGCGCTCGTAGCGGCCGGAACTTGAGCCCGCGCACGCCTTAACCTTGCCAATGAATATTGTGGCGTGCGGGCCACTTCGCGAGGTTAATGCGCACCACAATTCATGGGCCGTTCATTTAGCGGTCTCTAGCCTCGCCTGGCGTGCGCTGTCGCGTTCCGGAGGAGGTTTCCTGCGCCGCGCCGACGCCGACGACTAGAAATGGGAGGTAACTGGAATGAGCACCCGTAAGAGCCTGCTTGCCATCTTGGCTTTGGCGATTGCCATTGCCTTTTCGCCGCTGTCGCAGCTTCAGGCCGCGACCGTGAGCCCCGGCGCCGGTCCCGGCGTCGACACCGTCATTGTCAAAGTGGCGAAGAAATCCAAGAAAGCCAAGACGGCCAAGAAGAAGTCCGGCAAGAAGGGCAAGACAGCCAAGAGCAAAGGCGCCGGCGGCTGTGGCGCTTACATGTACTTTAGCAAGAAAGACCATAAGTGCATGGACGCCCGGCTCAAGAAGTAGAGCCGAGCCACGCTGCAGGAGCCACCTTGAGGGCTCCTGCCCAGTCTCGTCGGCGCGCCGGGGGCAAGGCGCGCCGCCTCTGTTGTTAGGATCTGTTTTTGGGACCAGCGCGTCTCTCCGTCCCGCCTCAATTGCCAAGCCGCTCGAGGCCCTCTTGCGCCTCGGCATGGTCCGGCGCGATATCGAGCGCCCGCCGGTAGTCGGCGATGGCCGCTGCGGTGTCGCCCAGCTCCTCATGCGCCGTGGCGCGCGCCGCAAAGGCATCGGCATCCTGCGGTTGCAGGCCGATCGCCGTGTCGAAATCTTTAAGCGCGATGGCAAACTCGCCCTTGCTGAGGTAGGCGAGGCCGCGATTGTAGAACGGCCGCGCGCTGCTGCGATCGAGGCGGATGGCCTCGGAATAGTCGGCGATGGCCAGGTCGAACTCGCCGCGGCTGTCGTAGAGCTGACCGCGGTTGTTGAACACGTCGGCATCGCTGGGATCGAGTTTGATGGCCTCGTCGTAGTCCCGCAACGCCAGCTCCTGCTGCCCCAGCCGATCGCGCACGTTGCCGCGATTGAAGTGGGCAATGGCGCTGGTGGCGTCGAGCACGATCACCTGGCTGTAGTCGGCAATGGCGGCTTCCGGCTCGCCGCCGAGCTCGTAAAGGACGCCGCGCTGCAGCAAGGCCTCGACCTTGAGCTCGTTGTTGTCGGCGGCGCCATCGATGACACGCGTGCAGGCCCCTATGCGCAGCTGTGCCGGGTGGGTCTCGGTTTTGCAGAGGGCGAGCTGGTCGGCGACCGCCTGGGCCGCACAGGGCACGCACGAAAGCAGGTTGAGCGCGGCAAAAATGCCGCAACCGCCGATGCGCGACCGGCCTGATCTGCGCTGCATGTCACTGCCTCGACATTGGCAGGCGCAAATGCGGCACCGCGCCTGCCCACCATGATTCTAGGCTCGTTTTAGCGGCCGACACAGGCGCTTTTTGGTCCAGGTCCAAACCATGAGCGTGAGCGCCGGGGATCGCTGTGGCCCAACGGTCACGCGCCAAAGATATGCCGGGCGGACTGCTAACAGCCGACCCAAATAGCGCCTATGACTGGTCGCGTTCGGTTGAAGACGGAGGCAATCATGCGTTCGATGATCGTTGTGCTGAGTTTGGCTGGCTTTGCCGCGTGCGGGCTGGCTCTGCCCGCTAGCGCAGCGAAAACCAAGATGGGCTGCCAGGTCGGCAAAGAGGTTTGGAATGCCGCCGACGGCAAGTGCGTGCCCGGAAAGTCCAAGCATGCCGGTAAGACCGCCAGCAAGGCGAAGAAGAAGCAGTAGGCCCGCTCGCTTGGCCGCATGACGCTTGCCGTCATGCGGCCCCGGGGCGGCCCCGGGGCGGCGCCGGTCGGCCCGTCGCCTAGAGCCACTCGCTGTGGCGGCCGTGAAGCACCAGGATGCGGTCCTGCGGCACCTCGAGCGCCATGGCCGCGCTGGGCGTCAATCCCAACAGCAACAGCCGCAGCGCGCGGCTGACGCCGCCGTGCGCCACCGCCACGGTGTCGCGGGCAACCTCGCCTAGCCAAGCTCCGACGCGGTCGGCCAGCATCTTGTAACTCTCGCCGCCCTGTGGCTGCCAATTCCACAGATCGGCCTGGCGGGCGCGATAGCCCGCAGCATCGAACGTGGCGATCTCCTGCCACGGCTGGCCCTCCCAGCTGCCGTAGTTGATCTCCGTCAGCCTAGCATCCGTCCGATAGCTGCGGGCGGGCAGACCGATCTCGGCGCGCACGATCTCAATGGTCTCGCTGGCGCGCAGCAGCGGGCTTGCGACGTAGTCGAGCGCCGCCGCCTCGGTGCCGAGCGTGGTCTTGAGTTTCAGACCATTGCGGCGCGCTTGCCCGCGGCCGGTGGCATTGAGCGGAATATCGCGTTGGCCTTGGTAGCGTCGCTCCAGGTTCCAATCGGTCTCCCCATGGCGAACGAAATAGAGCGTCACGCCGGCTTTCAGCATGCCTGTCGTCCCCGTTATGTGCACAATCTGGCGCTCAAAGGCTCCTTGTGCGCCGGTGACCGCGGCGCCGCAAGCGGCCACCGCGTGCCGGTCAGGTGGGGGCCGGCAAGACGGGCGCCGGTTGTGAGGCGTGGGCAGTGGAGCGGCGGTGCCGCAACAGAGGATGGCGAACATGCCTCAGCGATGGCGGGTGAAGCGGCTCTGCCCAATCGCCTTGACGCTGCTGTTGGGTGGGCTCACCCTCACCCTGGTGGCGGCCGGCGCCGCTGCCCAAGCGCCAACCGACGTCGACCTTCACCTTGTGCTTGCCGTCGACGTTTCCGGCAGCGTCAACGAGGCGCGCTTCGAGCTGCAGAAGCGGGGCTACGTTGCCGCTTTCCGCAATCCGCGGCTGCTCGAGGCAATCCAGTCGGGCGTGGCGCGGCGCATCGCCGTCACCAT
>Ga0126384_10001373_pt1 | contig 14394 bp, 12 predicted proteins | sample PanSoiMetPlot_36_FD_92543 | JGI IMG/M metagenome (GOLD analysis project Ga0126384, IMG submission 92543) | Tropical forest soil microbial communities from Panama - MetaG Plot_36 | ecosystem: Environmental > Terrestrial > Soil > Tropical forest > Bulk soil | place: Panama | collected 2016-02-17 | reverse complement strand
CGCCTGATGTCGACAAGATCAACCGCATGATGCGCGCCTTCTTCTTCGCGGTCGCGTGCCAGGGGACCATGCAGGTCATGACCATCGTGATCATGGCGAAATTCGTGTCGGGGATTTGAGTCTGCGGCTCTCAACGACCTCCGTGGCAATCACTCAATTTTTTGGTTTCGTTTTGGCCAAAATGGCCTTGGGCAGTGTGGAGCTCGTTTGCCAAGACCCCGCCCGTGTTGACAAATATTATGAATTCTGTTCTCTATATGTTCCAATGTGCCCACGGCGAGGAGCTCCGCCACGAGCGAACTGCGGACGATCCAGAATTTGCCGTGGGATCGCTTGGGGGCATCGACGCTCTGTTGGCCGGCAACCTGGCGACCGGCAAGATGGCGCGCGACTACATCAAAACGACCATAGGCTTCGAACAACTCGGCAAGGCGACTGGTGCCCAGCCGAAGAGCCTAATCCGAATGTTCGGTCCGCGGGCACCGCAGGCAAGGAATCTATTCAAGTCATCGGCTATCTTCGGAAGCGGACGTGAGTGCGGCTTCACCTCATTAAATAGCTTAGTGCTTCGCCACGTTGAGGCTGAGTAGGGATGTCTGAAAACAGCACAATCGAATGGACAGACGCAACCTGGAACCCAGTCACGGGGTGCACAAAGATCAGCGCCGGATGTGACAATTGTTACGCCGCGCGATTTTCCGAAAGATTCCGCGGAGTGTTGGGGCACCCATTTGAAACTGGCTTCGATTTGACGCTTCGGCCGGAGCGGCTTTTGCAGCCACTCGCCTGGAAACGTCCTCGGATGATTTTTGTAAATTCCATGAGCGATCTTTTTCACAAGAGGATCCCCCGAGCGCACGTAGCAGCGATCTTTGACACAATGGAAAGGGCAGATTGGCACGTCTATCAAGTGTTGACGAAGCGTAGCTCGCTTCTTCAGAAGTTTATTAATGAGCGCTATGACGGCCGCGGCGCACCAACGCACATTTGGTTTGGAGTGTCGGTAGAAAACGAGCAAGCCACTTCGCGAATTGCTCACCTACGAAAGAGCCGCGCTACCATCCGCTTCCTATCGGTCGAACCGCTTATTGCGCCAGTAGGCGAGCTGTGCCTTGACGGAATTCATTGGGTAATTGTCGGCGGAGAAAGTGGTCCGCGAGCCCGCCCGATGAAGCCGGAATGGGCGATCGATATCCGTGATCAATGCATCGAAGCCCGCGTGCCGTTCTTCTTTAAGCAATGGGGCGGGCGCTCGCCGAAGAGTGGCGGCCGACTCCTTGATGGCAAGGAGTGGAGCCAATTTCCCACCAACTCGCGCATTCCGATGAAACAGCTCGATCTGCCGGCAAGCGTCTGACGATGGTCGGCCCCTTTCAATTCGACGAGATCGGCCGGTGGTCGGAGTTGAAGCTTGAGATCGTCGAGAAATACGGCTCGGCCTACACGACCGCATTCGCCGGTGCAAAGGGCAGTAAGCTGAAAAAATTCTACATCGATGCGTTCAGCGGCGCAGGCGTACATCTATCGAAAGAAACGAGGCAACAGATCAAGGGTAGTCCATCGCGTGCGCTCAAGGTATCCCCTCCATTCGATCATTTTTATTTCATCGACATGAATCCGGGAAAGACTGCATACCTTGAAACTCTTTGTCGTGGTCGGACGGACGTCGATGTCATCTCGGACGATGCCACGTCATATCTCACACGCAAGCTACTTCCGACGATTCAGTACAAAAGGTTCAATCGGGCTCTCTGCCTGCTCGACCCATATGGTCTCCATCTCGACTGGGAGGTCATGCGACAAGCCGGTCAGTCGGGGGCAGTGGATATGTTTTTAAATTTCCCAGTGATGGATATGAACCGGAATGCCATCTGGAAAGCTCGTGAGCGAGCGCCATCGGAAGGTGTTGAACGCATGACTAGATTTTGGGGGGACGAGTCTTGGATTGAGGCCGCCTATGCGGAGAGTCCGCAGTACCAACTTTTCTCCGCTCCTGAGCTCATTAAGCAGGACAATGATGCGATCGTCGCCGCATTCCGTGATCGACTGAGAAGAGTGGCGGGGTTCCAATTTGTGCCCGAGCCGCTGCCGATGAGAAATCGCAACAATGCTGTTGTATATTATTTATTTTTCGCGTCGCCCAAGCCGGTTGCAGAGAAGATCATCGAAGAAATATTTGCAAAATATCGGTGAGGCGAGACGTGCTATTGTAATCTTGCACCATGATGGCGCTCTGCCGCCATGATAAACTCCGCATTGGGCATATCTTATTCACGCATCCGGAGCCCTGCGCCGCATGAAGTTCGGCATCAGCCAGTCCATCACCCGCAAGGAGGACGCTGCCCTGCTGCGCGGCGCCGGCTGCTACGTCGCCGACGTCATGCCGGCCGGGACGCTGCACGCGGTGGTGCTGCGTTCGCCGCACGCGCATGCGCGTTTTCGCGTGGCCGATGTGGACGCGGCGCGCGCATTGCCGGGCGTTCGGCTGGTGCTGACCGCGCAGGACCGGGAGGTCGCCGCGCTCGGCGCGCTGCCATGCATCGCCATGCCGCCCGACCTCACCGTCGAGGCGCCGCCCTATCCGGTGCTGGCGCGTGACGAGGTCATGCATGTGGGCGACGCGGTCGCCTTCGTGGTTGCCGACACGATCGAGCAGGCAAGGGACGGCGCCGAGGCGATTGCGGTCGAATACGAGGCGCTGCCGCACGTGGTCGATGCGGTCGCGGCACTCCGGCCCGGGGCGCCGCAGGTCTGGCCCGGCAAGCACGGCAACGTCGCCTTCGCGATGACGCTCGGCGACGAGGGCAAGACCGCGCAGGTGTTTGCCGGCGCGGCGAAGACGATCGAGCTCAGCCTGGTCAACCAGCGGCTGGTGACGAATTTCATGGATACGCGCGGCGTCATCGCCGAATACGACGCGAGCAACGATCGCCTGACGCTCACGCTCGGCAGTCAGGGTGTGCACCTCGTGCGCGACGTCCTGGCCGAGCAGGTGCTGAAGATTCCGGCCGACAGGCTGCGCGTCGTCACGCCGGACGTCGGCGGCGGCTTTGGCACGAAATACTTTCTCTATCGCGAATACGCCCTCGCGGCACTCGCCGCCAAGGCGCTCAATCGCCCGGTCAAATGGGTGGCGGATCGCACCGAGCACTTTCTCGCCGATGCCCAAGGGCGCGACAACTTCACGACCGCGCGGCTCGCGCTCGACGCGCAGGGCAAATTCCTCGCGCTTTGGGTCGACATGGTGTGCGACATGGGCGCCTACCTGTCGAGCTACGCGCCCTACATTCCGTATGTCGGCGCCGTCATGCTGCCGGGCGCGTACGACATCCCGGCGGCCTTCATCCGCATCACGGCGGCGCACACCCACACGTTGCCGGTCGACGCCTATCGCGGCGCCGGGCGCCCGGAGGCGGCCTACGTGATCGAGCGGCTGGTCGACGCCGCGGCGCGCGATCTCGAGATGGCGCCCGATGCACTGCGCCGGCGCAACTTCATCAAGCCGAAAGCGATGCCCTACACGACGCCGACCGACAAGACCTACGACACCGGCGAGTTCGCGGCGCACATGGCGCGCGCACAGGAGATCGCCGACTGGAAGGGATTCTCCCGGCGGCTCGCGGCGTCGAAGAAGGCGAGGAAGCTGCGCGGCATCGGGCTTGCGACCTATATCGAGGCCTGCGGCGCCAACGGACCTGAGACTGCGGTGCTGCATCTCGGGGACGACGGCAACGTCACGGTGCTGATCGGCTCGCAGTCGACCGGGCAGGGCCACCATACGGCCTATGCGCAGCTCGTCGCCGAGCATCTCGATATTGCTCCCGATCGCGTCACGGTCGTCCAGGGCGACACCGACCGGATCTCAACCGGCGTCGGCACCGGCGGGTCGAGCTCGATGACCTGCGGCGGCGCCTCGGTCGCGGGCGCGGCGAAGAAACTCGCGGACAATCTCAAGACGCTCGCGGCCGACACGCTGGAGGCCGGGCGGGGCGATCTCGAGATCGCGGACGGTTACGTGCGGGTCGCCGGCACCGACCGGATCGTGTCGTTCGCGGATCTCGCGCGGTCCCCCAGGGCGAGCGCCGACCTGCTCACCACGACCGAGTCGGCGACGCCGAAAGCTCCGACCTATCCGAACGGAACGCACCTGGCGGAGGTCGAGATCGATCCGGAGACCGGCCACGTCGCGATCGAGACCTATGTGGTGGTCGACGATTTCGGCGTGACGCTCAATCCGCTGCTGCTCGCCGGTCAGATTCACGGTGGCGCCGTTCAGGGGATCGGCCAGGCGCTGATGGAGCGCACAGTCTACGATCCGGACAGCGGCCAGTTGCTGACCGCGAGCCTGATGGATTATGCGCTGCCGCGCGCGGCGGATTCGCCCGCCTTCAGGTTCGAGACGCGCAATGTGCGATCGACCGCGAACGCGCTCGGCGTCAAGGGCGCGGGCGAAGCAGGCGCCATCGGCTCGTGCCCGGCGCTGATCAACGCCGTGGTCGATGCGCTGTGGCGCGCCTTCCGCATTCGCCATATCGACATGCCGGCGACCCCGGAACGCATCTGGGCGGCGGTTCGTGAGGGCAGGCGGATTCACACGCTGTAGTCGTGTTTTGTCCTCCGGCCTCGCTCGAAAAGCGAACGCGGCGTCGTTCACGACTTCGTGAGCCGCCCCCGCCGAGGCGCGGGAATTTTTTCGTGCAGGCGCGAATATCCCATCAGACTCGGTGTTGGCCTACTGCCGGCCAACAAAGGCCGAAATGTTGCGCGCGTTTGTCGCGCGTCGTCGTAGCGGGCCTCGGCCCCAACAGAGGGAGATCGTCACATGATGCGCACCGTGCTTGCTGTGACCGCACTTGCGCTGGGCATTTCTACCGCCATCGCGCAGGATCCGATCGCGGCGCGCAAGGCGCTGATGAAGGAGAATGGCAAACAGGCGCAGCTCGGCAACAAGTTCGTGAAGGGCGAGGAACCGTTCGATCTCGCCAAGGCGAAGGCGATCTTCGCGACCTATCAGGACGCCGCAGCCAAGATGCCGAGCCTGTTCCCGGACAATTCCAAGACCGGCGAGGACACCGCGGCCCTGCCGGCGGTGTGGGAGAAGAAGGCCGACTTCGACGCCAAGTTCGTCAAGCTGGGCGCCGACGCCAAGGAGGCAGCCGCCAAGGTGACCGACGAGGCAAGCTTCAAGACGGTCTTCCCGACCGTGCAGAAGAACTGCGGCGGCTGCCACGAGACCTACCGGGCCAAGAAAAGCTGACATAGAGAACTGAACGTAACTCGCGAGGCGGGCCGCGCCGGGCGGTTCCGGACCTCGTCGTCGGGCGGCGCGTCGCAAGATGTGCCGCCCGTCGCTTTTTGCGGGATTCGGGCTGACTGCGAAGCCAGTGCTTACGTTATAGGAATAAGCCGCCGCCGATGGCGGTCATGTCAGTTCGATGTCGAGGTCCTTATCTGATGCGCAAGCTTGCCTTTATCGTGGTCGGTCTCGCTGTCGTGTGCTTCGCGGCCTTCTGGTTCGTGACGATCCCGGTCACGCTGCCGGCGAGCGCGCTCGCCGCTCATACACCGAACCTCGCGAACGGCCAGAGCATGTTCTACGCGGGCGGCTGCGCCGCCTGCCACGCCACGCCCGAGCAGGAGGATCGCACCAGGCTCGGCGGTGGCCTTGCGCTCAAGACGCCGTTCGGCACCTTCTACGCGCCCAACATTTCGCCTGATCCGAACGACGGCATTGGCCGCTGGAGCGAGGCCGATTTCGTCACCGCGCTGTGGAAGGGCACCTCGCCGTCGGGCCAGCACTATTATCCGGTCTTCCCTTACGGGTCGTACCAGCACATGGCGCTGGCGGATGTGCGCGACCTCTTTGCCTATCTCAGGACGCTCGCGCCGGTCGCCGGCCCCTCGCGCGCCGACGAGGTGACGTTTCCGTTGGGCATTCGCCGCCTGGTCGGCGGCTGGAAATTCCTGTTTCTCGACGGCGCGCCGTTCCGACCCGATCCGAAGCAGTCGGCGCAATGGAATCGCGGCGCCTATCTGGTCAATGGCCCCGGGCACTGTGCCGAATGCCACAGCCCGCGCAACATCCTGGGCGGCATCAAGTCGAGTCAGCGGTTCGCCGGCGGGCCCAATCCGGAAGGCGAGGGATGGATTCCCAACATCACCCAGAAGGAGCTCGGTGACTGGTCCGAGAAGGACATCGCCTACATGCTGGAGACCGGCGATACGCCGGACGGCGACTCGGTCGGCGGCGGCATGGCGCAGGTGGTCAAGAACACCGCGCATCTCGCTCCCGAAGACCGCGCCGCGATCGCGACCTACGTGAAGTCGCTGCCGCCGGTCCAGGGGCCGACGCCGCCGCCGAAGAAGGAATGACCGTCGTGGCGGATGGCGGAACGTGCTCTCGAGTCTGATCGATTAGCCGATAGCGCGCTTTCGCGCGCCGGCCCGCCGTGTCACAACCGGCGTTCTTCCCGCCGCCGCGCCTCCAGCCCCATGAGCGTCGTCAACGCGATCCTGTGCAAGCTCCTGTCGGTGCTGCTGTTCGCGCTGATGGCGGTGCTGGTGCGCTGGCTCGGCGAGCGGGTGCCGGTCGGACAGGTCGTGTTCTTCCGCAGCGCCTGCGCGATGCTGCCGCTGGCGGCGATCTATGCGTGGCGCGGCGAACTCGCGGCGGCGCTGCGCACCGAGCGGCCGCTCGGCCATCTCGGCCGCGGGCTCATCAGCGTCGCCAGCATGTTTCTGAACTTTGCCGCGCTCGCGCGGCTGCCGCTCGCCGACGCCAACGCGCTCACCTTCGCGTCGCCGCTGATCACCGTGGCGCTCGCGGCGCTCATCCTCAAGGAGCGCGTGCGGATCTTTCGCTGGAGCGCGGTCGCGGTCGGCTTCATCGGCGTGCTGGTGATGCTGTGGCCCTATCTCGACATCGGCCACGTCACGGCGTCCGCGTCGGCGACCGTCGGCGCGCTGTGCGCCATCACGGCCGCCTTCACCAATGCGGGCTCCGTCATCCAGACGCGGCGGCTGACCGCGAGCGAGACGACCTCCTCGATCGTCTTTTACTTCTCGCTCATCTGCGCGCTGTTCGGCGCCTGCACGCTGCCGTTCGCATGGCATTCGCCGAATCCCGGAGAGCTTGCCGCGCTCGTCGCTGTCGGCGTGATCGGCGGCCTGTCGCACGTTTTCCTGACCGAGAGCTACCGCTACGCCTCGGCCTCGGTGGTGGCGCCGTTCGACTATGTCGCGATGCTGTGGGCGTTCCTGTTCGGCTACGCGTTCTTCGGCGAGATCCCGAGCGCCTACGTGTTCGCCGGGTCCGCGATTGTTGCCGCCAGCGGCCTGTTCGTGATCTGGCGCGAGCGCCGGCGCGGGATCGAGCGCATCCGCACCAGTGCGATCGAGGGGCCGCCGGTCAGCAAATGAGGCCAGACACGGTGCGAACGGTCAGCGATAGCTGGTATTCAGTGGCCGCTGGGCGGGAGCTCTAAACGTCGCCCCCACTGTGGATTTCCTTCGCTCCTGGAGTGGTTCCATACTACTTTGTTGCTTTAGGGTCACGCTCGGCAGAAAAGCGGGTGAGTTCCTGCGTCGGCCCCCAAAACACCCGCGGTTCCACGAGCTTCGCTGGGCTACAGTCGCGTGACTCGCAATTTGGGACATGGGGCGTCTTCCATGAAGAAATACCTCTTCGGCTCCGCCGCGCTGATTCTGCTGGCGGGGGCCGCGAACGCTGCTGACCTGCCGCGCAAGGCGCCGCCGGCGCCAGTGCCGGTCGGCTACAACTGGAACGGCTTCTACATCGGCGGAAATTTCAGCACCGCCATTGGCCAGTCGAAGATGACCTCCGATGGGTTCGTGGGCACCAACGACCTCAACCAGGCGGGCTTCGCGGCTGGTGGACAGATTGGCTACAACTGGCAATTCGCACCGAACTGGCTGTTCGGCGTCGAAGGCGACATCGGTTGGCTCGGGCTCAACCGCACCAATGTGGAGTGGAACGACAACATCCTCGTGGGGGTCAAGACCGACTGGTATTCCACCTTGCGCGGCCGCTTCGGCTATCTGAATGGCCCGACCCTGTTCTACGTCACGGGCGGCGCTGCCTTCGTGCACATCCGGGATACGATGGGCGGCAACTTGATAAACCTGAACCCGGTCGAAAACACCACGACCAAGACGGGCTTCGCGATCGGCGGCGGCATCGAGACCAAGCTGTCGCGGGCGTGGTCGGCAACGACCGAATACCTCTTCATCGACCCGGGCAACACGTCGTTCACGGCCAATCCGTTCGGCATTCCCACGACCACGACCTTCGACCACAGCTTCCACGTCATCAAGACCGGCCTCAACTACAAGATCGGCGAGCCGTTCTTCGAGGGTCTGCCGCTGATCGGCACCTCGTCGCGGCTGCCTACAAATCACAACTGGGGCGGCTTCTACGCCGGCGTCAACGTCGGCGGCGGCATTTCCAACGTTCACACGCTCGGCGGTGGCGGGCTTGTCCTCAGCGGGTCGGAGCAGGACGTCAATGGCGCGGGCTTCGCCGGCGGCGGTCACGTCGGCTACAACCTGATGAACGTCTGGGGACAATGGTTCGTCGGTGTCGAAGGCGATATCGGTTATCTCGGCATCAATCGATCGGAGCGCGATTGGAACGACGCGGTCATCTTCTCCGAGAAGACCAACTGGTACAGCACAGTTCGTGGCCGTGTCGGTACGAGCACCGGCCCGGCACTGTTGTATATGACAGCCGGCGGAGCGTGGGTGAACTTCACCGATGGGATTACGACGGTCGCCGGACTCTCCGACGTCAGTTCGAAGACCGGCGGCGGCTGGACAATCGGCGGTGGTGCCGAAGTCGCGCTCGACTCCCGTTGGTCGGCCCGGCTCGAATCCCTGTATATCGACGCTGGCCATGTCAATCATGGAATTGGCGGCACCGCCTTCAACGCGGACTTCAAGGAGCGCTTCACGGTGGTGCGCGCCGGCCTGACCTACCAGTTCGGCGGCGGCGACGTGGTGACAACGAAATACTGAGCGCCTCTAGCCAACAATGCGAAAGCCCCGGGCCGCGCGCCCGGGGCTTTTGCTTGCGCGCTTGCCCTCCGCCCCGCAAACCGATCTCAGAACGCCTTGAACGTGATGATCGTGCGGGTGTCCTGGATGCCCGGAATGGTCTGCACCTTCTCGGTCACGAAATGGCCGATGTCGGTGTCTTTCTCGACATAGAACTTCACCAGCAGGTCGAAGTCGCCGGCGGTCGAATAGATCTCGGAGGCGATCTCGGATTCGGCGAGCGCGTTGGCGACGTCGTAGGACTTGCCGAGGTGGCATTTGATCTGGACGAAGAACGGGATCATGGCGTCTCCGCGCGGCTTGGGAACCGCAATCCAGCAAAATCGGGCCGGATTGACAAGGCGGCGGAATGCACGGACGGCGCTCCGAAGCGCCGGCCCGCCCGCGAAGGCGCACAGGTGCCCTGCGGACGACGCCCTTTCGCAACGCCCGCCCGCGGCGTAGGCTCGCGCAAAATATAAATCGACCGGGAGGACGTCATGCGTCACGCGTGGCCGATTGCTCTGCTGCTCGCCATCACCCCCGCCGGCGCGCAGGAGAAGCTCGACGCGACCCAGCAGATGGGCCAGCACCTGTTCAACCAGTCGTGCCGCGTCTGCCACGCCAAGCCGCAGCTTACCAGCGTGCAATACGGGCCGGCGCTCTCGAAAGCGTCCGCCAGCGGCAATGCACGCGGCATGCACGACATCATCGCCAACGGCACGCCGCGCATGCCAGGCTTCAAGTACCACTTCAAGCCGGAGCAGATCGACGCGATCGTCGCTTACCTGATGACCGTGCCGCCGCCGGACGCGCCGGCAGCCGCGCCTGCGCGCAAGCGCAGCGGCGCCGACGCCGATTGACCGGAATCCAGGGAAACAAGAACGAGGAGGAATCCATGCGGTTCGCTCTGTCAGCCTCAGTAGCGCTGGTTGCACTCATGGCAGCGCCCGCCGTGGCGGCGGACGCGGTCCTCTCGGGCGCCGTCACGTCGGCGGCGGGCGAGAAGATGGGCGGCGTCACGGTCTCGGCCAAGGCCGAGGGCGCCACCATCACGACCACGGTCTTCACCGACGCCGACGGCCACTACTATTTCCCGCCGATGGCGGCCGGCAAATATCGGGTGTGGGCGCAGGCGCTCGCGTTCGAGACCGCCAAGGGCGAGGTCGATCTTGCCGCCGGCAAGGCGCAGGACTTTTCGCTCAAGCCGATGACGGACTATTTCCGCCAGCTTCCCGGCGACCTCGTGATCGCGGCGCTGCCCGAAGACTCGGACAACGACAAGAAGATGAAGCGCATCGTGCGCACGGTCTGCACCGGCTGCCACACGCCGAGCTACATCCTGCAGCATCGCTTCGACGAGGCGGGCTGGAACGCCGTGCTCGACCTGATGAAGCACGTCAACGTCTACGGCATCTACCAGGGCGCCGACCACAAGGCGACCGGCGTCATCGACTATAACCAGAAGGAGCTCGCCGCGTATCTCGCCAAGGCGCGCGGCCCGGGCGAGAGCACCGCGAAGGTCACGCTGCGGCCGCGCCCGAGCGGCGAGGCGGCACGCGTCGTATTCAAGGAATACGACGTGCCGATCGATCCCGACGCCAATCTCAACCCCGGGCAGATCGGCAACGACGGCAGCGACTGGTCGCTCGGCACGCCCTCGACGCTCATCCCGGGCTATGGCGTGCACGACGCCTGGCTCGATCTCACCGGCAACATCTGGTTCACCTGCAACGTGCCGAACCGCTACGTCACGGTCGCCAAGATCGACACCAGGTCCGGCGCCGTGACGCCGTTCAAGGTCGCGGCCGCCAACGGGCTCGCGGCGCCGACCCACGGGCTCACCCGCGATCCGGACGGCATCGTGTGGTTCAACATCAACCCCGGCAAGGGCGGGCTCGGCCGGCTCGATCCCAAGACCGAGAAGATCGAGGTCTATATCCCGCCGCAGGGCGTCTCGCCGACCGGTGGCGCCACCACGGTCGACTTCGACGGCAAGGGGTTCATCTGGTCGTCGTCGCCGACCGGCGCACTGCGCTTCGATCCGAAGACGGAGAAGTTCACCGAGTTCAAGTCGGTGACCTACAAGACCGAGAACGGCACCGGCGTGACCTACGGGCTCGCCGCGGATCGCGAGGGCCGGGGATACTGGGCCGAGATGACGCTCGACATCATCGGGCGCGGCGATCCGGAGACCGGCAAGGCGACGGAGATCAAGCTGCCGCCGGTCAAGACCGAACTCGACCGCGCCAACGCGGAGGACAAGGCGTTCTACGCGAAATACGCGCCGCCCGATTTCAACTCGCCGTTCCCCTGGAGCCAGGGGCCGCGACGCATGGGCACCGACAAGAACGGCGACGTGCTGTGGGTCGGCGCCTCCTGGGGCGGTGCGCTGGCGCGCATCGACACCAACACGCAGGAGGTGAGCTTCGTGCCGCTGCCCGGCATGCAGCAGCCCTATCATGCAGTGGTCGACTCGAAGCACGAGGTCTGGACCAACGCGTGGATGACCGATCAGGTGCTGCGCTACGATCCGGCGGGCAAGACCTGGACCACGTTCGACCTGCCGACGCGCGGCAGCGAGGTGCGCTACGTGTCGCTGCTCGAGCAGGACGGCAAGATGCAGGTGGTGCTGCCCTATTTCCGCGCCCGCAAGGTCGCCGTGATGTCGTTCCGCAGCGAGGCCGACCTCGCGGCGCTCAAGGCGCAGGCCGGGAAGTGAGGCGCTACACACCTCCCCCTGGAGGGGGGAGGTCGATCCGCGCCGCGAGGCGCGGATCGGGTGGGGGTGAGCAGCGCCTTCACGGCTTCAGCTTCATCCCATCCTTTCGGTTTCACCCCACCCCGGCGCGCTTTGCGCGCCGACCCTCCCCCTCCAGGGGAGGGTGAAGAGGCTTTTGCTATGCTGAAACGCATCGTCCTCGTCGCAGCGCTTGCCTTTGCGGGCGCCGCCGCCGCGCAGGAGTTTCCCACCCGGCCCGTCACCATGGTGGTGCCGTTCGCGGCGGGCGGGCCGATCGACGTGCTGGGCCGCATCCTGCAGCCCGCGCTCGGCGAGGCGCTGGGCCAGCCGGTGGTGATCGAGAACGTGAGCGGGGGCGGCGGCATGACCGGCTCGAACCGCGTCAGGCAGGCTGCCCCCGACGGCTACCAGGTCGTCCTCGGCTCGATCGGAACGCACACGCTGAGCCCGCTGCTCGCCAAGCAGCCGCTGTACGATCCGGCGACCGATTTCGCGCCCGTGATCCTGGTCGCCGAGATCCCGCTGGTGCTGCTGGTGCGCAAAGACCTGCCGGCGCAGGACCTGCAGGGCTTCATCGCCTATCTCAAGGCCAACCACGCCAAGATGCAGTTCGGCTCCGGCGGCACCGGCACCTCCTCGCATGTCGGCTGCGTGCTGCTCGGCCAGGCGCTCGGCGTCAACGTCACCCACATTCCTTACCGCGGCGGCGGGCCGGCGCTGAACGACCTGATCGCTGGCCGGCTCGACTATATCTGCAACTACATCTCGCTCGCCGTGCAGGCGGTCGAGACCGGCCACGTCCGCGCGCTTGCGATCTTCGCGCGCGAACGCGCCGCCGTGATGCCGTCGCTGCCGACCGCGGCCGAGCAGGGGCTCGACGGCGTCGACGCCTATACGTGGAATGCGATCTTCGCCCCCAAGGGCACGCCGCCCGCGGTCGTCGCCCGGCTCAACGCCGCGGTCTCGCGCGCGCTCGATACGCCCGCCGTCGAGGAGCGGCTCGCCAAGCTCGGCCTCGACATTCCGTCGAAGGAGCACCGCACGCCGGAGTATCTCGGCAGGTACGTGGTGTCGGAGATGGCGCGCTGGGCGGCGCCGGTGAGGGCAAGCGGGGCAGGGGAGGAGTAGGCGCCGCCGTCATTGCGAGCGCAGCGAAGCAATCTCCGCCACGCATGCATGCGCAAGCGAAGAGAGATTGCTTCGCTTCCGCCTTTGCGCTCCGCGCTACGGCGGACTCAAATCCGACGTAGCTCGCAACGCGAGCGTAGGCGGGTCGCTCGCAATGACCCTGAGTCACATCGCTTGGCGCACGCCGAGCCCGCGCAAGACGCCCAGTGGCCGTTGGCAAGACCCGGCGCTTGCACACCGGTCGCGGCGACGTATGCTCGTCCCCTTTGCGTCCTCGGGGAAAACCATGATCTGCGCCATCGTTCGTTGTCTTGCTCTCTCGGCCGCGCTGCTGGCGCCTGGCGTCGCTGCAGCCCAGGGCGGATATCCTTCTCACCCGGTGAAATTCGTCGTGCCGTTCCCGGGCGGCGGCATCAACGACGTACTCGCGCGCATCGTCGGCGACAAGCTGCAGGCGAAATGGGGTCAGCCCGTGGTGGTCGAGAACCGCACCGGCGCGGGCGGCAACATCGGCGCCGAGGTCGCCGCCCAGGCCGAGCCGGACGGCTACACGGTGTTCGTCTCGGCGCCCGGCCCGCTCGCGATCAACCAGATCCTCTACAAGCACCTCGCCTACCGGCCGGAAGATTTCGTGCCCATCACGGTGCTCGGCTCGGTGCCCAATCTCGCGATCGTGCGCAAGGAGCTGCCGGCCAATTCGGTCAAGGAACTCATCGATTACATCAAGCAGAACGACGGCAAGGTGAACTACGGCAGCCAGGGCGTCGGCGCGACCCCGCATCTCACCGCCAACATGTTCATGACCATGACAGGCACCCATATGGTGCACGTGCCCTATCGCGGCGAGACGCTGGTGCTCAACGACATGCTGGGCGGCCATGTCGACCTGTTCTTCGGCAACATCTCGGCGGCGCTCGCGCTCTACCGCGCCGGCAAGGTCAAGGTGCTCGCCGTCACCGACAAGGCGCGCGCGGCCGCGATGCCCGAGGTGCCGACCATGGCGGAGGCCGGCCTGCCGGGGCTCGTGTCGGTCGGCTGGTTCGCGATGGCGGGGCCGCCCGGGATGAAGACGGACATTCGCGATCAGATCGCGGCCGCCGCGAACGAGGCGCTCAAGCTCCCCGACGTGCAGGAGAAATTTCGCGCCGTCGGCGTCGAGCCGATGGGCGGCGGACCCGCCACGATGGCGGCGTTCGTCAAGAACGAGAACCAGCGCTGGGGCAAGGTGATCCGCAAGAACAATATCGCGATGGATTGAGCCTTCTGGTCATTGCGAGGAGCGTCGGTTCTCGGGCTCGCCCGAGATCGGGAAAATATGCGCAAGTTGGGCAAGCCCGACTTGCGTGCGCGACGAAGCAATCTCCGCCATGTACGCATGCGCAAGAGAAGAGGGTTTGCTTCGCTTCCGCCTTCGCGCTCCGCGCTACGGCGGACTTGAAACCCGACGTAGCTCGCAACGCGAGCGTAGGCGG
>Ga0126384_10001371_pt1 | contig 14406 bp, 9 predicted proteins | sample PanSoiMetPlot_36_FD_92543 | JGI IMG/M metagenome (GOLD analysis project Ga0126384, IMG submission 92543) | Tropical forest soil microbial communities from Panama - MetaG Plot_36 | ecosystem: Environmental > Terrestrial > Soil > Tropical forest > Bulk soil | place: Panama | collected 2016-02-17 | reverse complement strand
TTGGCCGCCACCACCTCGCCGACGGCACCACCGGGCACGGCCAGCACGACCACGTCGGCGCCGGTGACCGCGTCGCCGACCGGCACGACCGAGACGCCGCCTGGCCCCATGCCCGACCCTGCCCGGGAGCCGTACACCACCTCGTGGCCGGCCGCCCGCCACCGCCGCCCCAGCGCGCCGCCGACGTGCCCGGTCCCGACGACTGCGATCTTCATGCTGGCCTCCAAGCCGGCCGCAAGCCGGTTCCGGCCATTGTTACCAGATGACCTCCTGGCCTGACCGGGCACATCCTGGACATCGCCAGAGATCGGTTAACCCGAGCTGGTGAGCTCCCCCGGTGCCCGGCGCATAATCACTAGTTCTGGACGTACGGCCCAGTGCAGGACCGAGCAGCCGCCCGCATACAGATCGGCAGGTCGGCGCGCGTTCTCCCTGAGCTTCTCGATCACTCAACGTGACGCCATCTGCCGGCATCGGCCGCTGGCTGACAGCGGATGTAGGCACCAAGGCGTACTGCGACCGGATTGCCAAGACGCCGTGCCGCGCCCAGGTACGTGCCACAAGACCTCAGCGCGCTGAGGATCCAGTGGCGGCCTGGCTGTTCAATGACCCGCCCAGCAAGGCTCAGCTGGCCTGCCATCATGTGCCGGTTCATGCCGTCCAGTGCCAGCATCAGTTACTCAGAACACCGGTCAAATGACGGTCAGATGATCTTGAAGGCGCCTGACGTAGGGGTGAGAACCAGTGCTTGACCTGCTGACTTGTGGAGCCCCCTTACGGAATCGAACCGTAGACCTTCTCCTTACCATAAGCACGACCCCTCGCCCCCGGCGTCCTGCCTGCACTGATAGTCACTCTCGTCCGCTCACAATGCCCTGAACGCCCAGAGATCCCCCGGCACCCGGTCCACGACCCGTTCCACGGCCAAGCTGGCAAAGCAATAACACTGAGTAATGGGCCCGGTGGGGTCCCAGGGGTTCACCCGGTGGGCTCCCAGGGGTTCAGCTGGCTGCGCTGAGCGGACGGAGCGCGGATGAACTCGGCCCAAAGTTGCACGTTGCGCGGCGACGAGCTGTGGGCGCCAACGCGGGAGACCAGGTCTGCTTCGACCTGTGACAAAGCAGCGTATCGCTGACGGCGTGCCACCACGGGCTCCCGGGCGCCTCAGGTAAAGCGGGTTGAGGACGCCACGCTCGATCTCACAGCGAAGGAAACTCAGCTCGGCGCGCCGGTAGCGGCTGCGTTCTCGGTCGGCGTGCTCACCCGACATAGAATTCGGCGGCCAGGCGGTATCGAGCTGCCGTACTGTCGCGAAACCGCGCTGACTCTCGCCCTTGCCAGTGGCGCAACCGCGATGTCGCTCATCAGCAGGCGCTCTCCTCGCGAATGGTCCCTAAAGCTTGTCGCCTCGAAACAGTGGCCAGAACGAGCACTGGCGGATCCCGCCGCCAGGCCGTTGGTGGCGCCCTTGCAACGCCCGCCCGGCTCGGCCCCCGTGCTTTGGCCGCCGCGACCCCGTCCGGCTGCTAATCAGCCCGTCTTGATCAGCCCAACTGCCAAGATGACCAGCGCCGCCGCGAGCCCAAGCGCACCGGTCCGGGTCAAGACGGTCCCGGGTGACCGCCGCTTTTCGTGCCCAACCCATAGATGAACAAAAAAGCCCCCGGACTGAGCGACGATGCCGACGAGGAGCAGCACCCCGGCAAGCCACTGCACGCCAGTCGAGTAGCCGGCCCGGTCCAGGTACAGGAAGTAGACCAGCGACAACACCAGCAGCACTCCGGCGTGCGCGTGGCCAGCCCGGAAGAACTGCTCGCGGAAGGCACCCAGTGCGCCGCGTCCGGTGAGGAAGCCGAGCAATGCCCAGCCGCCGTATTCCACGCTCACCAGCGACAGCACCGCGATGATCGGCAGCAGATGAGTTGGTTCCATGGCTGAACTCCTTCAACCGGGCGGAAAGGGTGCGCGCACGGCTTGTGGTCCCGCGTGCGGGTCGTGGTCATTAGTACGCCACGAGCCCCCGCATGGCCAGGAAAGAAACCGGCAGAATACCGGCCAGATCGGCCAGAAGCAGCAGGCCCTGGGCCGAGGCAAGGCTTGGGCGCCCGCCAGGCCCGCACACGCTGTGCCGAAGGTGCCGTTCGAGGAACACTGCCGCAACGGTTGGCCAGATTCGGCCGTTTACGCGGCGGCCTGGAGCACGGCTATGGCACACCGGTACCGGCACAAGGCCCGGCACGGTTCCTGCTAAGCGCCTTCGGGCCAAATGTGGGACATCTAGAATGCCAATGCGTGCCCATTCGCTGGCGCCGGGTACCTGCATGCTTGGCAGGGCGGGCGCATCTAGTGACGCGCCGGGCTTGAAGCGCTATTGGCCGTCGGCGGGATCCGGGCGCGCATGTCATGCTGTTGGTACAGGTGTCTCCGTGCTGGTGGCGGAAAGGCCGGGACGCCCGGGCGTGCGGCTGGCGTTGTCGTCGAGGGCCTTCAGGGCTCGAAGGGTGGCTTTTTGCTCGGCGGGGATGCCCAGCTCCCGGAACAGGCGCAGCGCCTCACAAAGCGCCTGACGCGCGTGGTCGTGGCGTCCCTGGGCATGGTCCAGCTCGCCGAGGCCGCGCAGCGCCAAGCCCCGGACGACGGGGAAGCTGCTGTGCAGGTGGGGTTCCAGCAGTGGGCGCGCCTGCCGGTAGCGGCCCAGGTGCACCAGCGCGGTGCCGAGGTAGAGCTCAGCGGGAGTGCCGTTGACGCGGTCGCCAAGCTGACGGAAGATCACCAGCGCCTGCCGGAGCGCGCCGACAGCCTGGTCGTCGCGGCCCTGTTTGATAAGCACCGCCCCAAGCTGGTAAAGCAGCCTCGCCTGCCCGCGGCGGCTGCCGAGCCGGCGATGCAGCGCCAGGGCCTCCTCGAAGCACGGCCGGGCCAGGTCAAGCCGGCCGTGGTTGTGATGCAGAAGACCAAGGCAGTACAGCACGCAGGTGCGGGCGCGCGGGCTGCCGCAGCCTTGGGCAAGGAGGGCGAGCGCGTCCTGGGCCTGCTGGCGGCGTCGCTGGAAGGTGACATGGCCGCTGGGGCACAGCGCCAGCCCGGCCAGGCACATCGCCCGGCTGGTGTCGTCGGCGAGCCGCTCGAAGATCGCCAGTGCGGCCTCCCAGCAGCCGCCTGCCTGGCCGGGGCGGCCGCAGACGGCGTGCAGGGTGCCCACCGACAGCAGCACGGCCCCCTCCCCACGCGGGTCGTGCGCCCGCCGGGCCGCGGCCAGCGCCTCGGAGGTGCAGCGGCGCCAGTCGTCGATGTGCATGTGCGCCGCCAGAAACTGGGTGAGCGCACTGGTCAGCTCCCACGCCAAGCTGGCCATGCCGAGCGAGGCGGCCTGGATGACCGCGGCGACCAGGGCGGGACGCTCGGCCTCCAACCAGGCCAGCGTGTTGGCCAGCAGCCCCTCAGCGGCCGCCGGGCTGACCGGCCAGCGCGCCGCTGGCCCGTACACCGGCTCCAGCAGCGGGCTGCCCAGCCGGGCGTCGGCGCGCTCGGCCAGGTGCAGCCACCCGCCCAGCGCGCGGGCCAGCGCGGCGCGCTGCTCGCCTGGTGGGTCCGCGGCCTGGGCGCACTCGCGGGCATACACGCGGACCAGATCGTGCATGCGGTAGCGGACCTGCCCAGAGACATCCCGCCCGGCCGCCTCCAGTAGGCGCGCGTCCACCAGCCGGTCGGCCATCTCTTCTGCCTGCTCCGCGGGGCGGTCGAGCAGTGCGGCGGCGACCCAGGTGGCCACGTCAGGGGCCTCCAGCAACCCCAGGCGGCCAAACAGGGTCCGCGCGGTCGGCTCCAGTGCCTGGTAGCTGAGCGCCAGGCTGGCCCGGACCGCCAAGTCCCGGTAGGTCAGCTGGTCCAGCCGCTGCCGCTCGTCGGCAAGGCGTTCTACCAGCTGGGCAAGTCGCCAGTGCGGCCGCGCAGCCAGCCTGGCCCCCGCCACCCGCAAGGCCAGGGGGAGGTAGCCGCACATCCGCGCCAGTTGGGCGGCCGCGGACGGCTCGGCGGCCAGCCGCTCCGCACCCACGATCCGCCTGAGCAGGTCGAGCGCTTGCGCCGACTCAAGCAGCTCGAGGTCAACCAGCCGGGCCCCCTCCAACCCAGCTAGGCGCGCACGGCTGGTCACCAGCACCGCGCAGGTCGGGCTGCCGGGCAGCAGCGACCGCACTTGCTCCTCGCTGCCAGCGTCGTCGAGCACCACCAGGATGCGCCGGCCGGCCAGGCGACTGCGGTAGAGAGCAGCACGCTGGTCCACGCCCGGGGGCAATGCGCTACCATCGACGCCCAGCGCCCGCAGCAACCACGCCAGCACCTCACGCGAGTTCAGCGGGTGCGGGTGCGTGCCGCGCAAGCTCGCATACAGCTGCCCGTCCGGGAACTCGGCTACCAGCTGATGCGCGACGTGCACGGCCAGCGCGCTCTTGCCGACGCCTGCCCGCCCGGCCACCGCCGCCACCGTCACCGCCGCCGCACCGCCTCCCTCAGCACCGGGCCGCGGGCCGAGCAGCTGCCGCAGCCGGCCCACCACTTCGGCCCGCCCGACAAAATCAGCAACATCTGGCGGCAGCTGATACGGCGTGGCAACTCCCGCCGCCGACCGCACCGGCTGGGCTTTAGACTGCCCGGCCGGCAGCGGGTCCAAAGCAGCGCGCTCGAACCACGTCCGCTCTGACCCAGCCAGCCTCAGCGCATCAGCCAGCAGCCGGACCGATTCACCGCGCGGGCACCGTACCCTCCCCGCCTCATAACCCCGGATCGTCCGCGTGCTCAGTCCGGACCCTTCGGCCAACTGCTCCTGCGACAGCAACCCACGCACCCGGTGCTCGCGCAGCAAGACGCCAAACGACACACCCGCGGCCAAGCCTGCCTCACTGGGCTGCCCGGCCATGCCCGCCTCCGACCTTCCTGCCTTCCGCGTCTGGTCTCACACGGCTGGCGTAATACACGACGGCGCCCGCCAACCACGACACGCGTCGTTCGCTGGACCCCACTGCGGCGTGCCGGTCAGCCGCAGCGATCTGAAGTGCACAGGCCGATGAAGCCGAAGCCGCCAGTTACCAGGATCATCTACGCCAAACTAGATATTTTGATAGATAAAATAATAGTATAAGTCAAAGTAGATGTTCCGCGCGGGACTGTCAAGGGGGTCGTATCCTCGTCATGGCGGGACGCGGTGGTGATGATGGCGGCCTTGCGGCGCAGGTCTGGAGGGCGCTGTACGACTTCTGCCGGTCCGAGTACGAGCGCCACCTCGTCTCCGCGGCCGAGCTCGAGATTACTCCCGGCGACCTCAAAGCGCTCCTGTGGCTCGTGCCTGGCCAGCCGCAGCCAATGCGTACCCTCGCGGACCGGTGGGGAAGCGACGCGTCCACAGTGACGTGGATCATCGACCGCCTGGAAGAGCGCGGCCTTGTCGAACGGCGCGCCAACGCCACCGACCGGCGGATCAGGGCGGTGCAGTTGACCGAATACGGCGAAAAGGTCCGCGCCGAACTGCTCGGCCAGCTCTACCGCCCCCCGGCCGCCTTCGCCGATCTATCCAACGCCGAGTTGCAAGCGCTGCGCCACCTGGTAGCGAAACTCGGCCAATAAGCGGTGCGCAGACAGCGCCGCTGACATAGCTCAAATCCGCTGTCACCTGTCGGTCTCTTTAGAAACTCCTAGCGTTGTCCAACGAGCGTTGATCGTTTGCGTGTGGCTCACCACTAGATGACAAGATTTACAAGCCGATTCGGTACCACGATGGCATTTGTGTATTCGTGTTTCGCCAAGGTAAGCGGTCAGAAGCCGTTCGGCGCGAATGGCCGTGATCACATTTTCTCGTCGGCTCCCACGTGCCACATGCGTAGTGGGCCGCGAGTGCCGTTGCGGTGGATCGCGGGGTGAGGACGGTCCCGGGCCGGGGAGCAGCAGGCGCCCGTGGCGAGCATCTCAGGACCGGTTAAGACCTCTCGGCCCCGGCCCGGGCCGGGTAGCGGGCTGGCAGTTCCGCCGCCAGCGTTGCGCCCGCCCGCGACGCCTCTCACCGGCGAGCCATGGACCGCTCGGCGACGTGCCAGAGGAGCGGGGTTGCCTGCTGACGGCGACCGAAGGTTAAGGCCACACCCGGCTAGGCGCGCGTGGGCATGGAGGACTCTGCCCTCCTCTGCGCCTGTGACCGGCCGCTGGGAGAACTGGCCGGTCTTTGGCCGGTGTTGTGCCTGGATTTTCTCCCGTCCGCGCAGCCAGGCTGTTATCACGTGTTTCCAAAGACGGGTCGGCGGTTCACCGTCACAGCGCAGGGGCGCCTGGGTACCGCGAATGTGCAGTGCCAGATAGCCGACGCCCGCCGGAACCCAACGAGCACAGGCGTCTGGCCTGCCGCTCCCGCCCGGCCGCGCTGCGGCAAATCCCTAGAGACCCGTCTGGCTGAAATGCGAGCAGGCCAGCCCAAGGACCCCGAAAGGATAACCGCGATGGTTGCCAAGAACCGTTTCCTCGAAGGCCCGTTCGCCCCGGTTGCCGAGGAGATCACCGCATTCGACATTCCGGTCACCGGCCGTGTGCCCGCCGAGCTGACCGGGCGGTACCTGCGCAACGGGCCCAACCCGATGGGGCTGGATGATCCGGCTGGGCGGTGGCCGTCGACCGCGCAGGCGCCGTCGGCAGCCAGTTACCACGAGTTTCTGGGCCCGGGCATGGTGCATGGTGTGCGGCTGCGCGATGGCCGGGCCGAGTGGTACCGCAACCGGTGGGTCCGCTCCCGGCTGCGGGCCGAGTCGCTGGGCGAAAGCTGGCCGGGCGGGCCGGTGCATGCCGACATGGACTTCGCAGCCAACACCCACATCATCGCTCATGCCGGGCGCTATCTGGCCACCGTCGAGGCCGGCCCGCTGCCCTACGAGCTGTCCGGTGAGCTGGACACCCTTGGCCCATGCGACTTTGGCGGGACGCTGCCGGGCGGTTTCGCCGCGCACACCAAGCCGGACCAGCGGACCGGCGAGTTGCATGCCATCGCTTACTTCTGGGGGTGGGACTACGTGCAGCACGTCGTCATCGGTCCGGAGGGCCAGGTGAGCCGCACTGCCAACATCCCGGTCGCCGACGGGCCGATGATGCATGACTTCGCGCTCACCCAAAAATACGTGGTCCTATTCGACCTGCCGGTCACCTTCAGCATGGACGCGGTGTCCGCCGGGCGACAGATGCCCTACACCTGGAACCCCGGCCACCAGGCCCGGGTCGGCCTGCTGCCCCGCGACAACACCTCAGCCGGCGTCCGCTGGTTTGAAATCGACCCGTGCTGGGTCTTCCACACCCTCAACGCCTACGACGACGGCGACCGGGTGGTGGCCGACCTGATCCGGTATGCAGGCGCCTACGACGTGGCCGTGATGGCCGGGGACGGGCCGGTGACGCTGGACCGGTGGATCATCGACCCTGCCGCGGGCAAGGTGACCCAGCAGCGCCTGGATGACCGCTTCCAGGAGTTCCCGCGCACCGACACCAGGGTCATCGGCCGACCGCACCGCTACGGCTACAGTGCGGTGATCGCAGAGCTCAGCCGGGCCACCGTTTCGCTCAGCGGCGACTTCGCCGACCAAGCGTTCGCCAACGCCCTGCTCAAACACGACCTGACCGCCGGCACCGTGCAGGCGCACCAGTTCGGCAACCATGCCACCGCCGGGGAGGCCGTGTTCGCCCCGGCCTCACCCGGCGCCGCCGAGGACGACGGCTACGTCATGGCGTTCGTGCACGACCCCGACCGCGGCGCCGCCGACCTGGTCATCCTCGCCGCACAAGACTTCACCGCCGAACCAGTCGCACGCATTCACCTGCCAGCCCGGATCCCGCTCGGCTTCCACGGCAGCTGGATCCCCGACCAGTAGCCCCACCTAAAGCAGCAGGCTCACCGTGCCGCGCACCCCGGTCGACTTTGCAAGCAGCGCCAGCACCCTGAGCAGTGCGAACGACCAGCGGCGCTCGCCCTCGCCCCGCAGCTGTCACAGTCCGCGGGGTAGGTGGCGTCGGACGCTCCCTTCGACCCCCCGCTCCTGACAGGCAGGAGCAGGCTGCCCAGCCCCTGGCTCTCGCATGGTGCGCTGGTCGGCCACGCCGCGGATCGGCGGCCTATTCATGGCATCGTTTGTGGCTGTAACAGGGCTGTGGGGGTGCGCTTCGCCGGGCAGCACACGCTGGCGCGGCTGGCTGTGGGGATAGCCCGCAGGCAGGCCGCATGGTTGCGCCGCCGCGGGCCAGCCGAACTGCTGCCTGCTGCTACCGCCTGCTTGTCGCCGGCCGACGGCGTCCGCGGCAGACATGGCGGATGAAGGTCGTTGCTCAGAGGCATAGCTGTCATCGCGTGGCAGTCAGCGATGTTCCCCGCTTCCGCGGGATTGTTGGCTCCTGGCGGTGACGTACCGGACCACGGCGGTCCGGGCAAGGGGAAACCCGACAGTCCAGGCTGCCTCGGCAGCGTAAGGAGCGTACGCGGCGAGCGGCAGCGTCAGCGCGAAGAACACCGGGCCCGCCAGGCTTCGGGCGCGCAGGATCTTGACCTGCAGCGGATCGAGGCCCGATTTGAGCAGCCAACTTCTGCCGGACGAGTACCACCAAAAGCCCGCTGAGGCCGCCGAGGTGAGGCCCACGGCTGTCGCATACAGGACAGCCGCAGGCGGCGCCGCCAAGTGCTCCCCGAGGACAGCGGTGGGAAACGGCAGGAACGCCACGAACATGAGCAGCAGCAGGTTGAGCCAGACCAGCATGCTGTCGTAGCGGGCGATCAATCGGAAGGCCAGATGATGAGCGACCCAGAACCTCGCAATCACCAGAAAGCTCAGGACGTAGGCCAGGTAACGGGGCCATAGCCGCAGCAGAGCCGAAGGCAGGACGTCAGCCTCGGCTGTTGCCGGCAATGCGATCTGGATGACAAGAAGGGTGATGGCGATGGCGAACACGCCATCGGAGAGGGCCAGGATCCGGCCAATGCCCTCTCCCGCAGCTTCGTCGTCCTCTTGGAGACGGGAGACCCGCCTTGGACTCGGCAGCTCCATCACCCGCACGCTCCATGGGGCAAACTGGCCGCCGCAACGCTGGCAGGTGCAGCCGGCTTGCGCCCGGCGGGCTCGAGGGCGGGCGGGCGTCGGTGGCGAAGCCCGCCCATAACCAGGCGAGCACATGCGGCAGGGGTGAACAGCGAACCCACCGGACCGGCGTCTAAGCCTGCAGGTAAGCAGCGATCTTGGCAACAAGGGCGCGCGGGGAAAGACGCACCGAGAACGCCAGGACGCGATTGCGCACACCGGGAACCACCAGGGTCTTGCCCCGCCGCAAGCCATCGTGCCCGGCCCGGGCGACGCGCCCAGCGTTCATCGCCCCCCGCCGGAACAGCCGCGTACCCTGCATGCCCGCCCGTGCCGCGAACCCGGTATCTGTCGCACCCGGGGCGAGGCAGGAAACCCGCACCCCAGAGCCGCGGACTTCCTCAGCCAAGGCCTCCGTCAAGGACAGCACGTATGCCTTCGTCGCGCCGTAAACGGCCTGGTTCGGGCGGGGCTGGAAAGCCGCCGTAGAGGCAACATTCAAGATCGCTCCATGGCGCCGTTCCAGCATCCCGGGCAGAAGCATGGCGATCAGTTGGGTGAGCGCCACCGCATTGACCTCGATCATTGCCAGCTGCCTCTCAACGCCGATGTCGGCGATGGAGCCGCGGGCTCCAAAGCCCGCACTGTTCACCAGCACATCCACGTCAATGTGCCGCTGCGCCAGCGCCTCCACGATCTCGCTAGGACCGGCCGGCCGGGTCAGATCAGCGGGCAGGACATGTACCTCGATGCCGTGCTTCGCGGCGAGCTCGTTCGCCAGCTCGTGCAGTTTGTCCTCGCTGCGAGCGACCAGTACCAGCCCAGCGCCACCGCTGGCGAAAAGCCTGGCCAGTTCCCGGCCGATTCCCGACGAGGCGCCGGTAATCAGCACTGTCTCAGCGTGCCGCCGTCGCGGGTCCCCGGCGGTGGTTCCCGCTGGCGCCGTGCTCCCAGTGCCCGTCATGCCGCACCTCCTTTGCTCTCACCGGCCATGCTGGCGATTGGCGCCTTGAAGGCCGCTGGAACGAAAACCGTCCCACGCCCTGCAGACTCGCTGGCCTGCCTCGCGGGTCGCCAACGTCGTTTTGTACGAATGAACGTGCGATTTCGGCAGCCATTGCGGATGTTCTTTCGGGTCGGTAGCGCGCTCTGTCCGCAGATCAGCCGGACGGGCCTCCCAGGGGGTTGCCACAGCGCGATGGGGTAGCTGGCCGCGGACCGGGCGGGCCTGGGCGGCACCGCCAGCCCGGGCGTCTGTGCTCTCAGTCCCCGCCGGCGGCCCGGGCTCTGGCCGCGGCGCCGCGAACGGCTGGACTGTTACTGGGATCACGCCCTAACAGCGTGGCGGCGCGGACGGCAGAAACGCCAGGCAGAACACCGGCCAAAGACCGGCCATTTCTCGCGGCAACAGAGGAATGAGTTGGCCACGAATCCGGCTCGGCCGTCACCACCTCCTAGCGCTTGACCATGTCCCGCCACTCCGCCAGCTGTATCCCCGCGCAGCGCTCCCACCCGGCCCTGGTGCACGCCCGCAGCTCGCCGGCTTGCTTGCCATCGTCGTGCTCCTTCCGCGGCGCAGCCCGCGTTCACCAGGCCGTCGGCGCCGTCGCCGGGCCGGAGGCCACGCACGCGCCGCTCGCGTGGGCTGGTGGCGGCGCCAGCGGCAGACTCGAACCGCGCCCGCTCCCATCCAGCCAGCCCCAGCGCATCGGCCAGCAGGCCGACCGCGGCGCGGCCTCATGGTTGGCCGTGCCGCTGCCGGCTGTTCCCGCATCCTGGCTTGTGGCCGTCCGGGCTTCGGCCACGCTAGCGGTGTGCGCCGAAGAACTCGATCAGGATGGGGGTAATGACCTCGGGTGGAGCGTCGTAGTCGTATCCGTGGAGCATCGTGAGCTGCGCACCTGGCGTGGCTGCGGCTTGTTCGGCGACCGAGCGCTGGAACCAGCCTGGGCTGTTCTTGCCGCCGAGAATGAGGACGGGCGCGGTGATCTTCCCCAGCTCGCTTGACTCTGCCGTTACGGGAGGGTTCAGGGTGGTGGCATGAGTGGTGACGCCGCGGGCCGCATGAGCATCGGTGGGCTGGCCCGCTGTGCGGGCGTGACGGTCAAGACGGTGCGCTGGTATTCCGATCTGGGCCTGGTTTCCCCGGCCTGCCGCAGCGCGGCGGGCTACCGCTTGTATGACACCGAGGCGTTGGCCCGCCTGGAACTGGTCCGGACGTTGCGCGAGATCGGCCTGGACCTGGCCACCATCAAGCGAGTCCTGGCCCGTGAGGTGAAGCTGGCCGAGGTGGCCGCCGCCCACGCCGCGGCGCTTGAGGTGCAAATCCGCACGCTGCGGCTGCGTCACGCGGTGCTGCGGGCGGTGGCCGCCCGCGGCGCCCAGCCCGAGGAGGTGGAACTGGTGCACCGGATGGCGCGGCTTTCGGCTGAGGAGCGCCGCCGTATCATCGCCGATTTCCTGGACCAGGTCTTCGCCGGGGGGGCCGCCGATCCCGGCTTCGAGGCCGCGATGCGGGCAGCGGTGCCGGAGCTTCCGGACAAGCCGGCGCCCGCGCAGGTGGAGGCGTGGATCGAGCTGGCCGAACTGACCCGCGACCCGGGTTTCCGTGACCGGGTCAAGGACATGGCCGGGCAGGTAGCCCGCTGGGCGGTGGGCGGGGAGTCACCGCATGAGGCCATCGCGCGGGCGGCGGAGGTCATCTTGCCGCAAGCCGGGGCGGCCCTGGACAGGGGGCTGGACCCCGCCAGTGCCGGGGCGGCTGGAGTTCTGGACGAGACGATGACCACGCTGGCGGCGCTGGAGGGTACGGCCGACGGCCCGGGGTTTCGGGCGGGCCTGCTGGAACGGCTGGAGATCGTGGCGGACGCGGCGTTCGAGCGGTACTGGCAGCTGCTGGCTGTCCTCGATGGCTCACCCGGCCCCGGTACCAACGTTCCCCGCCTGGGCTGGGTCATCGCCGCCCTGCGGGCACGGCTGCCGCACCATGGTCAGAACGGTACTGCCGGGGAGGCCACGCCGTGACCGTGATCGAGGTGCGCGGGCTGACTAAGCGGTTTGGGCCGGTGCTGGCGGTCGACGATGTGAGCTTCCACGCCGATAGGGGGACGGTGACCGGTTTTCTCGGGCCGAACGGGGCGGGCAAGACCACCACGCTGCGGATGTTGCTGGGCCTGATCGAGCCAACGGGGGGCACCGCGACGATCAACGGCCGGGCCTACCGCGACCTCCCCGGACCCGTCCACCAGGTAGGCGCCGTGCTCGAGGCCACCAGCTTCCACCCCGGCCGGACCGCCCGCGACCACCTGCGCGTACAGGCCGCGGCCGGCCAGGTCGGGGCGTCCCGGGTGAGCGAGGTGCTGGAGCTGGCCGGGCTGGCCGGCGCCGCGCACCGGCGGATCGGCGGCTTCTCCCTGGGCATGCGTCAGCGCCTGGGCCTGGCCACCGCGCTGCTCGGCGACCCGGGAGCGCTGATCCTCGACGAGCCGGCCAACGGCCTGGACCCGGATGGGGTGCGGTGGCTGCGGGGATTGCTGCGCGGCCTGGCCGCAGGCGGCCGGACGGTGCTGGTATCCAGCCACATCCTCGCCGAAGTCGCCCAGATCGCCGACCACGTCATCATCCTCGACCACGGCCGGCTCATCACCCAGGCCACCTTGACCGAGCTGACCGCACGAGCGGGCCAGGTCGTGCGGATCCGCACCCCCCGGGCAGCCCAGCTGCACGCTGCCCTGGCCGCCGCCGGGCAGCGGGCCCACATGGCCGGGCCAGACCGGCTGGAAGTCACTGGCTGCACCCCCGAGCAGGCCGGGACGCTCGCCGCCCAGCTCGCCATCCCCATCTACGAATGCGCCGCACAGGCCCCAAGCCTGGAAGAGGTGTTCTTCCACCTCACCGCCGCCCCGGCCAGTCAGCCGCCGCAGGAGATGCCGCGATGACCACAGCCATCCGGGCCGAGATCCTCAAGCTCACCACCATCCGGTTGCCGCTCGGCCTGCTGGCCACCGGCACCGCGCTGACCGCCGCAATGGCGGCGCTGACAGCAGCCCAGGCCGGCAGCGGCGCGTCCATGGCGGACGCCCCCCTCGACACCGCCGCCGGCCTCACCGGGCTGCTGAGCACCACCTACTTCGCCATGATCATGGCCATGGTCCTCGGCGTCACCACCGCGACCAGCGAATTCCGCCACTCCACCGCCACCCTCACCTACCTCGCCACCCCCCACCGGGCCCGGGTACTGGCCGCCAAGACCATCACCGCCTTCGGGTTCGGGTTGATCTTCGGCCTTGCCGGGGCCGCCATCACCACCGCCGTGGGCCTTGGCTTCACCGCCGCGAAGGGCTACCACGTGACCCTCGCGGCAACCACCATCGCCCGGTACGGCGCAGGTGCCATCCTCGGCTCCGGGCTGCTCGCCAGCCTCGGCGCAGGCCTCGGATCGCTGATCCGATCCCAGCTCGCCGCCGTCATCACCGTATTCCTCTGGGCCTTCCTAGCCGAAAACACCCTCGGAGGACTTTTCCACCCCCTCGCCCCCTACCTGCCCTTCATGGCCGCGACCTCCCTGGCCGGATCACCACCCCCCGGCGGCAAACCGCTCCCCTTCGCCGCGGCCACGCTGCTCATCGCCGGCATCACAGCCATCACAGGCGCGGTGGCCGCACGCACCACCGCCCAGGCAGACATCTCATGAAACACACCACCCGCCCAGCACAGAACGCAGCGGCACGTCAAAAGCAACAGGGCCGGCGGTCATCACCGCAGCCGAGACCCTGCCGGTGATGGAACTGCGCCCCGGGCTGAAGGATGTCCGCCGGCCGGCCGCGCTGATGAACGCCTACATCGTGCTGAGCCTGCTGGTTGGGGTTCGCACCGAGGAGGCCAGGGCACTGCGCTGGGATCACGTGGACGTGGATGGCGATCCGAGCGCCGACCCTCCCGTGCCGCCGCATGTGGCCGTCTGGCGGTCGGTGCGGGGGCGCGGCGAGACCAAGACCAAGCGGTCACGCCGCACCCTCGGCCTTCCCCAGATGGCAGTCGAGGCGCTCCGTGCGCTGCAGGACAGCCAGGCTCACGAACGGCTCCTGGCCGGGGAAAGGTGGCAGGACGGTGGGCTGGTGTTCACAACCCACCTCGGCGCCGCCCTCGATGCAGGGAACGTCCGGAAGATGTTCACGCGGGTATGCAAGGCGGCGGGCATCGGCGATAGCCGGACGCCACGCGAGCTACGGACCTCGTTCGTGAGCCTGATGAGCCATCGCGGGGTCAGCATCGAGGAGATCGCCCGCCTGGCCGGGCATGCCTCCACCCGGAC
>Ga0126384_10001370_pt1 | contig 14409 bp, 12 predicted proteins | sample PanSoiMetPlot_36_FD_92543 | JGI IMG/M metagenome (GOLD analysis project Ga0126384, IMG submission 92543) | Tropical forest soil microbial communities from Panama - MetaG Plot_36 | ecosystem: Environmental > Terrestrial > Soil > Tropical forest > Bulk soil | place: Panama | collected 2016-02-17 | reverse complement strand
ACCACTTTGACGCCTGAGCAGTTCATCGCCGGACTCACCGACTTCGGACCAGGCCGTTCAAAACTCTTCGGTAACAGCACCGACGAGTATTTGAAAGTGCATAGTAAGAGTTCAAACGCAGCCGACGTCACAGAGGGCTCGAACGGAATCTGGGAACGACTGCACTACGACTGGTCCAATCCCAACCGCGTGGTGCTCACGACGACCGACTCGAACCTGTGGGGAGGTGGCTCGGGCCACACTTACACTTTCACACGTCAGCCCGACGGCAAGAACGACATTGACGTGGTCATCATACGTGACGGCAAGAATCTTAGGGGACGGCTGCTCGGCGCCTTCGTCGGAGCCTTCGGCAAGGGCGTTTTGAAAAAGGCGTTTCAGAATTCTGTCAAGGCGATCGAAGCGCGCAATAGCGGAACGGCGCGAGCTGCTGGAGCAGCATGACCATTTTCGCCGTTAATAGTCCTTGGTAGTTTCTCGTCTCGGGCCTCGACGCGGTCGAAGGCGTACTCAACAACGATCCCCTTTTTGAATTGGGTAAGGGCAAAAGGAGAAAAATCAGATGGCAACGCCGAAGGATGTAATCGAGAGGAACAACAGCGAGCCTAAGGTCGCTCCCCTCGACATGAAGCTTGAAGTCATCGTGATCCCGGTTTCGGATGTCGACCGCGCGGAACAGTTCTACCGGAGACTCGGGTGGCGACAGGACGTCACGCCGCCAGGCTCCGGCGCATTTCAGTTCACTCCGCACGGCTCATCGTGCTCGATCCAATTCGGCAAGTCTCTGACGTCGGCTGTGCCCGGATCAGCCCAGAGAACTTATCTGATCGTTTCCGACATAGAAGCCGCCCGCAATGCGATCATCGCCGCCGGCATCGAAGTGGACGAGATCTTCCATTTCGGCCCGAACGGTCGGGTTAGCGGTCCTGATCCTGCGCATAGTACCTACCGCTCGTTGGCTTCGTTCAGCGATCCGGATGGCAACACCTGGCTGTTGCAAGAGATCACAACGCGACTGCCCGGGCGGATCGACACGGGCGTGACTTCGTTCGGCTCCGCAAGCGACCTGGCCAGCGCGATGCGGCGTGCCGAGGCTGCGCACGGCGAGCACGAGAAACGCACAGGACAGCGCGACGTGAACTGGTCGGATTGGTACGCCGAGTACATGGCGGCGGAGCAGGCTGGGAGAGAGCTGCCGACTTAGGCGACTCGACCGTGGGACACGGGCCTGGCGTGGTCTGCGGATGGATTCATCAACGAAATTTTCAACTGTGCGGAATGGCTTGAATACCCCAAAAAAGCCGCTCAGCGCCTAAACAGATCGGCGTCTTCGTGATAGAGAACAATGAACAATCAGGAGAGAGCGACTTCGGTCGCTAGTAAAAAACAGCCCGAGGTCGCTGTGCTTGCCGCCGGCTGCTTCTGGGGTGTTGAGGAAATTCTCCGTGAAGTGCCTGGCGTGATCGGCACCGAAGTCGGCTACACGGGCGGCTGGCTCGAAAATCCGACGTACGCTGACACACACCACAGCAAGTCAGGGCACGCGGAAGCGGTTCGCGTGACGTTCGATCCGGCGGTGCTCAGTTACGAAGACCTGCTGGAAAAGTGGTTTTTCAAACTGCACGATCCGACCACGCTCAACCGTCAAGGCTACGACGTTGGCACGCAATACCGCTCGGCGATTTTTCCTCAAACACCCGAGCAGAAGATTACAGCCGAGCGAGTGAGGGCACGGGTAGAGGCGTCAGGGAAGTGGAAAAGCCCGATCACGACAACCATTGAGCCGGCTTCCACCTGGTACAGCGCTGAGGCGTATCACCAGGATTACCTGCGCAAAAACCCGGGAGGGTACAGCTGCCACTTCATGCGTGAGTAAGGATGGGCAAGTGAGGGTGCTCACGTATTCGGAGATCTTTGTAGAAAGGAACCCGCGCGGACACTTATGCGCCCTGCAAGACCGTATTTTGGCTTAGTCGATCAAGCTGGAACGACGAACCATTCAAAGTAAGCCAGGAGGACAGTCATGGAAACGGTAAGCGTCGCATTAACAACAATGAAGATCGCAGCGGCAAAGCTAAGCGGCCTCAGCACCTCGTCAATCCTCTCGTTTATAGGTGGCGCCGCGGTGACGCTCGGACTCAGCCACTTTGGTGGATCCGCTATTCCACCACATGTCTACGAACTGCGGCTCTATCACGTTAACGAGGGCAAGGCGGATGCGCTCATAGCTCGCTTTGGCAATCATACTGACGCTATTTTCAAGCGGCATAACATGAAGAGTATCGGCTATTGGCGTCCCGAAGACGCGCCCTACTCGCAGAATCTCTTTATCTACATCCTGGAGCATCCGAGCCGCGAGGAAGCCACAAAGAACTGGGCCGCGTTTCAGACAGATCCGGAATGGAAAAAAGTGAAGGCCGACTCTGAGATTGAGGGGCCATTGGCTAACCATATTGACAGTTACTTCATGGATCCGACGAGCTTTTCGGCGCTTAAGTAGAAGAGGACAGCCAAAGTGTCAAAACCAAATGCGATCCGCATTCTGATGAAATTGTTCGACTCCGGTGCCAGTACTTGAAATCTCACAAACACTTCTTACTCGAACGGAGGGATTATGCCATCCGACAATCAGCAATCGTGTCCGCCAGATCCTACCCGCCGGAAATTTCTTTTGACCACCGGAAGTAGTGTGGCGGCAAGTCTGGCCGCGACCTATGTACCGGCGTTCGCGAATAACGCTGCCGTCGAGAGCGCCGCCGCTTCGAGCGGTGCGGGATCGAACATCGAGGGCGCAGTCCCGATCACTCTGCGCATCAATGGCAAGGACCACGAACTGCGCATTGATCCACGGACAACGCTACTTGACTGTATTCGCGAGACGGTTGCGTTGACGGGAACAAAGAAGGGTTGCGACCACGGGCAATGCGGCGCCTGTACCGTACACGTCAACGGCAAGCGCGTGCTTTCTTGCCTGAACCTCGCGCTCATGCATGATGGCCATGAGATCACGACCATCGAGGGACTCGGTACGCCGGACGCGCTGCACCCAATGCAAAAGGCTTTTCTCGACTGCGACGGCTATCAATGCGGGTACTGCACCTCAGGACAAATTATGTCGGCAGTCGCCCTGCTCAAAGAACCTTGCGGTCCCGACGATGTTTCGGTGAAGGAACTGATGAGCGGCAATATCTGCCGATGTGGCGCCTACGCCAATATCGTCGCGGCAATCCAACAGGTTCGAAAAAACGCGTAAGACACGTAGAAGGAGGTCTCCATGCATACCTTCGAGTTTATCCGCCCAGCCGATCCCGCAGCCGCGATCGCCGCCGCCGCTCAATCGAAGACGGCTCAACAGGGCGCGGACGTGCGATTCATGGGTGGCGGCACCACGCTGATCGATCTGATGAAGCTCAATGTCGAGACTCCTGCGCGCGTGCTCGACATTAATCGCCTGCCACTCGACAAGATTGAACTCACGCCCGATGGCGGACTGAAGATCGGCGCGACGCTTCGTAACTCAGATTTGGCTTATGACCTGCGTGTGCAACGTGATTACCCGGTGCTGTCGCAAGCGATCCTGCAAGGCGCCTCGGCGCAGATCCGCAATATGGCGACCGTTGCCGGAAACCTGTTGCAGCGTACACGCTGCGTTTACTTCCGCGATGCGGCGATGCCGTGCAACAAACGCGAGCCCGGCACCGGCTGCCCGGCGATCACCGGCCACAATCGGACCCTCGCCATCCTGGGCGCCAGTGAACATTGCATCGCCACAAATCCTTCAGACATGTGCGTGGCTCTGGCGGCCTTGGAAGCGACGATTCACATTCAAGGTCCTAAAGGCCCACACGCAATCCCATTCGGCGATTTTCATCTGCTGCCCGGCAACACGCCACATCGGGAAACTGTGCTGGAGCCCGGCGACCTCATCACCCACGTGACGTTGCCGCCACCAATCGGCGGAAGCAAACAGATCTATCTCAAGCTGCGCGATCGCGCGTCTTACGAATTCGCTCTGGCATCGGCGGCGGTGGTGTTGACGATCGCCAACGGCAAGATTGCGCGAGCCCGGATCGCTCTCGGCGGGGTGGGTACAAGACCATGGCGGTCGCCGGAAGCGGAAGCGGCGCTAACCGGCAGGCCTGTTAATGACGCGACCTTCGGCCAAGCGGCTGAAGCCGCGCTGCGAGGCGCCAAACCACAAAGCGAGAACGCTTTTAAGATCGAACTAGCCAAGCGTTGCCTGACGCACGCCCTGCGCACGGCCACTGCCAGCTGAATTTTGAGGAGCAACCATGTCGGACGCACAGCAATCAACCGCAACATCACCAATCGGACGCGACACCTTACGCGTCGACGGAGCGCGCAAAGTCACCGGACTGGCCCAGTACACGTCAGACTTCAATTTCCCCGGAATGTTGTATGCGATGCCGGTGGAAGCCACGATCGCAAATGGGAAATTGCTCACACTCGACACTTCGGCAGCGGAGAAGATGCCGGGCGTACGTGCTGTATTTCATCGGCGGAATATCGGCCGGATCTTTCGGTCAACTCCTGCTCCAGGCTTCGATCGCGTCTGCCTGGAGCGGCGGCCACCATTTGAAGATGATGTGATTCGTTACTACGGTCAGTACATCGCTCTTGCCGTCGCCGATACTTTCGAGGCCGCCAGGGCTGCCGCCGACGCAGTCCGTGCGACCTACGCCAAAGAAAAGCCGAACGTCGAGCGGCGTCTCGAAGCCGGCAACGATCCTGACGTCGTGTTCACCGGTTATGGGCCAGTGCCGCGTCTGCAAAGCCACCGGGGCGATGCCGCTGCCGCATTTGCCAGCGCGCCGGTAAAACTAGACGAGACCTACGTGACTCCCGCCGAAACACACAATCCGCTGGAGCTGCACTCGACGACTGCAATCTGGGATGGCCAGACTCTGACGCTGTACGATTCGACGCAAGGAGTAGTTAACCTGCGCAGCGTTCTGGCGCAGATGTTTGGGCTCTCAAAGGAAAACGTGCGCGTAATCTCAAAGTTCCTTGGCTCCGGATTCGGGGGCAAGCTTTATCCGTGGACGCACGTCCCTCTAGCTGCCGCGGCGGCGCGTCAATTAGGTAAACCGATCAAGCTGGTCGTGAGCCGCAAGATGATGTTCCAGACCGTCGGACACCGCGCACGCACCCAGCAGCGCGTGCGTTTAGGTGCAACTCGAGAGGGTAAGCTCGTCTCGCTCCAGCACGACTACGTCTACCACTTGTCGATGATCGACCACTACCACGAGGACTGCGGTGAGGCGACGCCGTTTCATTACAGCGTTCCCAATTTGCGCGTGAGCTTCGGACGCGCGCGGCGCAACATCGGGGCCACCGCCGATATGCGCGGCCCCGGCGCCGTACCTGGACTTTACGCGAGCGAATCGGCGATGAACGAAATGGCTGAACGACTAAAGATCGATCCGGTGCGCTTCCGTATACTCAATGAGCCTAAGATCGACGAGTCACTCAATCTTCCATTTTCATCACGCCACTATGTAGAGTGCTTGAATCTTGGCGCGGATAAGTTCGGCTGGTCGAAGCGCAACGCCATTGTCGGCTCGATGAAGCGAGACGGCCTCATATTGGGTTGGGGCGTGGCGGGCGCCGCGTGGGTGGCCGGCCGATTCGCTGCCGAAGCGAACCTGCAACTGCGTGACGATGGCAGCGTACGCATTGCCTGCGCCACGCAAGACATCGGCACCGGCACCTATACGATCCTGGCCCAGCTGGCGTCGGAGAAGACCGGAGTACCAGTCAAAAAGATCGAGGTTGAGCTGGGTGACAGCGCGCTTCCTGATGGTCCGATCTCGGGCGGCTCACTGGCAACCAGTTCGGTGATTCCAGCTGTTTTTACGGCGGCCGACCAGGCGATCACCTCGCTGCTGATTGTAGCTGTCTCAACGCCCGGCTCACCTTTCTTAGGACATAAACCTGAAGATCTCGCTCTGGAAGGTGGTCGCATCTTAGTAAAAGCCGAAGGAGTCGCGAAAGGAGTTCCGTTTGACGAGGTACTCCGCCGCGCGAATGCCCGGCTGGTCACAGGCAGCGGCAGTTCTGAACAGACCGCGTTCGTTCCGAACCCGAAGTTTTCGCTTCACTCGTTCGGCTGCCACTTTGTCGAGGTCACCTGGCAGCCGGAGATCGCTCGCTTGCGTGTGAGCCGCGTGGTGACGGTGATGGATGCCGGTCGCATCTTGAATCCGCTAACGGGGCGGAACCAGATTCAGGGCGCGGTGGTGATGGGCATCGGGATGGCGCTCTTCGAAGAGACTAACTACGATCCACAGAACGGGGCGCCCATCAACAGCAACCTGGCTGACTACATGGTGACAGTGAACGCGGACGCGCCGTTGATCGACGTGCACTTTCTGGACTATCCGGACAAAGAGATCAATGAACTCGGCGCGCGTGGGATCGGTGAGATTGGGCTGGCCGGCATTGCCGCCGCGATCACTGAAGCGGTGCACCACGCCACCGGTGTGCGCGTTCGAGAACTGCCAATCAAGATCGAAGATTTGCTGGTCGCGTCGTGAACGGATGCAGGATGGCACAAGCAAATAGTCCAGGGATTCTAATTACTGGCGCAACCGGGAATGTGGGAAGAGAGCTGGCGAAGGCATTGTCCGCGCAGGGGGTCCGCTATCGCGCGCTGGTGCGCACTGAAAGCACCTCGAACACGCTTTCGAGGATGGCCGGTGCTGAGATCGTCACGGGAGATTTCAACGACGAGCTGTCCATCGCGAATGCCCTGGATGGAGTGGACCGTGCTTTTCTTCTAACTAATTCTTCAGAGCATGCTGAGGCTCTGCAACTTGATTTCGTTGACGTAGCAACACGCCGCGGAGTGAAGCACATTGTCAAATTATCGCAGTGGGCAGCAGATCCAAATTCGCCAGTTCGTTTCCTGCGTTACCACGCCGCGGTTGAGCAGAAAATCCGTGAGTCAGGAATGGACTATACATTGCTGCGGCCAAACTTGTTCATGCAAGGCCTGCTCGCTTTTCGAGACCCGATTATAACGCAGGGTAAATTTTTCGGCGCTGCCGGCGACGCAAAGATCAGTGCGATAGATGTGCGCGATATTGCCGCGGTTGCTGCCACGGCCCTGACCACGGAAGGACGTGCGGGAGAGACGTACAACCTGACGGGTCCTGAGGCCTTGACGCACCGCGCTATGGCGGAAAAACTTTCGCACGCCCTCGAGCGGCAGGTCGAGTACATCGACATGCCGCCGGAAGGAATGAAGGAGGCTTTAATCAGCTTCGGAATGTCGCAGTGGCAGGCAGACGGACTCATTGAGGACTATGCGCATTACCGGCGCGGCGAGGCCTCGACCGTTGCTTCGGGAGTTGAGGATGCGACCGGCATGCCACCGCGCTCTTTTGATAGTTTTGCGCGCGACTATGCGCCTGCGTTTTCTTAATCATCGCTCTCGGCAGTGCGCGCTTAGGCTAAAGCCCGGTATGAATGAGCGAACAACCTGCTTTTAAGGCAAAGCGAGTCTACAACATGATTCGACAGAATATTATTTTCGTCTCCTTACTCGCAGTTTCCGCTGTTGCGCTGGTCGCGACTGGTTACGCAACCGGACGCGGACCGCTCGGCGTGATAAGCGCGGCTATTTCACGTCTGACTTCCGGAGAGCAAATGATTCCTGCTCGAACCCTGGTTACAGAAAGTAAAGCGCCGGTCGCTCCTGAAATCTCCGGCGGTCAATGGATCAACTCCGAGCCGCTTACGCTCCAAAGCCTGCGCGGGCGTGTCGTGCTAATCGAGTTTTGGACGTTCGCGTGCTACAACTGCCGTAATACCTTGCCCACCCTCGAGATGTGGGACTCGCGATACCGCGACAAAGGATTGACGACCATCGGCGTGCACACACCTGAGTTAGACTCTGAAAGAGACATAGACAGTCTGCGCCGGGAGATTGCCGCGTTAGGCATCAAGTACGCGGTCGTTACTGATAATGAGTATTCAACCTGGAGAGCTTACAACGTCGAAGCCTGGCCGACGATATTCCTGCTTGACAAACAAGGACGCGTGCGTTGGACGCATGTGGGAGAAGGTGCGTATCGTGAAACCGAAGAAGTCATCAAGAAATTACTAGCCGAACAATGAACCACTGAAACGCGAACCCACCTGAGACCCTTCTCCAATCGAACCAGCCGCTCTTTGGAAATGAAGAGCAGGGGCCACACTTACCAGTCAAGGAAGTTTGGCCCCTGGACGTACGCGGGACAGTCGCGCAAAAAGTTGACGGTTCTGAGGCTAGTGAGACTTCAATGCCTTTTTCACCTGGCCGGGCGGATAGAATGGGCCCGGCAGAAACTGCGGTTGAAAGTTCAACACTGAAGGATCAATCGCAAAGGAATAAATTTGTGTGGCGAGACTCGGATTCAAATCATTGTCGCTGACGACATACAAGACGTGGCTGCCGTCCGGCAAGTCCGGTCCCCAGGCAAGTCCTTCAATTTTTTCAGCAATCGTTGGCGCCAGGTTGAAAACAGGATCGAGGAGGTTGATGAATAGCGACTTAGTTACCGGTACAACCCCTGACGGCAAAACGCCCGCCGGCAGGCTGGCGATTCCGGAAACATCAGTGGCGCCCGCCAGATCGATCTTGTAAATGTTCTTTCTGGTTGGCGCTTGCGGCGGAGTCTGCAGATTCGATCGGTTATCTCTTTCGATCAACAGGAACTCATGATCATTGATGGCCAGAATTTCACTTACACCTTCTCCACGGTTAATTGCATCCAGGACGTAAACATATTCGTGCGTTTCGCCGGTTGCGAGATCGATCTTTAGAATCCGATTGTTCAGTCCCAGGCGATCGGTGGTTCCCGGATTGAGCCCATGATCCTGCAGCAATGCGTTCTGCATTATCCCGAATAAAGTTGAGCCGTCCGGACTGATGGCCAAACCCTCCATGCCGCGATTGGCCTGACGACCTGACGTGTTGCCGGTTAGCTCGGCGTTTGGATCTGAGCTGGGGTTGGCAATCAGGAACTTGCTCGGAACGCCGAGGCGACGCAATAAATTCCCCTGGCGATCAAATTCAAATACATACGGACCATACTCATCTGAAAGGAAAAACGTCCCGCCGGCGCCGACTCGAATCCCTTCAGGATCGAGGCGTAGGGTGGCGGCGTCGTTATTTGCCACAAACGCTCCGGCGGCGCCGACAAATGTTTGACCGGCCTGGTTCTTAAGGAAGCGCGTTTCAAGCAGCGTGGTGTGAATGTTGGGGAATGGCGCACCGACGTCCGTTGTGATGTGCAGAAAATGAAAACGATCTAGATAAGGAACATCGGTTAAGCCGTCGAAAGGCCCCCGATCGGGCGCCGCGATGAAAACATCGTCGTGGCCCGTATAGGTTAAATCAGATCCGAAGCCGCCGAAAATTGCTTTGGGGATACAGTTCGCCGGCGCACCTGCCTGACAAATATTTCCCGTTAGTCCTGACTTGTCGAGAGCCGATCCATCGATCAGCCCCTTGCCAATCAATGTGACGCCCGTTACCAGCGGCTGCGACCGAAGCGGCGGAGTGGAAAGAGTTGAAGCCGTCACCCCCAGGATGAGCAGCAACACACTCAATGTACGTTTCATATGGAGATACCTCTTAGGGAAGTTTGGAGCGCTCGCATATTAGCGGCCTGGTGTTAACACTTCGTGATCGGCTTATGAACACTATGTGAACCAACAAAGATTCAGCCGACTTGTTATTACTTTCACCGTTCCGGCTTGAGGCCAATCCATCTTATCGGCAAACGAACGGAAGTGATGGAATGCTCTGATCGTCAGCGGCTGGAACCGCCAGTTGAGTGATGTGTGATGAAATCGAAAAAACCGTGGAGGGAAGGCTTGCCCTAAGAGTCCCGTACATCATTAGTAGGTTCAGATCGTCAGTTCAACGTCTTGGTACCCGAGCGTAGAGGGGATCTTAAAATCATTTTATCTGACTAAGAGCTTAGGATTCCTTCGCTACGCTCGGGGTACTAAGACGTTGAGCCCTTTTCAGGTTTTTGACTGCGATCAGTTCAAGTCGATCGTGAGTTTTAGGGCAAAACCGTGGAGGGGGGCCAAAATCTATCGGGTCGAAGAGCGGCGGCCGATTATGTACGAGAGGTGCGCCGTGGCCTTTCGAAATTAACACCACCGAGTCTCGCCACAACTAATTAAGCTAAGTGCGGGAGCTGCGCGTACCAATCAAGGAAGGTAGCTCCCGCACTTTCACATGCGTTGCTGGTTGCGTTGCAGCGTAACTCCTGCTTGCCAAGTCCGCGTTACCACGTGATGAAATGAGAGTTAATTAGCAATTTGCGCTGGATGTTAGCCAGCAACCGCTGGCGCAAACTGCGGAAGAAAACGGCTGATAAACAAATCGAGAAGACTGAATTCGATCGGTCGGTTCGCGTGAACCGTGAGGGGATCCAGCGGAATCTTTCCAGTGTGGTTTGCAGAAACTGCGACGATTGGCAACCTGTGTAACTTCGGTTCCTGTCTGATTCGCCAAATTGCTTCCGAGCTTCTCAGGCGTGGAAGTTTCAGATCGAGCACCAAAAGATCCGGACGTTTCGCGATCGCGAGTTCAATGGCTTCTGGTCCATCGCCAGCCTCAATCACCCGAAAGCCTTTGAACTTCAGAATAGACCTTAGCTGCGCGCGTTCCATGTCGTCGCGGTCGGCGACCATGACAAGTGGTGGAGTATCTTTCTTCATTGGTTCCGTCTCCCTTCAAACAGCTAGTGCCTCTAACCGATCACGATAAGCGTCATAATCCGGCAGTCTGCGTTCATAGGATGAAGACATCAACGGCGAAGAGATCATGAAATCTGCCGATGAGCGGTTGCAGGCGACGGGCGTGTTCCACACCACGGAAATTCTCAACAATGCCTTCACATCGGGATCGTGAGGATGCGGTTCCAGCGGGTCCCAAAAGAAGATCAGGAAATCAATCAGGCCCTCGGCAATCTTCGCGCCGATTTGCTGATCGCCGCCGAGCGGGCCGCTTTGCAGTTTTACTACTGAGATTCCGAGTTCTGCTTCAATTAAGTAGCCGGTCGTTCCAGTTGCAAAAAGATCGTGCTCCATGAGAAGTGCACGATTGAAGCGCACCCAATCAAGCAGGTCTGTCTTCTTGTTGTCGTGCGCCACCAGGGCAATGCGTTTTCGTGGATTCATAAAACGAATAGCCGCGGTCTAAAAAACAAATCGAGCACCAAGCTGAAGTTGACGCGGTCCGCCAAATCGTGCGGACGAAGGAGCGAACAGCGGTAGGCCCGCAGTTGAGACTGACGGCGCCCCATTTGCGAGCGGGACTCCATAGACGCTGATGGCGTCGTTTCCAAATCCCTTGTTGCCGTTGCGCGTCACGTTGAAAGCTTCGAGTGACAGATCCAACCGGCGGGTTTCTCCAAAATGAAACGCCTTCAGCAGCCGCAAGTCCAGGTCAAAGAAATACGGTTGGCGGAACATATTTCGGTCCGCCACGTGACCGTTGATAATGGCGCGGTCGTTATCGTCGTTTGTGTCATTTTGCTGATCCGACCCGATTACCGGAGTAAAGGGGATGCCCGAGTGGGTGAGGACGATGCCTGAGATGGTAAAGCCGTGCCGGAGGTCGACCAGGCCACTGAGGCTCAAGGTGTGGCGCATGTCCTGTTTGGAGAAGGTATTTTCAATCGAAACGTCAAACGGATTTAGTTCCACTTCGCGCGAAAAATTTCTTTCGTTCGAATCATCATCGCGCGCGCGCGAAAGAGTGTAGTTGGCGGTCAACTGGTAACGGCGCGCGAGCCGCTTGTTAACAGTCAATGTCATTCCATCATAAGTTGAATGAGCGGTTGACTCATTCACTGAAAACCAACCGATGTTTGGATTGGGCCGAGTGGTGGGAAAGATCGGCGTCCCCTGAGCGTTGATCGTCGGCGGAAACAGATTTCGATCGCGCCGGCGTTGAAGGGCCCAGGTCGAGTTGTGGATGTAGCCGATAGTCAACACGACATCGCTGCGCAATTCGTGTTCGATTGTTCCAGCCGCCTGGAACGAGCGTGGATTGCGGAATGTCGGATCGAAACCAAAGACACGCGGCTTCGCGATTAGAGCGGCATTAGTGGGAGCGGAGGTAAAAACATTCGGAAATGTGATCACCGCATTTGGACCGCGCAGTAAACATCCCGCCCGATTTGGATCAGTTGAGTTCCGGCACGCAGCCGGCTCGCTGATATCAATCTGAACCGTGGTCAGGCCATTGTCGGTGAACACGCGTTGAAACAGGTTCGCCGGAGTGCGCGCGTCATAGAGTCCCGCCGACAAACGCACAACAGTCTTTGATTTTCCGCTCACGTCCCAGGCCAGTCCGAGACGCGGTTGCCACATCTTGAGATCGTTTGGAATTAAGGCCGTTTCAGGAATGGCCGGATTTGGTTTGGGCGGCACTGGATTCCATTGCCCCTCCCAGCGCAATCCCGCGGTCAGCGTCACCCTGCGTCCCAAGGCAAAACGATCGTTAGCGAAAAATGCCAACTCCTTTTGCGCGCCGTGATAAATCAAATCCTCCGTTCCATTAACGGGAAACGTTTGCCGGTAGCGGCGCGGTCTCACCGCGAGATAGTTCTGGAGGCCATCAGCCACCAACGCGCCGCCGTTGACTCTCGTTTCAAAATCCCAGCGCGCCTGCGTGTTCGACTCCCGTTGCTGGCTGGCACGATTGATGTTCGTGTCAAAGCCGAACCGCAGGTGATGCGCGCCGGAATTCACAGTGACGTTGTCGGCAAACTCGATCCGACGAGCTTCGAATAAACGAGGGCGTGCGGTGTCACCACCAAGAGTGCCGAAATCAGCAATTGTGATTTGCGGTCCGTGAGTGTTTGGGTCTTCAAGCCGATTGTCCGTGGCGATCTGGCCACGTGCTTCATTAACGACATTGGGATTGATGATGGAAACCAGCGCTCCCTTAAAGCCATTGCTTGAACTGATCCGCTCATAATTATTTTCGGCCGCGGCACTGACAATGGTGGTGTTGTTATCAAAATTGAAGTTCTGTCCGCGCAGGCGTGAATACGTGTATTGCAAGTTCAAGGTGTTCCGCTTGGAAAGATTAAGATCGACGCGACCAAACAATGCCGTCGGATTGTTGGTAGTGTGTTGCTCTCCCTGAAGCGCCTGTAGATTTGCCGGCACTGCGATACCGGACGGCGGCGGCAGGAACTTAACCACAAACGGAATCTGAAGAAAGTTTTGTTCGATGCCAAAAAAGAAGAAAGCCCGGTCCTGTTTGATGGGTCCGCCAATCGATCCGCCGAATTGATTCTGCTTGTTGTTGAGCTTATTTCCGAATGCATCAGGCGAAGTCAGGGCTCGATTGCGGTTGAAGAAGAAGGCTTCGCCGTGAAAGTCGTTGGTTCCTGACTTGGTTACTGCATTTACAAAGCCGGCATTTGTGCGGCCAATTTCCGCGGTCGCGCCCGAGCGCACGACCTGGAATTCTCTGATGGCTGTCTGTGGAAAGAAGAACACGGCTTCGTTTCCACCTCGCTGATTGCCTTGCAGGCTATCGTTGAAATCGGCGCCATCGACCGACACGTTCGAATTGATGGACCTCTGACCCGCGATTACTAGTCCTTGCCGATCGGATTCCTGCATCACCGCGGGAGTCAGCAAAACATATTCACTGAAGTTGCGTCCCCGCGCCGGCAGATCCTGCACTGAGCGATTTGTAATCGTTGAGCTGGTTGCATTCTCTTCGCGATCCAGAACTTCGGGATCGGGTGTCACCGTCACCTCTTCATTGAGGGTGGCGGGGTTGAGATTGAAATCCACCGTGGTTGCCTGGCCCACCTGGAGAGCAACCTCAGTTCGCTCGGCAGGTCCGAACCCTTTCGCTTCCACTTTGACTGTATAGCGGCCAACCGGAAGCACCGGAACGTTGTAGTCACCGTTGGCGCCGCTGGTTGCACTACGCACCAGCCCGGTCTCAGCGTTTCGCACGCTAATCACCGCGCCGGCGACGGCCGCTCCGTTCGGGTCATGGACTGCACCTTCAATTGCCGCACTGCCAGATTCGGATTGCGCGCTGGCCTCATGAGTTGAGGTTGAAACAATAATTAACAGAGCGACGCACACAAAAACTACAGCGCTACCTAAGGGGCGATTGAGTATCGGCATTTCAAGCCTCCTGTGTTTAGACTAAGCGTTTGACCGAAAAGAAAATGGGCGTGAGCAGGTTGACGATTTGGCTATGCGCGGCCCTGGACCATTCCGCCAACCAAACCCGAACCTAATTGAAACGTAAAGTAGGAGATTCTATGGCGCTGTGGTTACGTGCGTGTTAAGGCTGGCTTAACGAATAGTTAATTTTCGGAACCATAAAAACTGGTTTACCTT
>Ga0126384_10001369_pt1 | contig 14412 bp, 7 predicted proteins | sample PanSoiMetPlot_36_FD_92543 | JGI IMG/M metagenome (GOLD analysis project Ga0126384, IMG submission 92543) | Tropical forest soil microbial communities from Panama - MetaG Plot_36 | ecosystem: Environmental > Terrestrial > Soil > Tropical forest > Bulk soil | place: Panama | collected 2016-02-17 | reverse complement strand
TTCGGCAAATCCGGCACGAAACAGCCGCGAGTGCGCCAGCAGGTTTGCCGTCATAAACGCTCCATAACTGTGACCGCCGATGCCGATCCGATCGCGATCGCCCACGCCCATCTCGACAACTTTGTCGATTGCTGCTTCGGCACTGGCGACCAGTTGATCGACGTAATGATCGTTGGCAGTCTCGCCGGGGCCGACAATCGGCATCGTCGGATTGTCGAAGATTGCATACCCTGACAGGAGCAGGAACAGGTGCGAGTAACCTGACACGAGTGTGAATCGATTTGGCGACCCGGTGATTTGGCTTGCCGAATCGGGATCGCCGAACTCGCGTGGATAGGCCCACATGATTACCGGAAGACGTGTTCCTGGTTTGTAGCCGGGCGGTAGATAAAGCGTCGCGGATAACTTCACCCCGTCCTTGCGTTGATAGGTGACAAACTGATGCGTCACGCCGCGCAGCTGCGGTTGTGGATCAGCGAAAGTCGTCACAGCGCGCCGGGAATTCGCACTGAGATCACGGACGTAATAGTTCGGTGGATCAGTCGGCGTCTCATCGCGGGTGAGAATCATCCTGGCCTCATCGTCGAGTGGAGCGATTACGGTCTCGTAAGATTTCGCATCACTGCGAAACAGCCGCTCAGTCTCAAATGACTTCAGATTCAGCCGATCAATGAAGGGCCGATCGCCTTCCGGGGAGGAGCCCTGGCCCGTCAGATAAATGTAATCGCCGTTTTGAATGATCGCGCCGGCCCCTCCTCCTGCGCCAAAACCTCCGCCGAAACCGCCTCCGCCAAAACCGCCCGCGCCGCTATCGCGACGGACAACTGGCGTTCCCGGATTTTCATAGGCGGCGTCCTGCCGCCGATCCCAAAGCTTGCGCGGCTCCGACGCGACTACCCAGGTGCGTATGTGACGGGTGGCGCGATCCGTTTCAGTCAACAAGGCGACGCCCTTCTCCGTAAACGAAACGTTTGCGTACCGCCATTCGGTCTTCGCGAACTCAGTCGGATCAGCCTTGAAGGGCGCGGCCAGCGTCATCACTTTGTCGCGGAAAGGAACTTTGTTTTTCAGGTCGCCGCCATCCAGCGCCTCTACCCAGATGACGGTCGCCGGTTGATCCTGTCGCCAGTGATATCCGCGCGGCCCGGTCTGCACACCATTGATTGGCACGCCTTCGCGGCTGGGCAGATCGGCGATTTTGCGCGCAACTTCCCCTTTGCGCGTCCAGACTTCAACGTCTTCCGGAAAACCATTCATCGGAATGAGATGAGAAAACGGTCGCTTTATTTTTGAAACCAGCAAGTACTCGCCGTCGGGAGAAGGGATGACATTATCAAAGATCGCCGCACGCCCAATTAGCGTCTTGCGTCCGGTGTTCGCATCTATCGCCGCAATCTGGCTGGTGAAGAAGTATTCAAACAGTGCATCGTCGTGCGCCGTCTTCAACATATCTTCAAAGGTAGGAGCGGGCGCAGGCTTGCCGTGATTCTCTTGAATGTTTGGACCAATCGGAGTGTTTGGCGCCGAGGGCGCCGGACCATGGGCAGCAGGGACAAATTCACAAATCAGAGTGCGGTTGTCATGCAACCAGTCGCATGGATCTCCAGAGGTGGCATTAAGTCGATCCGATCCGGTGATGGCCTTCGCGCGACCGGTAGCTACGTCGGCGACCCATAACTCAATCCCGTTTTCTTTCGTGTTTAGAAACGAGAGCAGCGTACCATCCGGGGAGAACCGAACGTTTGAGGCGTTCGCTTGCGGCGGCATGGTCACCTTCGTCTCGCTGCCGTCAGAGATTTTTCTTAGGGTGATGCCATAGATTCTCGCGGTCAGATGCGGCCCGTTCGTCGCCGGATTGATTCGTGCGCCGGCCAGCCGCAGCATGGGACGCGATAACTCGGCAATTGTCGGATTAGGCCGGCGATACAGCAGCGCCATCACCTGCTTCGAAGGGCTGAGAATGCCTTGCGGCAGAGGCGGCGCCTCAAAAGCGTCGATCACATCTTTCGGTGGCAGTTGATACCGAGGAGCTTCAGAGTTTTGCGCAAGCAGCGTGGTACAGGCAGCGACGATTACAGCGGCGGTAATTACGAGCAGTCTCTTTCGCACGGGAATCCTCCTGAAAGCAGCAGTCTGGGCGCCGCGAATCTTATCAGAGTCAGAACCAGTAGGTAAGTTTCAGGTTTCAGGTTTCAAGTTTCAAGTTGAAGGTAAGTTTCAAGTTTCAAGTTGAAATGCAAACGCACTGATTAAACTTGAAACCTGAAACTTGAAACTTGAAACTTGAAACTTCCTTTCACCCACGTGTGAATTCGTACATGATATGCAGTGCGATTGCTGCGGGCGTTATTTCAGTTCGTACGTCGGTCGCTTGCAAGCGCAAGGCGCCACCGGCTTGTTGAATATTTACTCGCGTTGAAAGTTGTTCGAGCGTGAACAATTCAACAGGGTTGTAGCGGCGATCGATTGTGTCCTGCACCATTTTCAGCAATGGCCCGTTGAGCATCGCCGGAGTGTTATTCAGATGAATGTCCCGCAAATGAAAACGCGCCACAACCGCTCGTCGCGCGCCATCGAAGTCGAGGGTCACCTCTGAGTCAGCCCAACCGGAAAACGCAATGCAACCCATCAAAGTCGAGTTGTAGGCGCCCGTGAAAGCCAGCGGACCGGTGATTCGTCCATTCTCGAGACGAACTTGCGTGCGGACGCCTCCCACTTCGCGTTTCAATCTGATCTCGCTTGCACACTCCGAGGTCGATGTCGCACCGCCGACCGTGAGCGGCATCGCCGGTTCTTTCAGGTTGTCGAAGATCGCCGTCAGGAGCGAGTTGAGAAATTGTTCATTTACGGTGACCGTGGCTTCGGCGGCGGGCGAATTGCCTACGCGCCGTCCGCGCGTGGTGGTTGATTCCTGCGCATGAACTGCCCCAATGACAATTGCCACAACGAACGAGGCGCCAATAATGCGCCTCACGTGAATCGCGTGATTTGTCATCCGTATTATTTCTCGAATCACAATCCACTCCTTACGATGTCATGCAAGCGAATAAGCCCGATGCATAAACGGTTGCCGTCGACGACGGGCAGCACGCTGATTTGCGAAGGCCGATCTTCCATCAAACGCAATGCGTCATACGCTAATGTTTCGGGAGTTGTCACGACCGGATCTGGAGTCATCAATTGGTCGCAACGAATATTCGCAAATTCAACGTCGCGTCCAAGTCTCTGCAAAGATCGGCGCAGATCACCGTCCGTGATAATGCCGGCGAGCTTGCCATCACTATCGATTACATTCACGGCACCCAAACCATAATGCGTAATCGTCGAGATGATTTCCATCCACGCGGCGCTGAGTCCAATAGTCGGATTACGTGCGCCGCTGTGCATCAGATCGGCGACCCGCAGCGTGAGACGCTTTCCAATTTGACCCGCCGGATGGTTCCAGGCGAAATCACTTTCAGTAAGTCCTTTCGCCCGCATCAAGGTCATTGCCAACGCATCGCCAATTGCCAGCGCCACCGTGGTGCTCGCAGTGGGCGCTAAATTCAAAGGACACGCTTCCTGATCGACCGAAGCGTCAACCACTGCGTCGGCACGCTCGGCCAGTGTCGACTCAACATTTCCGAGGATAGCAACCAGCGGCACGTTCCGATTTTTGAGAGAGGGCACAAGCTGCCGTAGTTCATCCGTTTCGCCGCTGTTGCTAAGCATGATTACAACATCCTCAGCACTAACGATCCCCAGTCCCCCATGCAGAGCGTCAGACGGGTGAAGATAGATTGCCGCCGTGCCGCTGCTGGTCATGGTTGCGGCTATCTTCTGGGCAATGATTCCCGATTTGCCCACACCCAACAGGACCACTTTGCCTTTGCAGTTTGAGAGAAGCGTGACGACACGCTGAATCTCTTCTGGTCGCAGACGTGAAGCGGTCTTGGCGATTGCCTCAGCTTCGGCTTTTAAGAGATCGATCACTTCATTGAAAGGGCTTGGTGCGGACATAATGATCTTTGATATACGACTGCGGCGGTGATTTGCAAGTGAAACGGGAGCTATTCGATTACTCTGTCAACGGGCCTGCGAATCGTTCTTGATGTCATGCTCATAGACTTCACTTGCGTTCGCATATAGAGCCGCTCTCCATGACAACCGCGATCTCCTGGAAGTCATCAAGTGGAAAGATGTGTATGAAAAGCTCGAGGCGGCAATCGATCGCGCTCAAAATGTCGCGGACATCATCGAAGGCGTAATAATCAAATACTCGTAATTACGTTTCGGGAACCATGGCAGCTTCTTTGATCGGATCGGTAGCTCCTGTCTTTGATCTAATCGACTTCAAAGACCCCAACGCGGACAAGATGTAGAACAGTATCGCGACCAGTACAACATACTGGAATCCGAGGAGCATCGAGCTGTTCTCCGCGAGTCCACCCAACATGGCGCCGGCGATATTGAATCCAAAAGCTCGATCAGGTTCACGGGTTCGTTTAAATGATGCTGCGAAAATTACTCCCGCAAACAGTACCGGCGCGAAGACGAGCAAACACGAACCAAGAATCTGCAGAGGTCGATTCATTCCCAAAAAGAAATCCAGGGGGACTACAGTGTTAAGCGCGAGCGTAACGAACAGTCCGCCGTAATACGGCCAGAGAGTTTTGACGTTAGTCTTAAGCGTCCAAAGATTGGCCAGTAAAATCATCACAAGGACCGCGAAGAACACCACCGAGTTAACAATCCAGGTGCTGCCAAACAACAGGGCCATGGTTACGACGGCCTTGGTTTCGATCAGCATGAACCCGGCGCCGAGAAAGAAGATTTGCAGATTGAGCTCCCGCCGCGAGACTTCGCCTTCGCCCGTGTGATCGGTCGCGGCGCGACGGGGGACAAACAAAAAGATAAGTAGCAGCGCCAGTCCTGCCATAATGAGAATTCCCCGAAGGCTTAATGAGGGCATCATTGGCTGACGCATATAAAAAAAAGGCCAATCGTCAGTAGCCGGCGGTAGTTTGCCGTCAGGCTGGAGTACGGTCGCGACCCCGAATTTCTGCCACTGAGTTTTCTGCTGGTCCGTGTCGGAACTCTGATCGAAGCGTATCCGCTCGGACGCGGCCGGCTGTTGAAAACCGTTCGGCGAATCCGGAGACGGCGCCTGGTCCGAGCGCAGGAAATATTCAGGCTGCTGATTAAATGCGCTTCGTAAAGCCCCGGTATAGCCGGCAAAAAAGACCGTGAAATCGCCGGCGGTGCTCTCTTCAGGCTGAATCACTTTGCGGTAAGGCAGAGTGAGGCAAAGCGGGTTACCCGCTCCAAAAACTTCATCCAGGCTCTTTTGTAAGCGCGAAATCAACCAGCCCTGCCGAAAATAATTGTAGACGACAAAGGTTCCGTCAGGATTCAAATGCCGCCTCACGTCTTCGAAGGTCTGCCGCGTGAATAGATAACTTTCCAAACGGATGTTGCTGTAGCCGCTATGCAGTACGAGCGAGTCGACGAGCGCGTAAACGATCAGGTCATACTTACGATTTGTCGCGCGCAGAAAATTGCGACCGTCATCGTTGTGAATCTCGACACGTGGATCCTGATATGGATGATCGGGATGGTACCGGGTGCCGAGACGATAGATCGCTGGATCGATCTCGACCGCGTCGATGTGCTCCGCGCCCCATTGCAGCGCACGGCTCACGTCATTGCCCGAACCGGCGCCGATGATCATCACGTTCTTGAATGGCGGACGACCTGAATCACGATTGAGAATGTGCGGCAGCGAATAAGCGGCATACTTATCATTTCGGGTCACCATCGACTGGTGAAAAATCAGGTTTACCGAAAGCGATAAATCGTGTGGCTTGAAATCAATGCGGTAATAAGGTGACCAGATGTGTTGCGCGTCCTGCTCACCCTCGAAGTCCGTATGCACGATCGTATAGCCGGCCAGCACGACGACGAGCGACAAGAGAACCACGATCGCCGCAGGCACCAGATACCGGTTTCGGCTTGCTCGATAACCTGCCGAAAAGAAGTAGAAGTAAGCCAAACCAAGCGCCGCGAACGCGAACCACCAAAAAGGCGACAACTGCAGGTACGAACAGGCGGCGAACAATAAGATCCCGGCGATGCTGCCACTGATGTTGATGGTGTACGCCTGGACACGATTCGGCCAGCGATTCAATGCGCGACCAAGTTGCTGGCCAGGTCCAATCATTGCCAGGGCGATCAGGATGAAGAAGAAACCGCACAGGGCTTCGACCGGAATTGGATAACGAAGAATGTCCGGCGGGCGCGTTGTGACGCCGAAGAAAACGACTTGCGGTGCCGGGCGGCTTTCGTCCCATTTGACGAACGAGCCGCTGGTCACCTCGACGATCTGCGCCGCCAACATCGCAATTACCAGAAGCAGTGGCGTCCACAGGAGATAGTCGCGCTTCCGGTTTGCTGCCAGACATCCCACTGACATTCCCAGAAAACATGCGAGTAGCACGACGTTAGTAAAAAATGTCAGGTGGAGCGCGTGCGAGGGAAACCATCGAATTGCCGCCAGTTCGAGAAAAAGAATGAGGACACTGATTAGAAACAATTCAAAACCAGCTCGACTGGATTCAGGTTGATTGTTAGCAAGACCGGAAGGACGCTCGTTCACATCTCTCCTTATTTGGAGTGCTGCGGCTGAATGCCGCTTTTGATTTGAAACTGATTAAGGCGCTCGTTGATCTGGTGCAACAGAGCGCACGAAAATAACCCGAATGTCGAGATTAATCAATCATCGATCAATCCTAACCTCGAGCGGCGACGCGCCCCGCGCATCATAAGTTTCCGCCCAATTCGAAATGTTGAGACCGTACAGCCAATCAGAATCTGTGGTGACGGCGAAGGCGATCGTAAACGGCAATCCACGTGCTGCGCGCAAACGCGGTATCCATGAATTGACGCGCCACTCCTGAATCATCGGAGTTGCCGGATCTTCAGTAGCAACCAAACGTGACCCACAGTTCGTTCCATCGACAAACAGAGTCACGCGCGTGTGCGTCCATGAACTCGGAGCGTCAACCGGCGCAACCGGCTGAAGGTGCGCGCGCACCACAATTTGGCCGACGCGTCGATGGTCATTACGAGCCGGCACGACGTACTCGAAAAAACCAGCACCGGCGCCCCAAACATACCCCTGACCACCACCGATCTTTTCAAAGGCGCCGCGCACGGCCATGTTCGGCCAGAACCGGTAAAGAATCTTTCCGTCAGGTTCGAAAATAACTTGCGGCTGGGTCGCGGCAGCGTCGGACTCCGTGAAAGAAAACTGTCGTGGCACCAGGTGCTTTCCCGCATTCAACAGATTCGGAGGTGGCGAAGCGTTCACGAGCGACGCGAACAAATGCGCGTAGCCTTTAAATTCCGTGAGCAACGCCGCATCGCGAGACGAAGGATAAGCCACCCCATAACCCCGAGACTGATCGGGCGTCAAAATCCAAAAGATCGCACCGGCCACACCTTCGCGGGCCGCATTCTCAAAGTACGCGCGAAACCAATCGAGCTGGGACACGCCTTTGTACCCTTCAACGGACATTCCGAATTCGCCTAAAACAAGTGGACGATTGATTGCCGCAGCCGCAGCCTCACGATTCTGGATAAATTCCTCAAGCGCCTTGGGAGAATCGACGAAGCTGTCTTTATCGTCTTTCGGATAAATGTGAACGTCACAGTAATCGATATTTGGGAGGTTATGATCCAGCAGCCATTCACGGCGTTCCGCGGCCGACCGATAACCCCAGTCGCCCGGCGCGATCAGATGATCGGGATCCAGCGATTTCAAATACGTGCTCATCTCGGCCAGCCATTGGCGCCGTTCAGTCCAACGACCGGTCAGGCATTGTGCTTCGTTCATTAACTCGTAGCCGAAGATAGCCGGGTCTTCGCGATAAAGGATGCCGGTAATCGTGTTTCTCCGGGTTGCGATCTTTTCCAGGTGTTGCCGGTACAGGAGTTTCGCCCTCGCGTTGGTGTAAAACTGCATCGCCTTTTCACTGTTGATACCAAAAGGAAACGCGTCGTCATCGGCACCGGCGATACCCGCCCAACGCAGGTATTGGGTGACGCCTCCGGTGTCACGCCACCAGTTACCGAGGCAAAGTTGCACCCGCAGGCCATTGCGAGCTGCCTCGGCGATCACGCTATCAAGGAACACAAACTCGTCTTCATTCCATTCGCCCGGCTTGCGGCGAAACGAATGATTGCGTGGCCAGTCCGCGAAGTCAGCGATGGGTTTGACGTCGCCCGGGCCCCCTTCGCCGGACGCCCACACTCGAATAACCTTAATTCCGGCTTGCGCCGCCCGGGCGATTGTTTCGGGCATCCTCGCGCGATCCTCGTCGCGATACAGGACGGCCACATTGGCTCCTACGAACCGAAACGGCCTTCCATCGATGACAAATCGGAGACCATTTGTGGCGAGAAAATGCTCTCGGGGGCGACGATTGGGCCCGTCGCATGCGGTCAAAGTGTAAAGGGCCGCGGTGGCCGCGAAGAGCAGGGACACCGCGACCAGCAAAGAACTTTTACGCATGAGAACTTCAGCCTGCGGACGATTCACCGTGGGTTCGTCAAGCGCACGAAGCCCATGATCGCGCAGAATGCGGCAAGCACGATGAACGCATTGAAGAATGTGAGGATGGCGAAGACCGTGTTGTAATCGCGTAAGACTACTCCAAATCCAAATACGAGGATGTGAACGTGAAACAGCAGAAGACAAACCGCGGCGAAGGAAAACCAACGTGCTGATGCTCCGAATGCCCGCGCGCGCGCAAATCCTAAAACCGCCGCTACCAGCGAGAGGACTGCTCCCAAAACGAACGACGCCACGATCACCGGAACAAAGTAAGACGGCTGGCGGAAAGTCGTTTCAACTTGATCGGCGGCTTGCAGAAACAGCAAGGCTAAGCTCATTCGGATGTTTTTCCTTTGCTTTAGTAATTAGCGTATAAACAAAAACGCCGTTTGCGCTGACTTAGGGCAGGCGCAAACGGCGAATCTGTTGGTTTTATGCGGCTCGATCGAACTTGCGATCATGCCGGCTACGGTTATTGCCTTTTCAAGTCTTTTGCAAGCAATCATCCGGGTCGGTGCGCAGTGATTTCTTGCCCGGTCTTCTACTGGGTGATGTGGATCTCTTCTTCCTTGTTAACGTGGCGCAGGAAGAGCAGCAATGCGCAAGCGCAGAAAACAACCGCCAACACGAGCGATATCCACCCGTACATATGTCCGCCTCCGGGTGTGGTATCGGTGACGTATTTGTAGAACTCAAAAATCGCCCCCAGCAGAGCGGCCAGACCGACTATTGACAACAGAGTGTCAACCATAACGGACCTCCTATGTCTCCCCAGGTCTAAATGAGTTACCGGAAACAGCCTCTGAGCGATCCCGTTTAATCCGTTTTTGGACGTCAGGAATGTTAACGCCAGCCGATCATTAAGGCAAGTCTTTTGAAGAGGAAAACCGTTGGTTATTTGCCGTTTTGCGCGGAGTCAATGGTAATTGCGCCAGCCAGATAAGCCTGTTCGCCGCTGGGTGACACCAGATGAATGCTGTAATCACCCCGCGAGATGTCTGGTGACACCGTAATCTCGAAACTAATCACCGGATAAAGCACCTCGAAAAATTCCTCTCGGAAGCTACGCGCGTTGACCGTGATTAAAGGTGAACTAATAAAAATACCGTCAGCGCGAAGCTCATCTACTCCCACACCGGCGACGTAGATTGTGAAGGTTTTTCCCGGTTGCAGCGGCAACGGCGCGGTCGAAAGCTCATCGTTCATCCCGATCAATTCAGGCTTCAGCGATGGTGGAGGATTCGATAAGACGAAGAATGGCGAATCGACAGTTGCATTTGGCCTCAGAATGGTTATCTCGGACGAATTTTGACCCGTACCAACGAAGCTGCGAAAGGCGGGAGTTGTTTCCGCGAGTGTCGCGTATGAGCCTGATGAGGAGATCTCGCGCGCCGCAACTGGCCCGTTCAGACTCTGCGCAATCAAGCGATACTCTCCCGAGGGCAGACCATCGAGGCGATATTCTCCGTTCGCGAGGGTCACGCTTCCGGCAGCGACTCGTCCCGTAGCATCTTCCGCAAAGACATGGGCACCGAAAATCGTTTGCGCACGGCCATTGTTGTTCGTGAGGAGCCTTCCGGAAATCCCCGCCGAACCGCTTCTGGGTCCATACAACGAGCGCGCAGCAGCTTTATCGTCATCCGACAATGTTCGTTGGGTAAACGCCGGCAGGCCATAAGTGCCGTTCTTCGCCTGACGCGGTTGCATCGTTGCCGCGATCACGCCTGAATGATCCAATCCGATCAAATGGCCGATTTCGTGCGTGAGTGTGGATTCCAAATCATAGGTCCCGGGCGACCCGTCGGTTGAGAAATCCTGGTGTGGATTCAACGCAATGTCCGCTTCGGTAATCGCACCGCTCGCATCAAAGAACACTCGCGTCATCGCCGGATTTTCTGACGACCGAAAAAGTGGTTCGTTATCAACGGAAACGGTGATCAAGTTAACGCCATCGCCAAGATGTGGCGGACTGACGGTTTGCACCGACGTTGTGACCTCGACAAAACGTACTTTGCAGGCATCTTCCCAGTGCCGCAAGGCGCGGCGTACTGTGGCAATCACATCGCTGTCATGCTTGATGTTCGGCGGCGGGTCAGCGAGCGAACTCGAAAATGAAATAAGAATCGGACTGATAAGCCACCTGCGCGCGAGAATACCCGAGTTGTCGAGGTACTGCAGGGTGTAGCCCTGCGCAGTACGTGGGCCCAACGCAACAGACACGCTCAGAATAATCAATATGCTGAGAAGCTTGTTGGTCATGGGGAAGTCCGGCGCTAACCAACGGATGATCGTGCGACGCGCGTGGCAACCCTGCGCGACGGTGATTAATCTTATCACGCCGAGTGGAAAATTATTCGCTTCTTTTTCGCCTCGTGGAGTATATTTAACAACCAGTGGTAGTTGTCCGATAAAGTTATATTGATCGTTTCCTTCTCATTCCTTAAAACATCCAGGATTCCAGGTGATTAGCTGGCCGACCCCTAATACAATTTCACGTCGAAAGCATTTTTCGAGAGTTCTCGTCTTCTGCGGGGCAGCAGCATTTTTGCTTTTAGCGGTTTGGCTGACGCCCTCTTCGCTGGCGACGCGCGGATCGTACTCTTCGCAATCGCGCGTTAGTGCAGAGCCGGTAAAGCGTCAGCGCGCTGATTTCGTGCCGGGGGATGTTCTGGTGCGCTTCAAGCACGGCCGCGCCTTTGAAGGCAACGTAAGTTTGACGGCGCCGGCGAACACCAGAGCTCAGTTGCCAAACGAAGCGGCGGCCGGCGGCCCGCCGCGTGAAATTCCCGCTGAGTTGAGACACCTCAATGGTCCTGGGGCTGAGATGATCGAAGGACTGCGACTGGCAAAGGTTTCGCCAGCTGATACGTTGCCGGCAATCGAGGCGCTGGGAAAACGCGCAGACGTGCTTTACGCCGAGCCGAATTACATCCTGCATGCTGACACAACTAACCCAAACGATCCGCGATTGCTCTCCGGGGAAATGTATGCGATTTCAAAGATCGGCGCGCCGCAAGCGTGGGATATAACGCAGGGAAGCAAGAGCATTGTGGTCGGCGTCGTCGATGAAGGCATAGACACGAGCCACCAGGACCTCAGCGCCAACATTTGGACGAACCCGGCCGAAATACCCGGCAACGGCATTGATGACGACGGCAATGGATTTGTTGACGATGTAAACGGCTACAACTTTTTCGACAATACCGGCACGGTTTTTAGTGGTAGCGCGAGTGAGTCCCACGCGACGCACGTCGCGGGCACAATTGGCGCAGTTGGCAACAACGGAATCGGCGTAGTAGGTGTGAACTGGAATGTCAGCCTGATGTCGCTTAAGTTTCTGGGTCCGGGGGGCGGGTCAGCGGCGGACGCAATTCGCGCCTTCAACTATGCCAAACAGATGCACGATCTTTGGATCAGCTCGAATGGTACGAAGGGTGCAAACATTCGCGTACTGAACAACAGCTATGGAGGCGGCGGATACTCACAAGCAGAAGCTGATGCGATTAATGCACTCGGCCAGTCAGGAATTCTTTTCGTGGCGGCCGCGGGCAATGACGCTGCTAACAACGACACTTCACCACACTACCCGGCGAACTATTCACTTTCGAATGTCATATCGGTCGCCTCGACCGATTCAAACGATTTGCTTTCCGGCTTCTCGAATTTCGGCGTTCACACCGTGCTGATGGGGGCGCCTGGCTCGTCGATCCTGAGCACGACCCCCAATAACACCTACAGTATCTTCAGCGGAACTTCGATGGCTACGCCGCAAGTTACCGGGGCCGTGGCCTTATTAGCTGCTGCAAATCCGAACCTGAGTGTCAGCCAAATCAGAGCGCTCCTCGCATTCAATGGAGATCCAATCCCCGCGCTCGCGGGCAAAACACTGACCGGACGCCGGCTCAACGTTTTCAATTCGCTTCAGACGCTCGCGGCAAATGACACGACCCCGCCAGGCACGGTGACGAATTTTCAGATTACCTCGCAGACCGGGCGCACAGTTAATCTTTCGTGGGTTGATTCTGGCGATAACGGAGCTGCGGGCCAGGCTGCGTTGTATGACATCAGCTTTGTCGACCAAACTAATGGGGCCATCATTCCACTCACAACGCTCGCGCCGGCCGTTGCCGGTACTACGGAAAGCGTAACTGTGACTATTCCGTATCGTCATACGAGTGGCGCAATCAAATTGCGTGAATTCGACAAAGTAGGAAACGAAGGCACACCTGCCTCGGTTAACGTAAACGTCCCGGCACAGTTCAGTGATCCGTATTCGATGGGCATGAATGCGCCCGCAGCGCTTTCCACCGGTGGGACAGCCCTTGGTCTCACCTTCGATGATCGTTATCTCGAGAACTACGCGCTTCCGTTTTCATTTCCGTTCTTCGGCCAGAATTTCACGACCGTAACGATTTCGACGAACGGCAATCTTTACTTTTCACCTCCACCCAAGCGCAGCAACGGGGACGCAGATGACGTGCCCGGTGCGGTTGCCGATCTCTCGCAATTCAAAATGATTGCGGGCATGTGGGACGACCTTGACCTGCGCACTTCACGTAGGGCTGATGCAGACGTTTATGTCGTCACTCCGGATCCGAACCGGATCATCTTCCGCTGGCAAGGCGTGCAGTTCGGCGATGGCACGAACGGGGACCCAATCAATTTTGAGATCGAGTTGCGCTCAGACGGCGTAATTACGACTCGTTACGGCGCCGGCAACACGAACCTTTTCCCGGTAGTTGGAATTTCCGGCGGACAGCCTGATCCATTTGTTATTAACCCGCTGACGTCGGAGCTGAGTCCGCTTAATCTGACAAATGCGCAGGGCGCTATCTTTATTCCATTCGGGGTGTCCGCACCCTTCACTCTTGTTCCGGTAACGGTTCAGACAAATCCGGCGGGACTTGCGATTACTGTCGACGGGACCAGCTATACATCCCCGCAATCGTTCGTGTGGGCGAATGGTTCCAGCCACACAATCTCGACGACCGCCTTGCAAAGCAATGTGGGTGCACAGTATTCGTGGACGAGCTGGAGTGACGGCGGCGCCGTCTCTCACACCGTCGCTCCGACGAGTGGGATCACGTATACAGCCAACTTCAGTGCGCAGTATCAACTGACCATGAATGCGGGTCCTGGCGGGACCGTCAGTCCATCAAGTGGTTTCTTCAATAGTGGGCAGGTCGTCACGATCACGGCCTCGGCGGCGAGCGGTTTCGGATTCAATGGTTGGGCCGGCTTTGGTGCCGGTTCGTTTACAGGTTCATTGAACCCTGCGACCGTGAAGATGGACGGTCCTATCATAGAGACCGCATCATTTGTTCAAAATGCCGTTCAATTCAGTGCCGCAACTTATTCAGTGGGCGAAGGTGGCACGCGGGTAAACATTACCGTCACTCGGGCCGGCGATGCGAGCGCTCCGGCTTCCGTTAACTTCGGGACGATCGATGATGCCGGGCTGCAACCTTGCAGCCAGCTAAACGGCATCGCTTCGCCGCGCTGTGATTTCATCTACACGCTCGGTAAGCTGACCTGGGCCGCGGGAGATGCCACCCCGAAGAATTTCTCGGTTGCAGTCATCGACGATTCTTATGCCGAAGCGAACGAAACCTTCCACGTGGCTCTCAGCAATCCTTCAGGCGTGAGTTTGGGAGCGCAATCAACGGCGACGGTCACCATCACCGATAACGAAACCGTCAACGGTCCCAACCCAATTGATGGCACCAACTTCTTTGTCCGCCAACAGTACATCGACTTCCTTGGGCGTGAACCGGACCCGGCAGGCTTTGCCGGTTGGACCAGCACGATTAATAACTGCT
>Ga0126384_10001368_pt1 | contig 14414 bp, 13 predicted proteins | sample PanSoiMetPlot_36_FD_92543 | JGI IMG/M metagenome (GOLD analysis project Ga0126384, IMG submission 92543) | Tropical forest soil microbial communities from Panama - MetaG Plot_36 | ecosystem: Environmental > Terrestrial > Soil > Tropical forest > Bulk soil | place: Panama | collected 2016-02-17 | reverse complement strand
GACGATGGGGTCGGTGGCGACCGCAATCGCCGAGACTCCAGCAGCCTCGAGCGCGTAGGCCAGCGCGGGAATGTCCATGACCCCCTCCATCCGGCCTTCCTCAGGACTCGCCCGGGCGAGCTCTGCCACCACCGCCAGCTCACCGCGCCGCGTCGTCACCGAGTGAGCAAAGTTCCGGATTGAGGGCGTGAGGTTGCGGGTTCCAAGCTGCCCGAGCTGACGCAAGCTCTCGCGCCGGCGGCTGATCCAGGTCCGAAGCTCCATCCGGCCTACTGACTACCTTCTAGCCCACAAAATCAAGAGGGCCATCCCTTCGCTTAGGTGACTACCATCGGAGGTCGGAGTAGTTACTGAGAAGGGTGGGATACACTTCCTACGGGAAGAGAAAGGTAAATCATCATGGCTCACGGAATCGCCGAAGATCCCGGCCGCTCGCCGACTGCGCAATTGGACGGGGTCGAGTTCCCCGCATCGAAGCAGATGCTGGTTCAGACGGCCGCCGACAACGGTGCTTCCGTGGACGTCATCAATCTGTTCAAGTCGTTGCCTCGTGAGGATTACCAATCCAAGCAGCAGGTCCTGCGAGATCTGTCGGAAGCCGCTCGTCGATTCGGGATGGGCAATCGGGGAGACGACGGAGTCATTCGGGACCGCCGCAACATCGGGCGCGATGCGGTTGAAAACGCGCCCCCCGGAAAAGTCCGACATCCTTAAGCCAGCGCCGCGGCGCGACCAGGCGGCGCATCGGATCGGGACCACGGGCTGTCCCCTGCTCTTCTTTCTTTGTTTGGCCGTTCACACCGGCTGTAAGAGCCCGCTGGAGCGGCTGGCTCAAGAAAGAGAACAGCGCGCCGCCTCGAATCAGGGGGCGACGGACGGGGGAGTGAGCATTCTGCTCGTGTTCCGTCCTCCCTCGAACCGGATGCTAACCGAGCACTCCCTGACGCGCCGAACCGAGCATTGGCAGAGCGGCGGGGTGGCGCAGTCGTTGGTCGAGGCGGTGGAAGGGACGATGCTGTCCCGCTTTGAGCCTACTGACGGCGGATGGGTTCTTTCGCAACAGACGAAGGATCTCAAAGTTACCCACAACGGGAAGCCCGTCGAAAGCAAGTTGATCTCGCTGGTCCAGTCCCTACTGCTCAAGGTGAGGGTCTCGAACGACGGCGCTTTCGTTCGCTTGGACAACCCCGACCAGACCCAGCGCGCCGTGGAGCAGGCGTTTGGTTCCCGCAACCCGGAATCGGTGTCGCAGTTCTTCAGCCCAGTCCAGATCGAGGAGCGGGCGAGAAAGGAATGGGATTCGAAGTACAGAGGGCTGCTCAACCACCCGTTGTCCACCGTCGACGCTTTTTACCTGATGGATAGCTTCGGAACCGCAGATGGCGCTCAAATTGGCTACTTGCTGGAGCGGAGGATCGCCGGAACGACGAAGACGGCGTACGGAGAGGCGGTGGTGTTGTCGCTTCGGTGTCTTACGCCGGCTCAGGCCGCGGACGCGGGCGCAACGTCCGTGGCGGACCTGGATCCGGAGGTGCTGGAGGCCTCCGTCGAATGCACCGGTCAAGAGCTGTTGGCGCGGGAGCCGTTTTTTCCGATCCGATCCATGGTGAGCATCAGCGCCAGCCCCACAGTTACAGATGGGGGAAATGCCCTGAAGGTAACCTTCGAGAAGCAGGTCGAGGCCGTCAAACTGGAATAGGTGTGCAGGTGGATTATCGCGAGAATCTGATTGAAGATGAGCAAGGGATTCGGGAACTTCTGAAGCGAACCCACCGGATCGCGGTTCTCGGCATCAAGACCGAGGCTCAATCCGGCGAACCGGCTTTTTACGTCCCGCAATACCTGCTATCCGTGGGGTTAGAAATCATTCCAGTGCCAGTCTACTATCCGGAAGTTACGGAGATTTTGGGAAGAAAGGTCTTTCGGAAAGTTGCGGACGTTCCGGGCGAATTGGATCTGGTCGACGTGTTTCGCAGGCCCAAAGACATCGACGCTCACGTCGACGATATCTTGGCCAAGCGTCCATACGCCGTCTGGTTCCAACTCGGAATTCGAAACGACGCGGCCGCCGAGAAGCTGGCGCGGGCCGGCATCCGAGTGGTGCAGAATCGCTGTCTGATGGTCGATCACCGACGCTATGTTGCCTGAAGCCCAAGGTCGTCAAGAACGCATTGCGGCACTGCGGGACGCTCTGCGGGAAAGAATCCTCGTCCTCGATGGGGCGATGGGGACCTTGTTGCAGGCGCAGAACCTCAAGGCGGCGGATTTTGGAGGGCCGGAGCTGGAGGGATGCAACGAGAACCTGTCCCTCACCCGTCCCGATCTGATCCAGCGCATCCATCAGCAGTACTTCGAGGCCGGCGCGGACATCACCGAGACCAACACCTTTGGTGGGACGCCGCTCGTGCTCGGAGAGTATGGTCTCGCGAACAAGGCGCGCGAAATCAACGCCCGCGCGGCGCAGCTGGCGCGGCTCGCCGCGGAGCAATGTTCCAAAGCGTTGCGCAGGCACTGCTGGGTTGCGGGCTCGATGGGCCCCACCACCAAGGCGATTTCGGTCACCGGTGGCGTCACCTTTCAGGAGCTGGTCTCGCATTTTCAGACCCAGGCGGCCGGCCTGATCGAAGGCGGCGCCGACTACCTCCTGGTCGAGACTTCTCAGGACACGCGCAACATCAAGGCGGCGATCCTGGGCATCGGATACGCCTTCCAGGAGCTGGGCGAACGAATCCCGGTTGCGGTGTCTGGCACCATCGATCCGATGGGTACCATGCTCGCCGGCCAGTCGGTGGAAGCGCTCGCCGCTTCTCTCGAACATCTGGACTTGCTCTACCTCGGTCTAAATTGCGCCACCGGTCCGGAGTTCATGACGGATCACGTCCGTTCGCTCGCTGCGATGTCGCCGTTTCCCGTCGCCTGCGTGCCCAACGCCGGTCTGCCGGATGAGAACGGGGTCTACCTGGAGACGCCGGAAATGCTAGCGCGCTCCCTGCGACTGTTCGCCGAGCACGGCTGGCTGAACCTGGTGGGAGGCTGCTGCGGCACTCACACCGGTCACGTGCGGGCGATCGAGGCCGCGGTGGCGGGCCAGAAGCCTCGGCTGCTGTACTCGACGCCCAAGTCGATCCTTTCGGGCGTCGACTTCCTGGAGGTTGGGGAGGACGTTCGTCCGGTGATCGTCGGCGAGCGGACCAACGTCATCGGTTCACGCAAGTTCAAGGAGCTGATCGTCGCCGAAAAATGGGACGATGCCACCGAGATCGCGCGCGCCCAGGTCAAGCGCGGAGCGCAGGTGATCGACGTCTGCCTGGCCAACCCGGACCGCGACGAGCTTTCCGACGTGCAGCAGTTTCTCGAGGCGGTGATCAAAAAGGTGCGCGTTCCGCTGATGATCGACTCGACGGACGCCAAGGTGATTGCCAACGCGCTGACCTACTGCCAGGGGAAGGCGATCATCAATTCCATCAACCTCGAGGACGGCGAAGAGCGCTTCGAGAAGGTGGTTCCGCTGGCAAAGACCTTCGGCGCCGCGGTGGTGGTGGGGTGCATCGACGAGCAGGGCATGGCGGTGACCCGGCAGCGCAAGCTCGAGGTAGCGAAGCGCTCCTACGAGTTGCTGACCACCAAGTACGGGCTCAAGCCCCAGGATCTCTACTTCGACGCGCTGGTGTTCCCCTGCGCGTCGGGGGATCAGCAGTACGTCGGCAGCGCGGTCGAGACCATCGAGGGGGTGCGGCTCATCAAGCAGCACTTACCGCAGTGCAAGACGGTGCTGGGCATCTCCAACGTCTCCTTCGGCCTGCCGACCGCTGGACGAGAGGTGCTCAACTCGGTGTTTCTGTACCACTGCACCCAGGCCGGTTTGGACATGGCGCTGGTCAACTCGGAGAAGCTGGAGCGCTATCCGTCGCTGCCGGCGGAAGAGCGCGCCCTGAGCGAGGACCTGCTCTACAACCGCGGCGCCGACCCGATTGCCCCTTTCGCCGCGCACTTTCGAGAGCGCAAGCCGGTTCAGAAATCGATCGTGGACCTTCCTCTCGATGAGCGCTTGGCCCGCTACGTCATCGAGGGCACGCGCGACGGCTTGGCGGCTGACCTCGAGCTGGCGCTGCAGACCCGCCCGCCTCTGGAGATCATCAACGGCCCCTTGATGAAGGGGATGGACGAGGTCGGCAGGTTGTTCGCGAACAACGAGCTGATCGTCGCGGAGGTCTTGCAGAGCGCGGAATCGATGAAAGCGGCGGTCACCTACCTCGAGCCGCGCATGGACAAGAGCAGCACCGCGACCCGCGGGAAGGTGGTGCTGGCGACCGTCAAGGGCGACGTGCACGACATTGGGAAGAACCTGGTGGAGATCATCCTCGCCAATAACGGCTTTGAAGTGGTCAACCTCGGCATCAAGGTCCCCCCGGAACGGCTGGTGGAGGCGGTGCGCACCCACCACCCCGACATCCTTGGGCTCTCCGGCCTGTTGGTGAAGAGCGCGCAGCAGATGGTCTCGACTGCGGAAGACCTTTCCCGCGCGGGCATCGATGTCCCCGTCCTGGTGGGTGGCGCGGCGCTGTCGCGCAACTTCGTGGATAAGCAGATTGCCCCTGCCTACCAGGGCACGGTTGCGTATGCGCAGGACGCGATGAATGGTCTCGAGCTGGCCAAGCAGATCGTCGACCCGCCGCGGTTGGCGCAGCTTCAAGAGAGCCTTCGCGAGCGGCGCGCCAAGCTCAAGGAGGACGCTCGTCCCAAGCTTCGCGCCGCTCCACCGCCGCCGGTGCGTTCGACTCGAATTCCGATCCTTCCCGACGTTTCACCTGCCCCGGACTTCGAGCGGCACGTCATCACCAACACCCCGCTGGACCACATCTGGCGTTTCGTGAACCCGGTGATGCTCTACGGCCGCCACTTCGGTGTGAAAGGATCCGTGGCGCGGACGTTGGAAGGCCCCGCGAAAGGGGAACAGGCGCAATCCGCGGAGTGGCGCAAAGGCGAGTCGCTCAAGGAGACGATCGAAGAGCTCAAGGGCTCGTTGCGCACCGGCGTAATGAAGCCCCGCGCGGTGTTTCAGTTCTTCCGCGCGGCGAGCGAAGGAAACAGCATCTTCGTGTTCGACGGGCAATCGCGGCCGCTGATCAGCTTCGAGTTTCCGAGGCAGGAGAAGGAGGGCGGAGTTTGCCTGGCCGACTTCATCGCGCCGTTGGACGGCGGCCCTCGGGACAACCTGGCGATGTTCGTCACCACCGCCGGAGAAGGCATCCGGCAGCTGGCCGAAGACCTCAAGCGATCGGGAGACTTTCTCAAGATGCACGCGGTTCAGGCGCTGGCCCTGGAAACAGCCGAAGGGTACGCGGAACTGTTGCATGCCAAGCTGCGCAGCATGTGGGGGTCGCCTGATAAGCCCGAGATGACGATGCTGGAACGGTTCCGCGCGGAGTACCCGGGGAAACGGTATTCGTTTGGATACCCCGCCTGTCCCCGCCTCGAGGACCAGGCCAAGCTGTTCGAAGTCCTTCGACCCGAGGAGATCGGCGTTCAGCTAACCGACGGATGCATGATGGAGCCTGAGGCATCGGTGTCGGCCCTGGTCTTTCATCACCCAGATGCCTTCTATTTCAGCGTGGCCTAGGTGATTGCATGACAGTGCCTTCGATCCGGCGGGCGTTACAGCTGCTTCCTCGTTGGGCCACCACCGGCATCGGCAGCCTGCCCCATACCCAGCTCGAGATGGGCCTGCAGATGGCGCTGCAGGTGGACATCCCGTACCTGCCGCAGCTGCCGGCGGGCAATCCGTCGGAATTGATGATCGCGGCCGCGCTCGACGGTCTGCCAGGACTGAGCGCGGACGAGGACGGCACCTGCAGGGTGGACCTGTCGGTCTGGCAGGCGGGGCGAACGGCCTTCGGCGCTTCCATCGAGGCGGCGCTCGAAGGGGGAGGCCTGATCTCCTTCGAGCCGTCCCCGCGGGCCTGCCGCGCCTGGAAACCCTTTCTGTGGGAGGTCGAGAACCGTAAGCTTGCCTTCGCCAAGGTGCAGATTGCCGGTCCGGCCACGGTGCAGTGGGTCACCAAGACATCGGATGGCTTGCCCGCTTCGGAATTCGCGGAGCTGGATCAGCAGATCTTCCGGTTGCTCTTGGCCAAGGGCATGGCAATGGTGAAGGGACTTCGGAAGGCTGGAACGACGCCGATCCTCTACCTGGACGAGCCGGGCTTGTACGCCCTGGATCGGCGCAATCCTCGCCACCTGGTGACGCTTCAGGAATTGCGAGTGCTGGCTTTGGCGCTGCGGCGCGAAGGCGCATTGGTTGGCCTGCACTGCTGCAGCAACACCGATTGGGCGGCGATCCTCGATCTGGGATTGGACCTCGTCTCCCTCGATGTGCGCCTCTCCTTGGACGCACTTCTCGAGGAGCGAGAGGCATTCAAGCGCTACCTCGCCTCCGGGGCGGGGCTAAGCCTCGGCATCATTCCCACCGATCTGCGTTCGTCGTTCGCGGTCGACGAGCTGGTGGACGCCGTGGAAGTGTCGCTCGAGGCGACGCTCGGGCCTCGTGGATTTCGAGAGCTTGCGTCTCGCTCCTTACTCACGCCCGCATGCGGTCTGGCGCTGCGCTCCGTGGTGGATGCTGAGAGAACTTTCGAAGAGCTTCGGCACGCCCAGCGGGCCCTTTCACGACCCCAGTCGAGCGCGCCAACCTCTTCCTTGAGCCTGAACTAGCGCGTTCGCTACTGCCGACCGAGCATCAACTCTCGTTCGGCCTGGTACCAATCCTCCTGGTCACGGCCGTGTTCGCTGCCTCGCGCCAAATAGATTTCGTAGGCACGGACGGCAATCTGCTCATCCGTTGGGCGGCGGTCGGCGCCCTGAGTTTGCTCGGGCGCCCCGCGCATCGGTGCTTTCGTGACAGTTGCATTCGGGCCCGTGGGCTTTGTGGGTCTTGCCATGGTTTTTATTTTCTCCGGGTTGTGGGGGAGTGCAAATTTCCCTGGTTTTTTGCCATTTTCGGATGCGCAACTTCAACCGAACGTGCGTGCGAGCGTTTCCCGCGTTGTAAGGCGTTTGCTACGCGGCGCGATTTGCGGAGCCCGCGGCGCATGCGCGAATGACCTGAGCCATTCCCGAGCTCATCGCCAGGTTCATGAGCTTTGGCTCTTCGACCCAGCGAATTTCCTGATAACCGCGGATCGAATCGGGCTTCGAGGACCCACTCACCAGCACCGGGAAGAGCTGGAGCTCTCGGTGGGTGAGTGTCCGCCGGATGTCCTGGAGCAGTCCGTGACAGCGCAGGCTTGCGCCGAGCAGTCCTCGGAGGGCCGACTCGATGGCCGTCAAGCCAACATCGGAGGTCAGCACCGCAGAAGGTAACTCCCAAAGTCCTCCAAAGAGCCCTTCATCGGGCCTGCGGGCGACGAGGAAGCGGCCTTTGCGTCGCCAGACCGCCACCGCGAAACGAAGCCTGGTTCGCACGGGCCGGGGTCGGGGCGAGGGAATCTGGCCCACCCGACCTCGCTGGAGGGCCTTGCAGCGGCTGCGAATCGGGCAGAGAAGACAGTCCGGACGGTGGCTGCGGCATACGACGGCCCCCAGCTCCATCAACGCCTGGTTCAGATCGCCGGGGCGGTCGCCCTGCACGATGCGATCGGCGAGGGCCCAGATCTTCCTCTCTCGACCTGGGTTGCCGGGGCATCCGTCAATGAGGAACACGCGAGACAGCACCCGAGCGAGGTTGCCATCGACAGCCGGGGCACACTCGCCGAATGCGATCGACGCCACGGCCCCGGCCGTGTACCGGCCGAACCCCGGGAGATTCTTGAGCCCCTCGGCCGTGCGCGGCAGCTTACCTGCGTGCTCAGCGGCGATGATTTGCGCCGCCCGGTGAAGCCCTCGGGCGCGCGAGTAGTAACCGAGCCCGCTCCATTCGGCGAGAACGTCTGGAAGTGAGGCGCTCGCGAGGGCTCTCACATCTGGGAAGCGTTCCAGGAATCGCCGCCAATAAGAAATGACCGTCTTCACCTGGGTCTGCTGCAACATCACTTCGCTGACCCAGATCGCGTAGGGATCTTCGGTCCGACGCCACGGAAGCTCGCGCTGGTGCCGGGCGTACCAGCGAAACAGGGCGGTGCGAAATTCTCCGATTTCGGCCGAGCGCAGGGGCATTTTTGGCCATTCTACTCGCCCGTCTGGCTCGGCCGAGGGCCGGAGCTAGTGCTCAGACAAGGACGATCCGCACTCCGCTCGAGCGCAGCAGCGCCGGTGACGAGACCAGCCTTGCGACGCCTCGTACTTCGTTCCCAACTGCATCAAAGGCGGCGGCGATTAACTCTCCGACCGTGGTGTGAATGCGCACCCTTCGACCTTCAGTTAACCGCGCTCGCCGGTCCCGGGTCTTTCGGCGGCGTCCGTTTGGCGAATGGCTCATGTTGTCCTCCAAAGCTTTATTCGTAGCAGTTGCGTTGCGATTTCAGACGCACATCCAAGCGCCTCGTTTCAGCCAGGGTCCGATCCCAGGGTCAGGACCCGCTGGCGTGCATGGTGTAAAAAGTCCTGTCACACTGTCGGTTGCGGCGCCGTTCCCGGGTCTGGCGGCATGATTCCGGGGATTTGCCTGCCGCACTGTACGTTGGCTGCTAGGACCAAAGAGATGAAAGTCAAAGTACTTTTTCACGACAACTGCTTCGACGGCGCGGCGAGCGCGGCCGTGTTTTCCAGGTTTTACCGGGAGAGGATCAACCCGGAGGCAGAGCTGGCTTACGAGGGGCTCGCTCACCAGGCCGGTGGGAGGCCAGTCGACGAGTCGGTATTCACCGGCGACGAGAATGCGATTGTCGATTTTCGCTACAGCCAAAGCCCAAAGCTGACCTGGTGGTTCGACCACCACCAATCAGCTTTCCAGGTGCCCGGCGACGAGGCCCACTTTCGGGCGGACCGCTCCGGCCGGAAGTTCCACGATCCGAACAGGAAGAGCTGCACCAAGTACATCGCGGCGATCACCCAGGAAAGGTTTGGATTCGATCCCAGACCGCTTGCGGACCTCATCGAGTGGGCGGAAATCATCGATGGGGCGCAGTTCGCGAGCCCCCAGTCCGCGGTCGAGCTTCGCGACGCGGCCCTTCAATTGATGACCGTGCTCGAAGCGAATCGGGATCCATCGTTCAGCCGGACCATCATCCGCGACATGCAAAAGCTTTCGTTGGAGCAGATCGCATCGTCCAGCCAAGTCACCGAAGCCTTTCGCCCGTTGTTCGCCAAGCATCAAAAGTCCATCGAGCTGGTGCGGCGGAAGGCGACGCTGGACCGAGGCGTCGTTTTTTTCGACGTGGTCGACGATTCCCTGGACAGCCTCAACAAATTCATCTCGTACTACCTTTATCCAGAGGCGCAATACACTGTGTGGGTGGGTGGCGGCCCGCAGCGGACCAAGGTTTCGGTCGGATCCAATCCCTGGAAGCCGGAGGGGCGAAAGCACGATCTTTCGAAGCTCGCGGAAAAGTATGGGGGCGGCGGGCACGCGGTCGTCGCCGCGATCAGCTTCCGGCCAAACCAAGTGGAACAAGCGCGGAAATCGGCGGCGGAAATCGCCGCGGTGCTAAAAGGTTAGTGCCTCCTTACCATGCCGCGGATGAGCTGCCGTTGGTTGATTCTCTTCCTCGCGAGCGGCGCCTGTCATCGCTCGTCGGAACAAGGGCAGTCCGCGCCGGCGACCGATTCCAACCTCGCCTCGAACGCGTGTAGTCCGCTGTCGTCGTCGCGCTCCCAAACTCCGACAGGCCTTCTTCAGCTGTGTCGTGGAGACCCGCAGAACCCCTTGGGCGCGGCGCGGACCTTCTACGACGAGGGCCAGTACTCCGACGCCCTGGCCTGCGCCGCCCGCGCCTGCGCGTTCTCGCCTGACGATCCCCAGGCTCACTCCGAGCGCGCTGCGGCGCTCGCCGCGCTCGGCCAGCTCGAGGACGCGCAGCTTGCATACAGCCGCGCGCTGGCGATCAATCCAGATCACCTCGATGCGCTGCTTGGGGCAGCGCATCTGTACGCGGTTCGCCTCCCCTCCAGTCGAGAGCGCGACGAGCTGGCGGTGGCGTATTCGGAGCGCGGACTGGCGCTGGCTCAACTCCAGCGCGACCAGGAGATGGCCGGCGCGTTCGCGCTGTTGTCGGCGATGGCCTTCAACGATCTTGGCGAGTCCCCACAGGCCTTAGACCGGGCCGAGCAAGTGCTTCATGTGGAGCCGGACAATGGGGACGCCCGATATGAACGGGCGATGGCTCTCTTCGAGCTTTGCCGCTTCTCGGAAGCGCGCCGTGCCTTTAGCTCATTGCTTTCGGATCCCGACCGCCGAGCTCACGCGAATCATCAGCTCGGATTGCTCTACGAGAGGGAAGGCAATTTCCGGCAAGCCGATACGTACTTCGCCAGAGCGCGGCAGCTGGCGCCGGAGGATTTCCACGAATCGTCTCTGCCCAGCGCGGATGCGTTCCGGTCGGAAATCGACAAGGCGCTGGCGGAACTGCCGGCGGACATGCTCCGCGACCTGCGCGGAATCCCGGTGGTCGCCGAAGACATCCCCGCCGAGAAGGATCTGTTGAGCGTCGAGCCGCCATTGTCTCCGACGATACTGGGGCTCTTCCGCGGTCCGCCCTTGGGCGAGCCATGCACGACAAGCGATGGACCGTGCAGATCGGTGGCGCTGTACCGGCGCAACCTCGCCCGAGCGGCTCGCGACCGGGATGAGCTGGCCAAGCAGATCAGACTCACGCTCCTGCACGAGATCGGGCATCTTCGCGGCGAGGACGATCTCGAGCTGGCCGCCCGCGGTCTGGAGTAGCTTCAGCGGGCGCAGCGAAAGCCTAAATTGCTGAAACGGGCGGTGGGCTTCCAGGCATTTCGATTCGCGGTCCGGTTCTGCAGCGGCAACGCGTTCCAGGCGCCGCCTCGCGCCACTTTCAACTCCCCGCTCGCGGGTCCGATCGGGTCCCGTTCGGGTGAACGGGCGTACTCGCCCGCGTCGTACCAGTCCGCGCACCATTCCCAAACGCCGCCCGCCAGATCGAGCACGCCGTAGGGGGAAGCGCCGCTTTGGAACTGGCCGACTTGCGGCGCCGCACGGATCGGACCTCCCCGGAAACTGCATCGCGCCGGATCCCACTGATTGCCCCACGGGTAGAGCCGTCCGTCCGTTCCTCGCGCTGCCTTTTCCCATTCCGCTTCCGTGGGCAGCCGCTTGCCGACGAACCGCGCATAGGCCTCGGCCTCCCAGAGACTGCTTCCGCACACCGGCTGGCGAGGCCCGGTCACATGCCCCCACTCCGGCTCTCCCAGAAACCGCGGGCGCCCCAGGCCGGAGGAGCGGACAAAGCTCCAACCCTCGGGGCTCCACAACTCCTCACGAGCGTAGCCTCGGCCTTCGATGAACGCCGCGAAGTCGCCGAAGGTCACCGGAAGCAGGTCGATGGTGAACGCCGAGAGCCTAATCAGCCTCTGGGGGTGCTCATCCGCCAGACCGATTTCAGCCGTCGAGCCGCGCAGAAAGGGCCCCTCGGGTATCGGGACCATCGGGGTCGAGCCCACCTCAGCGAACCCCCAGCTCCCTCCTCAGGCGCGCGACAATTCGAAAGTACTCCTTTCGGTCGAACGGGACATTGAGGATGTGAAAGTCCCGCTTCGCGATTCCGACGCAGCCGAAGCAGTAGTTGCAGTCGGAGAGGTTGTGGCACAGCTCCAGGTAGGCGCTGTTGCTGCAGTTCTCGGAGCGAACGCAGTACGCGCAGGCGTGGCAGCTCTTCGAGCCAACGCAGTGGCTGCAATTGGTGCACAGGGTGCAATCGGTGCAGTGGGTGCAGTGGTAACAGCTGTCGCAGGCGTCGCAGAACATGCAGTTGGCGCACCGAGCGCAGCCGGTGCACTCGTAGGAGCCGGGGTTGCCCGGGTCCGCGGTGAAGCTGCGGGTCAGGTGGTTGAATCGCTCGAGGAAGTCTCGCTTGGCCAAGGCGGCGATCTCCGCCCGTTGCTGCTCTTCGAGCGACACGGCCTTACCTCGCGCCAGGTCGGCTCGACTTCGGTTTTCGGTTTTCACGATCTTCCCTTCAACGCCAGGCTGGCGACGGCAGGGATCCCCGCCGGACCGCCTCAACAGCTTTACCACAGACGCCTTCGCACCCGGCGGCCGCTCGACTTGACTATCCGACAGCTCCCCCCTATGTACCTGCCCCTTTGGTGGACCAAAGCGGCGAAATCGAGGTCCGCCCCGAGGTTCATTTCATGTTGCGAGGTACCTATAGCGCCAAGGCCGCGGACGTGAAGCGCCAATGGCACGTCGTCGACGTCTCCGGCAAGGTGTTGGGTCGGGCGGCGAGCCAGATCGCCACCCTGCTCAAGGGCAAGCACAAGCCGATCTACACCCCCTCTTTGGACACCGGCGACCACGTGATCGTCATCAATGCGGCGAAGGTGAAGGTGACCGGCAAGAAGGAAACCAACAAGCAGTACTACCGACATCCGAGGGCGGGGATGCCGGGCGCGCTCAAGATCACGAATTTGGAGACGCTGCGCCGGCGCAAGCCCGAGGACGTGGTGGTCAACGCGGTCCGGCGCATGCTTCCACGCAATGCCTTGGGGCGAAAGATGATGAACAAACTGAAAGTCTACGCTGGGCCGGAGCATCCACACGCGGCGCAAAAGCCCAGCGGGCGGGAAGTCGAAGCGTAGCTATGGCCACCCAGAACGAGAACGGCTTTTACGCCACCGGTCGCCGCAAGGAATCGATTGCGCGCGTTTGGATCAAACCCGGCAACGGGACGATGACCATCAACGGCCGCCCCATCGATCAATACTTCGGCCGCGAGACTTCCAAGATGATCATCTACCAGCCGCTCACCGTGGTGGAGCAGATGGGCAAGCTGGACACGGTGGTGAATGTGCGGGGCGGAGGGCTTTCCGGACAGGCGGGCGCCATCCGACACGGCCTGGCGCGCGCGCTGTGCGTCTGGAATCCAGAGTTTCGCTCGGCGATGAAGAAGGCGGGCTTTCTCACACGGGACGCGAGAGTCGTGGAGCGAAAGAAATACGGTCAGCCCGGGGCGCGGCGCCGCTTCCAATTCTCGAAACGCTAGCGTGTAGTCGGCGGTAAGGAACGCTCGACACTGGACCTCCAAGCGGTTGTGCGGGGCGCCGATGAGTGCCTGGCACGCCGCCGAGGGGGTAGTGTTACCATCCCGCCTCGAGTGGAACTCAACGAGATTTTGCAGGTTGCGCTTCGCGGCGGTTCCTCGGACATCCATCTCAAGGCCGGGCTTCCTCCGATCTTCCGGGTCGATGGCTCGCTGGTCCCCCTCAAGGATGGGAAGCGAATGCCTCCCGAGGAAATCACCCGAATGGTGTTCGGGATCATGAACGATTTCCAAAAGGAGAAGTTCAAAGGCACCAACGAGATCGACCTCGCCTATGGAGTGCCTGGCTTGGGACGGTTCCGGGTCAACGTGTTCCAGCAGCGGGGAACGATGGGCGCGGTGCTGCGGGTGATTCCCGTCAAGGTGATGTCGATCACCGAGCTGATCCTTCCAAAGATCCTGGAAAGGATCGCGCTCGAGGAGCGCGGGCTGGTGCTGGTGACCGGGACCACCGGATCCGGAAAGTCCACCACTCTGGCTGCGATGATCGATCACATCAACGCGAACGAGACCAACCACATCATGACGATCGAGGATCCGATCGAGTTTCTGATTCGAGACAAGCGCTCGATCGTCAATCAGCGCGAGGTGGGGGTGGACACCGTTTCCTTCAGCCAGGCGCTCAAGAGCGCGCTGCGCCAGGACCCGGACGTGATCCTGGTGGGCGAGATGCGCGACTTGGAAACCATCGAGACGGCGCTGACCGCGGCGGAGACCGGGCACCTGGTGATGTCCACGCTGCACACGCTGGATGCGACCGAGACCATCAACCGGATCATTTCGGCGTTTCCGCCGTTTCAGCAAAAGCAGGTCCGGCTGCAGCTCGCCGCGGTTCTCAAGGCGGTCATCTCTCAGCGCCTGGTGCCGCGCGCCGATGGAAAGGGCCGCGTCGCCGCGGTCGAAATTCTCAAGACCACCGCTCGGGTCAGGGAGCTGATCGAAGACAAGGACCGGACCAAGGAAATCTCCGACGCGATCTCCCAGGGCCACCAGACCTACGGGATGCAGACCTTCGATCAATCTTTGATGTCCCACGTCCGCCGGGGATTGATCGGCTACCAAGAGGCGCTTCGGCAAGCGAGCAACCCCGACGATTTCGCGCTGCGCTACTCGGGAATCAGCAGCACCTCAGATTCAAAGTGGGATGATTTTGATAACAACGCCGGCGATCCGAAGGCGGTTCCGGTCCCGCCGAACGGCTATGTTCAGCCCGGATCGCCGCCGCAACTTAGCCCCCGCGGGCCCCCCCCGGTTGCG
>Ga0126384_10001367_pt1 | contig 14430 bp, 12 predicted proteins | sample PanSoiMetPlot_36_FD_92543 | JGI IMG/M metagenome (GOLD analysis project Ga0126384, IMG submission 92543) | Tropical forest soil microbial communities from Panama - MetaG Plot_36 | ecosystem: Environmental > Terrestrial > Soil > Tropical forest > Bulk soil | place: Panama | collected 2016-02-17 | reverse complement strand
TTTGCAAAACTCCATCAACACCTGTCATGCACTGAAGAACGTCCTCATCAGTGCGCACGACGATGTCGATCAGCGTGGATTCCTTCGCCACGTCGGCCGCGCTCGAGGCGATGTGGCAACCTAACACATGCGCCTGTTCGAGGGCCGGCGCGTACGTATCGTAAACAGTGGCTGCTACACCCGCGAGTTTTAGCCGCTCCAAGAGCGCTAAGCCCATGGCGCCCACGCCAATCATTCCGACTTGTTCCATAGCGCCCCCGAGTTTCTATTTATAGAGCCGGTCGATGAAACCTGATTTTTCCAATTCCATGAGCGCGGAGTTGTCTATAAAGCTCTCCGGCTTAGCTGTCTTTGCAGCTGGATGCGTTGCGAAATTGAGCATGGTTTGCACTGCCGCTGCTGGTACCATCGGTGCTTTCTCCCATGCCGGCAAAAAAGTTCGATATGAATCTTCCAGATCGTCGTGATCGGTGGTCTTCGTGTATTTGCCGATCACCTGTTTGGCGAGCTCCGAGTCGGCGCGCGCCACCTTGATCCCTTCCAGATACCCCTGCAAGAAACGGCGCACGTTGTCGGGCTGCGTCTTGAGATACTCTCTGGTGCTGGCGAAAGCCGCATGAATCATCGGAATGTTTTTTTCCGTGACGTTGACAATTTCTTTGAGTCCGGCTTGCCGGGCCTTCAAAGTCGTCGGCGCCGTAAAGATGCCGGCATCCGCGTTACCTTGGGTGATTCCGGCGAGAATTTCCGGCATGCCCTTTAGAAAAATAAGCTTGACATCCTTGCCCGCAGTCAGCCCCGCCTGCTGGAGCAAAACCCGAGCGGCGAAGTCGGTGGTGGCGCCCGGCACCGTTACCGCCAAAACTTTGCCTTTTAGATCGGCCATGGAGCGAATATCCGGTTTGGCATAAACGGACATCACCGCGCGATTGAGAATTCCCGCCATGTACACCACCGGCTCGCCGCTCAAGCCAGCCTCGATGATTTCGCCGCCGGGATTAACGATGTCGAGGCTCTTGGCGAGGAGTCCCTGGGTCGAAGTCGCCGGAGCGATATACCGCAAGTCGAGATTCAATCCGTACTTCGCGAAAAGTCCTTTGTCTGAGGCAATCCACACCGGCGCGAAGGCTCCGCTGACGCCGGCGTAATTCGCTCGCAGCAGGTTGCCCTCCGCGGCACGCGCCGCAGCCGTCATGCCGACAACAACGACCACGCCCAAAACTGCGGCGCACAGGTTGCTTCGCAACTCAGTCATAGTGGCCTCGAACTGTTTTTCTGAGGCTTAATTGCCGCCCCCTTCATTCTCGACGTAGACCCTACTTTTTTCTCCGCAAGTACATGCGCGAAAAATAATCATGAAAGGAAGAGACCGCATGCTCCTCGGTCCGGCTTCGCTTGTCACTCCCCTCTAATTGGAGAATCAATCTCGCCCCGTCCCAACTCAAGCTCAAAAGCCGAAGATGACGATGATCGACATAGGATCCCACCGTTCGAAGCATCTGCGAAAGCGAGTAGAAATCGGTCGGGGCATCCGCGTCGACCCGTTTGGTTTGTGCTTCGCGGTCTAGATCCTCAATTTCTTGTATCGAGTAACGCCGCGCAGACGTCTTTTCCTCGGTTTTTGCCGGCGCAGGCGCAGACGCGCGAAAGCTGAACTTAGACTTCAGTGATGTGGGTGAGGCAATGACTTCCACAACCCGCAACCGCACGGTGAATTCGTCTTCTAAAAGTTGAATCTCGAAATCCTTGGGCTTTAGCGTTTCCAGGAATTGACCGATGACACGTAGACTTTGGGAATACGACGGACGGTAAGCAGCCATGCGCTACTCTTCTTTCGCTTTAAGAAGAGACGAAAGCAAAATACTTTGTCTATTACTTCAAACAGTGAAGCGAAAGTCTTGCGGTGTCAAGCTGCGCGACTAATAACCCAGGGCATAGGCTTCTCGCCTGGGATCGGCGCCCGCCATCCAAGTACCGGTTTCGCGGTCTCGCACAATCACCTTGGCGCTGCCGAAGGACCACCGCTCGACGACGGAAACTTTATGACCCTTTTGGCGCAGAGCGTCGATCACGGCTCCATCAAATCCTTCTTCCATGCGCAACTCCTCGGGCAACTGATCGCGCGGTGGCGTTCCAGGTTGATGGCTCCAGCGCGGCGCTTCGACCGCCGACTGGGGGTCCAAATCCAAATCAAGCAGATTGTGTAGCACCTGAAGGTTGGTCTGCGGCTGATCATCCGCTCCCGGGCTTCCACCCGCCGCGAACAACTCATTGCCGCGAAAGACCATGTAGGTGTTGAGCGTATGGGCGGGACGTTTTCCGGGTTTGAGGGAGTTTGCCTTGGTCGGATCAAGACCGAAGCCGCACAGTCGATTGTTCATGATCACGCCGCTGTCGCCCGCGATGAACTTCGAACCGAAGGCGGCGAAAACACTTTGGATCAATGAAATCGCGTTGCCGTCGCGATCCGCGGCGCAAAGAAACGTGGTATCGGTCCCGGTCGGCGTCGCCGTGGTTTGCCGCAGGATAGGGTCTCCGATCAGCGCACGGCGTTTGGCAGCGTACTCCTTTGAAATCAGCATGGAGATCTGTGGATCTCCATAGGTGGGATCCTCCAAATGCCTAATTCTATCTTCAAACGCGAGCTTCTTGGCCCCGACCTGACAATGAATGACTTCTGATCGGGTCATCTTGGCGCTGTCCATGGGCCATGCTTCTATAATATTGAGCATTTCCAGAACCATGAAGCCCTGAGAAACCGGCGGCTGTTCGTAGACCACAAAATCCCGATAGCCCGAACTCAGCGGATCGAGCCACTGCGCGACCGGCTTTTCGAGATCCTCCAGCGCCAGAATCCCTCCTTCGGCCTGGAGTGTCTTGCAAATCTTTTCCGCGATCTCGCCAGAGTAGAAACCGTCGCGTCCCTTGGTTGCAATTTTCTCCAGCACGTCGCCCAGTCCTTTTTGATAGAGGAGCTTGCCGGCTCGCAGTCCATTCAAAGGTTGACGGTAGACGCGGTCGATCCACGGAAATTCGCTGCTGCACTCCTCGATGCACTCGATGAGATCTTGCTGCACCGGAAAGCCATCCCACGCGAATCGAACGCCATCGGCCACCAAGCGGCTCAGCTCTTTTGTGCCATAACGGCGGTGCAGTTCGAGCCAGCCATCAACCGCGCCCGGTACGGCTATACTGAGCGGTCCCGATACAGGCACAGCGTTCAATCCTTTGCTCCGATAATAATCAATGCTGGCCTTGGCCGGCGCCGGGCCGCTCGAATTGAGCGCTTCAACCTTGCCGCTCTTTTGCATATGAACCAAAGCGAACAGATCCCCGCCCGGGCCGCAGGTCGCTGGCTTTACAACCAGCATGACAAAAGCAGCGGCCAGGGCCGCATCCACCGCATTGCCGCCTTCCTGCAACACCTTGACGCCGGCTAGCGACGCGAGATAGTGCCCTGAAGAAACCGCCCCGTTCTGACCCATGACCAGAGGCCGAGCTGCTTTCTCGAAGTTCATACGGCTCCTATTCCCAGAATCCCGGCGGCATTGCCGCCTAGAATTTGATCTTTTTCCGTTTGATTCAGCTCCAGACCCTCGATGGCCTTCAAACTATTTTTCACCAACAGACATCCTTCTTCCGGCCCGTAAGGATAATTGGTTCCCAAGACCATTCTCCCGGGCCCGAAAAAATCCTTCACACATCTGAGCGTTGAAGCCGGGTGATCCGCGGTGTCCACATAGAATCGTCTGAAGGAATCCAGCGGATTTTCTTGCAGTCCATACTTTTGCCGGATCTCTTCGGTGCGGCCGGTATAAATGTTTACTGCTCTCTGCGCGAAGAAAGCCAGTACCCCGCCCACGTCGGCGACAACAAATTTGATTTCGGGGAATCGCTCTAAGATCCTGCCGTAAACCAAACGCGTCATCGCCACAGTGCTGTCATAAGCCCACCCGAATATCAATGTCGGCATGATGTCGATGCCCGTCACCTCTGTCGCCAGCGGTGCCGTGGGATGAATGTAAACCGGCAATTTTTCCTTGGCGAGCTGCTCATAGATAGGAAATAGCTCCTCGCGATCGAGCGGTTGACCGTTGAGATTCGAGAAACAGCCAAAACCTTTCAGACCGAGCTCGTGGACGGAGCGCTTGAGTTCGTCCAACGAGGCCGGAATCGAAACCGTGGGCAGGGCGAATAACCCAACGAAACGCTTCGGATACTTACGACAGAGCGCGGCGATGGCGTCATTCGCGATGCGGGCCAGCTTTACCGCTCCCTCACCTTCAAAACGATCCGCGCCGGGAGCGGGAATGCTCAACACATGAACGTCGATCCCCAAACGATCCATATGCTCGATCCGGCGCTCGACATCGCGGCCCTGGAAAGTGGCGGTGTTGATGCGACATTTAAGCTTTCTATCGTAGAAGTAACTCATCCCGCTGTGCGGGTCCGGTTCTTCCAAAATCACCGCGCCGTCAATTTTGCGCAGCGCGTCGATGTACGACTCGGGAAAAACGTGCGCTTGAAAATCGATGATCATGTTCTTCGTTGCCGCGGTCAGTTGTTCGGAGTTAATATGAGTTCATTATTATGTGGACTCGCGTGTCTATGCGACCGAGGCCCGAGCCCTTCCGAGCGCGGTCAAGGCTGATCAGTCCTACAGTTTGGGCCTGAAAGAGACTTCCCTGCTCGGATGCCCGCGCTCTCCATAACTCGCCCCTCGGTCGGTCCATGATTACTTCCTTATGAACTCCCTAATAGTTAAAGCCTATACAGCGCGCGCGCATTGTCGTCGAGGATCTTGTTGACAATCTCCGGCGGCACAGCCCCGTCCTCTTTGAGCTTACGGAGTGCGAGAATTTCCGAAGAGGTGTCATTGTGTCCGTAATCGGTACCGATGACGAGTTGATCGTCGCCCGCATATTTGAGCACGTAGGGGAGATCGTCATCGGTTTGGCACGCCACGTATATGCGGTTTTTGCGCAGCACGTCGCTTTTGTCCACCTTGGTGCCGCCACGCTCCATACGCCGGGCAAAATCATGAATCGCGTAGGGCACCCACTGCGAGCTTACTTCGATAAAGGCGAACCGGGTCTGGGGAAATCGATCGGGAATCTTGTTAAAGATAAGCGTATGGAAAGAGCCGACCACGGCTAGTTTGAATTTGGAAAAACCGCACTCGTCCAGGAAAAAGTCATGCACCGCGAAGCTGCCGGTGGCCGAATGCACACAGACCGGCAAATCGAGACATCCGGCTTCTTCATACAGCGGAAAAAAATAGTCATCGCTTAGCCGTTTGTCTCCCTCGAGGCCGCGCATGAAGATCCCGCAAGCGCCGTTTCTTTTCGCGAAGCGCGCTTCCTCGAGCGCTTTGTCCATCGTCAGGAGAGGCAAAACCGCCACCCAACGCAACCGCTCCGGCGCGCGCTTCCAAATATCGATGAGCCATCGATTGTAGCTGCGGGTCACGGCGAGCTCTACTTCCGGCCGCCTGGTATACGGGCGCAAAAAAATGGTCGGGTACAGCACCTGCACGTCCACTTCCAGCTCATCCATGTGCTTCAAGCGAGCATCAATATCATCCATCTCTCTGGCTTGCTGAGGCGTGTCGTGGCCGACGTTGCGCGCTTTGCCTATGTAAACACCATCGATGAACCATGACTCCCCGCCGGAACTCGCGTTGTCCGGCGTTGCCACGATGCGCGGTCTCAGGCCACGCTCGGATTCCAGCATGTAATCCCACGTGCGGTCCGTTTCCAATACATGAGCATCAGAATCAATGACGGCCATTTTTTAACCCCCCCGTCTGCCTTGCGCCATTCTCTGCTGCAGTCCTGCCCGTTCGGTCTTTGAACCCACCGAGCTGTGACAACCCTCACACGTGTAGTCGTAAAGGTCGCCATCGGGAAGCACGAGGAGTAAACGCTCTCGCACCGGCATTGCTTTGCGGCACTTGGCGCAATACAAAAGCGTTGCGTTGAATTGATCAAACGACTTCTCCATGGCTAGTTATTCCACTGCGAACAACGCTTCGCCATTATTCCTAGGTGCATGAATTATCCAGGCTAGCATGATAAACCGCCCGCCAAACTCTCACGCCTTTTCGCTCGGCTGTTCGCCGGCCTGGCGCGCCTTCGCTTCCTTGATCACTTTTTCAGCCAGATGAGCCGGCAGCTCTTCATAGTGAGAAAACTCCATATGAAATTCACCGCGCCCGCTGGTGATAGAGCGCAGGTCCGGAGCGTATTTTAACACCTCCGACATGGGCACTTTGGATTTAATGATTTGACTATGTCCTTTCGTATCCATGCCAACAACCTTGCCGCGCCGGCTGTTAAGATCACCGATCACATCGCCCATGCAATCATCCGGCACCGTCACCTCCATGTTCATAATCGGTTCGAGCAGGACAGGCTTCGCCTTCTCCACCGCGTTTTTGAACCCGAGAGAGCCGGCGATTTTAAAAGCCATGTCCGAAGAATCCACGTCGTGATAAGAGCCATCATAGAGGGTGACGCGGACATCCACCATCGGATATCCCGCAATTATGCCCCCGGCCATCGCCTCTTTGATGCCTTTCTCTACGGCTGGGATGTAGTTGCGCGGAATCGCTCCCCCGACGATATCATCGACGAATTCAAAGCCCTTCCCCTGAGGAAGCGGCTCGATCTTGATCCACGTGTCTCCAAACTGGCCCCTGCCGCCGGTCTGCTTTTTCAATCTCCCTTGGGCGCTGGCGCTCGCGCGGATGGTTTCCTTATAGGGCACCTTAGGCGCTTTGAGCACGACCTCTGCGCCGTACTTTCGCTTGAGTTTTTCCACGATGATCTCGATATGCTGTTGCCCCATACCGGAAAGAATGAAATCTCGCGTCTCTTCATCCCGGCGCAGCTCGATGGTCTGATCCTCCTCCATCATCCGGTGCAATCCTTGGGGCACTTTTTCCTCATCGGCTTTGGTCTTAGGTTCCAAAGCGAACGAGATATTCGGCGCGAAGTGAACCGGCCCGGCGTATTGGATAACTCCTCTTTCATCACAGAGCGTGTCGCCGGTGGCGACCTCTTTGAGTTTCGCCGCCGCGACAATCTCACCCGCCGATGCCTCCTTGACGCCCTCCTGTTTTTTTCCCTCCAACCGGAACATGTGACCGATTTTTTCTTTGCTTTGCTTATTGGAATTATAACAAGTCATGTCGGAAGCGATCTTGCCGGAAATCACACGCATCACCGACAGTTTCCCGGCAAAGGGATCGCTGATGGTTTTGAACACGTAAGCAGAAAATGGGGCGCCGGGGTTCTGTGGACGCTTCTCAGTCTCCCCGGTGACTGGATTCGTGCCTTCCATTTCACCCTCTTCCGGTGGCGACGGCAAGTAATCGGCGATGGCATCAAGCAACTGCGGAATTCCAATCAAGCGCAGTGCCGAGCCGTACAAAATTGGATAGAGTTTTCCCTGTCGTGTCGCTTCGCGAATCGCCTTCTTCAGCTCATCGGTGGACAGCTCGTTTCCTTCAAGATATTTTTCCAACAGCTCGTCGTCGGTTTCCGAGACGTCTTCCATCAACCTCTGCCGCATGGTTTCGGCGGTGCTCTGCAATTCGCTTGGGATCTCCGACTCGGAGAACTTTCCGTTGTCCCCCTCAAAGAGATAAGCCTTCATGGAAAGCAGATCGACGACTCCTTTAAACTCGGCGTCCACGCCGATGGGCAATTGAAGGTGAACTCCTTTCGCTTCGATACCCGTGAGCATCGCATCGATGCGCTCGGCCGCGTTGGCCTGTTCGTGGTCCATCTTGCTAACGAACAGGAGCCGGCTAATCCGGTTGTCATTGGCCGTGGCCCATAAACGTTCCGATTCGACCCGAAAACCAACCGACGGGTTCAACACAAAAACCGCTCCGCCAAAGGCTCGCATACAGTTGACGGAGTCCGCCAGAAAAGCCGCGTAACCCGGGGTGTCGATCAGCTCAAAAGGAAATTTCTTCCATGATAAGGAGTGAAACGCCGTCGATATGGACGTATAATGTTTGATCTCCTCCGGTTCGTAATCCAGGACCGACGTGCCGTCTTGAACCTTTCCCAGCCGCTGCGTTGCGCCCGCCGCAAACAGCATCGCCTCCCCCAAGGAAGTCTTGCCGCAGCCGCCTTGACCTAGTATGCCAACGTTACGTAATTTCTCGAGTTCCCCTATTGCCATAATTTCAAGATCCTTCCTATTTTTGTGCTCTTGCCTTCACCTCATGCAAAGAATTCCTTTCGTGAATGATGCGCAGTCCCTGGAGCGTGAGGAATTCATCCACTTCGTTGATGGTGGAACATTCGGAAGCCACGAGGGGAGCCAGTCCGCCTGTCGCTATAACTTTGGCGTGGGCTCCATTTTCTTTCTTAATGCGTTGGACAAGCCCGTCAACAAGACCCACGTAACCGTAAAAGATTCCGGCTTGAATCGAGTTGACGGTGTTCTTGCCGATAACCTCTTTGGGTTTCACGATTTCGATTCGAGGCAGTTTCGACGCGCGTTGGAATAACGCCTCCAAGGAGATCAACAAACCGGGCGCGATGGCGCCGCCGATGTATTCGCCTTTTTTCGATATGAAGTCCACCGTCGTCGCCGTGCCAAAATCAACCACGATACAGGCGTCGCGATATTTTTCGTAAGCGGCGATGCCATTGACGATGCGGTCGGCCCCCACATCCTTAGGACTGTCGTACAGAATAGGCATGCCTGTTTTAATCCCGGGGCCGACCATCAGTGGTTCGACCCTAAAGAATCTTTGGGCCAGCTCCTGGGTGACGCTGACCATCGGAGGAACCACGCAGGAAGCGACGATAGAATCGATTTGATCGCAGCGAAATCCTTCGGTAGCAACCAAATGAGCGATGATCACCCCGTATTCATCGGCGGTTTTCTCCGCCTGGGTGAAAAGCCGCCAGTGGGTAATCAGTTTCTGGCCCTCGTAAAGACCCAAGACGATGTTTGTGTTGCCGATATCGATGGCCAGTAACATAGCTCGGTTCTTAAATCTAGATTCCGGGTTAATCCTACAACATACGTTGCGAGGCGCGAGCGCTGAGGTACAGATCCTTCAAAGTTCAAGGCCTGTCCTGAACGACAGTGAAGGATCTTTCTTGCCGGAAGATCTTCGAGGCTCAGGATGCGACAGGCGCGCACTTTGAACCTGGAACTCTCCGTTGCAGAACCCGGTTTAATCTTTTAGCGCCGTTACGTCCCCCGCAATGATTCTATGGCGAACTCCGTCGGCGCTTTGGACGATCAGCGCTCCGTCCCGGTCGATCCCCTTGGCCTCTCCTATCAAAACCTCGTCTTCCAATTCTACCTTTACCTTTTGTTCACGTTGACCAAAATAGGCTTCCCAACGCGGCGCCATGGCGCCAAACCCCGACTCTTGCAGAATTCCATAGCACCGGTCGAGGTCTTGAATCAATCGCCGGAAAAAGGCCTCGCGACTGACTGGTTTCTGTCCGACTTCCATAAGAGAGGTGGCGCGCTCACGAATTTCATCCCCCATAAGCGAGCGGGGAAAATTTACATTGACCCCGATGCCGAGGATAACGAACCCGATGCGGTCGGAGGTGCAGGACGATTCGGTCAAAACTCCCGCGAGCTTCTGGCCGTCGATCAAAATGTCGTTGGGCCATTTGATCACCGGCGGCCGAGGAACAAACGCCGCCACCGCATCCGCCAAGGCGACCGCTGCCGTGAGGGTGATTTGCGGCGCATGGACCGGCGACAGGAGAGGCCGGAGGATCACAGAAAAATAGAGGTTCACGTAAGGCGGAGAAACCCAGCTTCTGCCCAAACGCCCTCTACCTTGGGTTTGCTGTTCGGCGATCACCACTTCCCCCTCCGGCGCTCCCTGTTCGGCTAGCCGGCGGGCCTGGCTATTGGTCGAATCGATTTCGTGAAACCAGTGGAATTGAGTGCCCAGGCGCTTGGAGACGAGCCCGTTTTGGACTTCCTGCAGCTGAAGTGACAAACCTTTCACACTATCGAAGTGACGAGTTTCGAGTTTTGGGTTTCGGGTTGAACCCGAAAATCGGGACCCGAAACCCGAGGCAGCTCTTGCATCACGCCTGTAGATTCATCGTAATCTTCATATTGAAATCAACCACCGGTGCCGAATGAGTGAGCGCTCCTGACGAAATAAAATCAACGCCGGTCTCGGCAACTTGTCGAATCGTGTCCAGGGTGATGCCGCCGGATGCCTCGACCCAAGCGCGCTTGTTGATCAAACGGACGGCCTCCGTCATCTGGGCGAGTGTCATGTTGTCGAGCATGATCACGTCCGCCCCCGCGTCAATCGCTTCCTGGACCTGCTTTAGATTTCCCGCTTCAACTTCCACTTTAGCCATGAACGGAGCGTGCCGCCTCACCGCTTTGACCGCTTCAGCAATCGATCCGGTGGCCTCGATATGGTTGTCCTTCACAAGAGCGGCATCGTACAAACCGATCCGATGATTCATCCCGCCACCCATTCGAACCGCGTACTTTTCCAAAGTCCGCAGTCCCGGCGTTGTTTTTCTGGTATCGAGAACCTTGCACGGGAAATCCTTAACCGCGTGGACATATTTGCGCGTTAAGGTTGCGGTTCCAGATAAACGCTGGAGAAAGTTCAGGGCCGTCCGCTCCGCCAGCAGAAGCGCGCGCACCGGTCCTTCGGCTTCCGCCACCACTGTGCCATTTTTCACTTCGCTGCCATCCTTAGTGAGAAGGCGCACCTCGACCTTTGGGTCGATAAAATAAAAGATTCGATCCAGCAGCACTAGGCCTGCCACCACGCCATCCTTCTTCGCGCGAAAAAGCCCCTTGCCTTGAGCCTCGGCTGAAATAGTCGCCATAGTGGCTAGATCGCCCGCGCCGATGTCCTCGTCCAGAGAATCGCGAATCAACCGCTCGATCTGCGGACTAACGAGTATATCCACGACTGCTAGCTCCTTCCTGCCTGGAATTCTTCTAGTCGCTCCAGGCTGAGGTTGAGTGTGCGAATCTTCTCTTCGTATTGACCTGCTTTCTCCCGCTCTTTTTGAACCACTTCCTCTTTGGCCTTGTTCAGGAAATCGGTATTGGAGAGCTTTTTCTGAACCCGTGACAGCTCATCTTTTGCTTTATCGATTTCCTTGGTTAATCTGGCCCGTTCCTCGTTCAGGTTGATCATTTGTGCCAGGGGCAAATATAACTCCGTAGAGCCCACGATCGCCGTCGCGGCGCTCTTGGGCCGGTCGCCGGATGTCACATAATCCGTCGCCCCCACTCGCGCCAACGACCGTAGATAAGGTTCCTGGGCCCGTAAAAAAGAGAGATCTTCCGCAGGACCGTGAAATACCACCTTCACTTCCTTGCCCGGCGGACAATTCATCTCGGTGCGAAGATTCCTGATGGCGCGAATGGTGCCCATGAGAAAGTCCATTTGGCTTGCCACATCTTCGTCCACCCACGTCGCTTCAGCGCGTGGATACGGCTCAAGCATGATGCTCTTTCTCTGTTCACCTAGTACCTGCCAGATTTCTTCGGTGACAAAGGGCATCAATGGGTGGAGCAACAGCAAGATTTGCTCCAGGAGCTCAACCAGAAACTGCCGGCTCTTCTTCGGCTCATCGCCGAGCGTGCCGTTGAGCGAAAGCTTGCTCATTTCAATGTACCAGTCGCAGAACTCATGCCAGGTAAACTGGTAGAGAATATTGGCGTAGTCGTTGAATCGATAGCTCTCGACAGCGGCGCGCGCTTCGGCGATCGTCGAAGCCAATCGCGAGCGAATCCAGCGATCGGCGAAATTTAGCCCGGCGTCCGAAAGCGCAGCGGCAACATGCCGTTGAACTGTACCGTCCTCACCCAAATTCATGAGCACGAATCGCGCTGCGTTCCATAGTTTATTGACGAAGTTTTGGTAGCCGGCAATGCGGTCTTCGGCGAGTCTGATGTCGCGTCCCATGGCGGCCATTGCGGCCAAAGTAAAACGGAAGGCGTCGGTTCCGTATTCGCTCATGATGTCGAGGGGGTCGACGACATTGCCCCTGGATTTCGACATCTTCTGTCCTTGCTCATCGCGCACCAGCGCGTGGATGTACACGTCGCGAAAGGGCACGTCGTCCATGAACTTGAGCCCCATCATGATCATCCGCGCGACCCAGAAAAACAGGATGTCGAAACCCGTAACCAAGGTTGAAGTTGGATAGTAGTCTTTCAAATCTTCAGTCTTGTCCGGCCAACCCAGGGTCGAGAACGGCCAGAGCCCCGAGGAGAACCAGGTATCCAGAACATCCGGATCCTGCACCAGTGACTTTCCACCACACTTAGCACACCGCTCGGGAGCTTGCCGCGCTACGATAGGTTGAGCGTCTTTCATAAGGATGGTTTCGCCGGAGCCGACTTCAATGACATTCGCGGCATCACAACTCACACAATACCAGGCCGGGATTTGATGGCCCCACCAGATCTGCCGGGACACGCACCAATCCTTGATATTTTCCATCCACGCAAAATAGGAGTTGGTCCATCCCTCGGGAATGATGCGGATTCTGCCGTCGCGGACAACTTGCATTGCGGGTTCGGCCAACGGCTTGATGTCAACGAACCATTGCGGCGTAAGATACGGCTCGATCACAGTTTGGCAGCGGTAGCAATGGCCTATCGCATGCCGATGTGGCTCGACCTTTTCCAAATAGCCTTTTTCCTTCAACTCAGCGACAATCTGTTTTCGCGCCTCAAGCCTATCCATGCCGCGATAACGCTCGACCCAATCGCCATTTTCACCGCGAGCCAAGAACGCAGAACCATCGATTTTCGCGTCGGCATCGAAGATACTTATCTTGTCGAGACCAAAACGAGCGCCGATGTCAAAATCGTTGAAGTCGTGACCGGGAGTAATTTTCAGAGCTCCCGTGCCAAATTCCTTATCGACGTAGGCGTCACTGATGACTGGTACGATTCGGTCCGTGATCGGCAAGCGAATTTTCTTGCCGATAAAGTCCCGATAGCGGCTGTCATCCGGATGCACCGCCACCGCGGTGTCTCCGAGCATCGTTTCCGGCCGTGTGGTCGCGACGGATAATGCTTTCGACGGGTCATCGGCCAACGGATAACGGATGGTCCAGATATGACCGTCGATCTCTTCGTGCACGACTTCAATATCCGCCAGGGCAGTTTTACATCTCGGACACCAATTGATCAGCCTTTCGGCGCGATAGAGCAAACCGTCTTCCCATAGCCGTACAAAGGCTTCGCGTACAGCCCGCGACAGTCCTTCGTCCATGGTAAAGCGCTCATGCTTCCAGTCGCAGGAGACGCCGAGAGCCTTCAACTGATGCAATATTGCATCGCCGGCCTCCCGCTTCCATTCCCAAACCCGTTCGATAAACTCTGCCCTGCCGATTTGAGCGCGAGTCAACCCCGCCGCCGCCAAGCGCCGCTCGACCACATTTTGTGTAGCTATGCCCGCGTGATCAGTTCCAGGAACCCAAAGAACCCGGTAGCCGTCCATTCTTTTGTAACGGCAGAGAATATCCTGGAGCGTGTTGTTGAGCGCATGGCCCATATGCAAGGAGCCGGTGACATTAGGGGGCGGGATAACCATGGAAAAACTCGGACCTTCTCCGCGTGCCGGAGCAAACGCCCCTAAATTCATCCAGCGGCTGTACCACTTGGCTTCTACATCTTTGTGAGAATATGCCTTGGGTAGCTGCATAAAGCTATTTTTTCTTGTTGCGCTCGGTACGACTCATGGTTTGACCCGCATCGTCTTCGACCACATCCACCAGTTCGATAACTGCTGGGGTTTCGGTCCCCGTCTGCGTTTTTCCTCCATCCCGCGCTGTTCCATTTCCTTTCGCCGCGGTCGGCGTCTTCAAACAATGCGCCAACGAAGACGCCAATGCTTCTTTAGCGATGGGGGTTTTCACAACCACCAGTTTGTCCCGCTTGGGAGCCTGTGTTGATTCACGGCTTTCAATCCATAGGATAGGCATCTTCCAATTTTGGATCGCGTTTATTGTTTTGCCGTCGAGCCCGCCGGTTTCCTGGAGCGAAGCGGCATCGACAATGACCGCATCAAAGTCGCTAGCGGACAAAGACTCCGGGACCGCTTCCATCACCTGGACTTCGTGCGCGGGGAAAAGGGAAAACACAATGGCTTGCTGCAACATTCGGTACGGTTGGATCACGAGAATTTTACTCATTGCGGTTGTTCATTCCCCACTATCTTGACAAGGCGCTGACCCCAAGCTACATAGGATCAAAAGACAGCGAGCGTTTATTCAGGCGCGAAAGTGGCGGAATTGGTAGACGCGCAGGATTCAGGATCCTGTGGGGTAACACCCGTAGGGGTTCGACTCCCCTCTTTCGCACCAACTACCATGTTTATCACTATTATTTAGCATACAAGCCTGTCTTTCTCTAACGTCCACAAATACGATC
>Ga0126384_10001365_pt1 | contig 14441 bp, 6 predicted proteins | sample PanSoiMetPlot_36_FD_92543 | JGI IMG/M metagenome (GOLD analysis project Ga0126384, IMG submission 92543) | Tropical forest soil microbial communities from Panama - MetaG Plot_36 | ecosystem: Environmental > Terrestrial > Soil > Tropical forest > Bulk soil | place: Panama | collected 2016-02-17 | reverse complement strand
CATGCGCGGATTATGCCGCAGGAATACCCTGATGACATCTTCTGCAGTTAACCTGACAATACCCTTCAGTTTGTAGTTGATCTACGTGACTAGTCCTTCCGAATCCGAATCGACAAATGGAAGTGTGCGGGACATCACAGACCGCAAGACGTGCTGCTTACTCGTATCTTAGCGCCACCAAAGGATCGACTTTCGCAGCGCGACGCGCCGGTATGTAACAAGCGAATAGAGCGACCAAAAGCAAACCCGTGGTGACAAGCGAAAAGGTGACAACATCAGTCGCTGAAACTCCGAACAGCAGACTGGTCATCAAACGGGTTATCGCAAAAGCACCAAAAAGTCCGGCCGTAGCGCCAATACCAGCGAGCAACATTCCGTCGCGGATAATTAGCTTCAAGACATCCAAAGAGCGCGCGCCGAGCGCCATGCGTATCCCAATCTCCTGAGTGCGCTGGGTGACCGCATAACTCATCACGCCGTAGATGCCGACCATCGCCAGCAGCACAGCGACGGTAGCGAAGACTGCGAGTAACGACGTGCGGAAGCGTGCCGCGGCAATGGATTCTGAAATCAAATTGTCCATGGTTCTGATGCCATAGATCGGCAGATTCGGATCAAGCGACTGTACTTCTCGACGCACGGCGTTTGCAGCGCTCTCGGGATTAGTCGTCCGAATCATCAGCGCCATCGATCGGTGGGGACTCTGCGCGAAAGGCAGATACATTTCCGCAGCCGATTCGCCGCTAAGCTCGCGTTGTTTGGTATCTTTCACGACGCCGACAATCGTGGCCCAATCTTCTTCTTTCGGGTTCTCGTCATTGAGGGTCATGCGCTTGCCAATTGGGTCTGTACCAGGAAAGTAACGCCGTGCCAGAGTCTCGTTAATGATGATTACATGCTGCGCTTTCATCACGTCGTGCGAGTCGAAAGGGCGGCCCTGCAACAAGGAGATTTCCATGGTGTGAAACAAATCCGGGCTAATCGCGTTGTAATAAGCAATAGGCCGATTAGCAGGATCAGGCGCTTGTCCCTCGACGATAAAACTCAAATACGCAAAATCTTCGTTGAGCCCGACGGGAATGTATGACCTCGTAGCTACGGACTGCACGTCCGGCGACGCTTTTACCTTCTCGACGAGTTGATCATAGAAGGTGACGATCGCCGCATCTTCCTGATAATGCGGCCCCCTCAAACTGACCTGCACCGTCAACAAGTTCTGCGGATTGAATCCCGGATTAACGGCTTGCAGTTTGTGGAAGCTCTTCAACAACAATCCGGCTCCGACGAGTAACACCAGCGACAGTGCGATTTCGGCAGCGACCAGTAAACTTCGCAGGCGTCGATGACCCACACCGCCTGTCGCGCTCCGGCCACTTTCTTTCAGCGCCTCGTTGATATCAGGAAACGAAGCTTTCAAAGCGGGGACGATGCCAAAGATGATGCCCGTCGACATTGCGATTGCCGCGGTGAAGCCCAGGACGCGAGCATCAACAGTGATTTCTTTAATGCGCGGCAGATCTGAGGGGCCAAACGCTACGAGTAGATAAACTCCCCACCATGCGAGCAGCAGGCCAGCTGCTGCGCCCAGCAGTGACAGAAGCAAACTCTCGGTGAGCAACTGGCGAACGAGTCTGAAGCGGCCAGCGCCCAGCGCGGTGCGAATAGCGAGCTCTTTCTGCCGGCTGGCCGCGCGTGCGAGCAGCATGTTGGCGACATTGGCTGAAGCGATCAGCAAAACAAACAAGACCGCGCTCAGCAGCACTTGCAGCGGCAGCTTATAATCACCCACGATCTGGTCCTGTAAAGGAACGAGCCGCACGCCAAGATCCGTGTTGGAGTCCGGATGCTGCGCCGCAAGCGTGCCGGCAATCCGATCCATGTCCGCTTGCGCTTGCTCGCGTGTTACACCCGGCTTTAAGCGCGCAAGGACACTCAGGTAATGGCCTCGGCGATTATTGAAGCCGGAGCTGTGAGAGATAGGAATCCAGACGTCTGTGTCTGCAGGTAACCTCGCCACATCGACAATATTTTTGACAACCCCGACGATGGTGAAGCCTTCGTAATTAAGGCTAATTGTCCGGCCAACGATCTGTCCGTCGGAGTTGAAGCGGCGCCGCCATAATCGCTCGCTAATCACGGCCGAGAAGACTTTGTTGGGATAATCTTCTTCCGGCAGAAACACACGGCCAAGTATGGGCTTGACGTCGAGGATCGGGAAAAAAGCGGGTGACGTCATAATGCCTTGAATCCGCTCAGGCTCAGTGCCATCGGTTAAGTTGAAGGTCCGATCCGAATAGGCAGCGATCTGCTGGAGGGACTGATTTCGATCTCGCCAGTCCGCGAAGTTGGGATACGAAACATCGTGTCTCTGGCCTTCCTTAATGCTCGCCTCCCAGACTTGGATCAGCTTGTCCGGCTCAGTGAAGGGCAATGGGCGCAGCAGCAGCGCATTCACTACGCTGAAAATTGCTGTGTTTGCACCGATGCCCAGGGCGAGCGTGAGCACCGCGGTGATGGTGAACGCGGGATACCTGATTAAACTGCGGATCGCATACCGAATGTCTTTAGTCAAGGTCTCCATTGCCGCATCTCCTAATCCAGGGGCAGGTTTGTTATCAGAATGTCATTCGCACCGCAGCGCCACCAGTGGATCGACTTTGGTTGCGCGCCGCGCCGGCAGATAACACGCTGGCAGCACACTGCGACCAGAGAATCGCAATCACTGCAAATGTCCGGGGTCAACGCGCTAACGTGGTAAAGCAATGCTTCGAATTGACGAACCTGCATTTACAGTCTTCAGCTCGTGCGCTTGTCAAGCAGCGTGCCAAGTAGAATCAATTCCATGCGGACTGCGCGCGTTGTGCGTTGCAAGTTTAGAAATGGCGGAAGTTATCAACTTATCAAAAGAAAGGGCTTCGAGCCTCGGGAACGACACTCAAATCCAGAGGAGTTCGTTTGTGGGATCGTCAAGTCCCACTTTCGAAAAAAATCATGCGATTTCTTGGACACCCGGTCATTTTGTTAACTAACAGTTCTAATCCCGTTTCACACCTTATGGATCGAAGGACTTCCCAGGGAGCAGGGGGACGGTCTTGGTTTTGACTTGTCAGGCGATCAGACTTTGCGATTTTAACGAGAAAATTTGGAGCGGGCGACGAGGCCCGACCTCGCAACTTTCAGCTTGGGAAGGTGAAGGTCGTGAGTACGGTGGGGGAGACCAACGACGAGATTGGGCCAAGATGGTGGCGGTACGTGTTGATACGAAGCCAGCCGCAGCGATACCTTGACAAAGGCTAGGCCGATAAATACTGGTTCATATCGTTTGGTAAGACTAGGTGGTACCCACTCCAACCTTCTTAAAATCCGTTTACCGCTAACGACAGCGTCAGCTCTCTTACCATCGCAAACCGCGCGTCCAGAAACGTCCATTCACTAAGTCGTTAACTGTGCAATGATTAAGAACTCGCTATTCGTAGAATGTTGTTGCAGTCCTGCTGCGATGAACTTCAACCGAACGTCCAAGATTGTCGGGCGCTCCTCGTTTTGCGTCGAATACCGTGAAAGGTCCTCTCTGTGTAAACCTCAGAAACTGAGGCGCGCCCCAAATTGAAATGCTCTCGGACCGCCCGATCCGAACACTTGACTAAAGCGCGCGCCCGGCTGACCGAATGAGGCCGGATCATTAAGATTGCCGCCGTATTGAATCAGATTGGCGGTATTGAAGAGATTGAAGACATCGCCGAACAAGACAAGACGTACTTGCTCGCTCCCAAGCGAGTACGAGCGGCTGAGGCGTAGGTCCTGAGCGAAGAAATTGTCATTGAAAGAATAATGTGTGGGCAGGGTTATTCGCGGAGCGATCTGACCGCTAGCAGTTAGCTTGCCGGCAAACTGCTGGTTGTAATTCCGGATCAATCGCGCCAAGTCATCTTTTCCGAGTCCGCGATTGAACTGATTAACTCCTGATCCCGGCAGTAGATCGTTCTGGGTGCCGTCGCCGTTAAAATCAATGTCGCTAACGTAGGCTGAGAATGGCGGCCGGCTGTAGGCGGAGATGTTGAAGGAGAGTTGGAAGCGATGAGGCAGATCGATGAGACCGGAGAGATTAAGTATGTGGCGCCGGTCTGTCGGCAGCGGGCCATTGCTCTCGAACCAGTTGTAGTTGTTGAATCCGGTGCCCGGAAATAGACCGCCGCCAGGGCCGTTAGTTCCCGTGTAGCTGCCCAGCGCATATGAAGCGAGGAACTGGGTCCTTCGCGAGAAGCGCTTCTCCAGCCGCACGAGCAGCCCTTTGTATTGAGCGATGCCGGTGGTGTTGTCGAACGTGATCGGCCCGGCGGAACAGACTGCGGTAATGTCTTTTCGTTGGTCAGGGCTGCAACGGGGAATCACGGGACCTCGGGCGCTGAAGTATAGGTTATAGTCGACTCCAGATGCTCCAGATATGAAATTGTGAACGAATCTTCGCCAGGCGAAGTCGGCTGAAAGGACAAGGTCGCCCGCGAGCTCGCGCTGCATACCCAAACCGAAATGCATAGCGTAGGGAGTTTCATAAAATGGATCGGACAAATCCTGGCCGGACTTGTCGAGATCGATGTTACGGAAAGTGAAATCGCGATTATCCGGGTTTAGTTTTCGCAGCAAGTCTGCGCGAATGCCAGGTAGAATCGAAAGCAAGTCGGCGGCTGTAAACGTGGTCGGTCGCTTCTGGAAATCCAGTGCCTGGCCTTGAGAATCAAAAATGCTTGAGCCAAGAACGACCTTTCGGCCTGTGCCCGCCGGAGAAAGCGCTCGCCGCTCGTTGGCGATGTTCACCGAGTTGAAACTGATAGGGTCGAAGTAGCGGCCTACGCCGCCCCGAATCACGGTCTTCCCGTCGCGGGTTGCCATCCATGCAAATCCAATCGTGGGCGAGAAGTTTGTCTTTTGCGCAACCGGAGGATTCAGACCGTTTGGACCCAGGATCGCCGTCAGCAATGCGGGTTTCGAGAGGTCAGTATTGAGACTATTCGGTTCATAGGACCAGGCCAGACCATAGTTCACAGTCAAGCGTGCGCCGATGCGCCAAGTATCGGCAGAGTAGAGGCGATAGAGATCTAAAGTGCGGTATTTGCGAAATTCGCGAAAGGGAACAGAGCCCGGTCCCACGCCAGTCATGAAGCTCTTCAGCGGCAGCTGCAGAATGTCGTCCAGCGTGAGGAATGATGACGGCAGAGGAATCTGCGCTAAGGGTGGTGCCGTCGCGTTGACATCCCGCACTTTCTGTGGGGAGTAGAGAATCATCGACGCCGGATCTTGATCAATCAATTGAGGTGTATAGGCAGCGTGTTCCCAATCGAATCCGAACCTTAAGCGGTGATTGCCTCGCTGCCACGTCAAGCCCTCACTTAACTGATAGCGGCGTCCAACGAAAGATAGGGAGCGTGCCTTTCCGAACATCAACCCGGCATCCGGAATACTGACGCGCCCAGAGCCGACGCCCAGACATCCGGGGCAGTCCTCGTCCCCGGCCGGTGCTTCCGGTGAGCTGATGAAGAAGTAGGAGACGCGCAGGTCATTGACGAGGCGGGAGGACAAGACGTTGGTGAGCCCGCCGATGCTTTGGTCGGCCCAGTTTTTTATGCGGGACCAGCCCGAAGGCAGGGTATTGTTGCCGCCATCGAAGGGGGCAAAAGCTCGGTTGCCATCGTGCGTGTACCGGACGAACGCGTTGTAATTGCGATTGAGGCGCACGTCAAAACGCAGGTTGAATTGGTTGCCAAGATAAGGGCTCGAGAAAACTCCCCCGAGTGGGGCAAAGTCCGGACTCCGCGGCTGAATGGAAAGAACTCCCCGCTGATCGTTGCGCTCGTAGCTGGTGAAGAAAAAGACACGACGTTTTTGAATCGGCCCGTTGAGCTGATAGCCAAACTGGCGCCGCTGAAAGAACGGGTCCAGGTTGCTTGGATCACGGCTCAGTCCGGGATAAGCAGCCAGGTTGTGATCTCGATAGAAGTAGAAGCCACTGCCGTGAAAGTCGTTGCCGCCAGAACGCGTGACGATATTGATGACGCCGTCGCTTGTCAGGCTGGTAGAGGGATCGAAGTTGACAGTTGAGATCTGGAATTCCTCCACAGCCTCTTGCGTCACTTGCAAGCTGGCGCCGATCGAAGCAATTAAATTAATGTTCGCGCCGTCCACAGTCACCCGCGTGTATCCGATGCGAGGGATGACCTGTAGCCCAGCGCCCAGTATCGGTACTAGCATTCGGTTGTTCGTGGTTGCGACTGGATTCGTTACGCCCGGTTCCAGCCTGGCCAGGTCAAGGAAGTTTCGCCCGTTGAGTGGCAGATTCTCAATCTGTTCGCGGTTGACCACACCGCTAACCTGATGTTGTTCGTCGTTCAGCAACGGAGCGAGGGCATCCACCCTCACTTGTTCGGTTATGTTGCCGGGATGGAGTGAGAGATTTGCGATAGTAGTCGTTCCTGCCCTGACCTCAGTGGTAATTTGCTCTCGGTTGAATCCTGTTGCCTCGAACATGAGTTGGTAAGTACCCGAAGGTAGGGCGGCCGCCGTGAAATATCCTTCATTCGAAGAGGTAAGATTACGCCTCAGCCCGCTGTCGCGATTGCTTATGACGATGTGAGCGCCGGCCACGCAAGCACCGTTAACATCAGTCAACACGCCAGTAATAACTCCCGTCGGCGTTTGCGCCCACGCAGAGCCGAGGCTAATAAGGAATAGAAGCAAGAGCGTTGCTCGGGAATGGCCCATTTGCTCTCCTTAATTACGGCATCACAGCGAGAGGTTCACACGCCGCAGCAGAGCCGCGAACCTCGGGTCGAAACGAAGGCTATCGAACATGGGATTTGTTCTGATTTCACCTAATTCGCGACCTTCACCTTCTTCATACACCTTTTCCAGCCAGGCGAATGCTTGATCCTTGTCGCCGAGTCCGGTATAGATGATGGCAAAACTTATAGGTGGAATGTGACGTTGTTTTGCCTGCTCTCTTAATTCGGTGAGCATTTGCAAGGCTTTATCTCGCTGGCCTGACATTGCATAAGCATAGGCTGGCCAGGCAAATCTTCCCGGCCGCTCCGGGGAGTTGTCCAGGGTCCGGGCCTTTTCCAATTCCAAAATTGCTTCCTCATTCATCCTCTTCTGCAGATAAGTAATGCCGAGGCGAGCATGTGCCGGGGCAAATCTCGGATCTATATCAATTGCCTTCTTGAATTGTTCGATGGCCTCATCGTAGCGTCGCGCAACGTAAAATTCGGATCCCAAATCCGCGGTTTTATTCGCCGAACGTGGATCAAGCTCCTGCCCCCGCTTCGCCTCGGCGATGGCTTCGTCATGCCGGCCCATCCGCGAGAGATAAGTCATATAATATTGCTGAGCCGCTTCAGAGTTTGGATCCAATTCGATGGCGCGTTTGAGTTCTCTTTCGGCAGCTTCCCAATCGCCATCATCCTCCTTGAGCCCTGCCAGTGCGGCGTGAGCCTCTGCGAGCTCGCCATCAAGTTCTAAGGCCTTCAGCAGCAGCGACTCTTCTTTTGGGCGCGCTTCTTTGTAGGTCAGCGGTGAAGAGGGACTTTCGTAAGCTATTGCCAACCAAACACGTGCCAGCGCGAAGGCAGGGTCCTTCTTGATCGCGTCCTCCAGGCACTTGATTGCTTTCTCCGTTCCTTCTCTGGTCCTTCTTCGCCAGTACTCGCGGCCCTGCATGTAGAGCTGATAGGCTTCGCGGTTCTCGGTGTAACGTTTGGCTAACTGCTTCTTGTCCTGTTCACTCAAACGCAGCCGCAAGTTCTCCGAGATTTCCCGCGTGATTTCGATCTGCACCACCATGATGTCTGAAAGCTTGCGGTTGTATCGTTCAGCCCAGAGGCGACGGTTGTCGCGTGCGTCCACCAGCTCAGTGTTAATTGAAAGATCGTCGCCGCGCACGGTGAGTCTGCTCACTAATACGGCTTTGACGTTCAGATCTCGTCCCACCGCTTGAGCATCAGTCTGCTTACCTTTATAACGCAACACTGCACTGAGCGACATGACTCTCAGCATCGATATCCGAGACAAACTGCTTATGATGCCGTCGCTGATTCCGTCAGAGAGAAGTTCACTGTTCGGATCGGAGTTGACGTTGACGAACGGCAAGATGGCCACAGAGTCTATCGCTTCACGGCTTCCGGAAACGAAATTGTTTCTTCTGGAAATGTAGAAGTAGCCGATGGTTGCGAAGATCATGATCACCGCAGCGGCTGCCAGTGCTGCCGATAGTTTGTGGCGCTTGATTTCCCAGACTAAGTATTCGGCGCTTGAAGTCAGCAGCGTTGGCCCAGGACCGAGCGTGCGCTCGCTCGTGTCGGTAGAATGAGCAGTGGCCTCGAGCTGTTGCTTCACTTTCTTTAGATCACAAGCCAGCTCCTTGATTGTTTGGTATCGTTCCTCTCGGTCCTTGCGCAGAGTCTTGCTTACGATTCGCTCAAGCTCAGCCGGTACTTCAGGCGCAAGCTCTGACAGCGGCACAGGCTCCTTCTCCGCAATTGATCGGATCAAATCAGCGGCTTCCGCTCCATGAAATGGCACTCGTCCGGCTACTAACTCATAGAGCACGACTCCCAAACTCCAGATATCGGTTCGCGCATCTACTCCCAGACCGCGGGCCTGTTCCGGTGACATGTAAACCACCGTGCCCATCACGGCGCCGGGCCTGCTTTCAAATAGCGAGCGGGATGTTGATTCACGCTCTGTCGCCGGTACTTCATCGTCACTCAGTTTGGCGAGACCAAAGTCCAGAACCTTGATGTAGCCGTCACTCCGCCGCATGATGTTTTCGGGTTTGATGTCACGATGCACTATTCCGGCACTGTGCGCTGCCTCCAGCGCAGACGCCACTTGAATAACCATGTCGAGCGCGTCCGTCAGCTTAAGTTTTTGGCCGATTAACTCCGTACGCAGAGTTCGCCCATCAATGAACTCAGTGACGATGAAATCCGTGCTGTCGAGTTTGCCGATCTCATGAATCGTGAGAATGTTTGGGTGATTGAGCGCGGACGCCGCGCAAGCCTCCTGCTCGAAGCGATGGACGCGAGCCGAATCGCGAGTGAAGTAAGCCGGGAGCAGCTTTAGCGCGATGCGACGATGGAGCCGCGTGTCTTCGGCGAGAAACACCTGCCCCATTCCTCCTTTGCCGAGCAGCTCAATAATTTTGTACTGAGCCACAAGCGTTCCGGGCGCCAACCTCGGGTCACCCTCTGCCAGCAACGCGGCGGCCAGGTCACCGACCAGTGTTTCAACGGAATCCGACGGCTGCTCGTGAGACGAGATAAGCGCTTCAACTTCACTACGCAGAGATTCGTCGTCGGAACATTCCCGAGCCAGGAACGCAGCTCGACGATGAGGTTCTTGAGCCAGCGTCAGGTGAAAAAGTTGATCGATTTGTTGCCAGCGTTCAGGGTGCATTGGCTATTGGCCGACAAACTTTCAGTTTGTCGAATGTTCCACGGCTACTATCGCTCTGCCCGTTAGCGACAAACTGAAGTTTGTCGGACATCTTGTAGACCGCTTCTATCTAAATGCGACAACCAGTCGCAAAACCTCTAAAGATTCTTTTCGTCTTCGCGGGTCATTTCCATTCGCAACCAGGCTTTTGCCAGCGTCCAGTCGCGCATCACCGTGCCGGGAGAGACTCCCAGCACCTCTGCCGTTTCCTCGATAGACAGGCCGCCAAAGAACCGCAGTTCGAGAATCTGGCTCTTTCTCTGGTCCACCGCTGCCAGAGTTTCAAGCGCGTCATCGAGGGCCATCATTTCCGCCGCGCGCGCTGGAGATACAACGACCGCTTCGTCGAGCGGCACATGGCGGGCGTCCCCTCCTCGCTTGATCCGATGACGCTGCCTGGCATGGTCGACCAAAATCTGTCGCATCAACTTTGCCGCAATGCCGAAGAACTGTGCCCGATTCTGCCAGTGCACATTTTTTTGATCGACTAACTTAAGGTACGCCTCGTTAAGCAGCGCGGAAGTTTGTAGCGAGTGCTCGGGGCGTTCGCGAGCCATGTATTGGTGGGCCAGTCGGTGCAGTTCCTCATAGACCAGGGGCATTAACTGGTCGAGCGCCGCCTGATTGCCGTTACTCCAATCCAGGAGCAGTTCGGTTACGTCTTGTGGAGTGGGTGTCATCGCCGTCAGCCATTTGTCGGCTGAGATTGTAGTTGGCGAATCATAGCACCTTAAAGCAATTGCGCGCACTTCAATTCAGCAAATTACCTATGCCGCTGAGGATTTTTCAGCCGCGTTAGAGGTTTTGTTCGCTGTTGTCGCATTACGTGTTCGGAAGACACGGTGTCATGCCACGCAGAAGGCCTGGCCTTGATTCAGAGATGGATCTTGTGGTTTGCCAATTCGTCACGTCGTCAGAGTACCAACTGCGCTTTGCCAGATTGTCATTCACATTAACAGTGAATGTCCGTTCACGGTGTCGTCAGTCGGGACGCATTTGAAGCGAGGAGAGGGATACCTAAATGCTTGGGCATCCCCTGATTCACGACCTCGCTCTGAGCAAATCAAGATTCACTATGAGCAAGCTAGCAGCTATCACGTGCATAAGAAAACAAAAGCGTATCGCGTCATTGGCAGTCAAATACGCTCGGCATTTCGTGGGCCTGATCCTCGCACTCACGACGATGGTGGTCCTTGCGGGCAATTGCGGCGCTCAAGTTCGATCGGAACTAAGCGATCCCCGAACAGGGGCGCCTGAAATAGGCACCAAGCCGATCGACACGGGGCAGGGAGAGCGTAATGTGCGTCGCAAAGAGCTGTTCTTCCTTGAGTCAGGCGGAATAAGAGAGGTTGTGCCCGAAAAATATTACAAGAGATATCTGAGCTGGAAAGAAGAGTTTCGTTCCACCGAAACTGGCCGCAGGCAGTGGGACATGTACGCGCACGACTCGCGTTTCACCTTAACCCTCGTGATTTCCTGCCACAAACGGAATGGGGCAGAAACAGGACAATTCAGCTGGGACGACGATGGCAAACTCACCGCGGCCACCATCAACCTAGGCTGTCGCATCGACAAGGGTTATCCGGGTCCCGTCAATACCTATCCCGTGACGCATTCGCTAGAAGTGTTTGAGTCCCTGCATGTGAAGAACAACGGGAGGATTCTCGCCGCCGCTAAACTCGCTCATGAGTTCGGCCATCTAAGCCGAGCTAATAAGGACGGTGTTGTCTACCAACTACAGAATCAATTGATACCTGTCTATCTCAGAGTCTTTCGTACTAACGGTTATAACACTAGTGATCCCCGACTAATCGAATTAGCGCAACAGATGGGTGGAACGTCTGTCCAGATCTGGGAAGATCGTGAGTACTCGGCCGAAGCTAATGCGTGGCTGTATCTCAGCGATAAGATTCAAAGCGGAGCCGTACCCTGTTCCCTATTCAACCAAATCAAAGAGAACCTCGAGTCACACGCGAAAAGCCTTGAGGGACGCTTTCTTCAAATCGCTGAATCGAAATCAACTCCGGCCTGTCGCGCTTCGAAAAAGCAAACGCAACTGGAGGCGAAGCGGTGACCACTTTGGCTCACATAAATTACACGACCATCGTTAAACACACTCCTATCTTTCTCGCAAGGCAGAACCACAACTGCCTGATTGAAATTCTCGCTCGTTAGAGGTTTTGCCAGCGGCTGTCGCATTAACAGCCGGAGCAGCATCGTTCTTGCCTTGTTGCCTCTAAGGAGTTTCAGATGAGAGAGCGAACGCACCGAAGTCAACATTTCTTCAGTTTGGTCATTGGGATCATAGCTCTCGGCTCAACGCTAGCCAACGCGGAGGAAATCATCACCACCGTAGCCGGCAACGGCTCCCGCGGCTTCGCAGGGGACGGTGGCCCAGCGGTAAACGCACAGCTGGATATAACGCACTTTACCGGAGGTATTGCGGCTGATGCGGCGGGCAATGTCTACATTGCTGACACTGGAAATCATCGGATCAGAAAGATCGATCCGTCAGGAAAAATTTCCACTGTAGCCGGCAATGGCGTCGCCAGATTCTCTGGCGATGGGGGACTGGCAACTAGCGCCTCCCTATTTGCTCCGACTGGTCTGGGTATAGATACGGCAGGAAACCTGTACGTCGTAGATACCGGAAATCAGCGTATTCGCAGAATCGGGCCAGATGGAATCATTACCACCGTGGCAGGCAACGGGGTTGGCGGTTTTCATGGTGATGGCGGTCCAGCTACGTCAGCTTCGCTCTCACTTGGAAACGTCCAATATCTGGGTCTAGGAGGATATCCAACGAATGTGGCGGGGGACGGTTTCGGGAACCTCTATATTCCCGACACTAATAATGGACGCATTCGCAAGGTATATCAAAGTGGGATTATTACAACCTTTGTCGCCGGACTGAGCGACCCATACAGTGTCGCTGTCGATGCAGTAGGTAACCTTATTATTGCCGACAGTAGCCATGACCTCATTCTAAGGGCTAGTCCAAACGGAGCTACCACCGTTATTGCCGCAAACCTATACAGCCCGTCGGGTGTAGCCATAGACCGCGCGGGAAACCTCTTTATCGCTGACAGCCACAGCCATCGCATTCGCAAGGTCCAACCAAATGGCGTTACTAGCGTTATAGCGGGCTCAGGTGATCCCATCTTTGATCCTATCGAAGGATATTACTTTGTCGGGGGTTTCTCCGGAGACGGCGGTCCAGCTACTAATGCTCTATTGAATTTTCCCTGGGGCGTGGCAGTAGATGCCATGGGAAATACTTACATCGCCGACAGTCTTAACAACCGCATCCGCAAACTGTCAGCAGCCAGCACGGACGCCCAGACTGCCGTTTGGAGCTTTGCCGGTAGCCTCAATGTGGTACGTTCCTCGCACACGGCGACTATGCTTCAGAATGGCAAAGTCCTGGTGGCAGGTGGGGACGGCGGTAGCGCCGAGCTTTATGATCCGAATACCGACACGTGGACCGTTACTGGCAATCTCAATACTCCCCGGTTCTCGCACACGGCAACGTTGCTGCAAAACGGTAAGGTTTTAGTTGCAGGCGGTTGCTTTTTGAGGAGTTCAGAACTCTATGATCCCGCTACCGGCACGTGGACCGTCACGGGGAGCCTTAACGAAGCGCGCTGCTGGCATACGGCAACACTGCTTCCTAACGGTAAGGTTCTGGTTACGGGTGGATCCCCCAGTCTCTTCAATGCTTCCAGCAGCGCAGAACTCTACGATCCAAACACAGGGATCTGGAGCTTTACCAGCAGCCTTAGCAATCAGCGCTTCGGTCACACGGCAACTTTATTGCCCAGTGGCCAGGTCCTCGTCGCAGGAGGCGGAACAGATGACGGCGTCAATGATATCGCGGAGCTCTATGACCCAGCCACGGAAGTATGGACCACCACCGGTAGTCTCGCTACCCCACGTGCCAATCACACGGCGACATTGCTACCGAATGGTAAAGTTCTGGTTGCCGGCGGGCTAACCTTCAGCGGCAGCGGTTTCGCTCCGACCGGCACGGTTGAGTTATACGACTCAAACACCGGTCACTGGAGCATCACTGGTAGCCTCAACACGGGCCGTCAATTTCACACGGCCACGCTCCTGCCCGACAGCAAGGTTCTCGTCACTGGTGGTGATAGCGGCAATACTTCACCTAAGTCACTCAACAGCTGTGAGGTTTACGATACATCTAGGGAGACTTGGAGTCTCACAAGTAGCCTTAACATCGGACGCTATTGGCACTCAGCCACTTTGTTATCCAACGGCAAGGTTTTGGCTGCAGGAGGCGTCAGCGTACCTGGCACCACTCTCAGCAGTGCGGAGTTGTATGGCTCGACGTCCCCTAATCCAATTGATGATGCGCGATCCTTCGTGCGCCAACACTACCTTGACTTCTTAGACCGCGAACCCGACCAGGCGGGGTGGGACTATTGGGTCAACCGAATCACAGAGTGCGGCTCTGATGCTCGGTGCATTCATGAACGGCGCATTGGTGTGAGCGCTGCCTTCTTCATTGAGATGGAGTTTCAGGATACCGGCTACTTCGTCTATCGCTTCTACAAAGCCAGCTTCGGACGCCAGCCAAACTATCAGGAGTTCAGTGCCGATCGCAGCACGGTTATAGGCGGGCCCAACCTCGAAGCCAGCAAACAGGCGTTTGCTGATGCGTGGGTGCAACGGCCGGCCTTCCTCGCTGCCTACCCAATCACACTGAGCAATGCTGAAGTGGTTAACAAGCTCTTCGATTCAGCCGGACTGACCTCCTCGCTTTACGATCCATTACGGCAACAGGAAATCTCAGCCATGAACGCCGGTCGCACTCGCGCGCTCGTGCTGCGTGACGTGATCGAGATTTCTGATTTCAAGAACCCGCCTAATCCCAACGATCCTCGTTACGTGGAAATCAAGCAGGTTAGTCAATACAACCCGGCTTTTGTGCTGAT
>Ga0126384_10001364_pt1 | contig 14443 bp, 18 predicted proteins | sample PanSoiMetPlot_36_FD_92543 | JGI IMG/M metagenome (GOLD analysis project Ga0126384, IMG submission 92543) | Tropical forest soil microbial communities from Panama - MetaG Plot_36 | ecosystem: Environmental > Terrestrial > Soil > Tropical forest > Bulk soil | place: Panama | collected 2016-02-17 | reverse complement strand
GATGAGACTTGCGCTCAGAGGCGGGCGCCATGACGGCGGCGCCTTCAGTTTGGCGTACCGCGATCGTGTGGTGAACCATCCGTATAATCGCACCATGCTAGTCGATCAGGGTGACCATGCGGGGATGCTCTACCTCTCAGATCCTCACTGGTTTGCGCTCGTGACTTTGAACTACCTCAAGTACTGGCAGGCTCGCGACGTTGGCTATGTGACGGGGGCAGCGCCTCCGCTCGACGTCCTTGCGGATGGCCAACTCGATAAGCGGACGGCAACGTATCGCCTCCTGGTGCGCAACCACGGGCCAAATGCGGTGGGCATCATGGATGTCCACCTGCAAATCCCCCGCGGCGGACAACTGAAGGGCTGCTGGGTCGGGTTCGAAGGTCTTGGGCGCTGCACAGTGGATGACAGTCGCGTGAGCTGGACGGTGCCCCGGCTTGAAGGGCGCAATTCTGCAGCCGGCCCTTTTGTCGCCACAATCGATGTCTCCGGTGTGAAGTCTGGCGCCTTTGAGGCGAGAGCGTGGATTACGCTTGCGGACGAGACGCGAGGCCTCGACGAAACGATGGCCGCAGCGGTGCCGCAAGCCATCATGCTGAACTCGCCGTAGGGCATCGTAGGTGAGTAGTTACTGTGGCATCAAAAGCGCGCCCAGCAATTATGGCGGGGGTCTCACAAGAAGCCGGGAACACGTGAAGTCCGCCTCAAATACCTCCCTAGCAAGCGGCATCCTGACGCACTGCTTTTCGGGCCGTTGGCGCGAGCGAGTAGTAGCGTTCAAAAGGAAATATTTTCCGGAGACTATGGACGCGCGCGGGCCGAAGGGGAGATGATGCGCCGCGCGTGCGGGGTACTCTGCGCGGCCTTCCTGCTGCTGGTCGCTTTACCCGCCCGTGCTGCGGGTGGCTGGTATCTCATGCAGCCGCCATGGACGATAGACTCTGGGCCAACACTGACCGTCCGCGGCAACGCGTCCCTTCAGAGAATGACTGAATGTCGGTGCCTTTGATACCGCAGACGCATGCGAGAACAGGAGAGTAGCTGAACGCGCGCGGGCCAGCGCAGCCAAATCTGAAGGACCCTGGTCAAAAGAGGCTATCCACGCCGCGGCGGAAATGTACGCCGGTCGCGCTCTGACACAATCCCAACTGAGCGAACTGGGAAATACATCCAACCGCTCCTGACCTTAGGGGCGAAATGCGTCGCCTCCGATGATCCGCGGCTGAGATAGTCGGATACGGTTCCGCGTCGGCCGCCTTAAGGCAGGTATGCGTAGAAATCGGTCCCAGGAGGGCCGCCGAGGCCGAAGTAGATCGTGCGGCCGTAGAAGAAGGGCATCCCCAATATCACAGCACCGTTTCCTGGCGGCGGAATCGGCCCGGCGATATCGTCAAAGGCGCCGGCGCCCGTTTCGATCAAGTTGAGGTAGTTGCCTATGGTGAACTTGACCGTGCCAGAGGGGATGTCTATTTGCACGTCCGTGGGGGGCAGAGCGCAGTACCACGTTGGGACGCCATTGCATTCGAACAGCACGCCGGGCTTCAGCGACGGAGGGACCACCCATCCTTGCGTGCCGCTGTCGATTAGAGCCGGATAGCTTGCATCGGGCGCCACGGCGGTGAAAACACCGCCCTCGGCCTCCGTGAAGAAGAAGTTGGCGGAAGCCGGCACTCTGTTGTTCGCCTTCGTGTTGATGCCGAAAGTGAGGGTGCGGGTCGCGGAGCTGCTTTGGCCGGGAGTTTTGGACGGCGGCTTTGTCGGTCGCAAATTCTGCATAGTGATGATGAAGCCGTTGTTGTCCACTGGAAATTGGGTGACCGGATTGACGGGGCGGAAGTCGTACACGCCGGAAGGATAGAGTTGCGTCGGAGGGTTTTGCCAAGTGATAACGCAGGTCTGATTGTTGTTCATCAGCACGCCACCGTTGAAGCTACAATCCGTTACCGGAGCACCCTGCGCACCGTAAATGCTGTAGTACGTTCCCAACTTGTCGCGAGTCAGGAAGTTGAGGCCCAGGATCCCATTAAAGCCAGCGTCTTGGGCGCTCTGTATCTGTTTACCGGGCTCGCAAATCCCCAGTTCGAAGGCGCCGGCATAGCCAGCATCAATCATCTGCATGGGGATATTGACGGCCTTCTCGCCTCCTATGATCAAGTCGGCGCTGACGATTGGACCCCAGAGAGCCCTCCCGTCCGAAAACATCTGACACTCTATGACAGCGCCGCCGCCGCCGCTCTTCAGTAGGGCGAACGGCAAGCGAGACGGGCCGCCAAATATCCTGAGACCGATGCTGCCTGTGTCGCCGAGGACGTTATCGATCGTTGCGCAGGAGCCCTTGCTGGTTTGTCCAGGAGCGCAGATGGTTACGCTGACAAAAGGTTTATTTATCCTGGGTCGGGGGAAGGTCGTCGTCTTCGGATTGACTTCGATCGTTACCACATTGCTGCTCGCAGGGCCCGCAAGGGCTGGGGCAGTAGGGACGAGAATCATGGCCACGAGACCGGCCAATAGCTTAATTGGTCTCATTTGGTTCACTCCTTGTTCGCACTACCCGAACCGTGGGACAGCCAGCCAGATGCTTATGACAGGGATTTTGCCCCAGTGCCTTCGTCTAGATCGTAGGTAACATAACACCCGTTCTCAGGCACGGCCGGCGTCTACCCGCTTGGCACAGTGGTCGGCGGCTTCATCGGTGAAGACGGGAGTATCGGTGACTAGCGAGACCACGTCGTCGAAATCAGCCCCATCATAGATAGCGCTTATCCAGGTCGGATCGGGCGGGCTAGCGAGACCTACACTCGGTAGCACAGTCAGCGCACTCACGATTGGCATCGCCGTGGCCTCTCGAGTCCTTAGGAAGCGCCTGGCCAAAGGAGTCCTGTTCTGAGACAACGTCGCCACGACGTAGCATCGACGGATCACGCTGAAGAACGAAGGAGGCCCGCAGCAATCGCTGGCATTCGAGCGGAGCGGAACGGCCGCGAAGGAGATCACGTTCAATCTGATTTTCTCTCTAGCGCCCGGTCGTTGGTGGCGGAACTCTAGCAGCTCGACGGCGATCCCAAGGCGGGGCGGCAGCTCGACGGCGATCCCAAGGCGGGGCGGGAGCTCGACGGCGATCCCAAGGCGGGCCGGCAGCTCGACGGTGACCCCAAGGCGGGGCGGCAGCTCGACGGCGATCCCAAGGCGGGGCGGCGGACATAACTTGACGCGGTCGGAAAGTCTACGCCCGGTACGGTCGTACGCAAATCAGTCTCGTGGATGCGAATCGTAGATTCCAACTTGCGGCCCAGCGGTATTTCGAACGGCCAGCCGCCGGATCGCAGGTCCTGGATCGAGACCGTAGTGTCTCCTTAGCTTCAGAAATCCGGTTCAGTCTACAGAGACGCGCTATCATCTCGGTCCCTATGCACGCTGAAGAACGATTGTTTGCTCGTTATTTGGATGGCATTTGTCCACTGCCCGACGCCGTGAATGTTTGCGTCTTGGTCAACGCGACTCCGGAGCAGTGTGCAGAGCGAACTTTTGAAGAAGGATGTGACTACGCGCGACGGGTAGCCAAAAAGTATAACGATGCTTGTGGTCGCGAATGCGTAAGTGTCCTGGCTGCGCGGATGGATGGTTCCGTGTCGATGGGCAGAGTCCGGCGGATCCTGATGGACGCTGTGATCGCGTACTCATTGCAGAACGGAATAGTCGACCCGGCGCTCATTTGTAACGATATTGACCAAATTCGGGCGTCGCCGACGTATGTCTCCGATCTATCAAAACGGCTAAGCCGACCCATGCGCCCGACCTTGGTTGCCGGTCGCGTCGGATACGGGTACATCGGCAACAGCCCGATAGGTTTGCCAAGAGGCACTGTCTCGCCTGAACTGTATGTCTTCAACAGAATTCAGGACGCGATCAATGCCTGCACGCGCACAGGTGCGATCGGTCGCGAACCTAAGGTATGGCCTGAGGGAGCGAACATGGCATTCTCGGCCATGGCCTACTGCTGTGCCGGCGGTTTCGACCCGCGAAGACAAAGTGGCGAGGATGATGCGCTCGGTCATGACTTCCACGACCTGGCGACGATGTCAGAAATCAAAGGTAGCGCCGGTGCCTGCGGCGACCAGGCTTGGCAGCCCCCGGAGTTTGTAAACTCGGCTTGGATCATCACGGATCCCCGTCGTGTGCTAGCAGCAATGCTAGACGGGCGTACTGGCATTGAGGCTTGGGCGTGGCGGCCGTTTGTAAATACGCCTGGTCATGCAAGCAACACGGCGCTACTACTTCGCTTGTGCGAGGCAGCGCCGCATCTGATAAGTAGCCGCCATCTAGATCGATTCGCGCCTACGCGCCGTGACGATGTGTGGGAATTCATAACGTCGCGCTTAGCATGGCACTTCTTCCGCTCCGTTCTTTTCGATGGGCGGGCAAGGGATTCAAAGGAACTGAATGCAGTTGCCGACGCTTTCGGCCTGAGCCTCACCGATGTGGTATTGAATCGAGACATAGAAGAGTTCCGCGCGACTGTAGCTTGGCGATACAGTCCCATTCTTCGAGACCTCGCACGGCTTTCCCGCAGCGCTAGACCCAGTGTTTCGTGATCGACGATCGCTCCTAAACATTCCCCTGGTAGAGTCTGTGCTGTTCCAGGTCGTAGACAGGATTGTGGAGCGGCCTATCGATTCGCGGTGGTTTTCGCGCGGCGTTATACCCTTGGCTACAAATGGTTTCAATCCTTTCACTGGGCAAGTGTTCTGCGCACGGAACTCTTACTTCACCCGCTGGTATTCGCATGCGAATGAGTCTGCCATCCCGTTCAATGCGGACGAATGGTTGCTCTATGAGCTCTTTTTTATACTGCATGATTACTTCCACGTGTGGTCAATTGGGGAACTACTGCCGCATTTTGCGAACCCATCGAGTCCGCTGGTGGAGTTGGACGAGGAAACGATGTCTGACCTCGAGTTTATTTACATCGTCAGCGAGGCGGCTGCGACTATAGGAGTCGACTACTGGTACTTGGCGAGAATCGATGTAAGCGAGCTATGTCCTATTGACACCAGATTCCGCGGGCTTACATCGCCGTATCGGGAGCGGGACAACCACCGCTTTCGGATATTTAACGCGTCGTTCGAGGTTCAGTCGCCGTCGTTCTTTTCCTGGTTACTTGACGGATATTGTTCAGGCGTATTCGTCGGCTTCTCGATCGACGAGATGATTGCTGAACCCTTACTCATGCGCTGGCTAGGACATGAGGTCCGAGGAAATGTTAAGCAGCGCTCGCTCATACGAGCGTGGCTGGGATACATGGCAGGACTTGACGTCGCTGAGTGCGAAGCCAACATTTCACCCATCGACCTCAGCGACGTACGTAGACGGCGCGCCGCGGCCTGGATACGTGAGCGCCTGTGGAACATTTCGCGAGGGCGCTACCGTACCGAATTCGCGACCATACCGAATGACGTTCGCGCCGGCGCGTACGCCGTCGACGATCGACTTCCGGTTCACGAACATTCAAGCATTAGAGGGAAACCCGCTCACTGCGGACAAACTCGCTGACGTTTCGGTAGAACAGTTCTCGTATTTCGCAGCGCAGCTCGTAGCGTCCTATGAATTCCGACCCGAGTATGAGCGCCTAGGCGGTATGGTTCACGACCTGATTCGTGACCGCGACGTAGCCGAACTACACCGCTTAATCGCACAACTCGAGCCTGTGTCTGGCGGCCAGCGCGGGCCGAGAGACCTATTCCTTCCAAACTGAGGCGCCGCGTATGTATGCGGCGCGCGAGTAGAGATTTGAGAGCCGTGAGCTGGCAGTAGCGAAGGAGGCTGAAGTGGCGTCCAAAAATAATGAATGTCCATCGTTTCTATCACGAGTTCTAGCTCCGGTATCTCTTCAGGAGGTTAGCAAAGTGTTCTTCTGTAAGGAATCGCTTCTTATCACCGGTGAAGAGATGAAGTTCGCTTTCCTCCCCGCGCGAAGTGACCTCGACTTGCTCATTCACCGCGCAGAAAGCGATCGCGCGGTTTTTAAGGGACTACGGCAAACGCGGATTGTACCAAGGGACGCCGAAGATATGTTCTCCGCGGGAGCAACAATCTGTCTAACGGGTCTCGAGGTAGCTCATGACGCATTTGATCGCCTAAGGAGCGACGCCCAGCGGGATCTAGACTTTAGCGGTGATATCACAGTTCGTGCCTACTGGTCACCTACTGGTGGTGGGTTTGACGTTCACTATGATCCGAGAGTCGCGACGACGCTCCAGATCACCGGCAGGAAGAAATGGTGGTACGCGGCGGCTCCTGCCCATGTCTTTCCGTTGGGAAACCCATCATATCCGTTAGATGCGGCTTTGGCTGAGGTTCTGGAGCGATCCGAAATTAAGTCTTGTGTGCTGACTGCGGGCGATGTTTTGTGTCTCCCACCCGGCGTCTTGCATTGGGCTTGTGCTGAGACGGAATCACTGGCGTTCAATCTTGCTTTCGACTACCTCGGCGGCACAGCCGCCGAGATCATCGCGTCCACGTTAAGGTACAGGCTCCTTGAGAGTAGCGAGTTGCGTGCGCCTCTCTTTCGCGATGAGGATGTGACACCGTTGCAACGGCTTCGAACGGGATGCCTCCTTGCCTGCGAGATCCTCGGCAGACTTGCGGATGATCCAATTGCTCTTCGAGCAATGTGGGATCACTGTATCGACGCATAGCCACCTTGGTAAACGGGTCTCGGTGAGTGACGAACCCCATGTTGATGCAGCCGAAAACGGCTATGCGCGCAATCATCCACGCCCTTGAGCCCGCGAAGGAGATGCCGCATTCGGAACGTTCGCCGTTCCAGCACCTACGGGGCACATGGCGCCTTCTCAATGACTGGGGCATGCCGAACGACCTTTGTTTGGCAGGTCTATTCCATAGTGTGTACGGCACCGCTGAGTACAGAAACGTCCTTTTTACTGCAGCCGAAAGGCAGACGGTGCGACGCCTGATTGGCGTTCACGCCGAGTCGTTGGCGTACATCTTTTCCATTGGCGACAGAGAAGCGATTTGGGACAACTTAGAGGCCCTTGCGGAGCTGCCGAAACGTCTCGACGTGCGTGTCTTTGGGACCGACGGCCTAATGCGTGTCTCTGGAGACGTCGTTGGGCGGTTGCTGGTGATTGAATGCGCGAATTTTGCCGACCAAACGTGTGCTGTCGACGGTCTCCCTGCGCCGTGGATGTCATGGCTACTACACTGGAGGCAGCACCTTGAGCCCTCAGCGTTCCGGCCGCCCTGGGCATCCTTGGTAGAGGACTTAACGTTAGAAGCCGACCAAACCGCATGTAGACTATACCGCGAAGCGGTGTCATCTGAGCCAAGTATGCGGCGAGGACTACTAGAAGAATGTGTGCGGACGAACCAATACGCGGCTGAGCCAAGAATTCTTCTGGCGGCCGACGCGATCGATTGTGGAAGATACGGAGACGCCGCGATCGCGATTCGGCTCGCAATGAACATTCCTAGAGTGTGGTCTACGACCTGGGACAAGAGAATGACATTCAGAGAATGGTCGAGACAGGCAGAGAGACTTGCTTCGCTATCCGGGAGATTTCAGAACGATGGATGCTTGGACACATTCATCGAAGTGCTTCGCAAGCCGCCGACACGTCGTCGCAGTCTCTACGAATGACGACCACGTTTAGAGACCGCCGTTGGTGTAGTGACGACCGGTGAGCAGCGCGCCGGCCGTCTCGTGCTTGACCGTCACACGCCGCCGCGTGGACCTTCTTCGCCGGGCAATTCGATGCTTCCAGGAACAAGTTATGTCGAACGCGGAGCTCCTCGTTGTTTATGAGGACGACGATCAGGAAACTGCTGAGTTCATCTCAACGCTAAATCGACATCACGCACTCCGCACGATTCAGGCTCCAGCGGGAACGAGCTTAGGCGCACTACGCAATCTAGCGGTCAATAGTGCGCGCAGCGACGTTGTGGTCCAATGGGATGATGACGATTGGTACGCGGCTGAGCGATTGGCCATCCAACTCGACGCGATGGAGGAATCGCGGGCAGCGGCGTGCCTGCTAAGCCGATGGACGATCTATGACGTGGTCACGTCACGAGCATTCATATCGCATTACCGAGCTTGGGAGGGAAGTCTGATGGCGCAGCGTGGCGCTCTCGGTGGCTACGATGACAATCTGACAAAGTGTGAGGACACGCCAGTAGTCGAAGCGTTACTTGAGCGCGGCGATATTGTGTTTGTGGACCGGCCTGACCTATACGTATATGTCTACCACGGGCGCAATACCTGGGACCGGGGTCATTGGGAAGAGATTTTCGACGCATCGACCCCGCTAAGTAGTAGCGATGCGGCACATATAGCTGAGCAACTGAACAAGGGTGCGGGACAAGTTGGCGCCTCGCTACCCTCGGTGAGGGTAGATGGACGACAGACAGGGCGTTGAAGGTATGCCTCACGCGCAAGAGACGGAAGGATTTTTTTGCTCTGAGCCGTTTCAGTACGTCTCTATCAATAATGTGCAGCGTGGGGCTCCTGTGTTTCTTTGCTGCCCCGCGTGGGGCTTCCGATCGTCGTAGGCCGATACGCGGATGCCTCGATCGACGACATCTGGAACGGATACGCAGCGCGGACCGTTCGCGAGTCCATTTTAGATGGGAGCTTTTCGTACTGCACACAACTCTGCCCGCACTTGATGACTAAATCTGGACCTGTTCAACGCATTGGCGAAGTAACCGATCCGGAGATGCGCGCCGTAATCGACGGGAACCTTACCGTCCTCCCAAACGGACCTCGGATAATAAACGCGGGCTGGGATGACTCCTGTAACCTATCTTACCCTAGCTGCCGCACGACAAGAATAATTCAAAGCAATTTTACTGAGATATTAAACATACAAAACAAGGTGGAAGCGGAATTCGCCGACGCTCACACGCTTTACATTACGGGCTCAGGCGATCCGTTTGGCAGTCCAGGATTTAACCGTTGGCTAAGGACCTTTGATGCATCCAAATGGCCAAAGCTCAAGCGGATCCATCTTCACACTAACGCTCAGCTCTGGTCCCCGAGAATGTGGGACCGCATCGCTGACGGCGCGCGTGTACTGATCCGCTCAGCCGAAATTTCGATCGATGCCGCGACTCCGGAAACATACGCACTGAATCGCCGGGGTGGTTGCTTCCACCGCCTACTCCAAAACCTTGAGTTCATTTCCCAACTTCGTCGGAGCCACGTGCTTGACTACATCAAGATCAGTATGGTCGTGCAGGAAAACAACTTCCACGAGATGGCCAAATGTGTGACCTTGGGCGAAGGATTGGGGGCTGACGCAGTGCTATTCTCCCAGTTGGTGGACTGGGGAACCATGGCTGCGCACGAACTGGTCCGCCGCCAGGTTCATTTCCCCGAGCATCCCCGGCATGCCGAGTTCGTCGAACAGCTCCGCGACGCTGCGCTCCGTCACCCTATTGTCGACTTAGGCAATCTCGCGCGATTAGTGCCGAAGAATTAACTTCGGCAGGGCTCAATGATTACCGTATGCGGCGTGTCCGCGCTCTGCTCGACTTCTGGTTACCGATCGTCCTTGGTGTGTGAGCGATAGTTGAGATCATTGCGAGAACTGGGCATTTTTTGACTCTCGATCAAACGCAAGGCGTTCTTCAAAAGGCCGCGGTGTTCGTAACGGACCGGTTAGTGAGACGGAGACCCCGATCTCGTTGCACTCGCTCTCGCAGATCGTTCCGATCTCGCCAGAGACGGAGTCAGAGTTCTTCCTGGACGTGAAATCCAACCTGCACGCATACCTCGACACGAACGTCTTCATACAGTGGGCACGGTTCCCGCCTGTGATGCGGACCAGTTCATAGCTGCCATGAGGAAAGGCTACGTCGTGGCCCCTTTGAGCATGGCGACAATCGAGGAAGTCTTAGCTCCATTCGAAAGGGACCGAGCGGTGGCCATGGACGCACTGGCCACCGCTCGCTGGCTGGTCGGATTCCAAGGCATGCTAAAGACTCCCGCGGCGGTCCTCGAAGAAGCGATCGTCGGGTATGTTCGCAACGCGGAGGCGCCAGCATATACGCTTCCTGAAGTACAACGGGCGAATGTTGTGAGGAACTTGAGTGAAATGCTGGCTGGAAGTGCCAAGCATGACGGGGCTCTGCTGGATGCCGTCGCGGACGTTCGCAGGAGCAAAGAAAAGTGGCGTGAGACGATGAGGGATCGTCAGGCACGAGCGCTAAAGAAGGCGAAGGCCGATGGTCTGCATGATAGGGAGTCACCGTCGTTCGCAGCTTTTTGGCATGCGCCAGCCCTAAGTTTCGCGGAGGCGTTCGCCGCACGACATGGGAGCGCCAGCGACGCACGACAACTAGGACTCGAGGGGCTCCTCGCCGTGCGCCCCGTCCGACTCGGGATAGGGGTCCTTCTCGCCCAGATCTATTCTCACCTCGTCCCTACGAAAGAGCGTTCCCAGCTCCGCACCCCAAGGAGGAGCGACGGCTACGATATATGGCACGCCATTCTCGCTGGAGCGGCTGAGATCTTCGTCACCTTTGACCGGCAACTCGCTGACCACGTGGAACTCGTGCCAGACTCTCCAGGGTTCCTGGTCGTCAGATCGGTAGCTGAGCTCCTCGCATTGTTAAAATGAATGATATTCATGCCTGGGGGTTCCATTGCTTCGAATGCCGCCCTCCTGTTATGCGTGTTGGCAGGCAATGGCAAGCCCGCCCTCAGAGAATCCGAAAGTGGCGCAGCGCTTCCTCGATGGCATCGCGTCGCTCGGGCGGGCAGGAGTCGACGCGGCAGGAGTCGCGCCGGTTATGAGTGGCTCGGAGCTTGAGGCCGCTCAGTTCCTTGACGTGCGCGATCCAACCTGTTCGGGGACTGAAACCGTGGTGAGAATAAACCCAGGCGCGAATATCGCTGTAGGTGACTGGATGAGGGGTGGGGCGTCGACCCGAGTCTAGAGGTGCGCTATGTCGTGCCGTGAGATGAAGTACGGTCAATGGATCTGGTTCCAGATTGGTTCCAACTTGAGGCGATTCATCGACCCTCAAGCGATGTTCTCGGTCATCCGCACCGTCGTAAGTAGCTGTGGATTCATTCTCGTCACTGTTCTTGCATCGCTCAGGGGCCTCGCTCTTAATCAGCGGGTCCAAGGTTCGAGTCCTTGACGGCCCACCAATCTTATCGCGCACTTCCGGGATGATGGGAGTGCCCGATTTGCTTTTGGTGCTAATCACGGTGCTACTCAGCTCCTGAGGATGCTTGAGGGTCCACCGTGGTGGCGCGCGTCACGAGGCGCTCAATGGCCGCCCGGCGGTGCCCTGGTGACAGGTGGGAATACCGGAGCGTCATCGCCATTGTCTTGTGCCCCATCAACTCCCGCATGGCCACGAGGTCGATGCCTTCCATCGCTAAACGGCTGGCGACGGTGTAAGGGTACCGCCCTTGGAGAAGGACGGTCACGCTGGCGCGACCCGCTAGCCTCCCCCGCACGCGTGTGTTCGGTGCTCGACGTGTCAGCGTCTCGCTGACATAGCGCACTGCGCCGTCCACACGCCCAGGCCTTTCGCAACCGCTACTTGATCGCGTGCTCGCTGTGGCGGCGCTCTTGCTCTAGTGACCTGCAGTGGCTGCGCATTTCAATATCCTGATGGTGCGTGACGACGGGCAGTCGATCCGTCGCTTCCGCATGCCCCGCTGGATTCCGCCCGGCCTGACGATCGCCGGCCTGTGCGCTCTGGTGCTGAACGCTGCCCTCGTCGTCGACTACGTGAGCATCCGTCGCCAGCATGTCGCGCTGAACGCGACCCGGGATGAGCTCGAGCTGCAGACGCGGCGGCTCGCGCCGATGAAGCAGAGGCTCGCGGAGCTGCGCGACGAGATGACGACGTGGGACAGCTTGCACGCGGCGATCCTGAGCCCGCTCGCCCGAGACAAGCGCCTGCCGGTGGGCGTCGGGGGACCGTCGCGTCCGCTGACGGATCTCGATCCGATCGACGTGCTGCTCGCGTACACCCGCGACGAGAGTCAGCGTCTACGCGCCCTCGCCCGCGTCACGCGTGAAGCTGGCGGCATTCTCGCGGCCCTGCCCGCGCGGCTCCCGCTGCCGACAGCCGTCAACTCCGGCTTCGGTCTGCGGCGCTCACCGTGGACGGGCACCCCGGAGTTCCACGCGGGCATCGACCTCGCCGCGGCGACGGGCACACCGGTAAAAGCCGCCGCGCCCGGCGTCGTACGGTCCGCGGGCCGCGTCGGCAACTACGGCAACGTGGTCGTCATCGATCACGGCCGCGGGATCGAGAGCCGCTACGGGCATCTCGACAGCATCGACGTCACGCCCGGTCAGCGCGTTGAGCCCGATCAGCGCATCGGCGTCACCGGCAACACGGGCCGCAGCACCGCGCCGCACCTGCACTACGAAGTGCTGGTCGCGGGCAAGCCGGTCGACCCACGAACGCTCACCGCGCGCTGACGCCCAGCCCGAACGCTGACGCTTATTGCGGCGGCGGAGGCGGAGGCGGCGGAGCCGAAGGGACCCAGACCCACTGCCACGGCTGATTCACGCCGTCGCCGTAGAGCACATACTTGCCGTTCGGAAAGACCACCTCACGCTGGACTCCGGAGATCGTCTGTTGGGTGCCGGAGGGAGCGCTGTAGCTAGGGGCCTGCGCCACGTAGGTGGTCGCCGGCGCCGCGTAGGCGTAGTAGGGATAGGGGTAAGGATACGGATAGCCCCAGCCCCCCCACCACCAAGGGCCCCAGCCGAAGCCGCCGCCGATTCCGACGAAGACTCGCGTCCCGCAGCACCCGTGGCCGTGAAAGTTGCCGTGCCAGTTGCCGCCGCCGCGATGCCAGTTTCCGCCGCCGTGCCACTGGCCGCCACCGCCGTGCCACTGGCCGCCACCACCGTTCCACTGCCCGCTGCCGCCCATGCCGCCGCCGCGCATTCCACCGCCGCCACCCATGCCGGCAGCGCGCGGTGCGGCATAAACGGGAGAGCCAGCGCCGAGAATCAGAACCAGGATAGCTACGACAGTGAGGGCCCGGTGTGCCATGTTCGGCCTCCGCACGACCGCTATTACGGTATCACTTTTATCACCTTCTTGCCCCGGGTGGACGCCACGCCACCGCTGAGTCGACCGACGGGTAGTCGAGGGGGGTTCTGGAACTCCGCGATTCGCTCGGGGCGGGTAGTTGGGAAACGGCAGGTCCCCGGCCTCGCGCCAGGTCTTCACGGCCTCGGCCTGCGCCTTTTCCTTGTCGAGACCGCTGTCCTGGGCGCGCAGCGTGACGGATGTCGGGAAGCCAATGGCAGTCCCGCTGGCCTCGACGATGTCCATGATCCGGAGCAAGAGGTCCTCCTGCATCTCGACGAAGGTCGCGTAGTCGCTGGTCAGCACGTGGGCGAAGATCTCGAGGTCGAGTGCCGAGGCGGCGAAGCGGACGAAGCGGACGCGCCACGAGTGATTCTCGACTGTGGCATCGGCCCCTGCGGCGTTCCGCGGTCGAGTCTGGCAGATTACCTCACGGTGATGGGATCCGCGGATCGGGCGCCCGCCGCCGGAGGATGCTAGAGAGCCGCCCGCGGGTTTCCGGAGACCCCATGCCGCCGTTCGAGATCGGCCGCGCCTCGTCCAGTGTGGAGGTCCCCCTGGGAGGCGGGAGCGGAGACTTCGTCGAGCGCTACGCTTAGGGTTGTTGACTGTTCCCGCAGTTGCAGTGCCGCTGCAGATAGATCGTGCACCAGAGGCGGTGCTGCAGCGGCGCCCGTGCCCGCCGCGGGGCGCAGAACTGGCAATCCGCGCCTGCGTGCGGATGATCGAGCGCTATGTCATCGGCATCGAAGCCGGCTGATTCACTCGTGCTCCCTGGCGTCGCCATGTCTTCTCCTCCTGAGATCACCGCGAGCAACTCTTGTGCCGCCGCTGGATCGCAAGTCCAACGGGCACTTAGCCGCGTCAGAGAATTGACGATGACCAAGATTGTTGCTCGGGTGAGCACACTTTTCCTTCAGGTGATACCGTAGCGCGGTCGGCTCCGGCGAATACGTCGCTTCGGCGTCGCTCGAGCCGCGGGAGGGAGCCCGGCATGACCATCGAGAAAGCGGTTCCGTCCGTGTACGCCAAGCTCGGCGTGCGCCCCGTGATCCACGCCTCGGGCACGACCACGCGGTACGGCGGCTCGCGGATGCGGCCGGAGACGATTGAAGCCATGCGCGAGGCGGCGCAGGCGCTCGTGAACATCGACGAGCTGAACGAGGCCGCAGGCGGCGCCATCGCGCGGATGCTCGGCGCCGAGGCCGCGCTGGTGACGGCGGGCTCGGCGGCGGGGCTCGTGCTGCAGGCGGCTGCGTGCATCGCCGGGGACGATCCCGCGCGGATCGCGCGCCTGCCCGACGTCAGCGGCATGCGCCACGAGTTCGTCATCCAGCGCGCGCACCGCTTC